>Ga0126306_10000577_pt1 | contig 17468 bp, 20 predicted proteins | sample Plot27_FD_92592 | JGI IMG/M metagenome (GOLD analysis project Ga0126306, IMG submission 92592) | Serpentine soil microbial communities from UC McLaughlin Reserve, CA, USA - Plot27 | ecosystem: Environmental > Terrestrial > Soil > Grasslands | place: USA: UC McLaughlin Reserve, Lake County...
AGCTGGCCGAGGAGCTCGGCCACAGCCCGCAGATGACGCTCAGCACCTACGCGCACGTGATCGATGAGTTGCGTGGAGCCCCGCGACTGCCTGCCGAGCAGGAGATCGCGCGGGCGCGCAGCGATGTCGCTCAGCGGGGGCCACCGGCGGGTGCTGCGGGAGGCCCTAGGATGAGCCTCATTGGGATCCTCGTCGACCATCCGCGGGGAAGCGGAGGCGGCGGAATCCCGCTCTGAGGGCCGGTAGCTCAGCTGGTTAGAGCAGCGGACTCATAATCCGTCGGTCCCTGGTTCGAATCCAGGCCGGCCCATAGGGGAGCATTACGCCGGTCTTCGGCTGTTTTTTCGGGCGAGGCCGAAGACTGATCGGGCGAGGCGCCCGGCCGGTCGATTAGCGTTGATAGGGATGACCGCCGAGGAGATGATCGCCAAGGCTGCCGAGATCCTGGCACGGGAGGCCGGGCCTCACGCAAAGGTCATCTTGTTCGGGTCGCACGCTCGCGGAAGCGCTCAGGCTGGCAGCGATCTCGACTTCTTGGTGATTGAGCCGAAGGTTGAAGGTCGGCACAGCGAAATGGTTCGACTCCGTCGATCTCTACGTGGCATAGACGCACCAATCGATGTGCTGGTCTATAGCGAGGAACAGGCGAGGGCCTGGGGGCGGGTGCCCGGCACTGTGATTCACGATGCGCTCAAGGAAGGCAGGGTTCTTCCGGGTGTCTGAGCCGAGGGATGTCGCGGCTGGTCTTTTGGAGAGCGCCCGGGAAGAGGCCGCCACCGCGCGCTTGCTTGCCGATGCTGAGGTGCCTGATCGCATAGTCGGCTTCCACGCTCAGCAGGCGGTCGAGATGTTCTTGAAAGCTGTCCTGGCTTTGCGCGGCGTCTCCTATGAGCGGACTCACGACATCGAGCGCCTCAGCTCGCTCGTGTCAAGTGGCGGGCTTGAGCCGCTAGCCCGAATCGACGAACTCGCACAGCTCACGCCGTGGGCCGTCGAGCGTCGGTACGGCGATCCCTTCGACCCCGAGCCGCTGGATAGAGAATGGGCCATGAAACTGGTCCGCAGCACCGAAGATTGGGCCGGTCGGGCCTTCGCTGCACCCGGCGGCTGAGCCCAAGCCGTTCGGCGCTTATCGGTCCGATCCCCAGCACAACTCATAATCTATTGGTCCCTGGTTCGAATCCAGGCCGGCCCACTAGACCGCGCTGGTTTCCCACGCTATGCGGCGAACTCGTCCATCACCTCGCGCAGCATCCGCAGCGAAGGACGCCACTCGACGCGCCCGTAGGACGCCTCCACGGCGTCCATGTCCAGCAGCCCCTTGGCCCTCGCCTCCGCGAAGACCTCGCGCAGCTCGTCGCGCGGCAGGATCTCGGCGAGGTCCACCAGCGTGCGGGAGATGCTCGTGACGGGAACACCGTCGACGACGGTGAGGTCGTCCGCGTGCAATGCGGGCGCGTGGTGAATGCGGACACCGGGCAAGTTCGTATTGGCGCCGCGAGGGTCGCCTGGGCTGCCGGGGACCGTGATGTGAATGGGCTCGTTGCCTAGGTTGAGCATGCCCCGATCCTGGCGCTCGGAAGGTGACGGGAGTGTGCATTGCTGTGACAACTTCGTGACCCTGGACGTGATGGGCTCACCTGTGCTGGGGGCGGTAGAGGGCGCCGTCGCCGAAGCGGCGTCCGTCGTGGCAGCAGCCGCCCCAAACCATCATCGCCTCACCGGTCCAGACGGCGGCGTGCTGGTAGCGGCCGTCTACCGGAGCCTGTGGGAGCGCGAACCAGCGGTCCTGCGCGGGACTGTAGGCGGCGCCGTCGGCGAACCCGTCGACGCCACCGGTCTCGTCCCCGCCCCACACAATCATCTCCCGCCCTGTCCAGACCGCGGTGTCGTCGTAACTCATGCCTCTCAACGGCGGGTTCGGGATGCGCCGCCAGGTGTCGCTGTCCGGTCGGAGGTGGCGCCCCCGGCACCGGTCCAGACGAGCACGGCGTCGCCCGTCCACAGGGCCTTGGTCCCCTTGTGACCCTCCCGCGACCGGACCGGCGCCGTGGCGATCCGTCGCCAGGCGTCGGTCTCCGGGTCATAGGCAGCACCGTCAGCCGACAGGAGCTCGAAGTCCTTCGCGCGGTGGCCGGTTGCACCACCCCAGACGACCATCTCGTCTCCCGTCCAGATCGCCGTGTGGTCCGAGCGACCCCGTAAGGGCGCAGCCGCGATCGCGCGCCAGCTATCCGACGCGGGGTCATACGCGGCGCCATCCGAGCGCCTGTCCCCGCCCCAGACGATCAGCTCCTCGCCGGTCCAGACCGCCGAATGACCGGCCCGATCCTCGAGCGGAGAGCGCGCCATCGGCCGCCACTCCTGCTCGGCGGGGTCGTAACGCACGCCCTGCGTGCGACTGCCGCTGCCGCCTGGGCCGAAGAGCCCACCCCAAACGAGCAGCTCCCGGTCCGTCGTGATAGCCGAGTAGCCGAAGCGCACCACAGCGGCGAGGTCACCGCGTTCCACTGCCGGGCACCGAGATCGTAGGTGAGCAGCGCCAGTCGACTTTGCCCCGAGGTGACGCCGGCAATGATCAGAACGCGTTGACCCAGCTTGACCGCGCTCAGGCCTTGGTATCCGATCCGCCCTGCGCCGTCGACTTCCGGGAGAGCCTCCCAGGTCCCACTCGCCGCCGAGTCATCCCTAGAGGACGGATCCGCGGTCTTCTCAGCGCTGCATCCAACCGCCGCCCCCACCACTACCGCTATCGCAGCTAGGCGGACGAAACTGGAACCCATCGCCTGAAGCTACGGTGGGAACCGCGCGAGCGGTCCAGGGGTGATGGAAGCCCATCACCGGCTGGTCATAATCGCTTCATGAAGTACCTCGCGCTCATCTACGGCAACCACGAGATTTGGTCCGGCCCGTCACCCGAGCGGCGGCGTGCGGTCATCGCCGAGGTCGACGCGTTCAATCAGCGCCTCCGGGAGTCGGGCGAGCTCGTCGCCGTCGATGGGCTCCTCTCGCCCGCGCTCACGGTGCGCTCGCGCGACGGTGTGCCGGTCGTGTCCGACGGGCCGTACCTGGAGGCCAAGGAGCACGTCGGCTCGTACTTCATCGTCGACGTGGCGAGCCAGGAGCGCGCGCTGGAGATTGTGCGATCCTACCCGGCGCTCCGGGTGGAGGGATGCGGCATCGAGCTGTGGCCTCTCATGAGTTCCGCGGGGTGATGAGCGCGCGGCTGGCGGTCGAGGCGCAGCTACGCGAGCAGGCACCGCGCGTCCTGAGCCTGCTCATCCGACGCCACGGCGACTTCGACCGCTGCGAGGACGCGGTCCAAGAGGCGCTGCTCCAGGCGCACATCGAGTGGCGGGAGGTTCCCGAGCGGCCCTTCGGCTGGCTGCTGACCGTCGCCGAGCGACGGTTCATCGACGGGCTGCGCAGCGACACGGCACGCACCCGGCGCGAAAAGCGCCTGGCGCTCCTCGAAGCCGTCGCGACGGCCGGCACGGACGTTCTCGACGAGCAGGACGACACGCTCTCGCTCCTGTTCCTGTGCTGCCACCCCGACCTTCCGCCGGCGTCGCAGATTGCCTTGACGCTGCGCGCCGTCGGAGGTCTGACGACCGACGAGATCGCCAGCGCGCTGCTCGTCTCGCCCGCGACGCTCGCGCAGCGCATCGTGCGGGCCAAGGCTCGGCTGCGCGGCGTGACGTTCGGCGAGCCGCCCCTCCCCGAGCGCGGCCCGCGCTTGGCCGCCGTCCTCCAAGTGCTCTACCTGCTCTTCACCGAAGGCCACACCGCCAGCGCCGGGCCGGACCTCGTGCGCGACGACCTCGCCGTGGAGGCAATTCGGGTCACCCGCCGCCTGCACGCCGCGCTGCCCGAGGACGGGGAGGTGCAGGGCCTGCTGGCACTCATGCTCCTCACCCACGCGCGCCGTGCGAGCCGCCTGACCAGCGCTGGAGCGCTCGTCCCACTAGCCGAGCAGGACCGATCGCGCTGGGACGCCGATGCGATCGCCGAGGGCCTAGCACTCATCGAGGACGCGCTGGCGCACCGCGCGTTGGGGCCGTATCAGCTCCAGGCCGCGATTGCAGCCGTGCACGCCGAGACGCACAACGCTGGAGCGACCGACTGGCCGCAGATCGTCGAACTGTACGCTTTGCTCGAGGGCTTCGGACGCAACCCGGTGGTCACACTGAACCGCGCCGTCGCGGTCGGCGAGGTCCACGGGCCTCAGGCCGGCCTTGCAACGCTCGGCGGCCTCGACGAGGAACTGCGCCACGGCGAGCGCCATCGCTTCCACGCCGTCCGTGGTCATCTGCTCGCCATGGCCGGTGACGAGCAGGCGGCGGCGCGCGCGTACGCCCGCGCCGCCCGCGAGGCGACGACGCAGGCTGAGCGCCGCCACCTCGCCGAGCGCGCCGCGCAGCTCAGGTCCGCGTGAGCGCGCCGCCGCGGTCGTCGAGCACCAGCTGCTCGCGCCCGGCCACGCGGTAACGGAGATGCAGTACCTCCGGCGTGTCGATCACGCGGTCGCGCACGAGCTCGAGGCCCTGCTTGCTCGGCAGGTCGAGGTCGAGCAGGCGCATGCCGGTCCCGATCACGACTGGCACGATGTGGAGATCGAGCTCGTCGACGAGGCCGAGCTCCAGCGCCTGACGCAGCAGCGATCCGCCGCCGGCGATCGCGACGTCCTTGCCGTCGGCGGCCGCACGCGCTCGTTCGACTGCGGACTCGATTCCCTCCGTGACGTACGTGAAGCTCGTGCCGCCCCGACGGTGGAGGGTCTCGCGCTCGCGATGGGTGACGACGAACACGGGTGCGTGGAACGGGGGCTCCTCGCCCCACGGCACCTCACCGCCGTCGGCCATGCGGCGGCCCATGACGTATGCGCCAGCCGCCTCGAACGACTCCCGGATCACACTCGAGTGCACCGACTCCTCGCCGCCGCTGATGCCCTGCCGCTCGCGCCAGGCCATCGCGTCGACGGCCCACCGCGTGATGCGGAAGAACGCTGCCGCCTCGTCGCTGGCGATCCACGTTGTCGGGTCGTCGTGCCGGCGGCCGGCGTAGCAGCCGTCGAGCGAGATCGACATCTGGGCTGTGACCTTCGTCATTTGGTACTCCCTTCGGGGGTGCATGGTGTCGAGGGGAGATCGGAGCCGTCGGTTGCGGATCGACACCCCGCAACCGTGGCGCCCGTGGGAGGAAGCTGGCCGATCTCCACGGCCGCGCCCGCGGATCCGGGTGCGATCAGCAGGGTGAGCATGAGTCCGGCGGCTACGACGACGGCCTTCAATTGGCAAGCAGCGAGAAGGGGCGGTCCTGGAACGTGTTGTCGATCGTGCCGTCGTCGTTGGCGTCGATCTCGAGGACCGTCACGAGCAGGTCCTCGCCCGCCACGCATGTGACCTCAGGGCCCACCGCCACCACGGCCAGCGTGTCCCTGTCCTCTTGATTGTTGACGTTGGTCGAGCGGCTGACAGTGGCCGCGACCGGGACGAATGGGAGGTCGATGCAGTACTGACCGGTGGACGCATGCCGCACCGAGCCGCCGTTTAGCGACCCTCTGAAGATCGTCCCGCTGCCTTGGATCGTGGCCGCGATCCGAACCAGGCCGGGCTCGCCGGGCTGGCCGGGGTCGCCCTTCGGTCCGGCCGGCAGTTGTCCGGCCTTGAAGTCGGCTGCCAAGAGCGAGAGGTTCCGGACTTTCTTCGAGGTCACCGCGTTTCGACCGATGTCGGGGCCCTTCACCTGGCCCTTGGCGATGTGCTTGGACTTGACGCTGTTCTTAGAGAGCGCGATGGCCGCGAAGGAGCTACCGCCGAGCGCAACAAAGAGCGCGATCGTCGCCACCACGTTCGCGTAGCTGAGCTTCGAGCGGAACGTTGAGCCCATCGGTCCTCCTCGGTTGTGTGGCGCGAGCCTATCGCCGCGCGTTACGGCTGCGGCGGCGGCGTTCCACGAAGCGGCGCTGCTTCATCTGCGTGCCGCACTCGTTCATCGAGCACCAGCGGCGGCTGTGGTTGCGGCCCTGGTCGAGGAAGAGCCAGCGGCAGTTGCCGCAGATCTTCACGTGCGCGCTGGGTGGCGGATGCACGACCCCGCGGGGTAGGCTGGGTCAGTCATGGGTCGATCGCTGCGTGCCGCGCTACTGGTGGCGGCGCTGGCGTCGGCGTTGGGACCCCTCGCGGTCAATGCCGATGCCCGCGCTCTTCACTCGCTTGGTGCCCGTGCATGCATCGAGGACGCCGGGCTCGACGGCTGCGGGATCGGAACGGTGAACGAGGTACCCCGCCTCAACGGGGCTCGTGGCGTTGCGGTAAGCCCCGACGGGCGCTCCGTGTACGTGGCCTCGTCGACCGACGATTCCGTCTCGCGCTTCGACCGTGCTGCCGACGGCACTCTCACGCCCGCCGGCTGCTTTGAGGACGCCGGTCTGGACGGCTGCGGGACGGGCACGACTAACGAGACCCCCGGACTCAACGGTGCTTCGGGCGTGGCAGTCAGTCCGGACGGCCGCTCCGTGTACGTGACCGCGGTCAACGATCACTCCGTCGTGCGATTCGACCGGGCCGCCGATGGCGCGCTCACACCAGTCGGGTGCTTCGAGGACGCGGGGCAGAGCGGCTGCGGCGCCGGCGCAGCAGCCGACGTTCCCGGCCTCGCCGGCGCACGCGGGATCGCGATCAGCCCGGACGGCACCTCCGTCTACGTGGGGTCGTCGACTGTCGATGCCGCGATCGTCCGCTTTATCCGGGAGCCCAGCGGCGCGCTCACACCGGCCGGGTGTATCGAGGACGCCGGGCTCGACGGCTGCGGCGTGGGAGCGGCGAACGAGACGCCGGGGCTCGACGGGATCCGTGGGGTGTCAGTGAGCCCAGACGGAAACTCCGTGTACGTCACGTCGTTCGCGGACAGCGCAATGGTCAGGTTCGACCGCGCCCTCGACGGCGGGCTGACACCGGCAGGGTGCTTCGAGGCGACGGGTGATGATTGCGGCGCCGGAGCGGCAAACGATGTCGCCGGCCTCCAGGGCGCGTTCGGCCTTGCGGTGAGCCCCGACGGGGCCTCCGTGTACGTCGGCACGCTGTCGGGCAACACGCTCCTGCGATTCGATCGTGCCGGAGACGGAACGGTGACCCCGGCCGGGTGCCTCGAGGACCTCTCCTCCGACCTCTGCGGGCTCGGGACCACCAACGCGGTCCCCGGCCTCCTCGGAGCGGCGGGCGTGGCGGTCAGCCCCGGCGGCGCGTCGGTGCTCGTCGCGGGTTTCGAGGACTCGTCGATCGTGGGGTTCCGGCGCGCTGCCGGCGGCGCCGTCGAGTTCGCGAACTGTCTCGAGGACGTCGGCAAGGTGGAGTGCGGTCCTGGAACGCTCGCCGACGCACCAGGACTCGACGGTGCGAACGGCGTCGCCGTGAGCCCCGATGGCTCGGCCGTCTACGTCGCGTCCTCCGACGACGATGCGATCGTCCATCTCGATCGCGAGGTGCCGCCGGTCTGTCATGGCACGGCCGCGGCCAGTCCCGCCGGCGCAGCGGTCACTGTCCCGCTGGAGTGCAGTGACCCGAACGGCGACGCGCTCGAGATCAGCATCGAGTCCGGGCCCGCACACGGTTCGCTCGGCGCGATCGACCAGGTGGACGGGGGCGTCGTCTACACCCCGGACGCGGGCTTCGCCGGCAGCGACTACTTCAGCATCAGCGCAATCGCCGATGGCAAGCGGTCCGAGCTGGCAACCGCCGTGATCCAGGTGGGGGCCTCCGGGGCTCCGGGGGCACCCGGCGCCCCAGGCGCACCGGGCGCCGTGGGCCCGCCCGGTCCTCTCTCCGAGCGGCTGCTTGCGCTCCTGGCCGACGACCGCTTCCGTGTCCGCTCGGGACGCTCGCTGCGGGTCCGGTTCGCCGTCAGTGCCGGCGGGCGCGTGCAGCTGGAGCTTCGCAAGGGATCACGTCGCCTGGCAATGGCCGAACGGTCGCTGCGGACAGCGGGGGTCGGCGTGCTCAAGCTGTACGCGCGCAGCAGCGGGTCGCGACGCGGGCGCCGCCTTGCCCCCGGGAACTACCTGCTGCGGCTGACCGGGACCGGGGACGACGGCCAGCGGGCGACCGACAGCGCTCGCCTTCGGATCACGCGCTGAGGCCTACTGAGCAGCGCTACGGCTGCGGCGGCGCCGTTCCACGAAGCGGCGCTGCTTCATCTGCGTGCCGCACTCGTTCATCGAGCACCAGCGGCGGCTGTGGTTGCGGCTCTGGTCGAGGAAGAGCCAGCGGCAGTTGCCGCAGATCTTCACGTGCTCGAGCGGTCCGTTCGTGAGCAGCTCGACGGCCGCGTGGGCGATCGGCCGCAGCGGGTCGGCGAGGTCGCGGGGCGGGGGCCAGGTCCAGCGCAGCGCGCGCGGGCGGCCGTCGCCGGGCGTCAGGTGCGCGTCGGCCAGCGCGTCGCGGTCCGCGTCGCGCAGCTCGTCGAGCAGCTTCGCGGGAGGCTCCGCGCCCTCCGCGATCGGGCGGAAGATCGTGTAGATCAGCTCGCGCAGCTCGCGCGCGCGCCTGAACGCACGCCGGGCGCCCTGATCGTCCGGGGCGGCGGCGCGCCTCAGCCTGTCCGCATCGGCTTCGGCGATCACGTCGAGGCGCACGCACCAGTCGAGCAGGTGGTCGTAGCTCTCGAGCAGCTCGTTCGCCGGAGATGGCGGCTCGTTCCGCAGCCCGCCGACCGTGTTCACGAAGTCCAGCGCAAGCTGCCCGCCCTCCAGCGGCACCGTGAGGATTCCTCTACCTGATGTGTCCACCGAAAGGGAGTTTACAGGACACACGATTGGGGATATCATTATGTGACCCCCAAACCACGAAACGGAGGACACAGCAAATGGATCCCACAGCACTCATGGTCGCCGGCCAGACCTGCGCCAGCCACGCCCGCTCGGCGCTGCCGAACGCGCCCGTGGTCCGCACGAGGACCGTGCTTCTGCGCTGGTTGGCGCCGCGCTAGGCTCGCGCGATGCATGCGTCCATCCGGAGGTACCGAGTCAGGGACATCGACGCGCTCGTGGAGAAGGTCGAAAGCGAGTTCGCGGATCAGGTGAAGGAGATCGACGGCTTCGTCGGCTACTACGTGATCGACGGGGACGACGGCACCGCCGTGTCCGTGACGGTCGGCGAGACGGCGGAGGCCGTCGCGGAGTCCACGAGACGTGCGGCCGACTGGGTGCGCGAGAGCGCCGCCGACCTCGTCGAGGGCAGCCCGGAGGTCACGGCGGGCAAGGTGCGCGTGCGCGCCGAGCGCGAGGGCTGAGCCGGACGCGGGGCCGCGCGTCGGAGGCGCGCCGGCGCGAGAGGTCGTGTCCGGCTAGACCGGCCGCGCCGACGCGTGGTCGGGCAGCGGCTCGAGGTCGTTCACGAAGCCGGGCTGGGCCTCGACGTGGTCGAGCCAGCTGGGGATGTGCGCATGCTCGCGCGGGTCGGCCCCGGCGTCGCCCGCGCAGTGCACATAGGCGTAGAGGGCGACGTCGGCGACCGTGTACTCGTCGCCGGCGGCGAAGTCGCGCCCGTCGGAGAGTCCGCGGTCGAGCGCGACCAGCGCATCGCGCCCCCGCTTGAGGCGGTTCTCGTACACCTCCGGGATCTGCTCGTGGCGGCCGGAGAGCCGCAGGAAGCGCGCGTACGCCAGCTCGGCCTCGATGCGGCTCTGCTCGAAGAACAGCCACTGGTGCACGCGCGTGCGTGCGAGCCCGTCGGCCGGGAGGTAGGGAGTGCCCTCGCCGAGGTGGAGGAGGATCGCCGCCGACTCCGCGATCGTCTCCCCCGAGTCGAGCTCGAGCACGGGTACGCGGCCGTCGGGGTTGCGCCCGAAGTGCTCCGCCGTGCGCGTCTCACCCTTGAACAGATCCACCGTCACGCGCTCGTAGGGCAGCTCGAGCTGGCGCAGCAGGATCCTGGCCTTCATGCAGTTCCCCGAGGAGGGGTGGTCGTACAGGATCACGTGCGCAACCTAGCCTGTGAGGCGTGCGGATACGAATAGTCCTGCTTATCGCAGCCATCACGGCTGCGATCGCGGTGGCCCTGCCCGCGCCGGCGACGGCCGTGGAGGTGGCCCCGGGCGTCGCCTGGACACCGGTCGTGCGCGAGCAGGGGCCCGTCCGGATCAACGTGCTCGAGCTCGACCCGGCGCTGGTGCACGGCGTGCTGTCGAACAACCGCATCGCAGGCCGCGAGCGGGTGAGCAGCATGGGGCGTCGCACGGACGCGGTGGCCGGCGTGAACGGGGGCTACTTCGGACCGAGCGGGGATCCCGTCGGCGTGCTCGCCATCGACGGGGCGCTGCTGAGCGAGCCGGTTGACGGGCGCAGCGCGCTCATGCTCGGCCCCGGCGGGGCGGCGGTGGCGCCGATCCGCTTCGCCGGCTCCGTGACCATCAACGGCGAGGAGCGGCCGATCGACGGGGTGGAGCGCACGCGCGGCTTGATCCCTGCCTGCGGTGGACGAGGGGGCGACGTTCCCACCGCTCGCCCGAACGCGGTGCTCACGTGCACCGACTCCAGTGAGCTGATCCTGCTCTCGCCGAGCTACGGAGCGCGGCCGCCGCGGGAGGGCGGAGTGGAGGCGGTGCTCCGCGACGGCACCGTGGCGAGTGTGCGCGCGCCCGGCACCGGGCCGGTGCCGCGCGACGGGCTGCTGCTCACGGGCACCGGTGACGCCGCCGGCTTCCTGCGCGACGCGGCGCTGCCTCGCAGCCAGGCCGAGATCGAGCTCACGCTCACGAGCGCGCGCCGCCCGCTCGATCTCGCCCAGCAGACACTCGTGGTGGGCGGCGGGCCGCGCCTGCTCCGCGCGGGCCACGTGGCGGTGACCGCGAAGGCGGAGGGCTTCGCGCCGCCGCAGGCCCCGGCCTTCTACGGCACGTTCGTGGCCGCGCGCCAGCCGCGTACGCTTGCCGGCGTGCGCGCCGACGGCAAGCTGCTGCTCGTGACCGTGGACGGCCGCCGACCCGGCTGGAGCACGGGTATGACGCTCCCCGAGGCGGCGCGGCTGATGCGCTCCCTGGGCGCGCGCGATGCGGTGAACCTCGACGGCGGCGGCTCCACCACGATGACGGTCCGCGGCGAGGTCGTGAACCGGCCCTCCGATCGAACAGGTGAGCGCCCGGTGAGCGACGGGGTATACGCGCTCCCGTGAAGACCCTGCTGACAGCCGCCGCACTTGCGCTCGCCCCCGCACCGTCTCCGGCGCAGGACGAGCGGGCTGTCGTCTGGGCGGCCGGGGACGTGGCCACGGCTGGGCCGCGCGCGGATCGAGTGGCCGATCTCGTCCGCCGTGGCCGCCCGGATCGGTTCATCTACCTCGGCGACGTGTACGAGACCGGCACGGCCGACGACTTCCGGCGCTGGTACCACCCGCGCTTCGGCCGCCTCGCCCACATCACCGCCCCGACGATCGGGAACCACGAGTGGGCCAACCGCTTCGAGGGTTACTACCGCTACTGGTATGGGCGCAAGGGCCGCCGCCTGCCGCCCTGGTTCAAGACCGAGCTCGCCGGGTGGGAGATCATCAGCCTGAACTCGCAGGCGCCGCACGGGCCCCGGTCCGCGCAGGTGCGCTGGCTCCACTCGGCGCTACAGGGGCCGGGCGACTGCCGCATCGCGTTCTGGCACCGCCCCCGCTACAGCGACGGCGCGTACGGCGGCGCCCCCGACCTGAACCCGTTCATCGGCGCGCTGTCGGGTCACGCCCGGGTCGTGCTGAGCGGGCACGACCACAACCTTCAGCGCCACGAGCGCCGGCGCGGGCTCGTCCAGTACGTGGTCGGCGCCGGCGGGCGCGGGCGTTACAAGCTGCACCCCGGCGCCTCGACGATGGTCTGGGGCACGGACAGGGTCGACGGTGCGCTGCGCATCATCCTCAAGCCCGGCAGTGCGGTGCTCGAGTTCCGCAGACCCAGCGGCCGGCTGCTCGACCGAAGCCACGAATCCTGCTCGCCCGGCTAGCGTTCCGGTCGATGGACGAAACCGTTGTGATCCTCTGCGGAGGCCGGGGCACGCGGCTCCGTGAGGAGACGCAGACGATCCCGAAGCCGCTCGTCGAGATCGGCGGACAGCCGATCCTTTGGCACGTGATCCGCATTTACGCCGAGCAGGGCTTCAGCCGCTTCGTGCTCTGCCTCGGCCACCGCGGCGACCTGATCGAGGCGTTCATCAGGGGCAACGGCCTCCCGGGGGGACTCACGATCGAGTGCGTCGACACGGGGGAGGAGACCCCCACCGGCGGCCGCATCGCCCTGGTTCGCGACCGGCTCGAGCACGGGCGCTTCTGCGTGAGCTACGCCGACGGGGTTGCCGACGTTGACCTCGCCGCCCTGCTCGACTTCCACGCGCAGCACGGCGCCCTCGCCACGATGACGGTGGTGCGCCCCGAGCTCCAGTTCGGCGTGGCGCGCCTGGACGGCGCGGACCTCGTCGAGGGGTTCGAGGAGAAGCCGCGCTTCGAGGGCTGGATCAACGGTGGCTTCTTCTGCTTCGAGCCGGGCGTGCTCGACTACCTCGACCAGGGGTCCGTGCTGGAGCGCGAGCCGCTCGAGCGCCTGGCTTCCGAGCGGGAGCTGCGCGCCTACCGCCACACCGGTTTCTGGGACTGCATGGACACCTACAAGGACGCGGCCCTGCTCAACGATCTATGGGCAGCCGACAGGGCTCCCTGGAAGGAACTGCACAGGTTGCGCCGAAAACCGCGTTCGTGACGCGTACCGGAACGACCGCCCTCACTCTGTCCGAGGAGATTCGCCAGCGCTTCGACGAGTTCAGCCGCTCGCAGAAGGACGTCGGGCAGTACATCGTCGACCATCTCGAGGAGGCGGCGTTCCACACCGCCGAGGAGCTCGCCCGCCGCGCGAACACCTCCAGCTCCACGGTGGTGCGCTTCGCACAGGCCCTCGGATTCGAGGGCTTCCCCGAGCTTCAGGCCGCCGCCCGGGACGAATACAGGCGCGCGCGTGAGAACGGCGCCTCCACGGCCGACCTCACCACGCAGCCGCTCTTCCCGATCGACCAGACCGAGTTCGAGACCGCCCTGGCCGCGGACCACGCCAACATGGCCGAGACCGCGCGCAAGGTGGATCGCGACGAGGTGACCGCCGCGGTGGACCTGATCTCCCGTGCCGAGCGCATCGTGCTCTGCGGCACCGACCAGATGGCGTTCTTCGCGAGCTATCTGCGCCACCTTCTGATGCTGCTCGACCTGCGTGCCGAGGTGGTGGCCTCGCCGAGCCAGGAGGGCCTCGCCAAGCTGGGCCGGATCGATGACAAGACGGTGATGGTCGGCTTCTCGGCCGGCCGGCCGCACCCGCTCGTGGTGCGCGCCATGAAGCTCGCGCGCAACAGGCGCGCGGCAACTATCGCGATTGCCGACGCCACCCTCTCCGAGGTGGCCAAACTTGCCGACCACAAGCTGTACTACTCGTCCAACAGCCCGGCCTACGTGCGCTCGCACTCGGCCCTTCTGGCGCTCATCCAGGCCCTTGCCTATGGGGTTTACGCGCTCGACGAGTCCGCGTACGCGGATCGCATCAAGGCGTTTCGCCTGAAGTAGCCGCGCAGGGCCTCCGCGGGCTACCCTGCGCAGGTGATCTCCAGAGCGCTGGTCACGGCGTCCCTGCTCATCGCCGTCTCCGCCGCCCCCGCGGACGCGGCCTTCACGCCAGGCGCCGCCGGTGCCGGCGACCCGTTCTTCCCGCAGGCAGGGAACGGCGGCTACGAGGTTCGCCACTACTCGCTGAAGCTCGACTACGAGCCGCGGAACGAGCAGCTCGCCGGGGACGCGACGATCACGGCGCGCGCCACACAGGACCTGTCGAGCTTCAACCTCGACCTCGTCGGGTTGAAGGTGAGCAGCGTGACCGTGGACGGCAGCAGCGCCGCCTTCGCCCGCAAGGGCCAGGAGCTCACGATCACCCCATCCGCGGGGCTACGCCGCAACCGCGACTTCACGGTCCGCGTGATCTATGCCGGCCACGCGAACTACGTGCTCGACCCGGACAAGTCGAAGGACGGCTGGATCCCGACCGACGACGGCGCCTTCGTCGTGAACGAGCCGCAGGGCTCGCCGACCTGGTTCCCCGCCAATGACACGCCGAAGGACTTCGCGACCTACGACTTCGCGATCACGGTCCCGGAAGGGAAGACGGCGCTCGCCAACGGCGTGCTCGTCTCGACCACCGACAACGGCGCCACGACGACCTGGCGCTGGCGCGAGGACCGGCCGATGGTGACCTATCTGACCACGGCGACGAACGGCGTCTTCGAGCTGCACACGGGCGCGATTGCCGGCGTGCCCGAGTACAACGCCGTCGACCCGAACACTCGCCGCTTCGGCGACAAGGAGCCCGACCCGGAGCTGGCCTGGTCGCGGCTCGCCGTGCAGCCCGCGGCTCTCGAGTTCCTCATCAACCTGTACGGGCCGTATCCGTTCGACAGCGTCGGCGCGATCGTCGACTGGGCGCCAAACGTCTTCTATTCGCTCGAATCGCAGACCAAGCCGAACTACTGGCATGTTCCGAGCGAGCTCACGATCGTGCATGAGCTCGCGCACATGTGGTTCGGTGACGCCGTGGTCCTCGAGCGCTGGCCGGACATGTGGCTGAACGAGGGCTTCGCCACGTGGTCGGAGTGGGCCTGGACCGAGCACACAACCGACACGAGCGCCGCGGAGCAGTTCGACGCCCTGTACGCGATTCCGGAGGACTCCTCGGCGGGCCAGGACCTCTGGTTCCCGGCGCCGAACGACCTGGCCGACGCGTCCGAGCTGTTCCACACGCCGGTGTACGACCGCGGCGCCATGACGCTCCAGGCGCTGCGCGAGAAGGTCACCGACCCGGTGTTCTTCCAGATCATGCGCAGCTGGTACGCGGAGAACCGCTTCTCGAACGTGACCACGGCCGACTTCATCGCTCTTGCCGAGCGGGTGAGTGGCCAGCCGCTGGACCAGTTCTTCCAGGCCTGGCTCTTCGAAGAGGGCAGGCCAGAGTCCTGGTAGCAGCCCACGCCTGGCATCGATGGTGGGCCCCGGCCGGGCGACCGTCCTGGCCTGGGCTGGTATAGGCCGCCTAATCCAGGACTGCTCCTCAGCGGAGTACTCCTTCGGTGCTTGTTGTTCGAATCGTGAGGGCGGCCGGGAGAGGCTTGGGGCTATCCTGAGCCACATGGAGACGGGCACCTTCAGAGTCAAGGCGGGCCTCGCAGAGATGCTCAAGGGCGGCGTGATCATGGACGTCGTGAACCCGGAGCACGCGAAGATCGCCGAGGCGGCCGGCGCCGCGGCGGTGATGGCGCTCGAGCGGGTTCCGGCTGACATCCGCCGCGATGGCGGCGTCGCGCGCATGAGCGACCCGACCATGATCGAGGGCATCAAGGAGGCCGTCTCGATCCCGGTGATGGCGAAGGCGCGGATCGGGCATTTCGTGGAGGCCCAGGTTCTCGAGGCGCTCGACGTGGACTACATCGACGAGTCCGAGGTGCTCACGCCCGCTGACGAGGCGCACCACATCGACAAGTGGGCCTTCAAGGTGCCCTTCGTGTGCGGCGCCACCAACCTCGGCGAGGCACTGCGGCGCATCGGTGAGGGCGCGGCGATGATCCGCTCGAAGGGCGAGGCCGGCACCGGAAATGTGGTCGAGGCGGTGCGGCACATCCGCCTGATCACGGGCGAGCTGCGCCGGCTCCAGTCCCTCAGCCACATGGAGCTGGCGAGCGCCGCTAAGGAGCTTCAGGCGCCGCTCGAGCTCGTGAAGGACGTGGCGGAGAGGGGCAGGCTGCCGGTGGTGCTGTTCTGCGCGGGCGGTATCGCGACCCCCGCCGACGCCGCTCTGATGATGCAGCTGGGGGCGGAGGGCAACTTCGTGGGGTCGGGCATCTTCAAGTCCTCCGACCCGGAGCGCCGCGCCCGCGCGATCGTCGAGGCCACGACGCACTTCGAGGATCCCGAGCGCGTGGCGGCCGCCTCGCGCGAGCTCGGCGACGCGATGCCTGGCATCGAGATAGGCACGCTTCAGGACAACGGCGGGCTGCTCCAGAACCGCGGCTGGTGATTGGCGTCCTCGCCCTTCAGGGCGGGTTCGAGGCGCACGCGAAGAGTCTCTCTCGCCTTGACGTGGAAGTCCGTGAGGTCCGCACGCCGCAGGACCTCGAGGGCATCGATGGCCTGATCATTCCAGGAGGTGAGTCCACCACCATCGGGCTCGGCGTGGAGCGTGAGGGTCTTGGCCAGCCGCTGATCGACTTCATCGACAGCGGCAAGCCCGTCCTCGGCACCTGTGCGGGAATGATCATGCTGGACCGGGACCATCTCGGTGTCCTCGACATCGAGGTGCGCCGCAATGCGTTCGGTCGCCAGCTGGCGTCCTTCGAGGCCGAGCTCGACTTCGAGGGCGAGCGCATGCACGCGGTGTTCATCCGCGCCCCCTGGGTTGAGGACGCGGGCGACGGGGTGGAGGTCCTGGCCGAGGTCGATGGGCATCCCGTCGCCGTGCGCCAGGGCAACGTCCTCGCCGTTGCCTTCCATCCGGAGCTGACCGACGAACGCAGGCTGCATCAGTGGCTTGTGGATAGGGTCCACGCCGCATGAGGGATCACCGCGTAGACGCGCTCGCCCAGATCCTCGTCCGCTACTCCACGAAGGTGAAGAAGGGCGACGTGTGCTCGATCGCGTCGACAAGCGCGGCCGAGCCGCTCGTGCAGGCGGTCTACGAGGAGGTCCTCCGGGCCGGGGGCCTGCCGATCATGCAGCTCGCCACGAGCGGTGCGCAGGCGGCCTTCTACGAGCTGGCGAGCGACGAGCAGCTCGACTGGGTCCCGCCGACCACCGAGTGGGCGGTCGAGAACGCCGACGTGCACATCTCGGTGATGGCGTCGCTGAACACGCGCGAGCTCTCGCACGCAGACCCGAAGAAGCAGGCTCGCGCCCAGAAGGCGCGCAAGACGATCATGGAGACGTCGATGCGGCGCTCGGCGGAGGAGGACTACCGCTGGTCGCTCACGCTGTTCCCGACGCACGCCTACGCGAACGAGGCGGGGATGTCGCTTGGCGCGTACGAGGACTTCTACTACGCCGCCTGCCTCGCGCTGGATGGCGAGCCGGTGACGGCCTGGCAGCGCCAGTCGGACCAGGTGAAGCGGCTCACGGAGTGGGTGCAGGGCAAGGAGGAGGTCCGCATCCAGGCCGACCGCACCGACATCACGCTCGGGGTGGCCGGCCGCAGCTGGATCCCGTGCGTCGGGGAGCACAACATGCCCGACGGCGAGTTCTTCACCGGGCCGGTCGAGGACTCCGTGAACGGCGAGATCTCCTTCTCCTTCCCGGCGAGCTACGGCGGCCGGACGGTCTCCGGCGTGTGCCTTCGCTTCGAGAACGGCAAGGTGGTGGACGCCTCGGCCGAGCAGGGCGAGGAGTTCCTGCTCGAGATGCTCGACACCGACGAGGGCGCCCGGC
>Ga0126306_10000578_pt1 | contig 17460 bp, 16 predicted proteins | sample Plot27_FD_92592 | JGI IMG/M metagenome (GOLD analysis project Ga0126306, IMG submission 92592) | Serpentine soil microbial communities from UC McLaughlin Reserve, CA, USA - Plot27 | ecosystem: Environmental > Terrestrial > Soil > Grasslands | place: USA: UC McLaughlin Reserve, Lake County...
GATGGTCGCGTGCGCGGTCGACTTCGACGCCACGCTGTCCGAGGACCTGTTCGAGGACGCCGCCCTGTTCGTGGTGGACGACGTGGCCCAGTACCGCTACTACCGCCAGCAGGGCTACTTCGCCGGCTACCCGCCCGAGGCCGTGGAGCTCGCCGAGCTGCTCGGCACGGGGGCTCCGCGCCGGTCCGGCCTGAGGGTCTACGTGCCGCTCGGCATCGCCCTCGAGGACGTGGCCGTGGCGGCGGAGATCAACAGGCGCGCCACCGAGGCAGGCGTCGGGCGCGAGCTGCCGCTCTAGTCGATCAGCCGCTTCTGCATGCGGTTCACGGCCACGCGCCACATGACGACGGCGAAAACGATGAGGACGGCCACGCGCAGCAGGTCCGTTGCCTCGAAGCCAAAGCAGGCGTGGCGCACCAGCTCGACCAGGTGGTGCAGCGGGTTCAGCTGTGAGGCGACCTGCACCGCCTCCGGCAACTGGTCGATCGGGAAAAAGGTGCCGGCGACGAGGAACAGCGGCGTGATGAAGAGCGTCGTCACGTAGTTGAACTGATCGATCTTCGCCACCGACGCGGCCACGGCGACGCCGAACCCGGCGAAGATCAGCGCGGTCACGAACGCGAACAGCGGCACGAGCAGCATCCCCGGAGCCGGATCGAGCCCGAACAGCATCGACACGAGCAGCGGGAAGCAGCCGAAGAAGCCCGAGCGGAGCCCGATCCAGAGCATCTCGGCGGTCACGAGCTCCTCCACGTCCACGGGCGCGGCGAGGATCGCGTCGTAGGTGCGCTGGAAGCGCTCCTTCACGAACGTGCCGAACATCGCCGGGAACGCGCTCGAGAAGATCACCGCCGTCGCGACCATGCCCGTCCCCACGTACTCGACGTAGTCGAGCCCGTCGACCCGGTCGACGATCGTCGCGCCAAGCCCGAGCCCGAAGGCCAGCAGGTAGACCACCGGCTCGAGCACGCTCGAGAACGTCGTCGCCTTCCAGAAGGTGCGGAAGTTCGCGACCTCACGGCTCATGACGCCGCCGATGGCGGCCGGCTCAAGCCTTCTCACTCAGCCTCCTCCCCCGTGAGCAGCACGAACACGTCCTCGAGCGACGCCGCGCGCCGGATCGCCTCCGGCGGCACCACGCCGTTCGTGGCCTTCTCGGCGCCCACGATCGCGATCGCCGGGCCGGCCGGGCGCACCTTCAGCCCGTGTGCCTCCGCCTTCGCACGCACCTCGGCCAGCCGCTCGGGCCGCGCGTAGACCTCGGCGGTCTCGCGCCCGGCATGCTGCGCAACCAGCTCGGACGGCCGGCCGCGGCTGATGATCTTGCCGTGCGTCATCAGCGCCACCTCGTCGGCGAGCCGCTCCGCCTCCTCGATGTAGTGCGTGGACATCAGGATCGTGGTGCCCCTGGTCCGCAGCGAGTCGATCAGCGACCACAGCTCCGTGCGGATCTGGGGGTCGAGGCCGACGGTGGGCTCGTCGAGCAGCAGCAGCGGCGGGTCGTGGGTGAGCCCGCGCGCGAGCAGCAGGCGCCTGCGCATGCCACCCGAGAGCTGGTCCACCGGGTCGCGCCGGCGCGCTCCGAGGCGAGCCAGAGCAAGGCCGCGGTCGACGGCGGCGTGCACGTCCTTCACCCGGTAGAGCCGCGCGAAGACGGCGAGGTTGTCCTCCACCGTCACGTCCACGTCGAGGTTGTCGAGCTGCGGCACCACGCCCATCAGGGCCCGCGCCTCCTTCGACTCCCCGGGCAGCGTGTGGCCCATGACGGTGATCTCGCCCTCGTCGGCCACGGCCTGGCCGGTGAGCATCCGCATCGTCGTCGACTTGCCCGCACCGTTCGGTCCGAGCAGGCCGAGGCAGATGCCCTTGGGCACCTCGAGGTCTAGCCCGTCCACCGCGGTGATCGGGCCGAACCGCTTCACGACTCCATGCAACTCGATTGCAGCCAAGGTCCTCCCAGGGTACGTACTTGACGACGGGCGAACGGTCTTTGCGGATCTTTAGACAGAAGTACAAGGCGAAACTCATCGGCCGTAGATAGCCTCGCGGGCGTATGCCTAGAACTCGCCAGCACAACATCACCGCCGCGCAGTGGAGCCCCAACGGACGCTCGCTGGGAACCGTGGACCTCACCCAGCCCGCGAACTACCCGTTCGGCGAGGACGTCTTCTCCGGCGCCGTGCAGCGCCAGCGCCTGCCCAAGGACGCGTACAGGCGCCTCCAGCAGGTGCTCGAGCAGGGCGAGGCGCTCGACGCTTCGCTCGCCGACGCGGTCGCGCTGGCCATGAAGGAGTGGGCACTCGAGAAGGGCGCCACCCACTACACGCACGTCTTCCAGCCGCTCACCGGCCTCACCGCCGAGAAGCACGACTCGTTCTTCAGCCCCGCCGGCGACGGCGTGGCGCTCGCCGAGTTCTCGGGCAAGGAGCTGATCCAGGGCGAGCCGGACGCCTCCTCGTTCCCCACGGGCGGGGTGCGGGCCACGTTCGAGGCGCGCGGCTACACGGCCTGGGATCCCACGAGCCCGGCCTTCCTGCTCCAGAACCCGAACGGGGCACTGCTCTGCATCCCGACGGCGTTCGCCTCGTGGACCGGCGAGGCGCTCGACGCGAAGATCCCGCTGCTGCGCTCGATGGACGCGCTCTCGAAGTCCGCGATCCGGGCGCTGCGGCTGCTGGGCGACGACGCGGCGACGCGCGTCTTCACCACCGTGGGGCCCGAGCAGGAGTACTTCCTGATCGACCAGCAGTTCTACTTCGAGCGCCCTGACCTGATCAACACGGGCCGCACCCTCTTCGGCGCCAAGCCGCCGAAGGGGCACGAGTTGGACGACCACTACTTCGGGTCGATCCCGGAGCGCGTGCTCGCCTACATGATGGACTGCGAGCTCGAGCTCGCCCGCCTCGGCGTGCCCGTGAAGACGCGCCACAACGAAGTGGCCCCCGGCCAGTACGAGATCGCGCCGGTGTTCGAGAACTCGAACGTCGGCTCGGACCACCAGCAGCTCACGATGCAGGTGCTCCAGCGCGTGGCCCGCAAGTACGGCCTCGTGTGCCTGCTGCACGAGAAGCCATTCGCGGGCGTGAACGGCTCGGGCAAGCACAACAACTGGTCGATGGGCACGAACACCGGCCACAACCTCATGGAGCCGGGCGACACGCCCGCGGACAACATCAACTTCCTGTTCTTCTGTGCGGCCGTCATCAAGGCCGTGGACAAGCATCAGGGACTGCTGCGCGCGTCCGTGGCGAACATCGGGCAGGACCACCGCCTCGGCGCCAACGAGGCGCCGCCGGCGATCATCTCGATCTTCCTCGGCGCCGAGCTGGAGAAGGTGTTCGACGCGATCGCCTCAGGCGAGGGCGACCCGCACACGCCGGCGGCCGTGCTCGGCCTCGGAACGCCGGTACTCCCGCCGCTGCCGATGCACGGCGGCGACCGCAACCGGACCTCGCCGTTTGCCTTCACCGGCAACAAGTTCGAGTTCCGCGCGCTCGGGTCGAGCATGTCGCTCGCCTTCCCGAACACTGTGCTGAACACGATCGTGGCCGAGGCCATCGACGAGCTGGCCGACCAGCTCGAGTCGGAGCTCGGCTCCGGCGGCGACCTCGCCGAGGCCGTGAACGCCGTGGTGAAGGACGCCTACACGCAGGGCAAGCGCGTGATCTTCGGCGGCGACAACTACGCCGAGGAGTGGCACGCCGAGGCCGAGCGGCGCGGGCTGAAGAATTTGCGCACGACGCCGGACGCGCTTCCCGAGGTGCTCGCGGACGAGACGGTGCAGGCCTTCGAGAAGTACGAGGTGCTCTCGCACCGCGAGCTCGAGTCGCGCTTCGAGGTCTGGGCGGAGCAGTACACGACGATCGCGAACATCGAGGCGGAGACCGCGGCGATGATGGCCCGCACGATGCTGCTGCCGGCCGCGCTGCGGCACATCGCGCTGATCGACGCGGCCGGCATGGAGTCGCTCGCCGGCGAGACCCGCGCGCTCGCGGACGAGTTCGCAGGCGCCATCTCGAAGCTCGAGGAGGCGAACCAGTACCCCGACGGGGTGGAGGGCCTCGAGCTCGCCATCTACGCCCGTGACAACCAGCTCACCGCGCAGGCCCGCGTCCGCGAGCTGGGCGACAAGCTGGAGAAGGTGGTGGCCGACGACCTCTGGCCGCTGCCTAAGTACTCGGAGATCCTCTTCATCAAGTAGAAGGGAGGCCGTGACCAGCCTCCCCGCCTGCTATCCCCGCGGCAGCCGCATCGACGACGGGGGCGACCTCATCGTCGGCGGCTGTAGCGTGGCTCGGCTCTGCGGCGAGTTCGGGACGCCCGTCTACGTGTACGACGAGACGGACCTGCGCGGCCGCGCGCGCGAGTACAGAGCCGAGTTCGAGAGCCACCACCCGGCCAGCGAGGTGCTGTTCGCGTCGAAGGCGTTCCCCTGCACCGCGGCCTACGCCCTGTTCGCCGAGGAGGGGCTCTCTTGCGACGTGGCCTCCCAAGGCGAGCTGTTCCTGGCCCTTCAGGGTGGCATGGATCCGGCCCGCATCTACCTCCACGGCAACGCGAAGGACGACGCGGACATCGCGGCGGCCATCGATGCTGGCGTGGGCTGCGTGGTGATCGACTCGTTCGACGACATCGACCGCCTCGAGCGGCTCGTGGGCGACCGCCAGCGCGTGTTCCTCCGCGTGAATCCCGAGGTCGAAGCCGACACCCACGAGGCCGTGCTCACCGGCCACAGCGGGTCGAAATTCGGGCTACGGCGCGAGGCCGCGCGGCGGGCCATAGAGCGGCTGGGGGTATCGGACAGGCTGGAGCTGACCGGCCTGCACGTGCACGTCGGCTCTCAGATCCTGGAGCTCGAGCCGTTCGCCCAGGCGCTCGCCGCCCTCGCCGGCCTCGGCGACTTCGCCGAGTACGACCTCGGTGGCGGGCTCGGCATCCCTTACCGCTCCACGGACTCGGCTCCTTCGGTCGCCGCCTACGCCGAGACGTTGACCGCCGCCATCGGCCGACAGCTGGGCGAGGGCGTGCGCCTGCTAGTCGAGCCTGGCCGCTCGCTGGTGGGCAACGCGGGCATCACGGCCTACCGCGTGGTCTCGGTGAAGCGAGACGTCGTGGTGCACGTGGCGGTCGACGGTGGGATGGGCGACAACCTCGAACCGTCCCTCTACGGCACGGAGTTCGAGGCGCGCCTCCTCTGCAGCCGGGAGCAGTCCGAGCGCTGCCAGGTGGTCGGCAAGCACTGCGAGTCAGGCGACGTGCTGGTCCAGGACGCGGAGTTGCCGCACGCGCAGCCCGGCGACGTGCTCGTGACGCCGGCCACCGGCGCCTACTGCTTCACGATGGCCAACAACTACAACGGCCAGCCGCGCCCGCCGGTGGTGTTCTGCCGGGACGGGGACGCGCGGCTCGTGGTGCGTCGCGAAACGCTCGCGGACCTCGCGGCTCGCGACATCCCGCGTGCCGTTCGCTAGTGCCAGGTCTCCATGTGCCGCGCGTGCGTCGGCAGGTATGAGCCCGGGCGGAGCTTCTGGTCGTAGAAGTCCAGATCCAGGTGGTGGGCCTGTAGGTAGTTCAGGATCATCAGCGAGGGAATCGTCGCCGGGAACTTCCCGAACGTGTCATACATGTACTGGGCCTGGAGCGTCACGCACTCGCGGAAGCGCTCGTCGTGAACCTGCGCGCTCGAGCGCACCAGCGCTGACTCGCTCCACGCGCCCGGCGTGTCCGCGTTGTGCGGGCCGCCCGCGCCGAACTTGCGCTCGCAGAGGGCATCCACCGCGGCGGCCATGTCGGGGTAGTGCGGCGGGCAGAACGCCTCGAACACGCCCTCGCGTCCGGTCGGGTTCGGCACGGACCAGCGCTCGTCCTCGTCGTAGCGGAAGCCGAGCCCGGGGATGTCCGGGTCGCCGGAGGCGCCCAGCATCGAGAAGCGGTCGACGCCGTCGAACATCCAGCCGCCCAGCCCCATGCCCTGGAGCACGAGCATTCCGGCGTAGCAGCTGGTGGCCAGCTCGGCGGTGATCTCGGCAAGCATGTACTGGTCGAAGAACGTGAGCGGGAAGCCGTCGTCAACGTCCACCAGCCCGCGGAAGCGCTCGATCCCGGGGATCGCCCGGCCGTTCACGTCGTCCGTGATGCAGTAGCCGTTCTGGGTCAGGAACATGATCCCCGCCAGCGCGTGCTGCGCCAGGTCGCCGACCGGGAACGCCAGCAGCGAGCCGGGCACGTTCACGCACCAGCTGTTGTGGCCCTCGTAGTAGGGCTCCTCGCGCGGGAACTCGATGCGCTTGTCGGAGAGCTTCACGATCCGCTCTCCGTGGCGCTCGAGCATCAGCTCGGAAGTGATCTCCTCCTCGGCGGGGTCCACGAGGGCACCGGCGTCGCGGGTGGGGAACATGTAGGTGCCGGAGTCGTCGGTGAAGAACAGCTCCGAGGTCTGGAAGCCCGCCGCGGACGGGAAGGTGCGCCCACCGGCTCCCGCCGCGTAGTTCGCCATGTGGCCTGCGTAGGTGGCGTTGCGGGTGATCGAGTAGTGCCAGCCGGTGGTGCCGGCCATCGAGGTCAGCACGAGCATCCGCTCGAGTTCTGAGAGCGGCAGGGGGTCGTGCGGCGACTCGTACGCGAGCGGCCCGTCGGGGATCGTCGATCCCAGCGATATGCGGCGCGCACGGCGCCCGTAGAGTGCGTCCAGCAGCGGAAACTGGGCCAGTTCGGCCAGTGCCGCGCTCTGTCGGTCAGCGGCGGAAGCGGTATCGATGCTCATACCCTAGGCGCGTGAGGTTGCGCCTTACAACGTGACCTAGGAGGATCGGGCGCCAGTGGTGACGCTCGCCAGGACCACGTTCTTCGGCCGGACTCGCGAGAAGGAGCACCTCGCGACTCTGATCGAGCGCGTGCCGCTGGTCACGCTCAGCGGTGTGGGAGGAGTCGGCAAGACCCGGCTCGCCTCGGAGGTCGCGGCGGGGGCCGGCGGCGAGGTGTACTGGTGCGAGCTCGCCGCCCTGCGTACCCATGACTCCGTGGCCCCCGCCGTGGCGTCCCGGCTCGGCAGAGAAGATGCCAGCGCGGATGCCGCCACGGCCGTGGCGGAGGCGCTCGCGGGAGCTGAGGTCCTGCTGGTGCTGGACAACTGCGAACAGGTGCTGGAGGGGGTTGCCGAGCTTGTGGAGCGGGTGATCCGGACTGTGCCAGAGGCGCACGTCCTCGCCACCAGCCGCGAACCGCTCGGCATCGAGGGTGAGCAGGTGATCGCGCTCGGGTCGCTCGGGGCCGAGGCGGTGGACCTGTTCGCGGACCGCGCCCGGCTCGCCGTGTGGGACTTCGAGCTGAGCGATGACAACAGCGACGCGGTCGCTCAGATCTGCGAGCGACTGGACGGGCTGCCGCTCGCCATCGAGCTCGCGGCCGCGCGGATCCGCTCGCTCTCACCGGCAGAGATCGTCCAGCATCTCGATCACCGCTTCGAGCTGCTCGCGCGCCCGCGGACGCGCGGCGAGGAGCGCCACCGCACGCTCCGCGCCACGGTGGACTGGTCCTACCGGCTGCTGGAGGAGCCGGAGCGGCTCGTGTTCGAGCGGCTGTCCGTCGTGGCCTCGCGCTGCGACATCGACGCGGCCCGTGCGATCTGCGGCGGAGCCGGGGTGAGTCCCGATTCGGTCCTGGAGCAGCTCGACAGGCTCGTGGAACGCTCGCTCGTGTGGGCGCGGCCCGAGGCGGGAGCCAGTCGCTACGGGATGCTCGAAACGCTCCGGGAATACGGCCGCGATCGGCTGCGCGAGGCCGGCGAGCTCGAGCGCCTGCGCGACCTTCACGCCGACTGGTACGCCGTGCTGGCTGACAGGAACGCGCACGACGTCGAGCGTGACTGGACGCTCGAGATCTTCACCGAGGGAGTCGCCGCGTTCGACGAGGTGCGCACGGCCTGCGCCTGGACCATCGAACGCGACAGTTCCCCGCTTCGCGCGTTCCGTCTGGTGCGGCCGCTGTGGGCGCTCGCGCACTCGCGACACGCCCGCGAGATCGCGAATATGTGCGAGGCGGCGCTGGAGCGCTGGCCGGAGGGTGGCGGCGAGCTGCGTCAGATCGCGCTCGGGGTGGCCGCCGTGGCGCACCTCGTATCCGGCGACGCCGACGCCGCCCGCGCGCGCTCGTCTGAGGCCGAACGGGCCGAGGCGGAGGGCGCGGGCCCAGCCCTGCTCGCACACAGGGCCGCGGCGCTGGTGTCGTACGTCTTCGACGCCGATCCCGAGGCGGCGCTGGCACGGATCGAGCAGGTGATCGCGGCCGCGCAGCAGACCGGCGTGCGGACGATCGAGGCCGAGATGAGCGTGCTGGCGGCGCAGGCCATGGCTGCGAGTGGTCGCCGGGACGAGGCGATCAGGCTGGCGGAGTCTGTTCGCGACCGCGCCCGGCGGCTCGGCAGCCCGTTCCTGGAGGCCTGGAGCATCTACATCATCGGCACGATCGTGATCGACGAACCCGAGCGCGCGGAGGCGTGCTTCCGCGAGAGCCTGGCGCTCGCGACCGTCACGAAATACTCCCTCACGGTCGGGAACAGCCTGCGCCAGCTCGGCAGGCTGGCGGCCAGGGACGGCAGGGACGAGGAGGCGGCGACCCTGTTCCTCCAGGCGATCGAGCACTTCTCCGGGACGGAGGACCACTCTCAGACGTGGGACGCGCTGCGCTCGGCGGCGGCCGTGCTCGCGAGCCGCGGCAACCGCGAGCTGGCCGCGCGCGTGCTGGCGAGCTCGCACCGCGATCCCCGTGCACGGGCGCTGCCGCCGCTGGAGTCTGAGGAGATCAACGCGCTTCGTGACGACCTCGATGCCGAGATACGCGCGGTCGTGCCCGCGCGCCAGGCCGAGCTGGTGGGGCTCGTGACGGCGGAGCTGAGGGCGGCGAGCCCCGCGCCGGCCGCGGCGGGCGATGGCGCCTCGGCGGCCGGACCGCCTGCGGCGAGCGCCCCCAACCTCTTTCGGGCGAACGGGGAGCTGTGGACACTCGCCTTCGACGACGTGCAGGTGCACATGCCTGACCTCAAGGGGCTTCACGACCTCACGCGTCTGATGGCCTCGCCGGGGCAGGAGCTGCACTGCCTCGACCTCGCCGGGGCCGCCGACGGCGTGCCGGCCCAGGGCCACGCCGGGGAGCACCTCGACGATGAGGCACGTGCTGCCTACAAGCAGCGCATCGAAGAGCTGCGCGGGGAGCTCGAGCTCGCCCAGGCCGCGAACGACGGCGTCCGCGCCGAGCGCGCCCGGGAGGAGCTCGACACGATCGGCGACGCCCTGTCGTCCGCCTACGGCCTCGGCGGCCGGGCGCGCAGGGCGGGTGACCCGGCAGAACGGGCCCGCTCTGCGGTCACCTGGCGGATCCGGAGCGCCATCTCGCGCGTCGAGGCGGTCCACCCCGCCCTGGGCCGCCACCTGCGCAACTCGATCCGCACCGGCACCTACTGCTCGTACATGCCCGAGCAGCCGGTGAACTGGCAACTCACGGAGTAAGTCACTGCCTCACGCCCCGGTCGAAATGACCCGACCGGAGGTAACACCGTGAACAAATTGTGCGCCGCCATCGCACTCGCCTGCGCACTGGCGGCACCGGCAGCGGCCGGAGGCGCCGTCCAGCGCGCCGAGACTGCGGCCCGGCAGGCCGTCGCGCCGCTCGTGGTCGAGCGGGCGGTCTGCATCGGCCAGGCCCGCAGGCGCGTCGTGTGCTTCCTCGCCCATCCCGATGCCGGCACGCAGCAGTGCCGCTCGGTCGTGCTCGTGCGCGCTCGTCGAGTGCGCGTCCTTCAGTCCAACGTCTGCTTCGAATTCAGAAAGGTGACCCCATGACCTACCTCCCCACGTCGAACACGGAGACCCGGATGGCATCCCGGTCGTGATGCTGACGGCGTCACGGACTCGTGGCGCTCGTTCGAGCCGGTGCTCCCCCACCTGCCCGACTCGATCCGCGCAATCGCGGTGACCCAGCGCGGCCACGGCGACGCGCCGAAGCCGGACAGCGGCTACCTCATCGAGGACTTCGCGGCGGACGTCGTCGAGCTGATGGACGATCTCGAGCTCGGCCCGGCGATCGTCGTGGGGCATTCGATGGGGTCGTGGGTCACCCAGCGCATCGCGATCGACCACCCGGAGCGGCTGCTCGGCGTGGTGCTCGGGGGCAGCTTCAGCGGCACGCCCTCGAACGACCCCGCGCTCACCGCGTTCGCCCGGGAGATGGGCACCCTTCAGGATCCCGTCCCCGCGGAGGTCGCCATCGAGTTCCAGGAGAGCACGGTGGCCACGCCGCTCACGCCGGAGGCGCTCGACACGTTCGTGAGCGAGAGCCTCAAGGTCCCCGCGCACGTCTGGCGGGCCGCGTTCGCGGGCTTCCTCGAGGTGAAGCACTCCGACGAGCTCGAGAACGTGACCACGCCCGCGCTGCTCGTGTGGGGCGACCAGGACGCGTTCATCCGCCGCGAGGTCCAGGACGAGCTCCTGGACGCCCTCGCCGACTCGCGGCTGAACGTCTACGAGGGAGTGGGGGACGCGCTCCACTGGGAGCGGCCGGAGCGCTTCGCCGCGGACATCGTCGAGTTCAGCCGGTATTGCGCAGATCCGGTGGCACCTGGGCTCAGTCGTGGGCAGTGCGATAGCTGCGACCGCCGGCATACGAGGCGAGGTCCGCGAGGAACGCAAGTACGACGATGAACCACTCGAAGCCGTCGACCGTCCTCGTGCCCGTGTCCCACATCACCGTGTAGGCGAGTGTCGTCCACGGCAGCAGGAAGAACCCCAGCAGCGGCAGCAGCCAGCCGTCGAACGCCCGGTCCAGCATGTCGCTGAACAGGAAGACGAAGAACAGCGCCAGTCGCGGTGAGATCAGTGCGAGCAGCGCGAGGAGGCAGGGCATCGCTGCAATCTACAGCGGGCCGGCTGCGCCCTGCCTGAAGCCCTCGGCGAGCACCCGCGCGCGCCGAGCCGGATTCATGAGATCGGTGCCCATCGCGGCCGCCGAGCCGCCGTCGGGCACCACGATCTCAACCCCTGCCCCACGCCGGCCGGCGGCCGCGGCCTCCACGGACGTCGCGATCCGCCAGCCCGCGGCGAGCCCGCGCAGCGCGAGCGCCGGTCCGGTGCCCATAACGGCCGTCGGGACGAGGCAGAGCACGCGGTCAGCGCTCGCGGCCCGCGCCAGGTCGAGGTTGGTGGGGCTCCATACGCCGCCGCCCACGTACTCGCGGTCGCCGATGAGCACCGGCGAGAACAGGCCGGGCACGGCGCATGAGGCGGCCACCGCGTCGGCCACACGCGCCTCCGGCGCTCCGTCGTCACCGAACACGACGCGACGACCCGAGCCGCGGTCCACGGCCACCAGCCGCAGCCTTCCGTCGAAGCTCGGACCGAGGGCGTGAACGCGCGAGCGCAGGTCGTCGAGCGCAATCCGTCCGCGCGGCACCCTCGCCAGCACGGCGGCGCGCGCCAGCGCGCCGGCAGGGCTCGCGGCGCTCAGCGCCGGCGCGGCGAGCGGCGAGAACGCGCCGAGCGACACCCGGCTCGCGCGCTCGATCGCCATTCGCAGCGCACCCGGGCGCTGCGCGGGCTCGGACTCGCCGTCCCAGCGCACGCGCTCCTCACGGCGCCGGGGATCCTCTCCAGCGGCGAGGCGAGCGGCCACGATCGACCCCGCCGAGGTGCCGATCAGCTGCTTCGCGCGGCGAAAGTCCTCGCCCGTCGCGTCGTGCGCTCCGCCCAGGTAGCCCCACATCCATGCCTCGCCGAGAACGCCGCCGACCCCGAGCACCAGCACAGTCGCCACGGCCGCAGTGTTCCACGTTGCCTGCGGCGCAACGGCGTGAGACCATCGTCACAGGGACGGAGTGCGATGGACGAAGCCAAGCTTCGCGATATTCCGCTGTTCGCCAAGCTCTCGCGCAAGCAGCGCAAGATGTTGGCGCTGCGCGTCGACGAGGTCGAGGTGAGCCCCGGAAGGCTCGTCTGCCGGAAGGGCGACAGCGCGAACGAGCTCTACGTGATCGAGCAGGGCACGGCCAAGGTGGTGCGCGACGACCAGTACCTCGACGAGCTCGGTCCGGGCGACTTCTTCGGTGAGATGGGCGTGGTCGAGGACGCGCCGCGCAACGCCAACGTCATCGCGACGACGCCGATGACGTTGATGATCCTGAGCGCCCCGGCCCTCAGGCAGCTCGAGCGGGAGCAGCCACAGCTCGCCGCGCGAATCAACCGGACGATCGAGCAGCGTCGGCACTGGCTCGAGCCTGCACTCTGACCGTCGGCCCGAACGACACGCGCAGCAGCGCTCCGCCGCCCGGCGCGTTCGCGGCCTGCACCTGGCCGCCGTGCGCCTCCGCCGCCTGGCGCACGATCGCGAGGCCGAGGCCGGAGCCCGGCATCGCGCGTGCGTTGTCGGCGCGGTAGAAGCGCTCGAAGATGTGCGGGAGGTCGGCCTCGGCGAAGCCGGGTCCGTGATCGCGCACGCTCAGCCCTCCCCCGGCCAGCTCGATCTCGACATTGGCTCCGTCCGGGCTCCACTTGAGCGCGTTGTCCACCAGGTTCGAGACCGCGCGCTGGATGCGCTCCGGCTCGCCACGCACCAGCGTGGGCTCGGTGCGGACGTCGAGCGTTACCCCGTCCACCGCCCTCGCGCTTGCCCTCGCTGCCACGTCCTCCACGATCCTGTCCACCCGGACGTCGTCCACCAGCTCGCCCGGCTTTGCGCCGCGCGCCAGCTCCACGATGTCGGCCACCAGCGCGGTCAGCTCGTCCAGCTGCTGGAGGATGTCGGCGCGCAGGCCCTCGCGGTCGGCCACCGGCAGCCGCTGATCGTGCTCGAGCGTCTGGATGTTCGCGCGCAGGCTCGCGATCGGGGTGCGCAGCTCGTGGCTCGCGTCGGCCACGAGCTGGCGCTGCGCCTCGACCGAGCGCTCGAGCGCATCCAGGGTGGTGTTGAAGGTGCGCGCGAGACGTCCCAGCTCGTCCGTGCGCTCGGTTTCGATCCGCTGCGAGGTGTCGCCGTCTCCGGCCAGCTCCTCGGTGCGGCGCGTGAAGCTGGCCACGGGGGAGAGCGCTGTCCGCGCCAGGAGGGCGCCGAGGGCCGCGCCGAGCGCCACTCCCGCCGCCCCGACCAGCAGCAGCACGAGCACGACGCGGTCGAGCTGGCGGTCCACCTCGTCGAGCGGGCGAGCCAGCTGGAGGGCGCCGTTGGCGCCCGCACCGCGCGTGAGCACGCGCAGGTGAGTGGCGTTCACGGTGATGTCGGCGAGGTACTCGCCGGATCCGCTCCGGGCGATCTCACGCGCGTGCGAGTCCACGGGCACCGACTCGTCGCTCCCCGGGCGCCGCAGCACGCGGCCCGAGGGCAGCACGAGCTGAGCGAAGCCCTCGGGGCCGCCGAAGGGCTCGGGCGGCGGGGCGGGGAGCCTGCCGCGGAGGCGGCCGCCCGCCCCTGGCTCGGAGGCTCCCGCCCCTGGCTCGCCGGCCGGCCGGTCCGCGGGACCCACACCCGGACCCGGGCCGTCGGCCAGGTCCGCGATCGCCGCCGCCCGGTCGCGCAGCGAGCGGTCCACCTCGCCGCGCAGCTCCGCACGCACTCCGATGTAGATCGCGGCCGCCGCCACGAGGACCACAAGGGCGACCGCCAGAGCGACGGCTGCCGCGATGCGGGTGCGCAGGCTCACGGCTCGCGCAGGACGTAGCCCACGCCGCGCACGGTGTGCAGCAGGGGGCGCGCGCCCGCCTGCTCGAGCTTGCGGCGCAGGTAGCCGATGTAGACGCGCAGCGCATTGGACGCCGGACCGAAGTCGTAGCCCCACACGCGCTCGTAGATCAGGTCGTGCGGCAGGACCCTGCCCGAATTCAGCATCAGCAGCTCGAGCAGCTGGAACTCGGTCCGGGTGAGCTCCACGAAGCTCTCGCCCACGCTCACGCCATGCCGCGCGCCGTCGAGCCGCAGCTCCTGGAACGAGACCGCGTCGTCCATGTCGCCGTCGCTGCGGCTGCGGCGCAGCAGCGCCCGCAGCCGCGCCCTCAGCTCGCCGACGTCGAACGGCTTGACCAGGTAGTCGTCGGCGCCGGCATCGAGGCCGTCTATGCGGTCCGCCACCGCGTCCCTGGCCGTGAGCATGAGCACCGGCACGCGGTTGCCGGAGCTCCGCAGGCGGCGGCAGACCTCGAGGCCGTCGATGTCCGGCAGCCCGATGTCGAGCACCACGGCGTCCGGCGCGGCGCTCGTGACCTCGGCAAGGGCCGCCTCGCCGCTGTCGGCGGGCACCGTCTCGTAGCCACCGAGCACGAGCGCGCGGCGAAGGGCGTCGCGCAGAGCGCGGTCGTCGTCGACGATGAGGATCCTCACCGCCCCCATTCTGGCGGGAGCCGCCGCGTTCTTTCACGATTCCTACACCGCTCTTACGCTCCTCATACACGGCGCCGCAAAGCTCGCCCAATGCAAACTCGCAGAAGGACCACAGTGATCGTTGTCGGAGGCGCCCTCGCGGTCGCGTCCGTCGGCTACGGGCTCGGCACGCAGGCGGACGACGGCACGGCCGTCGCCGGCCGCGACCAGAGCTCTGAAACCAAGAACCGGAACGGCGGCCCGCCGGCGTTCGGCGTGCGAGGCCAGCCGCCGGGGTTCGAGAACCTTGCCGACACGCTCGGCGTCGATGCCGACAAGCTGGAGCGGGCGCTGCGTGACTTCCACGAGAGCGAGGAGGGCGGCCGCCGCGACGAGTTCGCCGCGGCGCTGGCCGAGGCGCTCGGCATCTCGTCAGACAAGGTCATCGCGGCGTTCGAGCAGCTCCACCAGCGGCACGAGGCACGCTTCGCCGCCAAGCTGGCGGGGGCGCTCGACGTGGACGCCGACAAGGTGCAGGCGGCACTCGACAAGCTCATGGACGACACGCCGCGGCATCCCGACGAGTTCGCCCAGGCGCTGGCCGACGAGCTCGGCGTGGGGGTCACCGACGTGCGCAGGGCGCTCTTCGAGACCCGCCCCGAGCCGGGCCGCATGCACCGGCATCGCGCGATGCCGCTGCGCCAGCTGGCCTCGGCCCTTGACGTGAGCCGGACGGAGCTCCGCAGCGCGCTGCGGGAGCTGCGCGCCGGCGCGGAGGACAAGCGGGAGGAGCACAACCAGGCGCTCGCGAAGTTCCTGGCTGAGCGCTTCGACCTCTCGGCCGATGACGTGGCGAAGGCGCTCGACGAGCTTCCGCGCCCGGTCGGACCGGGGCACGGCGGCCCGGGGCACCCGGGCCCGGCGCGTATCTTCCGCGGATCACAGATGCACAGCTGACAATCCCCCAGCTGTTCGAGGCGGCGGTCGCCGACGCTCCCGACAAGCCCTGGCTGTTCTTCGAGGACGACTCGTACACGTACGAGCAGGCACGGGAGCGGATAGCGGCCGCCGCCGCGGGGCTGGCGGAGCGCGGGGTGGAGAAGGCCGACCTCGTGCTCGCCACGGCCCGCAACGACCCGCGCTACGTGTTCCTCTGGCTCGCGGCCGCCTACCTCGGGGCGATCCACGTGGCCGTGGACCCGCGCCAGACCCAGCCCGAGCTGGACGGCCTGGTCGGGCAGGTGCAGCCGAAGCTCGTGGTCACGGACGCGGAGCTGCCGGGCCTGTTCGCGCCCCCGGGCGATCTGGACGGCCCGGGGCCGGCCGCGCCGGACGACCCCGCGCTCCTCATCCCCACCTCGGGCACCACGGGCCGCTCCAAGCTCGTGACCCAGACCCACCGCGCCTACGCGATGGCCGGCGAGGGCTTCCCGTGGTGGCTCGGCCTCACCGCCGACGACCGGCTGATGACCTCGCTGCCGCTCTTCCACGTGAACGCCCCCGCCTACTCCGTACTCGGCTCGGTGGCCGCCCGCGCAAGCCTCGTGCTGCTGCCGCGCTTCTCGGCGAGCGGCTTTCTCGACTCCGCCCGCCGCTACGGCGCAACCGAATTCAACGCCATCGGGGCAATGACGGAAATGCTGATGCGCCAGCCCGAGCGTCCCGACGACGCCGACAACCCGCTGCGGCTCGCGTACACCGGCCCGGCGCCGCCCAGGGAGCGCCACCTCGAGATCGAGCGGCGCTTCGGGCTCGAGCTCACCTCCGGCTACGCGATGTCGGAGACTCCGTACGGAACAGTCTGGGCGCACGGCACGCGGCCGTACGGCACCCTCGGCTCGCCGCGCCAGCACCCGACGCTCGGCGAGGTGAACGAGGCGCGCGTGAATGCCGATGGCGAGCTCGAGCTGCGCAATCCCGCGGTGATGAAGGGCTACTGGGGAATGCCCGAGGAGACCGCGAGCGTGCTCGCGCCCGACGGCTGGCTCAAGACCGGGGACCTCGTCACGGAGAACGCAGACGGCACGTACACGTTGGTCGGCCGGAGGAAGGAGGTCATCAGAAGGCGCGGCGAGAACGTGGCCCCGGCCGAGATCGAGGAGGCGCTCGCGTCGCACCCCGACGTGATCGAGGCCGCGGTGGTGGGAGTGCCGTCGGAGCTCTCCGAGGAGGAGATCAAGGCATTCGTCGTCGTGCGCGAGGGCGCGGCGGCGGACTTCGACGCTCTGCGCGAGTGGGCGGCCGAGCGGCTCACCAGGTTCAAGGTCCCCGAGCACTTCGAGGCGCTCGACGAGCTGCCGCACACCGCCACGGGGCGCGTGGCCAAGCATAGGCTTCCCAGATGAGCTTTCGCACGGGCATCGGGACCTCGGACGCAGATTCGATAACTCTCATGGGGCGCGATCTCGCCTCTGAGCTGATGGGGCAGGTCACGCTTACGCAGCTGACCTTCCTGATGATCCAGGGCCGCATGCCCTCCCCGGAAGAGACACGCCTCTTCGATGCCGTCCTCGTCTCGCTCGCGGACCACGGACTCACTCCCACCGTGCTCGCCGCGCGTCTCACCTACACGGGCGCGCCCGAATCGATCCAGGGCGCGGTGGCCGCCGGCCTCCTGGGAGCTGGAAGCGTGTTCCTCGGGGTGGTCGAGGACACCGCTCGCTTCCTGGATGAGATCGGCGACGACGTGGAGGCCGGCGTGACGGCGGCGCTTGCGTCGGGGCGACGGATTCCGGGACTGGGTCACCCTGTTCACAAGGTTCAGGACCCGCGCACTCCACGCATCTACGCGATCGCGGAGGAAGCCGGATTGACGGGGTCATATCTCGTGCGGTTGAGCAAGGTCGCGGAGGTGCACCGCAAAGAGACCGGCCGCGAGCTGCCCATCAACGGCGCCGGGGTGGCCGGCGCGGCGCTCGCGGACCTCGGCTTCCCGATCCCGCTGCTACGCGGCTTCGCGCTGCTGGCGCGCACCGCGGGGTTGCTCGGCCACCTCGCGGAGGAGATGCAGCACCCGCTGGGGATGCCTCTCTACCGCGAGGTGGATGAGCGTGCGAAGTACGACCCGCCGACTGGGGAGTAACGGCGGGGGGACAGCGACGAGCGAAGGTCGGCGAGCAGCGTCCA
>Ga0126306_10000579_pt1 | contig 17459 bp, 24 predicted proteins | sample Plot27_FD_92592 | JGI IMG/M metagenome (GOLD analysis project Ga0126306, IMG submission 92592) | Serpentine soil microbial communities from UC McLaughlin Reserve, CA, USA - Plot27 | ecosystem: Environmental > Terrestrial > Soil > Grasslands | place: USA: UC McLaughlin Reserve, Lake County...
TAAGAATAATGCTTTTGCTGTAAATCATATTACGTTTAACATAGTATATGGAACAGAGATCGGCAAAGGTTGATGCATTGGAGATAGAGAAGATTTGCTATTCTTTAGCATTTATTAATAAAAGCATTGTTCATTCATTCATTTCGCAAGTTTAATTACGTGATTAGAAAATGACAAATGGTATGGCAAGTTCTTACAGCATAGGAGACTATCTAATTCATAGTCTACACGAATACAGGACTTTTGTGTCTGAGTCCACGCTGTCTGCTATTGCAATTTATCTAGTGCGATATACTTGAGAACATCGTTACCCTCTTTCTTTATCCAGTCCTTGTATGGTATCCTGACCATCCTATAGCCTCTAGCCTCGATCTCCATCTGTTTGATGTGATCGTTTAGTTTGGTCATAGTGTCTTTATTATGCCAATAGTCGCCATCACACTCAATACAAAGCTTCTTAGACGTAACAAAAATATCGACTTCAATCGAATATGGATTAAAGTCTTCAATCGGGGTTAACTCCCATTCAATCTCTTTAGGTAAACCTTCAGGCAATGAAGTTGGTCTGTATAATGGATAATCTATGTGAATTTCATGTAGACAAGTGGTTTCTGGAAATATTGATTTAAGTTGATTATATACTTCTGTCTCAAATTTGTTCAGATTATCAGGAGTCATAGCATCGACATAGTTAGAAGCTGGTTAGCTTTTAGCTTATCGGCATAAGAGTACGCCAAAGCTGTAGTGAATCCTAAGCTAGGTGCGTTTGCTATTTGGTGAGTCAGACTCACACTTTTAGCCAGGCTAAAAAGTGTTAGCCAGACTAACAGATGGTCAATAATGACTCGCTTATAATGGGCGCAGCTGCGTTTGCTATTTAGCGGAGCGGCATATGGCATCTCGAAGCTTCTTCTAGTCGTTATAGTATACTATAAAGCCAATTCAAGTTGCGGTTTGCTGCGTTGGCTATTATTTGGTCTTTGTAAGCCTACTTACAAATCGTAGGCGATTTAATAGTCTGCTATTGCTAATTAGCAAAAAATAAAGGGGGGGATAAGCCTCCTTATGGTTGTTGTAGTAGAGTCTACGCCATTGTCGCACACTCATCTTGGCGTGGGCGTCTGCTTCTTTTTCACTGATTGCATTCCTTCTGACACCGTGAAGTCTGCCTCTTTTCTTACCACGCTTTTCGTATTGCCAAGCGTGTTTGAACTCATGAGCCATCGTATCCACCAGGCTCTCCATTCTGTCCAAGAGCAGCTTTGGTTGATATCCAACCTTGGATACTTTCTCAGATGGTATGTGACTGTGTGGATAGAAGCTTTCTCTGTGGTTGGCTCGTGCTACTACTAGCGGAGCATCTCGTGTTGCACCTTCTTCGTAGTAGGTTCCGTGGTTGTGCCAGGTAGGCGTACAGCCAGTGACAGTCAGCTCCATGTATGGATGTCGCTTCAACTTGAGTGGTGGGACAACGTGTCTGACCACTTGCCAAACTTCGTCATCTGTGTAACTACTCAGGTTCAGGAGTGACACCCTGACGCTGCTTACCTTTTTGGTTCTGCGTTTCCGTGTATGCTTTCGCTTAGCTTTCGCTAAGGTCATGTAATATAGATATAGAACTATCCTTCATATATTTGTAACTGAACACTTGTATATAGCTTTATTGTCAAATTCCTATCCAATAGGAACATATATTGAACTTCTAATATCGACAAAGCTATATTCTTGCTTGTTGGTATACCCACATGAGTCCGACTGAACGTTGGTATACCATCAAAGAGCAGGGGAAATTATAGTAATTGGCTCAGGACATTGCATGCAGACAGATAAAGTTTGGATTTGAGCCATACAAGGAGACAAGCGACTATGGAGAATATAAGTATATCCGTTATAGGAGGTGGGTCAAAGCCACAGAAGAAGAGCATATCAAGATATCTAACTTTTGGCGTGAAGTTGTACCGCTTGTGAGGAAAATGCTGGGCGGAGACTGGGAAGGACAAGGACAAGGACAAGAGTTAACAGAAGAGGAAAGCAACCGACTGGACCAGTTACATCAGGAATATCTCAAAGTAATAAGAAAGTCTGGATGCTTTACACATGACGCATGTCGTGGTCGACTCAGACGCATGTATGCAAGAAGTAACCTAGAGCAAGAACCTGAACCAATAAAGACAAAGAGTAAAAAGCTAAGTCATGAGGAACAAGTAGCTCTCAAGCGTGAAGGAAAGCGGAAGAGGATACAGGATTACTGGGGCTACGACTGGAACAAAGACAAGCTTATCATTGAAAAGAGAAAGCGCCAGTTTGTACCGTTTGGCTGGTACTGTGATGACTGTAAAACCTTCATGACAAACGAACAGCGGACTAGACTCTTTGTTGAAATGCGAGCTATGCATTTTGGCTGGGGTAATCCTTCTGCTATGTTGTACCCAGAGTTTGACATGAAGGATAATTATCCAGAATATCAAATAGGTCCAACCTTAGCAAAAGCATTACAGAAGCTCCAGCCTTCAGGATTTGAAGATGAACAGCGGGTAGAAAAAGAGCTTGCACTCCAAGTGAAGCAAAATAAGAAGAAGAAGAACAAGAAGAAGAGTTAGCGGTTGTTGCTAGCTAGCTATTTATTGAAATTAAATATTTTTTGATATTTCTCATGTCTATCTGTAAACCAATAAATTTGCTCGACTCGGTCCTCAATCAACGTCAACTTCTTTTTCAAGATGGTATGCACGTATACTGAATCTGCAAAGCCTAGCTTACTCAAGTCATAGTAAGACCAGGGCTCAAACAAAGGCGGTACTATTTCCTTAACTCTTTCAACATTTCGAGACATCTGCTCTTCATACACAGAATGGTTAGCTTTATAGATTTGGTAATGAGACTATGAATTTTTAATTCCTAAAAAACGTCTCCTTCCTTAACCTCTCCTTCTTCTTCTTCAGTTCTTCTTCTTTCTCTCTTTTCTCTCTCTTCCCACAGCGTCAGCTGTTCGTGACCTGAAAGAGTACTCATATAGCGGTGTTGCTCTTCTATTGAAAGACTCTCCATGTAATCGAGTTTTTCTATTGCTGTCTGAGGCTTAGGTGGTGGAGGTCCTGTAGGAGTTGGAGAGGGGGGTGGTAGCATCTCAGCAGGTTGGGCTACCTCTTTTTCTTCTTCCTCTTCTAACCCCTTGACTTGTACCTCGATACCATACTTTTCAAAGAGTATGCTCTTTGCTTCCTGAAACGCTTTCTTTTGGTCTTCAGTCATCTCCCATATGTATCCTGGTAGTACAGCGGCAGGGTGATGATAATACGCTTCTTTAAATTTCAGTTTCTGACGACATCCCGCACAAACCTTTTGTTTATACCTCAAATATGCCATTACCATCTCATCACCTTGTCTCCCTGGCAGTCTTTCGAAAGGATCCATTTCTTGTATATGATAAAGCTCATGAGCTTGCAGCTGATATTTCTTTGAACGCATAGCCAACAGTCTTTGGTCGTCTAGCTCGTCCTCGGTGAGTTGTCTCTTGTTCTTCTGTTGATGGTGGGGGGCAGCATGCCCATTACCGTTATCTATAGCACAACAGGCTGCTAATGCTCCACCTACTAGAGGTTTTTCTATTGGCGGCTTCCTTGCTTGCTCTTCCTCATACTCTATCTTTCTAACGATAGCGTCTACTATCCATCTAGATGGAGTGATGCCTTTACCTTTAAGTCCCTGAAGGTATGTTCTTATTCTATACTCCTCAGCTTCTGCTATAGAGAAGGACATAGTGAAAGCGCCAGCCATTGTTATTGCTGGACCCCTTGTCCTTTTGTTGCTTCAGCATCAATGAGTTGGCATATCTTGTCAGAAATGTTTATCCCTCGTTTCTTCCAATTATCGATAGTCTCTATAGTTGTGGGGTGTTTCTCAATATTGACAGAGAACTGTCTTATGAAAGGCATTACTTATTCATTGCTTAGTTAGTTAATGAGTGTATTAATACGTTCACCTTTCTTCTTATCTCTCTTCTATTATCTATCAGATATCAATATCAATATGTCATTCAATCATTCAATCAATTATTGACTTTTTTATTCTTATTCTTATTATTATTATTATTATTATTATTATTCAGTACAATACAGTACAGAAAGAAACACTCTTCTAGAACAAACTCACTCCCCAATGGAGAGTCTTTCGCTCTGCGAGGCGGGCTGGCGCCCTTGGCGCTGAGCCCCGCCAGCAGGTGGCTCAACACCCTGGGTGTAAACGTAACTTCACTACAGCAATAACCATAAATATTATGAAATGGAAAATTAGTTGGCTTGTGTCTAGTCTTTCCTGCCTAGTACAAGCCTTCCTACGTGTTGAAAACCTTCAGAAAAGCAAAAGAAAAGCAAAAGCACCAAACAAACAAGCAACGTCCCTGACGTCCCTGACGAACGTGATTCATAGTAAGCAGTCGAGCGACGTATTTTCTGTATCTCGCCCGAGTCAAGAGGTTGTAATCCTGGAAGGAACCTGGAACAACCCTCTTTGGTGAGAGCGTCGAACCACTGCTTTGAAATTTAAATACTAAAGCTGTGTTAAAGTGTCTAAATTGGCGGATACTGGCGGTATTTCGACTAAAAACCCAACTAAACATCAGTACTTTAAAGCTAAACGACTGTTATTCCAAAAAGAACTAGGACGAATGATAGTAACAGAGTGTCTTTCTAACTCTGAAATCGCAGCACGCACAGGTGTACCGATTCGGACAGTGGAGCGCTGGATATCGCAATATTATGCTCAGAGGAACCGAGAGATACTAGACGCTACAAGTCCAGAGCCTGTACTGACAGCGATGAACAGAGCTCGAGACCGATTAGAGCGACACCGAAAGAGAATGATAGCAGACCTAGAAAGCGATGTGTATAAAGACGCAAGCCTTTCAGATAAGGCTGCCTTATGGGGTTTGGTAGCCGAGTTGGAGTTAATCGACATCAAGCTCGTGGAATCTGCTCCTGAAATCTTGGCGAGAAGGCAAGGACTGCCTAATAGTAGTTATTCGCTACCTCACTTGATGTCAACAGAACCAACACAAACGAGAGAATACAACAATACTCCTGTCATACCTTATTTGTTTGCAAACGAAAAGGGAAAAGAAAAACAAGAAGAACAGAAAGAACAACGAAGTGATGCTTGAAGTGAGTAGAAAGAGTAGTAGTAGTAGTAGTATAGTATCATCATCGTCATCGCTATCACCAAGTCAAGAAGCACAAATCTATGAAAATTCTCAACGAGCTAGAGTCGAGTGGCTTCGCAAGAATGGCTATAAGACACATCGAGAGAACACTAAACCTTCTGCAAAAGCACCTGCTGAGGAACAAGTACGTTACACAATAGCTCGATGGAGACTGCTGCAATATAGTAAAGAAAAAAGACTAAATAGCAAAACTAAACTGCAAGAACAACAGTTGCATGAAGCCTGGCTTCGAAAGATGCGAGAAGCAAAAAAGCATGAAGCTGAAATATTGCGTGAAACTAAAAGAGAAGAAGCTCGAAAGAACAAGAAGGATAAGAAGAAGAATAAAAGATTAGCAGACTCCTAAAAGCAAGAGAAATTCGACAATCGTTGGGGATAATTGAGCAGCTCAATCATCTCACATATATCAGACGCTAATAAGAACAAGAACAAGAAGGCAACGACAAATACTAAATAAATAAACTCAAATACTATCGACAATTACAACGACTTATACCATCCTCATTCAAACGCAAAACAAAGTACATCGCAGAGCGAGGCTTTCAATGCGAGGTATGTGAGAGCAATCGTACTCATCTTCGCCCTTATGAAATCAAAGACAAAGAGACAGGTGAACTAATCAAAGTCACTTATCATGCCATGTGGTATCATAGTCCTATCACTGAAGGTAAGAGATGGTGCTCTACTTGCAAAAGCAAACACTGGCGTTTGCAACCAGAGCATGCAGATTACTTTAGGCTCAGGTCCAAACTTTGGAGAAGGAGACGCAAAAAGATACATCAATGGAAACTTGACACAGGCAAGCGCATTGCTCGCCATCTGGCTAAAAACTTAAAGCTTAAGAAGAAATAGTAAAAGCAGATGTCTACTGAAGAAGATTATTCCAATCGCTCGCATGTGCGACCAAACGACCCAGATAGTGTACCTCCGCCAGTAACAGGCGAGTTAGGTTTACCTCGACCGCCTTCCAACCTAATTAGCGTGGAGCCGCATCCCCGAGCAGGGACTGTGAAATTAGATGCAGCTCAACAACAGCGTTCTAAAGAACAAGCCCAAGATGCAAAGGCAGAGATGTTTGCAAAGTTTAGACAAACAGCAAAAGAAGTTTGTGTAATTCATCCCGATGGACATTGTAAAGCAGTCGACGCAAAAGCTCTACTCTTGGGAGATGACAGCAATTATACTCTATCTGATATTTCTTTCAGCGAAGCAACTGGCAAGCAGAGAACTGCGCTAGCCGAATATACACCGATGCAAAGACGACACCTAATCGAAGCTCACCCCGCTTTTGTCAAACAGAAAATGAAAGAGCAAGATGAACAGCGTGCACATCGCTTCAAATTAAAAGAAGTATACAATGACATGACATACCTACCAGACAGGTTAAAGGAGTTAGAAAAGATAGGACCAAAGAACTGGATTAACGGACCTTTACAATGGCGTCAGCTAAGATGGGACTGGGAGAATTCGATAAAAGCTGCGCCTGATAGATGGTATCAACTATTGATGTTAGAGAAAGAAAATCCACACCTCAAATTAGTTGGAGAACAAGTTCGTGAAGAGTTAGGAGCTAAAGCATAGCACAATGACAACAAAGAAGAAGAAGCAACAACAGAAGAAGCAAGAGCAGAATATCTTTAATGACACTCAACTAGAAGAGCTGCGTCTAAAGTGCATCGAGATACTTCATGACAAGGATGCAACAGGACGAGAGAAGATAAACGCAGCTGAAACTATTATGAAAAGTTATGGATATGAAAGACAGATTAAACCATTTAGGGCGATAAAGGACAATTGGCTAAAGACATTAGGAACAGCAACAACGACAAATACAACGACAACACTAACAACATGATAAACAAAAAAGCCAAGAGTCAACTTGGTAAAGCGTTTGAAGATTCTCAGACTTTATCACTAGATGACTTGGTAAACAATGCGTTAGTTATGCAACTCAAAACAGGAGATAATAAGAAAGACCATGTCACCTGAAGATTCTAGTTGGTTAACCAACTTTCCATCTCTGTCAAATACTAATTACCCTATCGAAGTAAAGTATAGAGCATATTCTCTCTCTACTGAAAAGCAAAGAGGAATCTATAACTACATCATCCTATACGAGATGCATGCTATCATGTATCCATGCTGGCGCCGTAACTATGAATGGAGTCGCTTACTCTATAACAAAAGCAAAGGAACAGCAGATGCAACAGTATACTACACTACTGACGACGCAGAGCAGCGAGTGTTAGGAATTCCAAATCCTCAGTACTGGTTAGGAGAGGGCTATGATTACTTTTTGCAAGTAACAAAATTCATCTCAAGACGTTTTGATAGGATAAATGAAGAGACTGACTTACAAGAATACATTGACGAGAATACAGGACCTGAATCAACATACGTATTCATAGAGCAACCAATACCAGGCATTGCCCCTATCAGGGAAATCTTGCAAGCAACAGCTGAAGAATCAAGGATGCATCCATCAGTTCCTGAAACTGAGGTACCTTCTCTTACAGACCCAAATGTTACAGAATTCACAAAATACGACTATACTCAAACATTCAGACATGTTCCCTGTTTAAGACCTGATTGCATACTTGATTTCCAAGAGATGACTCTAAACGAAGAAGCTCCTAGATTGGTTTTTGTTGGATTGTCTCAGAACCATCCAGTGTTAAAAGAGATTAACATAAGATATGCCAATCAGCGCAAACTTTACCGTTATAGAAGAGACTTGGGAACTTTAGCAGTAAATGACATCGTGGGTTCTTTAGCTGATATTTCAGCCATAACAGCAGAGTTAGATTCTGATACAATGACTCAGGAAGAAATGGATTTGCAGATAAAGCAAGCAAATGAAATTATAGACTATGTGTCAGCTTCTATTGAGCAAATACAACCGCTAGAGTCAGATGAAGAAATTGATAAGCGAGTTGAAGATGCTTGCTTTGCACAAGCTCGTAAGCGGTTAAGAGAAGAAGAGAATCCAACAGCTCCTTAATTTAGAAAGAAGAAGATAAAAAAATAAAGAAGAAGGAGATTAGTGGCAACGCTAGTAAGCCTAACGTTATTGCTTCGCTGCGGCGATATTTCTTAAATGGCAATTTTACTTTCTTACCTTCTTGTTAGTTTCTGTTGCTGTGGTGGTCCTGGGACCATGTTCTTTCTCTTTCTCTTTATCTTCATCAGCTTTGATTCTCTTTCTAACTTCCTCTTCTCTATAGCTATATTCAACCTTTTTAGAAGGTCTCTTGATTTTTCGTTTTGTTCTTTAACAGACAGTTTGTCCCAGCCACCACATAATTCGGGACTTAATTCTTGAAGCTTCTGTATCGCTCTGTCTTTCTCTGCTCTTGCTTTCTTGAAGACTTCTTTTCTAGCCTGCTCTTGTGTCTTCATCCCACCTGCTGCTTTCATTTTCTCTCTAGTTCGTCTATACATCTCTAAAGAAACTACAGTTTTTCGCTCAATGTCTGTCTTGGCAGAACGCAGAGACTTTGAGAATTCAGAATTATTGGTATTGTTGGTATTCAAAGCTACTATGGTCCTACCCTATGGGCGTGTGCAACTGTACCCAACCTACGACATTTTGGACATTTTACAATGTTCTCGGTGTTTCCTGTTTCGAAATTGACTCTCGTGTCGACGACTGCTCGATGTAAATATGCATCTGAAACTATTGCGACATCCTTACATTGGTCTATGGCAATACGCCACTTGTTTGGAGATAGCTCTTGTTCTTCTTCTGCCAATATGCTGGCTTTACTCACTTTTGACTAAAAGCTTTTACTCTTATTCTTCTTCTCTTATCCCCTTGGACAGCTAAATGTCGTAGGTATTCCATATTGGTTTGAAGTTCCAGTTGGCACACAACCTCTATCCATCATCTGCTGAGCTTCGCCCCACATCTCATAATAGCCCCAAATAAAAAAGACGATAATTCCAATTATAGCCACAAGGACTAACAGACCTCCTATTGCAGCACGTGTGCTTACATGTGGCGCATGAAGTTTCTTTGATTTGATTGGTCCTGGGTTATTCTCTCCCTCTCCTGGTTTTTCTCTGGTGGTTTATACCCTTTTGGTAATGTCATTCTTCCTCTTCCTCTCCCTCAAATTCTTCTGCTGCTTCCCATTTTTTGACATCATTACATGTCATTTATGCGGATTGCCTTGTAAAGCATTCTACGTCTCCAGTGAATCTTCCAACTACTTTGTCCTCTGCCTTGTATAGTACTGTTACATCTGTTCCACACTTTCCAGAAATTACCACATCAGAGTTAAGAGTATTGCAATCACTACCGGCTGCTTCTGATCCTGTCACCCTGAAGGATTTCTCGCCAACATGTCCATCTGTAAGTACACCATCGACGCCGCCAACATCTGGTGCTGCAAGACGAAAGTTACCTTGTGTTCCCGTAATACCTCGATAATCATGATATTGTTCTACACCAAAACGAAGAATAGCAGATGATGAGTCACCATTTGGACATGTTAGAGTTCCGCTTAGACTTTCTCCTACAGCTACATGTGATGTATTTGGTTGAGCCGCTGCTACATCTTGTAATAAGGTCAGTGTGGAGGCGGATGTGATAAACAGCATTCCTAGAAGCACGAATGCAAATACCAAATTTATCCTCAACAAGCACAAGCTTTAATGATTGTGCCCGATATATGAGATTCTAGGAATTTTTCTCCTGAAAAGGAACAGAAAAAATATCGAGTCCTAAGCTATTATCGATGCTCCTTAAAGCATACTTCTCCAATATTTGAGAGGCTACCTAAAGATTACAAAAAGAACGGAAGGGGCTGCTCTTGTCACCTTGACTATATTAAGTTCCTCTACTTCTTCCTCCTAGAAAAGAAGAGGGTTGGGTACAGACGTAGATAGCCAGCTAAACTACTATCTTGAGCAATTGAATTTACTGCTTCCCCATATGCATCTTCAATGGCTCAACACCAATGCCAAAGTTATTCTAATAGATGTCAATCCTTTAGGTGGAAGCTATCATGTGCTGGCTCAGGCTAGGACCCAAAAACACATGGTGGAAAATGCTGCAGTTTTGGTGCGTGTGTTAAAAAGAGCACATGCTAGCCGATTCAAGAAATACTAAGAGAAGCTTGAGAGAGAAAAGGTAGAGAAATGATGATGATAATGGTTTCAAATAAGAAGCTCAATCGAGCTATGTTAATCATATGGCTGTAGTCCTAAACTTATTTTTGGTCTGGATATATTGGACTTATGCGCCAGTTGTCTTTGCAGATAATAACAACACCATAGCCACAGCAACTAGATGTGATGAAGACTGCAATACTGACTGTTACCCTATCAAATGGGAGGAGCTTCATAGCCGCAACTCCATTTTAATAAAAAAAGCTGGCGAGGATACGTAATCAAAAAAAGATAGGTTGTAGTTTTTGGACACTTGCGCACGTCTTCTACTTCTACTACTCACTGCGTCCAGGTCTCATTTGACAGGTATTTGTTTCTGTGTTAAGGTCTCCGCCGTTTGGACAGCCAAGTACTGTGGTTGGTTCAACTGTTTCTGATATGAATCTGTAAATGCATTCAGGGTCATCTTGCAGAAGTGATCCCCTCGGCTCGAATGGCGGGTCGCAATACCGTTCTCCAGTTTCTTCATTTATCTTCGCAGGCTCGATGATAGCTGTGTGTAAGTTGCATACCAGTGTTCCCTCTTCATTCTCTTCTAGGGTATAGTCACCCGACTCAGAGTCAGGATCATCACCCATAGGACACGTTAGGAAAGAACTAGCAGGTTGTTCGCATACTCCACGGTTGAAAGTAAAGCCTGGTTCGCATTGTGGTGATGGTGGTGACGGTTGTCCATATACTGCATTGTTGTTATTAGTAGTTACCAGTAATAGCTGTGCTGCTGCTATAGAGGATAAGACAAGAAGTGCTGATGTTAAGAGTACAGAGGATAATTTTGTTATTCTTGTTATTGTAGTTGGCATCATGTCGTTCTATCCTCCCTCCTCATCTGGAAGAGGTTTGGAACCGCCACCGCCTGCTTCGAAGGAGCAGCTTTGCTCACCAGTTGGATTATCGAATGTACATGTGGACCTGCCTCCTCCACCTCCAGCATCATTCCCTGATCCAAAAGGTCCAAAAGAAATGCCGCTACCGCCGCCACCTGTGCAGGTTTCTGTCTCAGCTGATAGGTCGGCTGTGCATGTACTGTGACCGCCGAAACCACCACGTCCTTCGGCATCTACACGACTAAAAGCATTCCCTCCACTACACGTTTGTTCTATTGTTCCGTCAGTCTCAATCGGTTCATCACAGTTTACTTCTGCAAAGGCTGCATTGCTGTTAGACACAAACAGCTGTGCTGCTGCTATAGAGGACAAGACAAGAAGTGATGATGTTAGCAATGTAAAGGATAATTTCGCCATTCTTGTTGTCGTTGTCATCGCCCTAACCTACTTCATCTGGAACAGGTTTGGAACCACTACCACCTACCTGGTAGGAGCAAATCCATTCGCCAGCGTCTGGATCAGATGTACAATCGGAGCTACCTCCGCCACCTCCAGCGTGAAGACCCGTTTCTTCCTCAAAAGTGCCACCCCTACCGCCGCTAGTTGAGCAGCTTTGTATCTCAAGAGTTGACGAATCGTACGTGCATGTTGAGTGAGCGCCTTCACCGCCAGTGAATTCATCGTGGTAGGATGTGCCTCCTACACAAGTTTGTTCTATTGTTCCGTCAGTCTCAATCGGTTCATCACAATTTACTGCTGCAAAGGCTACGATATTGCTATTGGCTGTAAGTAGCTGTACTGCTGCTATAGAGGACAAGACAAGGACTGCTGATGTTAAAAGTACAAAGGATAGTTTTGATATTCTTATCGCAGTTGTTTTTTGTTTCTCCTTTTGGGAATGATTCTTACTCATTACAAATTTTAAATGATATGCTCCTTTTTAAGGATATATAGACCAATCTTATCAATAATCATACATAATTTTTAGGCTAAATGGCTTAATTAACAGAATTTATAGGCACCTCAAACTTTAGACCTTTAGTCACTCATTTGCAGAGAACTGTACGATGGTTCTACACTTCAATTATACATTTACAGAAAACAAGCAAGATGATATAGAGCCCACCTACACAGACCTTAAGTTTGCAAATAACGGGACAGTCATTCTCAAATGACCAAAATAACAACTAATTTACCATTGTTAGCAACGCTTGTAATAGCAAGCATCATGATGTTGTCACAAGCTTACGGACAAGGAGTAGAAGGACCATTCCCAAATAGAACAAGTAATATGCCCATGACTGAAGAAGAAAAAGCAACAACAGTGTTTGTATTTATCAACCACACCGTATCCGATAGGTTTTTGTTGAACGCATCAGCGCAAGCACTAGCAGCAGAAGACCCACAGTTTAAAGCGTTCGGAGACATCTGGCAAAACTGTATTACTAATTTGGGGTATGGAAACGGAACAATATCACAATTCCAATGCTCGGCTACATTTGACGAAGCGACAGGTAAGTGGTGCGGACTAACGGAATATCATGCAGAGAAATGCGCCCATGCAACAGACATGGTTAGCGGATACGGGTTAATTCAAAGCATCTTCAGCACAACTGGGCTGGGAATATTTTGAAGAAGAATAAGAAAGAAGAAGAAGAATAAGGCTAGCTCGGGGACATGGCTAAAGAGTATCATAAATACCACCCCTATCATAGGGCTGTTCCGCTGCTGCTGCTTCTGCTGCTGCTGCGGCTTTCTGCTCACCAAGCACAATACCACTTTTAACATTTCAATTTCTGTAACTAACCTTTGTGTGTCTTCTATATGGTCAGCTTCGTCCTTTTGTCTTTGCTTTACTTTCAAAAGCTGCCTTAACTTATCTGCATCTCTTGGTGCATTTTGAAGTGTCCTTATCTCTAATTCTAAATGCTTCTTCATAACTATATTAAGACCCCAACCATCTTTTGGTTCTCCTCCTACCTGACTTTGCACATCTAGCATTCTTTGACTTGCTTCAATCATTTTGTTTATGGCTACTTCTGTGGAATCATGGATTGAATAGACCAAACCGATAGGAACCATAATTAGGAAACGCTATGATAGTTATAAACAGGCTAGCACCTAAAGGGGAAGGAGGGCTGTGCGTTTTTGTGTATACGTCTGTGTCTCTATGCCTGCTAGTTTATAGAAAGAAGCGGTCACTACGACAGGATTTTTAGTAAATAATTAAACCATAACATATCTTATTCTGGTGTTGTCTTTGGTTCTGTTTTGTTCCAAAAGCCCCTAAAAACTATATATGAGTAGGCAGACTCCGGTTTGCGATCTGCTTAAATAAAGCACTTTTGTTGCAATGTCAGAGATCTAGGCTAATTTGCTAAATGAGAAACGTTTCGTGCTGAAGATGATTGCTGCAACAACTGGACTTTTTCTGGTTTTTGTACTGTTTACCGCTCCGTTATTTTCTATGATTGTATTTGCACCATTAGGAGAATATATGCAACAAGCCTCTGCGCAAGAGGAAAGCACCATACCACCATCACCAACTTTACCATTTACTCCATTTTCACTAGAGCAGCAAGAAGCAGTACCAGAACAAGAACAACAACCTACTACTGAAGATCAGACACAGGCGCTAAGAGAGCCGGGAAATATTGAGGTTCCAAATCTAAGTGAGGAAACAGCTCCTATGCCACCAGCTGACGATCAAACTACACTTCGTCCAGGACAAGATGTTCCACTTACACCTACACCAACTGAGCCAACAACAAGACAGGGAGGAGACCAATCAGAAAGATCCAATGCCACTACACCATTAGGAGATAGACAAATTGAGAGTATTGCGATAGAAGGTTCGCTTAGCGTAACTTCTCCCCCTCGGGGGCAGGAAGTGATGTGTGGAAATGCAGACGAAGATAGAACTGGAGGTGGTTTCAATCTTCCAACTCCTGCTATACAGGTTACTTGGAGCAATTCTGCTGTTGGATGGGATTGGTATAATGGATGGCTTGTATCGGCGAAAAATACACAATCCGGGAGTGACAGTGCAAAATTATATGTAGTGTGCGCAAAAATAACACCTGAAGATATGGTAAATAGTACCAACCCATCTTGCGGCTGGTGCAAATCAGGAACCGGATTTATTCAGACTTATGTGAGAGAAGGTGAAACTGATATTGAGCCCAATAGCCAGAAAGCCGCAGTTGCGCACTGTTCGGGGGGAGAAGAAATAACTGGAGGTGGTTTTGGTGCACATGCATATACTGAAGAGGAGGGGGGAGGACAGTTGCCCAAACCCATTCGGCATTATTCCGAGCCTGATATACGCATTTACAAAAGCTATCCTTCAGGAAATGGTTGGGCTGTAGAGGCGAAGAGTAATCATCAGAGTTTACCCACTGAACTAAATGTATTTGCAATATGCGCAAAAGTAATAACATCTGTAAGTCAAAATTTGACCGAAACAGTATCAAGAACTGAACAGGTTGAGAGTAATCCTAGATACGTTCCGCTTACAGTATTGCCCAATAGCCAAAATAGCGTAGTTTCGTCCTGTAGAGAGGGAGAAACAGTAACTGCAGGTGGTTTCTACTCCCAATCTTCTGATATATCTGTTTACAAAAGCTATCCTTCAGGAAATGGCTGGGCTGTAGAGGCGTATAATTGGAATCCTACTGAGGGAAGGTCACTTAGTGTATATGCAATGTGTGCAAGAGTAGTTTCAACGGCTCAACAAGTAATACCAGCGACAGTGCCATCGCCAACTAACGAGACAGGAACAACGATGACACCAGCAACTAATGATACAGGAGGAGCAGCAGTAACTGAACTAACACCATCATCCTCATCAGAACCCCCACTTATAGCTGAAGCCATTGCAAACGCAACACAAGCAGTTGCACCAGCAACTATTAGACTTGATGCAAACATAACAGGTGGTGCACCGCCTTATAGTTATACCTGGAGCGACCCTAATTTAGGACTGGTGGACCAAGATAGAAGCATTACATTGAATTTCTTTGAGCCTGGCACATTTACTTACGGTCTTACTGTCGTAGACAGCAGAGGTAAGACTGTAACTGACAATGTACAGATTGTTATCTCTGAACGACGACTACCACCAACAGAAGGAATAGTAGCACCAGAACCGGGAGGAGTAGCACCGCCACAAGAAGAAGGAGGATTATTACCAAGTACGCCACCACCGCCACCACCACCAAATGACAATGAAGTTATATCACCACCTGAAGGGGGAGGAGAGGAACCACCATCTACAACAACAGAAGGAGGAGGAGAAGAAGAAGATGAACAACAACAGCCGCAACAAACAACTCCAACAATACCAGCACCAAACCCGCTGTTTGAATAATAGGAAAGACAGCCGAGCAAGCAATTAGAAGTTTTTTTGCTTGCCTAACTGCTTTTATTTTTTATAGACTGTGAGTATGACAGATCCCTCCCCACGTGGCTTTTTTTGCTGCTAATACTAGCTCCCATTTTTTCCCTTGGACGGATATATGTATATGTCAACAAATCAACAACACACATGCAACTACTAGGCGAGTAGTAGTAGCGTGCAGAGTTGATTGTACCACCATCTTCACACTTTCCGCAGGTTTACTATTTTAATTTGTTGTTTTCTCCTCTTCTTTATTATTTTTAGCAGCTTCAGCCAGCTTTTGTTGAATAATAAGTTCAAAGCGCTTCATCAATTGGTTCTCGGTTTGTAGCATGCTATTTCCCAACATTAAACGCATCTGGTGTTGCTCTTCCATTAAATGCTGAAGTTGATTCTTTGTCTCTTCTATTTCCCTGTCTTTGTTTTCTGTCTTCTTTTTCAAAAGTTCTTGTTCTTCTCTGAGGCTCTTGACATCTATGGCATTTTCGTCGTTTATTGATAGGTATGGTACTGCTTTTTGGTAATCGATTAGTAGTTCATGTTCTGAAGCTTTGTAGTAGCTTGTCGATAAGCCTATATCATGACCCATTAACAGTTCTACGTTGGTTCTCAGCATCGCTTGCTCAGCCCGAGTCTTGTACCATTTACGCATGCCGTGAACCCCACGGAATTCATGTCTCCTTTGACCTTCTGGGAGTTGGTCTCTTAAGCCTTGTTTTTGCAAAGCCCGCACAACGAACCTACCTATAGCTTCACTGTGAAATTGCTCAGGCTTGTCTATTTTGCTCATGTTACCTGGATGTTTATTACTAGGACGATTAACATCTGTAGTACGAAATGCAGTACGCATAACCCAACTGTCACCAGTTACCTGCTCACCATAGCTGGCACGAAACTCTAGATATTGCTCGACTTCCTTGTATGCCTCTGCAGTCATAAACGTGACATATTCGTCATTATCTTCACCTGCGTAAACCAATAACCTAGCCGCTATGATTTCCCTTGTCTTTTCGTCTTTAATAGGGGTTATATGCTTCCACTTCATAAAGTCCCATGCTCCGAGTCTAATGCCAGAGGAACACATGACATAAACGATGGCTCTTATCCTTCGGTTGTGGTCTGGAAACTGCACCAGCTTTCTAATCTCTTCTATTGTCGGGCAACGGTCATGAGAATATAATCTGGGTCTTGGTAGCGCTTTCTTTATGCGCTTCCAGTCTATTGTTGCATCGACGTCTCTGAAAGCTTCTATGAATAATTTGATGGGTTTGAGCAGATTATGCAAAGTCCCAGCTGCAATCTTCTTTTTGGATACTCTTTGCTTGTGGTGGTCAAGGTAAAAGATAAGCTGTTCAGATGCCCACACCTCGTCTTGTCTAGCTCTTTCTAGAAAAGTCCTGGCTTGCTGTTCTAGCTCTTCCATGAACTTCTGCTTCCTTCTCTCGCTCTCCTCCCTTGTGGTCTTGACATTCTTCTTTGCGTCTGGAGGAGTGACAGGTTCAAGTCCTATATGGTCGAAAAACATTCTTAGGTGTTTAGGGTACTGTTCTTTTGTGCGTGGGGAGTTAACATAAGCAAATGCATATGCTACAGGTCTTTTACTGGTTTGAGTCTGACTCACACTTACTACAGCAGCTTTTTGTCGTTGCATTCCTTAGCCACAGCATAGTCGTATTTAGCTTTTTGACTCAGTCGTAAACGTCCCGTAACTACACGGACTCGGAATCACACACATTTTTGGCGTTCCTGGAGATTACATCCTCAGCTTTTATGATAGAATAACCAAAAGTAAAATCTCTGTTGTAAATACATGCGATGAACAGGGAGCAGGATTTGCTGCAGA
>Ga0126306_10000580_pt1 | contig 17451 bp, 16 predicted proteins | sample Plot27_FD_92592 | JGI IMG/M metagenome (GOLD analysis project Ga0126306, IMG submission 92592) | Serpentine soil microbial communities from UC McLaughlin Reserve, CA, USA - Plot27 | ecosystem: Environmental > Terrestrial > Soil > Grasslands | place: USA: UC McLaughlin Reserve, Lake County...
CCACGGCCATGCGCGCCTTGGGATGCGGCGTCCCCGGCTCGCTGCGCCGCCAGACTTCCTCGTCCAGCGTGCCGATGGACAGGTTCGCCGAGAACCCGGCCGTCTCGGCCAGCTCCACGAACAGGTCCAGGTCCCGCAGCAGCAGCGGCGACTTGGTCAGCACCGAGCACGGGTTGGCGTAGTCCCGCAGCGCCTCCAGCACCCCCCGCGTCAGCCGGTACCGCCCCTCACACCGCTGATACGGGTCGGTGTTGGTCCCCATCGCCACATGTGCCCCACGCCAGCTCTTCTTGCGCAGCTCGCGCCGCAGGACCTCCGGCGCGTTCACCTTGACCACGATCTTGCGCTCGAAGTCCCGCCCGGCGTCGAAGTTCAGGTAGGTGTGGGTGGGCCGGGCAAAGCAGTTGTGACTGATCGTGCCGTTCGAGATGAAGTCTCCGGTTCCGGTCGTGATGTCGTAGAGGGGGAGGTCAACGCCCAGCGGTTCGATGGATGCCACGCGCGGGGAGGCGTGGGGCCTGATAGCCACGCCGGCAATTGTTCGCTTCCGGGTGATCGCTGGATCGACCAGCTGGAAAAAACGAAGGCGCTCCTTGAGGCCGCCTCGCAGCCATACGGAGGTTAGCGGTTTGGGTCGACCTCGCGTCTCGATGGCGATGTGGAAAGAGAAGCCGAACCGTCGCAAGTCGGATGTGACCTGCCCGATAATTGCTTGGTCCGTGTTTGCGATGCGGAGGCCACCGTTGTTGCGGCAGCTACCCTCGGCATCGAAGATGCCGGCCAGGAAGCCCTTGGACCATTCAGCCGATGGGGCGTGCTGCCAGTCGATGAGCTCCTGGATGGTATTGACGCCGTGATATGACGAGGTGCGGATCGCCGTGAGCTGCTTTCTGACACCCACCGCCTTCTGGAAGAGGAACTCATCTGTCGGCACTTGGAGCTCAGCCAGGTAGGTACGCGTTCTTCGAAGGGCCTCAAGGTCGGTCAACGCCAGCCGGAAGCGGTGGACGTCTCCATTGGATCGGCCTACACGCGTATAGGTGTATGAGCCGAGATGCCCGTCACCCCGAATCATCCCGCAGAGATAGCCCCGCCGGTACTCGGGTCCGCCCACCGGGGCCAACGTGAACTTCCCCGTGCCTAATAGCTTGTCGCCCAACGTCAGCGACGGGCAGTGTCGCCGGCCATGATCGGCGCCGCCGACATGCTTCCAGCCACGATCGGTTAAGAATCGGTGGTCCCGGCTGGTGATGAGCTCGGTGCCGTCCTCAAGGGTGATTCGATACGCCGGCTTGGTTGTTGACCAGTGGTCAAGCACCCGTGTGGTCACATAACGGCGGTATAGGCCGCTTTGGACGGTGCCGTAGATAGCGTCCCCAACCCGCACCTCTGACAGAGGCTTCGTTCGACCATCCGCCATGAGAATTGGGGTGTCACCTGAGCAGCAGTAGCTGCAGGAATGGGAGCAACCCCGATACACATTGATCGTCCACTCGAACGGCATCCGGCTGGCCGCCGGGACCCGGTTGAGGATGGACTTGGCTTCGACCTCGTAGAAGGTGACGTCGCGGAACTCGGGCGAGTCGAAGGTGCGCACCGTGGCCGGGGCGTCGAAGAGGGGGAGGTCGGTGGGTGGCCGGGCCTGGCCCCGCAGGTCGGAGAAGGTCTGCACGAGCTCAGCCTAGAACGTGTGTTCGGGTGAGGCAAGGATGCCGGCCGGCCTGTGGAATGTGCATGGCGGCCGTACACTGCCGCTCGCTAGCATTCGGCACCGATCGTCGACCCGTCGCCACCAGGAGTTTGAGATGTCCGACCTGCGCATCGCCGTCCACCTCGACCAGGGCGAGCGGGCGGTGGCTGCGGGCACGACCGCCGGGGAGCTGTTCGACGGGGACCGGACGGTGGTCGCGGCCCGGGTCAATGGGGCGCTGCGGGACCTCAGCCGTGTCGTCGAGGAGGGGGACAGGGTCGAGCCGGTCGCGGTCGACAGCGAGGACGGGCGCATGATCATGCGCCACTCGACCGCCCACGTGCTCGCCCAGGCCGTCCAGGACCTGTTCCCGGAGGCCAAGCTGGGCATCGGGCCGCCGATCGAGAACGGCTTCTACTACGACTTCGACGTCGACCGGCCGTTCCATCCCGAGGACCTGGAGCGGATCGAGCAGCGCATGCGCCAGATCGTCAAGGAGGGGCAGCGCTTCTCCCGGCGGGTCGTCTCGGATGACGAGGCTCGCGCCGAGCTCAAGGACGAGCCCTACAAGCTCGAGATCGTCGACCAGCGGGGCCGGGCCAGCGAGGAGGAGGCCGTCGAGGTCGGCGACGGGCCGCTCACCATCTACGACAACCTCCACCCCAGGACCGGCGAGCGCCGCTGGCGGGACCTGTGCCGGGGGCCGCACGTCCCCTCGACCCGCGCCATCCCCGCCTTCAAGCTGCTGCGCTCGGCCGGCGCCTACTGGCGCGGCAGCGAGCAGAACCCGCAGCTCCAGCGGGTCTACGGCACCGCCTGGGAGTCCAAGGACGCCCTCGCCCAGCACCTCCGGCTGCTGGAGGAGATCGAGAAGCGCGACCACCGCCGGCTCGGGGTCGAGCTCGACCTCTACTCGTTCCCGGAGGAGATCGGCGCCGGCCTGGCCGTCTTCCACCCCAAGGGCGGCATCGTCCGCCGCGTGATGGAGGAGTACTCGCGCCAGCGGCACGAGGAGGCCGGCTACCTGTACGTCAACTCGCCCCACATCACCAAGGAGACGCTGTTCGAGATCTCCGGGCACCTCGGCTGGTACGCCGAGCACATGTACCCGCCGCTCGAGGACGAGGGCCGGCGGTACTACCTCAAGCCGATGAACTGCCCGTTCCACATCCTCATCTACCGGTCGCGGAGCCGGAGCTACCGCGACCTGCCCATGCCACTATTCGAGTTCGGCACCGTCTACCGCTACGAGAAGTCCGGCGTCCTCCACGGCCTGACCCGCGTCCGCGGCCTGACCATGGACGACGCGCACATCTTCTGCACCCCCGAGCAGCTCGAGCAGGAGCTCAGGAAGCTGCTCCGCTTCGTGCTCGACCTCCTCGCCGACTTTGGGCTCAGCGACTTCTACCTGGAGCTGTCGACCCGCGACGACGAGAAGGACAAGTTCGTCGGGTCCGAGCAGGAGTGGGCGGACGCCACCGAGACGCTGCGCCGGGCCATGGTCGCCGAGGGGCTGGACTACGTCCTGGACGAGGGCGGGGCCGCCTTCTACGGGCCCAAGATCTCGGTCCAGGGCCACGACGCCATCGGCCGGACCTGGCAGCTGTCGACCATCCAGGTCGACTTCCAGCTGCCGCAGCGGTTCGAGCTCGAGTACCAGGCGTCCGACGGCTCCAGGCAGCGCCCGATCATGATCCACCGGGCGCTGTTCGGGTCGATCGAGCGGTTCTTCGGCATCCTGGTGGAGCACTACGCCGGCGCCTTCCCGGCCTGGCTGGCTCCGGTCCAGGTGGCGGCCATCCCCATCTCGGGCGATCAGCTGCCCTACCTGGAGGAGGTGGCCGAGCGCCTGCGGGCCCAGGGGGTCCGGGTCGAGGTCTACGCCTCCGACGACCGCATGCAGCGCAAGATCCGCGAAGCCCAACGGGCCAAGGTGCCGTTCATGCTGCTGGCCGGGGAGAAGGACGTCGCCCAGCACAGCGTCTCGTTCCGCTACCGCGACGGGAGCCAGCGCAACTTCGTCCCCGTGGACGAGGCGGTGGCCGACGTCGTCGGCTTCATCCGGTCCCGCGACAACGCCGAGCCGTCGACCGCCCCGGCCCCGGCTGAGGCGGCCGGCCCGCCGGACCCGGCTTAGGTCGCAGGGTCGGCGGGATCCAGGTCCCGCCCGTTGTCGGCGCGGGCGCGATCCACCATGCGCTCCAGGCGGCGGATGGCCTGGAGCAGGACGGCCATCGGGACCTTGACGTGGTCGGGGACGCAGCCGGCGTGGAGGACCCGGGCGTCGTTGGTCATGAACACGACGCGGTGGTCGACCGAGCGGCCGCAGATCATGCACCGGACCTGGTGGTGGACCATGGTCGAGGAGGCGATGATCGTGATTCGACCGCTGTGATCGTCCATGCGCGTCTCCTCGTTCCAGCCGGTACGCGCAGTTTGCCAGGCTCTGGCGAATCAGGCCCGGGGGACCGCCCCGGTCCCTGGGGCCATGGCCCGCAGGTGGGCCGCGGAGGCGATCCGCTCCTCGGCGATCCGGTCGGCCACCTCGGCCGTGGGCGCCCCCTCGGCCCGGGCCCGGCGGAAGATCAGCAGCAGCGCCTCGGCCACCCCCTGCACCGACACGTCCAGCCGCTCGGGCGAGTAGCGCAGCTCACCGGCTCCGATCACCGCATAGGGGGCGGCCGAGTTGATCACGTAGTCGGGCGCATACAGGATCCCCCGCTCCAGCAGCCGCCGCCCGTCGGCCGGGGTGGCCAGCTGGTTGTTGGCCCCGCCGGCGACGATCCGGCAGCGCAGCCGGGGGATGGTGTGCTCGTTCAGGATCCCGCCGAGGGCGTTGGGGCTGAACACGTCGCAGTCGAGGTCGTAGAGGGCGTCGCAGTCCTCCACGGTGATGTCGAGCCGGTCGGCCAGCTCCTTGGCCCGCCCCGGGTCGAGGTCGGCGCCGGTCACCACCGCCCCGCCGGCGACCAGCAGCTCGGCCAGCTGCCCGCCGACCCCGCCGAGCCCCTGCACGGCCACCCGGCGCCCGGCCACGTCGGGGGTGCCGTAGACCTCGTCGAGGGCGGCGCCGATCCCGGCGAACACGCCCCGGGCGGTCAGCGGGGCCGAGCCGCCGGTACCCCCGAACCGCTGGTCGATCGCCCACACGTAGTCCGTCTCGCGGGCGATGTCGACCATCTCCTGGGCCGAGGTGCCCAGGTCGGGGCCGGTGCCGAAGCGGCCCGCGAGCAGCTGCACGAAGCGCCCGAAGGACCGCAGCAGCACCCGCTTGTCCGCGGTGCCGTCCTGCTTGAGCAGCACCGCCTTGCCGCCGCCGCGGGCCATGTCGGTGAAGGCGAACTTGTAGGTCATGCCCTTGGAGAGCCGCAGGGCGTCCTCCAAGGCCTCCTCCTCGGTGGCGTACGTCTTGTACCGGGTGCCGCCACGCGCCGGGCCGAGGGCGGTGTCGTGGATGGCGATGATCGCCCGCATCCCGGTCTGCCGGTCGTAGCAGAACACCACCTGCTCGTGGCCGTGCTCGGCCATCCTGTCGAAGACGCCCACATCGCCCTCCTGCGGTCGCGGTCACGCGGGGCAGGGGCGGTCCCGCCCAGCGCCGTTGCCGGGTCGTGGTGGCGGGTCGCCCCGCCACCCCTCACGATACCCCTCGGGCGCGGCGACAGTTGGGCCGTGCCCGGATAGGTAGGATCGTCCGAGCAGGACCGCAGCCGGCCGGGAGGTCGATCGGTGGACACCATCTGGGACCCGCGGGCCGAGCGCATGTCGGTCGACGAGCGGGCGGACCTCCAGGCCAAGCGCCTGGACGAGCTGCTGGGGCGGCTGGCCGAGAGGAGCCCGCTGTACCGGGAGCGGCTGGCCGCCGCCGGCATCGGGCCCGGCGCCCGGGTCGGCCTGGACGGCCTGGCCGACCTGCCCTTCACCACCAAGCAGGACCTGTGGGACGGCTACCCCTGGGGCCTGCTGGCCATCCCCCGCGAGCAGGTCCTGCGCGTCCACGGCTCCTCCGGCACCGGCGGCCGCCCCACCCTGGTCGCCTACTCCCGCGCCGACCTGGAGCTCTGGGCCCAGGTCTGCGCCCGCGCCCTCGGCTGCGCCGGCGCCGGCCCCGGGACCGTCACGCACAACGCGTACGGATACGGCCTCTTCACGGGTGGGCTGGGGATGCACGCCGGGGCCGAGCTGATGGGCTGCACCCTGGTGCCGGTGTCGGGCGGCCAGACCCAGCGGCAGGTCACCCTGCTCCGCGACCTCAAGCCGGAGGTGCTCTGCTGCACCCCCTCGTACGCGGCCCGGCTCGGCGAGGCCCTGGCCGAGGCCGGCGTGGCCCGCGACGAGATCTCGCTGCGGGTCGGGATCTTCGGGGCCGAGCCGTGGAGCGAGGCCATGCGGGCCCAGATCGAGGCCCTGCTGCCGCTGAAGGCCCTCGACATCTACGGCCTGTCGGAGATCATCGGCCCCGGGGTGGCCTGCGAGTGCGTCGAGGCCCAGGCCGGCCTGCACGTCAACGAGGACCACTTCCTGGTCGAGGTGGTCGACCCGGCCTCGGGGCGGCCGCTGCCGCCGGGGGAGCGGGGCGAGCTGGTCTTCACCACCCTGACCAAGGAGGCGATGCCGCTGCTGCGCTACCGCACCGGCGACCTCGCCGCCCTCGACCGCTCGGCCTGCGCCTGCGGCCGCACCCTGGCCCGGATGTCCAAGGTGACCGGGCGGCGCGACGACATGCTGGTCGTCCGGGGCGTCAACGTCTACCCCAGCGAGGTCGAGGCGGTGCTGGTCGCCGAGCGGGCCGTCGCCCCCCACTACCTGCTGGTCATCGACCGCACCCAGACCATGCCCAGCCTGGTGGTGGCCTGCGAGCTGGCTGCCGGCTGGGCGATCTGCGAGGAGACCGAGGAGGCCGAGCGGGCCCGGGTGGCCGCCGAGGTCGGCGCCGCCCTGCTGGAGCGGCTCGGCCTGACCACCGAGGTCATGGTCCTGCCCGGCGGGACCATCCCCCGGGTCGAATTGGGCAAGGCGGTGCGGGTCGTCCAGCGGACCGCCGCCGCCGACCCCTTGCCCGGCTGGCTGTGACCCGACCGGCCTCGGCCGGTCGGACCGGCCGGCGAATCTGTCGGCCGGAATCGGTGGATCGTCGGCCGGAGGCCGACCCCGAGCCGTTGTCGTCGGCCGAAGGCCGACTCCATGCCGTTGTGGATGGCCGCCCGGCACCGTCGGGGGGCTGTGGCAGACTCTCCCGACCGTGCATCCCAAGTTCCTCACCCATGACCTGAACCCGGCGCAACGGGACGCGGTCTCCACGACCGTGGGGCCGCTGTGCATCCTGGCCGGGGCCGGCACGGGCAAGACCAGGGTGATCTCGCGGCGGGTGGCCTACGCCATCGCCACCGGGGCCGTCCATCCCGGCCATGTGCTGGTGGTGACCTTCACCGACAAGGCGGCCAACGAGATGCGCGAGCGGCTGGCCGCCCTCGGCTTCCCGGGGGTGCAGGCCCAGACCTTCCACGCCGCCGCCTTCCGCCAGCTCCGGTACTTCTGGGGGCGGCTGTCGGATAGCCGGCTGCCCGAGGTGCTCGACTCCAAGGCTCCGCTGCTCGGCCCGCTGCAGCGCAGCCTGCCCGGCGGCTACAAGTTCACCGCCGTCAAGGACCTGGCCGACGAGCTGGAGTGGGCCAAGGCGCGCCGCCTCGACCCCTCGACTTACCAGGCGGCCGCCGAGGCCATGGGCCGCACCCCGCCCATCCCCGGCGACCTGTTCGCCGGGCTGTTCCGGCGCTACGAGCGGGCCAAGGAGCGGGCCGGGCGGATCGACTTCGAGGACATGCTGGTCCGCATGCTGGAGGGGTTCGAGACCCGCGAGGACGTGGCCGAGGAGTTCCGCGGCCAGTACCGGTGGTTCTCGGTCGACGAGTACCAGGACACCAACCCGCTGCAGCAGGCGCTGCTGGAGGCGTGGCTGGGGGAGCGGCGCGACCTGGCCGTGGTGGGCGACGAGGACCAGACGATCTACACCTTCACCGGGGCCACCTCCGAGTACCTGACCGGGTTCGCCCGCCGGTTCCCCGAGGCCCGGGTGGTGCGGCTGGAGGACAACTACCGCTCCAGCCCCGAGGTCCTGGCCCTGGCCAACCGGCTGCTGGCCGCCACCCCGGGCCGCGGCCCGGCCCAGGGCAAGCGGCTGGTCGCGACCCGGCCCTCCGGCCCGGAGCCGACCGTGGCCGCCTTCGAGAACGCCGACCGGGAGGTCGGGGCCCTGGTCGCCGAGGTCGCCCGCCTGGCCGGGGCCGGGGTCGACACCGACGAGATCGCCGTGCTGGTCCGGACCAACGCCCAGATCCCGCCGCTCGAGGAGGCGCTGGCCGCGGCCAACATCCGCTACCAGGTCCGGGGCGAGCTGTTCTTCCGCCGCACCGAGGTGCTGCGGGCCCTCGGGGTGCTGCGGTCGCGGACGGCCCGGGCGGCCGGCGGCGGCCTGGTCGACGCCCTGGAGGCGATCTGGTTCGAGCGGTTCGGGTTCCGCCGCGACGAGGAGCCCGACGGCGAGGAGGCCCGCCAGCGCCACGCCAGCCTGGTCACCCTCCTCGGCATCGCCGAGCGCCTGGAGGCCCGGCCGGGCGGTTCCGGCGATGGCGCCGAGGAGGCCGCCGACGCCGTGGCCGGGATGGCGCTGTTCCTGGAGGAAGTGGGGCGGCGGGCGGCCCAGGAGGCCGAGGGGACCGGTGGTGGTGTGAACCTGCTCACCTACCACCGGGCCAAGGGGCTGGAGTTCGACGCGGTGCTGCTGCCGGCGCTGGAGGAGGGCGTGCTCCCGATCCGCCAGGCCAGCACGCCCGCCGAGGTGGCCGAGGAGCGGCGGCTGCTGTACGTGGGGCTGACCCGGGCCCGGGTCCACCTGTGGCTGTCGTGGGCGGCGCGCCGGGCCGGACCGTCGGGCCGCGAGCAGCCCCGCAAGCCGTCGCGGTTCCTGGACGACCTGGTCCCGCCGGGCGGCTCCCGGATCCGGCCCCGGGCGGTGGCGTCGGGGATGGCCCGGGCCGGCCGGGCCAGCGCCCGGGCCGACGGCCCCCTGGCCGAGCAGCTCCGCGCCTGGCGACGCAAACGCGCCGAGGCCGACGGCGTCCCCGCCTACGTGGTCTTCAACGACCGCACCCTGGCCGCCCTCAGCGAGCGCCGCCCCCGCAGCCGGGGCGAGCTGCTGGCGGTCGAGGGCATCGGGCCCAGCAAGCTCGACCGCTACGGCGACGAGCTGCTCGCCCTCCTCACCCCGGCCGAGGCCGATTAGCAGCGGAGTGAGCACGAGGGCACAATTGCCGCATGGGCCGACAGAAGGAACGCGAGCGGGGGGCCCGGCCGCCGGTGTGCCAGTACTGCGCGGCCATCGCCGACACCACCGGGCCCGGCCTGCCGTTGGGCTGGACCATCCAGTCCGGGTTCCGCGGCTGGACCTACCTGTGCGCGTCCTGCACCCGCTCCAACCTGCGCTCCATCGAGTCGCGGCTGTTCGAGCGGGACACGCTGCGGTTCGGCACCGCCAACTAGAGCTCAACTCCAGGGTTCGGTCTCCTCCACAGCCCGTGCGGATCAGGGTGCTTCGCAGCCTGGCAGCGGGGTAGCTACCTGACGACAGGGATCCAACAGGAGGCTGGCATGGCGACGAAGGACGACAAGGACCTGCCAGGCACGTTGCAGCGGTCCCCGGCCAAGGCCAGGCGCACCTACCGCAAGGCCCACGACAGCGCCGTCGAGACCTACGGCGAGGGGGAGCGCGCCCACCGCGCCGCCTTCTCGGCCGTCAAGCACTCGTTCGAGAAGAAGGGCGACCACTGGGAGCCCAAGAAGCAGAAGGGCCCCTCCGACCCGCAGGCGGCCAAGAGCGGCAGGGCGGCCCGCAAGGGCACGAGCAGGACCTACCGGGGCGTCGACGCCGTCGGCAACTCCAAGCAGGAGCTGTACGAGCGGGCCAAGAAGCTCGGGGTCAAGGGCCGGTCCCGCATGACCAGGTCCGAGCTGGCCGAGGCCATCGGCAAGAAGCAGTAACGGACCAAGGAGCGGACATCGTGGAGCGAGGAAGCGACAAGCACAGCCCCCGGGTCGACGAGCAGCTGGACCACGAGACCCGGTCGCTGCAGCAGGGCGCGCCGGTCGAGAGCCGGGTCGAGGAGCACCGCGAGCAGGAGGGCCCGGGCGACGACCAGCCGACCCCCAGCGCCCTGCTCACCGGCGGAAGGACCGGCTCGCTGGACCTGGACGACGCCGAGGCCCGGTCCGACATCGCCCGGTACCTCGACCCCGCCGCCTTCCCGGCGGATCGGGAAGGCCTCCTGGCCAACGCCGAGGCCAACCACGCCCCGGAGGCGGTCCTGGAGCGCCTCCAGGCGCTCCCCGACGACCGCACCTACCAGGCCTTGCCAGACGTCTGGTCCGCCCTGGGCGGGACGGTCGAGCACCGCTTCTGACCGCGAGGACCAGGAGTGGCCGGGTTCGAGCTGCTGGAGCACACCGCCGACGTCGGCATCCGGGCCCGTGGGGCGACCCTGGAGGAGGCGTTCGAGCAGGCCACCCTGGGCCTGGCCGAGGTCCTGGGAGCGCTGGCGGCGGGACCCGGCGAGACGGTGACGGTCGAGGTCTCGGCCCCGGACCCGGGCGGGCTGCTGGTCGACTGGCTGAATGAGGTGCTGTGGCTGCGGGAGATCAGGCAGGCCTGGCTGGCCGGCGTCCAGGTGGACCGGGTCGGCGACGGCACGGCGGTCGGGTCGGTGACGTTCTCGTCCAAGGGCCCGGCCCGGGAGGGCGCCTCGGGCGACCCGGCCCCGGAGGGCGGCTCGCATGACCCGGCGCCCGACGGGACCTTCGTCAAGGCGGTCACCTACCACCGGCTGCGGGTCGAGCCCGACCCCTCGGGCGGGTGGCTGATCGAGGTGTACCTCGATGTCTGAGCCGCGGCGGCTGGAGCCGTCGGTGTGGGAGATCCCGGTGGGGTACGTGGAGGGCATGCGGGTGCCCGGGATCGTGTTCGCGTCCGACGAGCTGTTCGCCAGGGCGGTCGAGGACCGGGCGGTGGAGCAGGTGGCGAACGTGGCCACCCTGCCCGGGATCGTGGGCGCCTCCTACGCCATGCCGGACATCCACTGGGGCTACGGCTTCCCGATCGGCGGGGTCGCGGCCACCGACGCCGCCGCCGGCGGCGTGGTCTCGCCGGGCGGCGTCGGCTTCGACATCGGCTGCGGGGTGCGCCTGCTCCGCAGCGACCTCGACTGGGACGCCGACGTCAAGGACCGGATCGGCGAGCTGGTCCATGCCCTGGCCAGGCGCATCCCCCGCGGCCCGGGTGGCGCCGGCCTGCTGCCGCTGGACCGCTCCGGTGTCGACCGGGTCCTGGTCGAGGGCGTGCGCTACCCGCTGGCCCGCGGGGTCGGGGTCGAGCAGGACGCCGACGCCTGCGAGGACGGCGGCACCGTGCCCGACGCCGACCCCGCCCAGGTCTCGGACCGCGCGTATGTGCGTGGGGCGCCGCAGCTGGGCAGCCTCGGCGGCGGCAACCACTTCGTCGAGGTGCAGGTCGTCGACCAGGTCCGCGACCCCGAGGCCGCCGCGGCGATGCGGCTGGAGGTCGGCCAGGTCTGCGTGATGCTCCACACCGGCTCCCGCGGCATCGGCCACCAGACCTGCACCGACCACCTGAAGGTGATCGACCGCCTGGCCCCGGCCCTCGGCATCCGGGTGCCCGACCGCCAGCTGTCGTGCGCGCCCCTGGAGCGGCCGGAAGCGGTCGCCTACCTGGGCGCGATGCGCGCCGCCGGGAACTTCGCCCTGGCCAACCGGCACGTGCTGGCCGACGGGGTGCGGCGGGTGTTCGCCGAGGTCCTCGGGCGGCCGGCCGCCGACCTGGGCATGGAGCTGGTCTACGACGTCAGCCACAACCTGGCCAAGCTCGAGGAGCACGAGGCCGGCGGGCGCCGCCGCACCCTCTGCGTCCACCGCAAGGGGGCGACCCGGGCGCTCGGCCCCGGCCATCCGGAGCTGCCCGACCGCTACCGGGCCATCGGCCAGCCGGTCATCAACCCGGGCAGCATGGGCACCTTCTCCTACGTGCTGGCCGGTGACTCGCGGGCCGAGGCGCGCTCGTTCGCCTCCACCTGCCACGGGGCCGGGCGGTCGATGAGCCGGACCAGGGCCAGGAAGCTGATGTCCGGCCCGGACCTGCGCCGCAAGCTGGAGGCCGAGGGCGTGGTCCTGGCGGCCGGCAACTGGAAGCTGCTCAGCGAGGAGGCGCCGTACGCCTACAAGGACGCCACCGCCGTGGTCGAGACCTGCGAGCAGGTCGGCCTGTCCCGGGTGGTAGCCCGGCTGCGCCCGGCCGGGGTGCTGAAGGGCTGAGCCGGTTCCGGCCGCCCGATCGGCCACCATTCCACCGCTGGAGTGTGGACAGGGGTCCACGGCGGTGGGCCGACGGCGATAGGGTGGAGCTCGGGTGTATTGGGTATGCCCCAGCCGAAGCCGCCGCTCGTCGCGAGGAGGACGCATCGATGACCGACGCCGTTCCCGAGGCGGACGCCCTGGAGCAGCGCCAGCCGCTGCTAGATCGGGACGCCCCCGAGGAGATTCCGGAGATCGACGTCGAGGTCCCGGAGGAGGACGCCTTGGAGCAGGCCATGCCGGTCCCGTTCGACGAGGACGACGCGCCGCGCTGACGGCCGCCGGGCCGTGCTCGATCGGACCGCCGTGGCGAGGACGACGTTCCGCGACCGGGTCGAGGCCGGCGACGTCCTGGCCGGCCGGCTCGGCCACTACGCCGGCCGCTCGGACGTGCTGGTGCTCGCCCTGCCGAGGGGCGGGGTGCCGGTGGCGGCGCGGGTGGCCCAGGCCCTCGGGGCGCCGCTGGACGTGTTCGTCGTGCGCAAGCTCGGCGTCCCCGGGCATGAGGAGCTGGCCATGGGGGCGATCGCCTCCGGCGGGGTCCAGGTGGTCAACGAGCAGGTGGTCGGCCGGCTCGGGCTGGGCGAGGCCGACCTGCGCCGGGTGGCCGAGGCCGAAGAGCGCGAGCTGGCCAGGCGCGAGCGGAGCTACCGGGAGGGCCGGGCCCCACCCGACCTGGCCGGGCGGGTGGTGATCCTGGTCGACGACGGCCTGGCCACCGGCTCGACCATGCGGGCCGCGGTGGCCGCCGCCCGCCGCCTGGGCCCGGCCCGGGTCGTGGTGGCGGTCCCGACGGCCCCGGCGTCGACCTGCGAGCGCCTGCGGAGCGAGGCCGACGAGGTGATCTGCGCCACCACCCCACGTCCGTTCCGGGCGGTCGGCTACTCCTACCGCTCGTTCCCCCAAACCTCCGACGAGGAGGTCAGGGCCATCCTCCGCCAGGCCACCGGCGCGGGCGACCCCGGCCCGCCGACCTCGGGCGAGGGTGCCGACCGCTCCGGCGGGCCGCCCGCCTGACAGCTCGGCCGGGCCCAGGCGCTACCGGGCTTCCCGGTCGCGCCGCACAGCATCCCCGGGGTCGGGCAGCGTCGCCGGGGCGGGGTCGGAGAGGGGCGTGGGCGCGGGACCGACGGCTTCGGCGGGGTCGGAGGGCGCCGCCATGCCCACGTCGGGGACGGTCGGAGGAGGCGGCAGCCCCTCGCCGGGGGCGGGGGGCGTTGTCGGGGCGGGACCCACGAGTGCCGGGGCGGCGGGTTCGGTGTAGGTGACGGAGGTGAGGTGGTCGTCCTCGAAGGTGAGGGTGGTGACGCTGGCGAGGGTGCAGCGGCGGAAGCCGGGCCAGTGGGCGAGGCGGCGGCGCTCGAAGGCGAGGCGGGCGACCCAGATGGGGGCCTGGTGGGAGACGAGGACGACGTGGCGTCCGGGGAACTCGGCCCGGATGGCGTCGACGCAGGCGTGGACCCGCTCGACCATGTCGACGTTGCGCTCGCCCCAGGAGGGGGCGCGCATGCTGCGGAGCTTCCACCAGATCCTGGGGTGGCGGACGATGTACCAGGCGACGTTGCCGGCGACGCCCTCGAAGATGTTGCTGGTCTCGATCAGGCGCAGGTCGGTGCGGACCTCGAGGCCGTGGGCGGCGGCGATGGGGGCGGCCGTCTGCTGGGCCCGCTCCAGGGGGCTGGCCACCACCGCGGCCAGCGGCGTGTCGGCGAAACGGCCGGCCAGGAGGTCGGCCTGGGCCTGGCCGCGGGGCGAGAGGTGGAAGCCGGGGAGGCGGCCGTAGAGGACCCGGCGAGGGTTCTCCACCTGCCCGTGTCGGACCAGGTGGATGACGGTCTCGGGCACGCGCTGATCCTCGCTGGGCTGGGAAACGGCGGGAGCGATGGTAGCAGCGGGGCCGGGCGGCGGTGACGGCCGGGCGCGTCTATGCTGCGGGTATGGCATTGCCCCTGGATCGGGGTGCCCACCCGTGAGCAGGACCCGCCGCCCCCCGATCGCGCACCCGAGCGACCAGCCGCCGCCCGAGGCGCCCCACCGCCCAGGCTGGATACCGCGCCGCGACCTCCCGGCCAACGGCTCCCCGCCGGCCGGCGGGTCGACCGGGCCGGCCGCCCCCAGCGTCCCCGGCGGAGCCGGCCCGCCCCGGGGACCCAGCGCCGGCCTCGGACCCGCCGTGCCCGTCGGCGCCAACCCGCCCGACGGGCCCCACCCGCCCGGCAGGCCGACCTGGATCCCCGGACCCAGCCCGACCGGCGACCCGACCCGCCCCCCGAGCGGAGCCGCCGGGCCCGAGCGACCCGCCCACGCCACCTGGGGCGGGACCCGCCCCGGCTGGGCCCTCCCGGCCGCCCTCATCGCCATGGCCGTGGTCTACCCGGCCGCCTTCGCCTGGCAGGTGGTGCCGTTCTGGTCGGCGATGGTGGTGTTCTCGGCGTTCTCGTGGTGGGCGGCCTGGCATCCCTACCTGCCGAACCGGCTGCGGCCGAGCCGGCGGCTGGTGGCCATGGGGGTGCTGTCGGGGCTGGCGCTGTACGCGCTGTTCTTCGTCGGCGCCCTCCTGGTGCAGGGGACCCCGCTGTGGCCCTGGATCGAGGAGGTGGTCGAGCTGACCAGGGGGGCCGCCCCGGCGGGGCTGGCCGCGCTTGTGATCGTGTTCGGGACCGCGCCGAGCGAGGAGGTGCTGTGGCGGGGGGCGGTGTTCGCCCGGCTGACCAGGCGGTATGGGGCGGGGTGGCGGCCGGTGGTGATGACCAGCCTGGCCTACGCGTTCTTCGTGGGGTTGTCGCTCAGCCCGGTGCTACCGCTGGCGGCGCTGGTCTGCGGGGTGGTGTGGGCGCGGCAGCGGCAGGTCACGGGGAGCCTCGTGCCCAGCCTGGTGTCGCATGCCCTGTGGTCGCTGCTGATGTTCCTCTACATCCCCGGCCTCTGATCACCCGTGCGAAAGAGGCCCTCTGGTCAGGATCGACCCTGCCCGCTGGGCGTCCGTCAGTTCTTGAAGGCGTCCGGCGAGTAGTTCCAGGGCTGGCCGCGGGCGATCTGGAAGCGGCTGCCGACCTCGGGGTCGCGGTCGATGCCGACGATCTGCTGGCACTTCGGGCACTTCCAGCGCTCGAACCCGTAAGCCGAGCTCTCCAGCTCCATGCGCGAGCCGCACTTGTCACAGACCTCGCGCTGCAGGGTCGGGGTGGCGGTGCCGCTGTCGTCGGTGCCCATAGTCGTCGTCTCCTTGCTCCCCCCGGTCGGTGCCGGGACGCACCACCAGGATGGCCTAACTCAGGTGAACTTGCACCCCTTCACTGGCAACTTCCGCATACCGATCTGGTATCCGCCGGGCCGGCTAGGTGCGCTGCCTAGGCAAGCTCCGGCGCGTATCTGCTGGATACCCAGGGGCTTCCCGCGGCAATCACGGCAACCCTAAGAGCTCGCTCAGGTAGCTGTACCACGAAGGCGTGACGCGGCGTCCGGGCCGACCTACGATGCGGGCATGACGCGACGTGGCGAGGAGGGGGCGCGACCGGGCCGGGTGGTGCTGACCGGCGGGCCGCTGGGCGTCGCCGAGGTGGTGTCCGTGGCCCGCGGCCAGGTCCCGGTGGAGCTGGCCGAGGAGGGCCGCAAGCGCATGGCCGCCGCCCGGGACGTGGTCGAGCGGGCGGTGACCGAGGGCCGCCGGGTCTACGGCGTCTCCACCGGGTTCGGCCTGCTCGCCAACACCGCCGTCGACCCGGCCGACCTGGAGGAGCTGCAACGCCGGATCGTGCTGTCGCACGCCACCGCCACCGGCGACCCGCTGGACGTCGAGGTGGTCCGGGCCATGCAGCTGCTGCGGGCCCGCACCCTGACCCAGGGCTACTCCGGGGTCCGGCCGCTGGTCGTGGAGGCGCTGGTCGCCCTGCTGGCCGCCGGGGTCACCCCGGTCATCCCCGAGCACGGCTCGGTGGGCGCCTCCGGCGACCTGGCCCAACTGGCCCACCTGGCCCTGCCCCTGCTCGGCGAGGGCGAGGTGCTCGTGGACGGCCGCCGCCTGGCTGCCGCCGAGGGGCTGCGCCAGGCCGGGCTGGCCCCGGTCAGGCTCTCCTTCAAGGAGGGCCTGTCGCTGGTCAACGGCACCGAGGGCATGCTCGCCCTGGCCTGCCTGGCCGTGGCCGACGCCGAGGCCCTGGCCGCCATGGCCGACGTGGCCTGCGCCATGTCGATCGAGGGGCTGCTCGGCACCGACCGGCCCTTCCAGGCCCGCCTGCACGAGCTGCGGCCCCACCCCGGGCAGGTGGCCAGCGCGGCCAACCTGCGGCGGATGCTGGCCGGCTCGCCCATCCTGGCCAGCCACCGCCACTCCGACCACGCCATCCAGGACGCCTACTCGCTGCGCTGCGCCCCCCAGGTGCACGGGGCCTGCCGCGACGTGGTCGCCTTCGCCCGCCAGCTGGTGGAGCGCGAGCTCGGCTCGGTCACCGACAACCCGGTGGTGTTCGCCGAGACCGACGAGGTCATCTCGGTCGGCAACTTCCACGGCGAGCCGCTGGCCTTCGCCCTCGACTTCCTGGCCATCGCCCTGGCCGAGCTGGCCGACATCTCCGAGCGGCGGGTCGACCGGCTGCTCGACCCGGCCCTCAACCACGACCTGCCGCCGTTCCTGGCCCGCGACCCCGGGCTCAACTCGGGGCTGATGCTGACCCAGTACACGGCGGCGGCGCTGGTCGCCGACTGCAAGATCCTGGCCCACCCGGCCTCGGTCGACTCGATCCCGACCTCGGGGAACCAGGAGGACCACGTCTCCATGGGCTGGACGGCCGGGCTGAAGCTGCGCCGGGTGATCGCCAACGTCCGCCGCGCCCTGGCCATCGAGGCCCTCTGCGCCGCCCAGGCGATCGACCTGCGCGCCCCGCTGCGCCCGGGGGCGGCCGTGTCGGCGGTGATGGGCCAGGTCCGGAGCCGGGTCCCGGCCCTGGACGACGACCGCTACCTCGCCCCCGACCTGGCCGCCCTCGAGGGCCTGGTGGCCGACGGGACCCTGGTCGCCGCCGCCGAGGAGGTGGTCGGGCCCCTCGGGTGACCCGGCCGGGAAGGAGCCGTCGCGATGGAAGGGGCAAGGATCGTCCGGGCGCCGCGGGGACCCCAGCTGTCCTGCCGGGGCTGGCAGCAGGAGGGCGCCCTGCGGATGCTGTGCAACAACCTCGACCCCGAGGTCGCCGAGCGGCCCGACGACCTGGTCGTCTACGGCGGCACCGGCCGGGCGGCGCGGGACTGGGCGGCCTTCGACCGGATCGTGGCCACCCTGCGGCGGCTCGGCGACGACGAGACCCTGCTGGTCCAGTCGGGCAAGCCGGTGGGGGTGTTCCGGACCCACA
>Ga0126306_10000581_pt1 | contig 17448 bp, 14 predicted proteins | sample Plot27_FD_92592 | JGI IMG/M metagenome (GOLD analysis project Ga0126306, IMG submission 92592) | Serpentine soil microbial communities from UC McLaughlin Reserve, CA, USA - Plot27 | ecosystem: Environmental > Terrestrial > Soil > Grasslands | place: USA: UC McLaughlin Reserve, Lake County...
CGCCCTCGAATTGGCGCGCCGCGGCGCCGCGGTCGTGGTCAACGACGTGGGCGGCTCGGTGTCTGGGGCCGACTCCTCGGACCGCCCAGCCCAGATGGTCGCCGACGAAATCACTTCTACCGGTGGGGTTGCCGTGCCCGATCACCACTCGGTGGCCGATCCCGTGGAGGGCGCGGCAATCGTCGACCGTGCGCTTCAGGAGTTCGGGCGTATCGACATTGTGGTGAACAACGCCGGCATCCTGCGTGACCGCCCGCTGGAGGACATGACCTACGAGGAGTGGAGCGACGTGCAGAACGTCCATCTCAACGGCACCTTCCACGTAACCCAGTCGGCGTGGCGGCACATGAAACAGCAGGGGTACGGCCGCATTATTTCCACCGCCTCGGGCGCGGGCATTTTCGGCAACGCCGGGCACGCCAACTACGGGGCGGCCAAGATGGGCGTCGTCGGCCTCACCCGCATGGTGGCGGTGGAAGGCCGGCCGGTCGGTGTCAACGCCAATATCGTCGCACCCGCGGCATTGACGCGGATGAGCCAAAGTAAGGGCCAGCGCACCCGCGGTTCGGACGTGATGGGCAACTTGTTCAAGAACTTTCACGCTGAACTAGTGGCACCGCTGGTGGCGTGGCTGGCTCACGATTCCTGCGCCACCACCGGTGAGATCTTCTCTGCCGGCGGCGGACGAGTCGCGCGGGTCTTCATCGCCGAAGCCGAAGGATGGGTTGATCGCGACATCACCGCCGAGAAGCTGCGCGACGATTGGGCCGAGATCTGCTCGCCGCAACGCTCGTTCACCGTGCCGCGCAGCATGAGCGACGAAATCGCACAGATAGTTGCCGATTTCACGGCGCTGGCCGCGACTTCGCCTGCGGCGCCGACGGAACCGGTGCCGTGACGGCACACCGCGACTTGGGCTTTGCATGATGACCGAGGGAGAAGACGTGAAGATCGTCGTTGACGCCGACCGGTGTGAGATGAACGCCGTGTGCGTTGGCCTGGCACCCGACGTGTTCGACATCGCCGACGACCACAGTTTGAAGGTCGTCGGCGAAGTGACGGTCGACAACGAGGACCACATCCGCAATGCGGTTGCCGCATGTCCGAAGTCGGCGCTCAGCCTGGCGCGCAATGACCGTCCTGCGGGTTGAGGGCCGGTTCGATGTCTGATCTCGTCGCACAGATCGAGGCCTGTTACGCCCAAGAGCAGCAGAGCCCGCAGCGGCCGGTCTATGACCCTTCAGAACTGCCCCGCAGTTTCGAGGCGATCACCACCGAATGGTTGACGCACGTACTGTGCGCCGACGTTGCCGACGCGGAGGTCACCGCCGTTCATCTCGGGTCGGCCAGTACGGGTACCTCCAACCGACGACGCATTCGCGTCGAATACAACGAGATCGGTCGGGCAGCGCAACTGCCCACCGCGCTGTTCTGTAAAGCCACCCACGAACTGGCGAATCGGATCGTCCTGGGCGTCTCGACGGGCGCCTTCAGTGAGGTGACGTTCTACCGTGACATCCGTGCGCAGCTGGCTATCGAGGCACCCAGAAGCTACTTCGCCGCCATCGATCTGCTTAGTTTCAACTCACTGGTCATCCTTGAGGACCTGACCGACACGGTGACCGAGTTCTGCTCGCACACCACGGTGATGACGCGGGAGCGCGCAGAGAGCCAGATTGCGTTGCTGGCCGGGCTCCATGCCCGCTTCTTCGGACGGGTCGACGACGATCCGACGCTGCGCACTCTCGCTGATTGGCCCCAGTTCTTCGGCGGAACGCTCGATCACGGCATGAAGGAGGGATCCAATCAGGGGTTTCTCGACGGCGAAGACCTCATCCCTGCCAGGTTGTATCGGCGCTACGAACAGATATGGCCGAAAACCCTGGAGTCGGTGGCTTTGCACCGCACGACGCCCAAGACGCTGGCTCACGGCGATGTGCACCTACGCAACTGGTATGTCACCGCCGGCGGTGCGATGGGACTCGGTGATTGGCAGTGTCTTCACCGTGGGCACTGGGCTCGAGACTTCGGATACGCCATCACCACCGCCCTGACCGTCGACGACCGGCGCCGTTGGGAAGAAGAGCTTCTGCGCCTGTATTTGGATCGTCTGCGGGCCGCCGGTGGGCCGCAGATTTCCTATGCAACAGCGTTTTTGGCCTATCGCCAACAGCTCCTGACGGCCCTGACATGGTGGACGATCACCCTGCACCCCGCCCCCGGGATGCCCGACATGCAGCCACGAGACAGCACCGAGGAGTTCATCCGCCGGATCAGCACGGCGATGGACGACGTCGACTCGTTGGACAGTTTCGATTAACGAATGGTGGCGAAGAAGGCGCGGACGTCGGCGACCAGCAGGTCGGGTTGTTCGAGTGCCGCGAAATGGCCGCCGCGGGGCATATCCGTCCAGTGCGAGATGTTGTAGACCCGGTCACACCAACTCCGCGGGCACCGGATGATCTCCTTGGGGAATGCGGCCACCCCGGTCGGTAACGCAACGTAGGCGCTGGACGCGAACGCGGCACCAGAGCTTTCCCAATACAGGCGCGCAGCCGAAGCACCCGTTCCGTTGACCCAGTACAGCATCACGTTGTCGAGCAATTCATCACGGCTCACGGCGTTCTCCGGATGGCCGTCGCAGTCCATCCATGACCGGAATTTCTCCACGATCCACGCCAGTTGCGCCACCGGCGAATCGACCAGTCCGTAGCCGAGTGTCTGCGGCCGCGTTGCCTGCTGCTTCTGATAGCCGCTTTCCCACTGTTGGTAGTAGTCCAGGCGGCTCAGCGCCTGCGCATCGCTGTCGGTGTCGGCCCCGTCGTCGTCCGGTGGCGGCGCCGCGGCGACCGGCATGGTCAAGTGGATGGCGGCGCAGCCACTCGGGTTGCGCCCAAGAGCGGTGGTGACCACGCTGCCCCAGTCACCGCCGTGAGCGCCGTACCGGCGATACCCCAGTCGTGTCATCAATGTCTGCCAGGCTCGGGCGATCGCGTCAACCCCCCAGCCGGTGCTCGTCGGTTTTCCGGAGAAGCCGAAGCCCGGAAGAGAGGGGCACACGACGTCGAAGGCGTCTTCGGGCCGTGCGCCGTAAGCCGTCGGGTCAGTCAAACGACCGATCACATGCGGGAATTCAGCGACAGAACCCGGCCAGCCGTGCGTGATTAATAGCGGGAACGCATCGGGGTGCGGCGAGCGCTGATGGATGAAATGGATGTCCAGCTCGTCGATCGTGGTCGTGAATTGGGCGAACCGATTCAGCTTCGCTTCACGAGCTCGCCAGTCGTAGTGGTCGCGCCAGTAGCCGGCGAGCTCACGGGTGTACGCCAGAGGGATGCCCTGACTCCAGTCGTCGACAGTCTCCGCCTCGGGCCATCGCGTACGGGTCAGCCGGGTGCGCAGGTCGGTCAAAACGTCCTCGGCAACGTCGACGCGAAACGGCCTCACCGTCGCCATCGAACGGGGTGATGTCACGGTGCGGCGGCGGCTTCGCGCCGCGCCAACTGGACGCGAGAATACAGCGGGCGACCCATGACCTTTTGAGCGAGCTCCCCGGCGCGCAGCACCGCATCCACGTCGACGTGCGGGAGGAGGCCCATCGCGGCCAGCATGCTGATGAGATCCTCGGTGGCGGTGTTACCCGCTTCGCCCACGTAGCCCTGTTCGACCACGGAAGGCTCACCCCCTATTCCGCCAAGGCTGCCGTCGAGCATGTCCGCGCCCGCCTCGAACGCAGCCAAAGAGTTCGCCACCCCGACACCGCGGTTATCGTGAAAGTGACCGACGTACAACATGTCCGGCCATTGCCGGCGCGCGAAGTCGAACGTTTGACGCACGAGACTCGGAGTGGCCAATCCAGTGGTGTCGCCGAACATGACCGAACGCACACCGAGCTGGTAGGCCCAGTCGACGATGTCGTAGACATCCTCGCGGGGGACCACTCCTTGAAGCGGACAACCAAAGGCGGTCACCACGCCGATCAGGGGCGCGATGCCCTCGGCGAGCAGAACGCTCACCATCTCCTCGATGGCGCGGCGATGGTCGGCTCTGGACCGACGCAGGTTGGCCTGGTTGTGGGCTTCGCTGGCCGAGATCGGGATGCCGCACACATCGATCGCATGAGCATTGCGGTGTGCCTCGACGACCCGCTCTACACCGCGCGCGTTAACCGTCAGAACACGCGCGCGCACCCCTGCAGGCACCGCGGCGAGCACCTCGCAGGCGTCGGAGAACTGCGGCACCGACGAGCTGGGAACGAACGACGTTACATCGATCTCGTCGACACCGGTGAGCGCGATCGCCCGCAGCAGATCGACTTTCTCGGCGGTGGGAATGAACGTGGGCCAGCCTTGAATGCCGTCTCGCAGAACGAGTTCACAGAATTTGGCGACAGTTGGTTCCACCTTGACTCCTTGGATGGGTCGGCGCCGCGAAGGATCGGGGGTATCAGTAGGAGCGCGGAAGGTTCAAGGTGTGCTCGGCGATGAAGTTCATGATCTGCTCTTCGCTGACCGGGGCGATCCGCAGCAGCCTGCTCTCGCGGAAAAGTCGCTCCACCTGGTATTCGGTGGCATAGCCCATCCCGCCGTGGGTCTGCACCGCGCGATCGGCGGCGAAGAAGCTGGCCCGGCCAGCCAGGAATTTGGCGGTGTTGGCCTCGGTGGCGCACGGGGCCCCGCTGTCGTAGAGACGCGCGGCGAGTCGCACCATCGCCGCGGCGCCCCGCAGCTGCATGTAAGCGTCGGCCAGCGGATGTTGGATGCCCTGGTTCTGGCCGATGGGTCGGCCGAAGACTATGCGTTCGCGTGCATACTGCGACGCCCGAGCCAGCGCCGCGTGACCCAGGCCGACCGCCTCGGCGGCAACCAGAACACGCTCAGGATTCAAAGCGTCGAGAATGGCGCGGAAACCCCGGCCGACTTCGCCGACCATGTTGCTGTCCGGCACGGGCAGTCCGTCGAAGACCACTTCGCAGCTGGCGACCGCATTGCGGCCCATCTTGGGGATGGCCTTGATGTCGACGAAGTCGCGGTCGAGGTCGACCATGAACAGCGTCAGCCCGTCGATTGGCCGGCGACATTCCTCCGCCGGCGTCGTGCGCACCAGGATCAGCGCCGCAGATGACTCCAGTCCCTTGCTCATCCACACTTTTCGGCCGTGAATGGTCCATCCATCGTCGGCGCGCACCGCGCGGGTCGAGATGCGCCCGGTGTCGCTGCCGGCGTCGGGTTCGGTGACGCTGAAGGACACATGAATCTTGCCTGCGGCCACATCGGGCAGGTAACGCTGCTTGAGTTCGGCTGTGCCGTGCACGACGACCGGGTGCAGGCCAAACATCGACAGGTGCACGCTGGAGCAGCCGTTGATACCTGCGCCGCTAGCCGCGATCTCCTGCAGCGCCAGGGCGGCGTCCTCGAGTGTGGCGTCGGCGCCGCCGTACTGCTCCGGCGACAGCATTCCGACCACGCCGATCTCGACCATGGCGTCGAAGAACTCGTAGGGAAACAGGTGCTCGGAGTCGTGTTTGGTCCAGTACGCGTCGCCGAACGTCGCGCAGGTTTTGCGAACTGTCTCGATGAGCGCCCGCTGGGTATCGGAATTCTCGGGGTCGAACACGCGCGCCGCCTTCCGTTGCCAACTGCCTGAAGGCAACGTAAGCCAGGACAGCAGATGTGTCAACGGTGGCGTTGACGACCCCGCTCGGGGCTGAGCCCGGCCAGGATGACCTTGGACATGCCCGCCGCGATCTCGGCGGCATTGAGCACACCGCCGGGTTGAAACCAGGTGTAGGAATAATTCAGCATGCCGATGAGGCAGTGTGCCAGCACGCCGGAGGGCAGCGGTGAGTTGAACTCGTCGGTCTCGATGCCGTCGTTGATGATGCGGCGCAACAGGTTGACATAGGTCGAACTCCACTGGTGCACTTTCTCGACCCAGGCGTTGTTCTCGCGGTCTTCGACCTGCCACCGCGACACGTCTTCTCGTACCAGCACGTACATGTAGGGGTAATTCGCCTCGAACGAGACCATCAATATTTCAATGGCCTTGGCCAGCTTCTCTGACGCTGACAGCGACGTGGACTCCGCGAGTTCCTTGGTCGCCTCGATGTTGCCGATCACCGCCCGGCTGGAAAGGTCGTGGAAGAGGTCGTCTTTGGATCCGTAGTAGTAATACAATGACGCGCGATCCATGCCGGCTTCCGAGGCGACATCGGAGAGTTTTGTCGCCCAGTACCCCAGCCGCAGGAAGACCCGCGCGGCGGCCTGCAGGATCTCTTCGCGCTTCTGGCCGTAGGTGGAGTCCGCCTCGGCGGTGGCCGCGGCCGTTCGCCTCTTCGCGATCTGACTCATAGGGCTCTCACTGTCCGTCAACATCGGCCGACTCCCTTGCGATCAACAGCGTTGTTGATAACCTAACACTGATGGCTATCTCATGCGTGCCTACTGCGCACGTCCCGCGCTCACACTACGGTGACCCCTCGCCGCGACGATGAGCGAGTCCCTCCAGCCCGCGCCGGCCCCACCTGCCATCGACCGGGGTGCTGTGCTGCGCGCGGTCAGCGCACACGACTGGGATTCGCGGATGGGGCTGTTCGCCGGCTACGCGGCCAAGCGCTGGGGTCGGCGCTTCGACACCTATGACGAGCTGTGGTGCTGGTCGGTTTCCGACACCGAGCAGTTCTGGCGGTCGGTGATCGACTTCTTCGATCTGCACGTTGTGGACCTTCCCGAGCTACTGGTGCAGGGACAATTCCCCGCGGTGCGGTGGCTGCCAGGGGCCAGGCTGAACTATGCCGAGCACATGCTGCGTTTCACCGGGTCCACGGCTGCGGTATTGGAGTTCTCGCAGACTCGGCCCGACTTAACGATGTCCCGTGACGAGCTGCGTGAACAAGTCGCCGCTTGCGCGGCCGGTCTGCGCCGCCTCCGGGTGCGCCGCGGTGATCGGGTGGCCGCCTACATGCCCAACATCACCGAGACCGTGGTGCTCTTCCTCGCGGTCGCCTCCATGGGCGCGGTGTTCGCCAGCTGTCCGCCGGAGTTCGGGACCCGCGCCGCGGTAGACCGTCTTGCCGCCTTCGCCCCAAAGGTGCTGGTGGCGAGCAATGGCTACGTCTACGGCGCCCGAGAAATCGACCGGACCGCGGCGGTGCAGCAGATAGTGGCCGCGCTGCCCTCAGTACAGACCGTTGTGACCCACCGGTATCTCGAGGCGGCCGAACTCGATCCGGCGTCCGTCGACGGCACGGCGGTCGCGGCTTGGGATGACCTGATCGCGGTGCCGGCTGCGTTGCAGTTCGAATCCGTGCCGTTTGATCATCCGCTCTACGTGCTGTTTAGTTCTGGCAGTACGGGGCTGCCGAAGGCGATCATGCATGGCCACGGCGGCATTCTGCTCGAGCACGCCAAGGCGCTTGGTTTGCACAACGACGTCGGTGAGAAAGACCGGTTCTTCTGGTACGCCACCACTGGCTGGATGGTGTGGAACTACGCCGTGTCGGCGTTGGGCCACGGTGCGGCCATGGTGTGCTTCGACGGCAACCCGAATTTTCCCGACGTCGCAGAGCTCTGGCGGCTGGCCGACCGCGCCGACGTAACGTTTCTGGGAACCTCGGCAGCCCATGTCGCCGCCTCCTCGGCGGCCGGTGTGCGCCCGCGCTCTCTGGGTGGCTTGACCGAGTTGCGGGCGGTCGCTTCGACCGGCTCAGCGCTTCCGGCCGCCGGTTTCAAGTGGCTGTCTGACAACTTGGGCGCTGCAGTCCGGATCTCTTCGGTCTCGGGCGGTACCGAGGTGTGCTCGGGATTCATCGGTGGGGCGCCGCTAGCACCGACCCGTGCCGGGGAGCTGTCGGCCCCCATGCTGGGCTGCGATGTCGCGGTGCTAGACGAGCGAGGAGCAGCTGTTCGCAACACTTTCGGCGAGCTTTGTGTGCGAGCGCCCATGCCCTCCATGCCGGTGTGTTTCCTCGACGACGCCGACGGATCACGCTATCGCGCAGCGTACTTCCAGAAGTTTCCGGGTGTGTGGGCCCACGGTGACTGGGCGTTGCAGTTCGACGACGGTGCGTTTGTCATCGCCGGACGATCCGACGCGACCTTGAATCGCGGCGGTGTGCGGTTGGGAACTGCCGACATTTACGGCGTGGTCGATGGCATTGAGGGCATCGACGACAGTGTCGTCGTGCATCTGGAGGCCCAAGATGGCGGCGCGGGCACCCTCGTGCTCATCCTTTCCGGCGCACCCTACGCCGACGATGGCGCGCGCATTGTCGAGGACATCAAAAGCGAGTTGCGCGAGCAGCTTTCACCGCGCCACGTCCCCGACGTGGCCGTGTGGGTACCGCGGTTACCCCGCACCCTGACCGGCAAGAGGCTCGAGAAGCCCATCAAGCAATTGCTGCAGGGAGCCGAGCCCGCGACGGTCGCCACCGCCGAGGCGCTCAGCGATCCAGCTGCATTCCGCGAGCTGACGCAGTGGGCCGCCACCTTCAGGCTCGCCCGCGGATAGTGAGCGGGGTCAAATCCGCTCGATGATCATGGCATTGGCCATGCCGACGCCCTCGCACATCAGCTGCAAACCGTAGCGCAGTCGATGCCGAGTCAGATGATGTGCCAGCGTGGCCATCAGACGCGCGCCGGTCGCGCCGAGCGGATGTCCTAATGCGATCGCCCCGCCGTTGGGATTGACCCGCCCAGGGTCGGCTCCGGTCTCCTTCTGCCACGCCAGCACCACGGGTGCGAAGGCCTCGTTGATCTCGACGGCGTCGATGTCATCGATCGTCAAAGCCGCCTTGCCGAGTACCTTGGCGGTAGCCGGAATGGGTCCGGTCAGCATTAAATGAGCGTCGGACCCGGTCACGGCCATCGTATGGACGCGGGCCAGGGGGACGAGTCCTTCGCGACGCACGACCGCTTCCGAAGCGAGCATGATCGCCGCGGCCGCATCGGAGATCTGGCTGGACAATCCGGCCGTTAGCACTCCCTCGGATAGCAGCGGCTTGAGCGCGGCCAGCCGTTCCAGGCTGGTGTCGGCCCGGGGTCCTTCGTCAGCGCTGACGCCGTCCCACGGCGCGATCTCGTCGGTGAAGTCGCCCCGGCTGGTTGCGGCCAGGGCGCGGGTGTGGCTGCCGAGGGCGAACTCGTCCATTTGCGGCCGACTGATGCCCCATTGGGCCGCGATCTTCTCGGCAGCGTGGAACTGGTTGAACTCGTAGTCGCCGAACCGTTTCTTCCACCCTTTGCCGCCGAGCGGCTCACCCATGCCCGCGGCTGCGCCGACGGTGCCCGACGAGACAATCGGCACCAGACTCATCACCTCGACGCCACCGGCGATGACGACCTCCTGGGCACCGGACTGAATGGCCTGGGCGGCGAAGTGCAGTGCTTGCTGTGAGGAGCCGCAGGCCCGGTCGACCGTCGTGCCCGGCACGCTTTCCGGCAGGCCGGCGCTGAGCCAGGCGGTGCGCGCGATGTTGAAGCTCTGAGCGCCGATCTGGTCGACACAACCGAAGATGACGTCGTCGACCAGCGCGGGGTCGATGCCGCTGCGGTCGATCAGCGCGGCGAGCACATGGGCGCCTAGATCCGCCGGATGGGCCAAGCTCAAGGCGCCGTTCTTCTTGCCCACCGGCGAACGAACGGCCGCCACAATGTAAGCGTCGTGCATGATCCCCTCCACGGGTCGAGTACCCACCCACCGTAGAGCCGCCCACCCGGGCTGGTCAACTATTGTGTTGACAGCGCTGGGCGGTGCTAACCATCTCGATTTGCATGAAACCGTCCATCTGTCAACGCGGCAGTTGACAGATTTGGAACGTGAGCCTTAGTGTTCGAAGACAATCGTCGGATTTTGATCTGAATCACACCGGAGCAGACAACATAGGACGACACAGAAGGGGTGCGATGGGTCTCAACGCGGACACCCGGAGCGCGGCGGGAATGTCGTGGCTGCATGGCGTTCGGATTCTCGATTGCACCCGTTTGCTGCCGCACGCCTACGCGACGCAGATGCTGGTCGCCCTTGGCGCCGACGTCATCAAGATCGAGTCACCGGGGTTCGGTGATTACGGCCGCGGCATGGCACCGACGTTTGTGGCATCCAACGGGCATAAGCGCAGCATGAGCCTGGACCTGCGCTCCGGCGACGGCAAAGCCATCTTCCGTCGGCTCGCCGACACATCAGCCTGTGTCGTGGAGAGCTTCCGGCCCGGGGTGATGAAAGCTGCCGGCCTGGACTTCGACACGCTGGCGGCCACGAATCCTGCTTTGGTGTACTGCTCGGCCAGCGGGTACGGCCAGACCGGGCCCTATGCCGACATGCCCGGACACGACCTGAACTATCTTGGCGTCTCGGGACTGTCGCTGGCCGATGGGACCGCCACACCTGCGCTACTACCGATTCCAATCGTCGACATGGCCAGTGGGCCGTTCATCGCCCTGTCTATCGTCGCGGCCATTGCCGAGGCCCGTCATACGTATCGGGGTCAGGTCATCGACTTGTCGCTGTTCGACGTCGCGCTGTCGATCAACATGATGGGCTTGGCGTACAGCCACGGGCTTAGTGCTGATGCCGCGTCCCCGGAGGAGCATGCCAACGCCCGACTCGGCGGGTTCCCCTGGCCTGACATCCTCATCGGGCGCTGTCCCTGCTACGGGGTGTTCGCCACCTCCGACGGCAAGTTCGTCAGCCTAGGCAACGTCGAGGAGAAGTTCTGGATGACCTTCCTCAAGGTCATCGGGCTGAGCTTTGAGGCCGGAGACCGCTTCGCGACCGGTGAGCACGGCCGTCAGATTCGCGACCAGATCGAGGTGCGCATCGCCGCGCAGACGCAGGAATACTGGATTTCGGCTTTCCGCGGTCAAGACGTGTGTTTCGCACCGGTGCTGGCGTCGCAGAACGTCATCGACGACGAGCACGTCAAACATCGCGGCAGCGTATTCGTCGAGAAGGACCGCAGTCTGCAGATTCGCTTCCCGGGTCGGTTTTCCGTGACACCAGCGCGTGAGGGCGGCGTCTCACCTTCGGTCGGGCAAGACACGACTGAGTTGCTCGGCGAAATCGGTTACGGCAGCGACGATCTCGAGCGACTGCGAGCCGACGGGGTGATCTGACTTCCACCAGCTACGCCCAACGTTTCGTGCGCTTTGGCGCCACATCCTGGAAGGAACTCCAGTGCCGCAGCTTCGCCCCGACCCCTCCGGTCTGGCGTCGATGTTCGCGCCGTCGTCGGTTGCGGTCATCGGCGCAAGCCGAACACCGGGCAGAATCGGCTATGACACGGTCGACAAACTCCTCACCTGCGGTTTCGGCGGGCCGGTCGTGGCGGTCAACTCCGAGGGAGGACTCGGCCCGCACGGCGTGAAGTACCAGACAGCGCTGACCGCCACCGACGCCGGTATCGATCTTGCGATCATCTGCGTACCGGCCGCAGCGGTCGCTGACAGCCTCGAAGACTGCGGCCGCGCCGGTGTGCGATCGGCGGTGGTCATCGCCGCTGGCATGGGGGAGTCAGGACCTGAGGGCAAAGTGCTTGAGTCCAAGATCAAATCGGTCGCCGACAAGTTCGGCATCCGGGTACTGGGACCCAACACCTTCGGCTTCGCCACCAGCGGTGCGCAGGGAGCCAACATCTCGGCCACCTACACAGACTTGAACACCTCCCGCGAAGACGACAGCGCCGTCGCCGTGGTCGGTCAGGGCGGCGGAATGACCTCTTATCTGGGCTCGGAGGCGCTCACCGCGGCCGGGAACGCGCCGCGGCTGCTCATCGACACGGGCAACGAGATCGACGTCGACCTCTCCGATTGCCTGTCCTACATCACCAAACTGCCCGACATCCGGGCGGTCGGCCTGGTGGTGGAAAGCGCACGCAACGGGCGCAAACTGTGCGCCGCTGTCGCCGAAGCCGCCGAAGCCGGCGTCAAAACGATCATCTTCCGGCTGGGCCGCACCACCGCGGGCCTATCGGCTGCCAGCCTGCACACCGGCGCGCTTGGCTCCGGCAACGCGGCGCTGTGGGACGAACTAGCCGCGCTGGGCGCGCTGGTGACTGGAGACGAGCGCCAAGCCCTCTCAGCGCTGGTGGCACTGAACCAGCCGCAGGCCGCAGTGGGGGCACCCCGCGTCGGTGTTCTGTCGGGATCGGGGGGCTTCGGTGTGCATGCAGCAGACCTGTTCGAGGAGAACGGTATTCGGCTGGCTACGGTGAGCTCCGCGCCCACCGACGACGAGGCCAAAGCGCTTCGCACCCGTCATCCGATTAACCCGCTTGACCTCGGTGGCCTCAGTCCGCGCTCGGGGGAAGGCGACGGAAGCAACCGCTTGGCGGTGGCGCTGAACTACCTGCTGCGTCAACCCGGCGTCGATATCGCGGTCTTGTGGCAGCACAAGGTACCTGCAGACGATATCCGCGCTGACTACTTGTCCCTGTTGAGCAGGCTGTCCTGGGAACACGGGAAGCCGGTGTTCGTGTGCGGTTCCAACTCGCCGACGTTCGCCCGCAAGGCCCACAAGGCCGGAATCGGGGCGTTCCTCTTCCCGTCGGACCTGGCTGCGGGGCTAGCCGCCCTTGGGGGTGGCCAATCGGTGGCGCACGCACCGACCGCCGCTGCGCCATCCCCCGCGTCGACGACACGCTCTCACATCGGCGCCGACGGCATCGACATCCTGCAGTCAGTCGGAGTGCGCGCGGTCCGGAGCATCACGCTCGGTGAGGCCTCTGCCGTCGAGCACGCCGTCGCCACACTGGGCTCGCCAGTCGTGCTCAAACTCGTCCACGATCGCCTCGTCCATAAGAGCGAGATCGGCGCCGTGCGCATCGTTCACTCCGCCGACCACGCGCGGGAAGTGCGCGATGAGTTGCTGGGGATAGCCCAGCAGCACGGGTACGAGGGGGCCACCGTAGTGGCCGAAGAGTTCGCGTCGGGCTTCGAGATGGCCGTGGGGGCCTACGTGGATTCCCTCGTAGGACCGACCGTCATGGTAGGTCGCGGCGGCATCGACATCGAAACCGTGCGCGATGTCGCGTTCGCGCTCGCCCCGGTCGATACCGCGCGTGCCGAGAAGATGATTGTCGGCCTCCGATGTGCCGCTCTGCTGGGCGGCTCGCGCTCGCCCGAGCCCTACGACATCTCCGCGTTGGCGAGGCTGGTGGTCCAGATCTCGGAGTTCATCGCCGACAATGGTGACCGCTACCCGGGTGTGGACCTGAACCCGGTCATGGTCCGCAAAGAGGGCCTCGGCGTGATCGCCGCCGACGCGGTCGTGAACGAGCTCGCGACGCGAGCTGACGCAACACGTGAAGACGATGAGGAAAAGAGACAACGGTGAAGTTTGAACCGGTAGAGGTGTCCGAGCGCGACGACGAGCTCCGGCAGGAAGCTCGTAGCTGGATCGCCGCAACACTGCCGACAGGATCCTTCCGACCCGGTCAAGGACTTCACGGCGACATCCACTCGCCGGAATTTTCGCGCAAGCTCGCCGAGCGCGGATGGGTAGGGATGTCCATCGACCCTCAGTACGGGGGCGGTGGGCGCAGCCCGCTGGAACGTTTCATCGTGGTCGAAGAGCTACTGCGGGTGGGCGCACCGATCGGCGCGCACGCGGTCGCCGAACGCCAGACCGTACCGATGCTCATGCTGCACGGAACCCAGGAGCAGCGGGACAAGTTCCTGCCCGCGATCCGCGCCGGCGAGGCGTATTTCAGCGTCGGCATGTCCGAACCCAACGCGGGCTCCGACTTGGCCGCCGTGCGCACCAAGGCCACCCGGGTCGAGGGCGGCTGGGCGCTGTCGGGTACCAAGATATGGACCAGCGGCGCACATCAGCGTCCGTATTGCATCGTCTTCTGCCGCACCGAACCGCCGTCAGAGGACCGCCATGCCGGATTCTCGCAGTTGCTCGTCGATCTGCGTGGCCCCGGTATCACGTTGTCGCCCATCCATTTCATGGACGGCTCACACCAGTTCAATGAGGTGGTTTTCGACAACGCCTTCGTTCCCGACTCGATGGTGCTAGGCCAGATCGGCAACGGCTGGAACCAGGTCATGCAAGAACTGTCGTTGGAGCGTGCGGGGCCAGAGCGCATCCTGTCCACCTGGCCGGTGCTCGAAGCATTCCTTGCGGGCCGCGGCACCGACGACGACGGCCTCGACGAGGTGTTGGGCCGTATCGTCGCGCGGCTGTGGATCATTCGACAGATGTCGTTGTCACTCACGCAGGCGTTCGCCGAGGGATCGTCTCTTCGTGGCGAAGGCGCCATCGTTAAGGATCTGGGCACCAACTTCGAACAGGAAGTCGTCAGCAGCCTTCTCGCGCTGATCGACGAAGTGCCCGAACTCGACTCCCCGGAGCGCTGGGAGACGGTATTCGCCGAAGCCCTGCTCATGACGCCGTCGACGACGATCCGGGGTGGCACCGTCGAGGTGTTGCGCTCGATTGTCGCCCGCGCGGCACGCGACGACGACAGCTGATCAGGCCGACACGAAAATGACGAAATCACGAAGGGAACACCCATGAGCGTCGATCCGCTCGAATCTACCGTCGCGGACATCCTCGCCGAGGCGTGGAATCTAGACGCTCAGCAGCGCGCAGAAAGCGAAGGCTGGTCGTCGGACTGCTGGGAGATGCTGGCCAAGGCGGAGATGCCCTGGGTCGGCGTGTCGGAAACCAGCGGCGGTGCTGGCGGAACCATCGCAGATGCCACGAAGGTCGTCCGCCAAGTCGGGCGATACGCGGCGCCGGTGCCGGTGGCCGAAACAGGTTTGATAGGTGGGGGATTCGCGGCGTCGCTGGGGATCGAAGTACCCCGTGGCATCGTGTCGGTCGCCGTGCCGTCGCGCGACGACGCCCTGCGCCTCGATGCGGCCGGCAACGTCTCCGGTGTGCTGCACCGGGTGCCATGGGGCCGCCACGCCAGCGCTGTCGTCGCGATCGCCGACGCCGAGTCGGGACAGCGGGTGGTGCTACTCGACCCCGCTGCAGGAAAGACCGAGGAACGCGACAACATCGCTGGCGAGCCCCGCGACAAGTTGACGTTCGACAAAGTCGGTGTTCCCGCGGACAACACCGCTGATTGCCCCGAGGAGGCCGTCGACGAACTGTTCCTGCGCGGTGCCCTTTCGCGCGTCGCGCTCGTCGCCGGCGCATCGCGCGCCGTGGCCCGCATGGCGGTCAAGTACACCCAGGAGCGTCACCAGTTTGGGCGGGCAGTCGGCAACTTTCAGGCGGTCTCCACGCGACTGGCTGCGCTGGTGGAGGAATCCGAAGCGGCATACTTGGCCAGCCGGGTGCTGACCTCGAGGCTGGAAAATGAAACCCACGGAAAGCGCTTGGGCGATTACGAGTTCGAGATTGCGGCGGCCAAGGCCGCCACTGCGCGCTCGGCAGCCGAGGTTTCCAAGCAGGGCCACCAGGTGCATGGCGCCATCGGCATGACCCGCGAGTATCCGTTGCACCGGTTCAACCGCCGGCTGTGGGTGTGGGCACATGAATACGGCTCCGAGCGTTATTGGAACAAGCATCTCGGTTGGACGCTGCTGGCCAACGGCGTGGACAGCATCTGGCCCACGGTCGCCGCCGGGAGGTACACGTCGTGACCGATAACCCGATGGAGGGCAAGGTCGCTCTCATTACCGGTGCGACGTCGGGACTGGGCCGAGCGCACGCCGACTACCTGGCGAGCCGCGGGGCGGCGGTGGTGATCAACGACCTGACTGGCGCGGCCGAGGCCGCCAAGCAGATCGCCGAGGAGTTCGACGTGCCCACTGCGGGCCTCGATGGCGACATCGGTTCGGTCGAAGGCGGCCAGCAAGCGGTCGACTGCGCTATAGATTCCCTCGGCAGGCTGGACATCGTGGTGAACAACGCCGGAATCGTGCGGGACAAGATGATCTTCTCCATGGACGAGGCGGCATGGGACGCGGTGCTCGCGGTGCACGGCAAGGGAACCTTCGCCGTCTGCCGCGCCGCCACAGGCTATTTTCGCGAGCGCGCCAAAGGCGGCGATCCGTCCCCGGCGTCAATCATCAACACCGCATCCGAAGCTGGGATCTTCGGCAACATCGGTCAGGCGAACTACAGCTTCGCCAAGGGCGGCATCGTGGCGCTGTCGATGACGGTGCATCAGGAGATGCAGAAGTACGGTGTGCGGTGCAACGTGATCTGCCCACGCGCCCGTACCGCGATGCTGAACAATCTCGAGCTGCCCGAAACCGCCGACGGTGCCGACCCACTGGACCCACGCCATGTCTCTCCCGTGGTGGGCTATCTCGCCAGTGACCGCTCGGCCCCCATCTCCGGACAGGTCTTCGTCGCCTACGGCGGGAAGGTGCAGCACCTGCGCCCCCCGTCGTGGGGTGAGGCGCTGGTGGTCACCGGCCGACAGCTCGAATTCGAAGACGTCGCGGCGTTCGCCGAGCAGCTGTTCTCTCTGGAGAGCCCGACCCCTCCGCTCCCGCGTCACGCACAAAGCATCAGCGCGTGGGCGCAAGGCAGTTTCTAATCCGGCGATGACCGATCTCGTGCCTCACGCCCCGATCGTCATCGGTGACGGGCAGACCGAGCCCGCGACCTACCGGTGGAACACCAGCGACAGCATTCTCTACGCACTGGGTGTCGGAGCAGGCCAATCACCGGCGCTTGAACTGCCCTTCACAACAGAGAATTCGATCGGCGTCACACCGCGTGCACTGCCCACTATGGCGGTGGTCTTGGCGCACACTGATCTGGGCCTCGATCTAGTCGAGGGGCTCGACCGCGACTATGCGGTCCACGCTCAGCAGCGACTCGACATCCACCGCGAACTTCCGGTGGCCGGCGAACTGATCGCGACGACCCGCGTGCAGGGCCTCTACGACAAGGGCAACGCCACGCTGCTCGTGTTGCAGACGCACGCCACCACGATCGCCGGCGAGGCACTGTTCACTTCCACCATGACGGTGTACTACCGCGGCATCGGAGGTTGGGGCGGCCCGCCTGCTCCTGCCCGCCAGCAGCCTTCCAAGCGCAAGGGACCGCCGGACGTGGCCCAGGATTTCGCAACGCGGCCCGATCAGGCGCTGCTGTACCGGCTGACCGGGGACCGCAACCCCCTGCACAGCGACCCCGTCTTCGCACAGCGGGTCGGTTTCGCTCAACCCATCCTGCACGGCCTATGCACCTACGGGATCGCCGGGCGGGTCCTTCTCGGGCAGGTGTGCGAGGGCGATCCCGGCCTGGTCAGGTTCGTCTCGTCGCGATTCTCCTCGCCCGTCGTGCCCGGCGAGACACTCACCGTCTTGGGCTGGCACACAGATCCAGGTTCGCTCAGTTTCGACGTGCTGGGCGCCGACGGCCGTCGTGTCATCTCCGATGGAAACTTTGGATATGTTGCGGGACGACCGGATTCGGATCGGCGAGAGGGGTGACACAGTGGGATCGGTGAGCATGCGGGTCGACCGCGGTGTGGCC
>Ga0126306_10000583_pt1 | contig 17421 bp, 15 predicted proteins | sample Plot27_FD_92592 | JGI IMG/M metagenome (GOLD analysis project Ga0126306, IMG submission 92592) | Serpentine soil microbial communities from UC McLaughlin Reserve, CA, USA - Plot27 | ecosystem: Environmental > Terrestrial > Soil > Grasslands | place: USA: UC McLaughlin Reserve, Lake County...
AGCGGAGAACTCCGTGCCGTCGGCGGCGGTCAGCGTGAGGACGCCGCGTTCGGCGACGTCGCCGCTGCGGGGCGGTGCCGGTGGACGGCTGTCGTGGTCGTGGCACACGGCCGGCTCAGCTGTCCGCGGCCGCGTCGGCGGCGCCCGGGTCGCCGCCGAAGACCTCCGCCGCGACCTCCCGCCGGGCGTCGGCCAGCCACTTGTGCTGCTTGTCGGCCTGGGCGATCAGCCGGTCCAGGACCGCGGCGTCCAGCCGGGACTCCGTCTCGGCGAGGGCGCGCAGCGACTCGAACCCGGCCCGCTTGGCGAGCACCGCGGTGGCGATGAACTCGAACTCGACGAGGTCGCTGAGCGGCGAGCGGGTGAGCAGGTGGCCGTTCAGCTTCGCCCGGGCCAGCTTCTCGCCGATCCAGGACGCGAGCTGCTTGTACTGGCGGACCGGGATGCCCAGACCCGCCATGGAACCGCGCAGCGCGGTCCGCTCCTCGCGCAGCTCGTCGAGGAGTTCCTCGAGCCGCCGCTCGTACCGGCCGCCGCGGTGCCGCCCCAGCATCCGGCTGACCAGCTCGACCCCGCCGGTCGCGGCGGCCAGGTGGTCGTTGCAATAGATGCCGAGCAGGTCGAGGTCCCGGACGGCACCGGATGGGGACGACTCGGACACAGGGCCTCCAGGAGGGCGACGACGGTTCGGGGTCATTCTCGCTGGCCCCCGACGTCGGCGCCTGCCCGCGGTGGATCGGCCGGCCGGGCTCGTCTCCGCCGACGTGGGCTCCGACGGCGTCGCCGCCGGTTCCGAGGTTCCCGGTGCCGACGTCGAGGTGGAGCCGTCGGACCCGGTCGTCGTCTGCGCGGGCGTGCCGGTGGGCTCGGCGTCCCCTCCCCCGTCGACGTCGGAGGTGCCGGAGGGATCGGCCCCGGTCGGGTCGGAGGACCCCGGCTCCTCCCCGGTGGCCGGGACGGCCGCCGGGTCCTCCCGGACGACGGCGAGGATCCGCCGCTCGAACTCGGTGAGCCGGCTGCGCAGCTCGGCCAGCGGCAGGTCCTCGATCTCCTCGCCGAAGGCGGCCAGCTCCGCCCAGATGTCGGCCAGCGCCTGCATCCCGTCCTTGCTCAGCGGACCGTCGAGCGTGACCACCAGCTGGGTGGCCAGCGCGTAGGTCACGCACTGCACACAGGCGTAGTTCACCGCCGCGGCGATGTTCTCCGGCACCACGACGTCGACCGACCCGACGAGCACGACGACCTGGAAGGCCACGGCGACGGTGGTGCAGTCGCGGCAGCTGGCCAGCGCGTACGCCTCGTTGCGGTTGAGCGCGGTGTCGCCGTCGGCCCAGACCAGCGCGAACGAGACGTCGTACTCGACCGACCCGTCGGTGTTGTTGACCGCCAGCGCCTGGTTGTCCCCCTCGCCGGCCGGCAGCGGCCGGTCGAACGGGAAGACCCAGGTGGGGGCGGCGTCCCCCGACGCCCCCGAGGCGCCGCCGTCGGAGGCCGGCACCAGCACGAGCGCGAGCGCGGGGTGGTCGGCGGTGGGCACCGGGCCGGCGTCGGCGGGCCAGAGGGTGGTGGCCGTGCCCTCGGATCCCTCCCCGAGCGCCCGGCTGCTGGCCGCCGGGACGGCGTCGAGCACGGTCCCGCCCTCCCAGGCGCGCACCGGGCGGTACCGGTCGCCGGCCGGCCACCACGACCACACCAGCCCCGCCACCAACGCCGCGGCGACCAGGACGGCGAGCCCGCGCCGTCCCGGCCGGCCCTCGGTGCGCCGCCACACCGCCATCCCGGCGCGGCGGACCGTGCGCAGCACCACGTACCCGATGCCCAGCATCGGGACGACCACCGCCACGACGGCGAGCACCCGCGCCAGGACCCCCAGCACGTCGCCGTCGCCGAAGGCGGCTGCCAGCAGCGCGCTCTGCTGGCGCAGCGACGCCCACGCGGTGCCCAGCAACCGCGGCAGGGCGAGCACCATCAGGAGCAGGGACGCCGCCATCAGCGGCACGACGACCAGCACCCAGGCGATCACGACGATCCGCGCCCAGGTCTTCAGCGCGGTCGCCTCCGGCTGCCGCCAGCGGCCGGGCAGCAGACCGCTCATCACCGGGCCGATGCGCTGGTAGAGGTCGGGGACGCCGGTCAGGTCGGCCAGCACGTGGTAGCCGTCGAACCGAAGCATCGGCGCCAGCTGGCGGATCATCTGCAGCACCTGGGTGGCGACGACGAGCAGCAGCGCATGCCAGCCGGTGAGCCACCACACCCCGAAGGAGAGCAGCACGACCACCGCGTTGAAGTACAGGCCGCCCAGGTCGGTGCGCACCCGGCCGCCGCGGCCGAGGCGGTAGCTGTCGGTGACGTCGGTGTAGAAGGCCGGCCAGAAGAGGTAGATGCCGAAGCCCATGGCCCCCGGCGTCGAGCCGCCGTAGCGGGCCGCGGCGGCGTGTCCGAACTCGTGGAAGCCGGCCGACAGCACCGTCAGCAGGACGACGGCCAGGAACAGCGCCGGGTTGCCGAACGCCTGCGCCGTCGCCGCGGCGAGCCCCTGGGAGAACAGCACCCAGGCCGACACCGCGCAGAAGGCCAGCACGACCGGCACCACGACCAGCGGCGTGAACAGGACGGCGAACGGCGCGGTGAGCCGCCGCGTCACCGCGGGGTCGGTCACGACCTTCCGGAACCGCAGCGCCAGGAGAGGGTTCGCTCGGCGGAGCTCGGGCTCGCTCCCGTCGGCGGTCCGGAGCAGCCCGATCGGCCGCAGCGTGGAGTCCACGAGCTGCCGGACGTCGTCGGCCCGGACCAGCCGCCCCGACGTCCGCGTGACCTCGGCCGCCACCTCGTCGACCGAGCGCCGCCCGTCGACGGCCTGCAGCACCTGGTGCAGCAGCGGGGTCAGCGTCAGGACCTGCCCGTCCCGGCGGCGGGCCAGGGCGGGGGGACGGCGGTACCCCGAACCCGGGATCTCGCCGAGCAGCTCCACGCCCTCGGCGCGTGCCAGGACGTCCCCGTCGACGCCGGCCGGCGCCGGGGGAGGCGGGCCGGCGGCGACGGGGATCGGCCGGGTCCGGGGGTCGGTCACGGGCAGGGGGTGGCCAGGCCCCGGATCACTGGGTGATGTCGGACTGCTGGTCGGCCGTCGCGGTGGCGTCGGCGTCGATGTCCTGCGTGATGATCGCGTCCTGCTGGGCGATCGCGGTCGCGTCCGAGTTGATCGAGCCCACGTTGGCGGCCACGGCGGCGTCGATCGGCGCGGCCACGTTGGCGTTCGCGGCGACGGCGCCGTCGATCGGCGCCGCCAGGTCGAGGTCGGCGGCGAGGTTCACGTCGACGTCGAGCAGGTCACCGGACAGGGCGTCGCCCACCGTCTCCGTCGTCCCGCCGGTCGTGCCGTCGACCGGTGCCGGCTCGGTGGTGCCCACCGTGTCGTCGGACTGGTCGATGCCGCTGTCCTGCAGGGCGTTCGCGGTCGCCTCGCCGGTGATGCCCTGGTCGATGATCACGCCCTGGTCGGCGAGCGCCTGGGCCTCCGAGCCGTAGGACAGGACGTTGGCGCCGACCGCCGCGTCGATCGGCGCGGCCACGTTGGCGTTGGCGGCGACGGCGAGGTCGATGGGGGCAGCGGCGTCGAGGGCGATGTCCAGGTCCGCGTTGAGGTCGAGGAGCGAGATGACCTCCTTGTCGGGCAGCGCGGCACCGGTCTCGGCGGCGAGTTCCTCGGGCGAGAGCGGGCGCAGTTCGTCGTCCTTGCTCACGGGTTCCTCCTGGGTCGGGAGCCGGACGCCGTTCCCGCCGTCACCCACGGCCAAACGGTGAGGTCGCCCGGCCACCCGGACGGGCGACAGTCAGCCGCGCAGCAGGAGCGCGACCCCCACGCAGCCGGCCGCCCAGAGCGCGCTCGCCAGCGTCCCGAGGATGAAGCGCTCCGCCGCCGCCGGTGCGCGCAGCTCCGCGTAGCGCCCCAGCCCCTTGACCGCGAGCACCACGACGAGTCCCTCGGGCGAGCCGGCCAGCAGCGTCGCCGCCACCGCGGCCCGTTCCAGGGCGCCGATCCACGCCCCGCCCCGCAGGATGTCCGGGTCCTGCGGCCCGCCGGCCACGCCCGCCGCGGCGGGATCGGCCGCGGCCAGCACGGCGGTCGCCACCGGCCCGCCGGCGCACACCGCCGCCAGCACCGCGGTGACCGCGGCCGCCTCGGCGAGCCGGTCGGACGCGGCGCCGGCCAGCCAGGCGATCACCCCGGCCACGGCCAGGAGGACGGCCAGCCCGACGGCGGCCCACGGCGACCGCCAGCGCTCCCCCCAGGCGGTCAGCACCAGGCCGGCGGCGGCGGTGACGCCGAGGAGGACCAGGACGGCGATCGTCATGCCCGGCCCTCCCCCGCCTCGCCCGCCGCCCGGGTCAGCAACCGGGCCGCCGTCGGCCGCAGCTCCCGCTCCAGCTCCCACAGCCCGGCACCGAGCCGCTGGCCGACCGCCTGCCGGGAGATGCCGAGGGCCGTGGCCGCGTCGGCCTGGGTGCCGCCGTCGCGCACCAGGGCGATGGCCTCCCAGGCCTGGTCGCTGCGGCGCTCGACGATGACCGCGAGCGCCGTCAGCACCGCCTGCGCGTCAGCCGCGTCGCGCGGCTCGGCCCCCCGGACGGCGAGCCGGCCGGGCCGCTGCTTCGCCGCGTCGACGGCCCGGCGGGCGCTGAGGAACGCCGGCCCGGCGCCGGCCCGGGTGCTGGAGGGCAGCGGCGTCTGCACCGGCCCCGCGCCCACCCCGATGCTCCAGGCGCGCGAGCGGACCAGCCGCAGGACCACGTCGACGACCTCCGCGGCGTCGGCGAGAACCCCCTGGAACTCGTCACCGGCCGTACGCTCGAAGGCAAGCACGGTCGCCACCTCGGCGTTGAGCAGCCGCAGCGCGTCGGCCACCCGGTCCACGGACCGGCGGCTCGACCGCTGGTCGACCGTGAGAACGTACGGCACTCGGTAAGCCTGACACCTTTCCTCTCGTCATGCAAGTCTCGGAGCTTGTCGATGACCTCGGGCGGGAAGCCGCCGGAGGCGATCGGCCCCCATCCGGTGATCGTGACGCGGAGCAACGACTTCCCCTGGCGGGTCATCGCCGCGCGGTACTCGCCCCAGTCGCGATGCTCGCCGCTCCGTCGTTCCGGCCCTCGTGCAGGGGCCCGCCGCGAGCGTGCGAGCGGTGGGGGGCACGAGGGTCCTTTCTCCACGGCCCGTCCCACTCCGGCGACAGCACGCACAGTGACACCGACGGGTCGCGCCGCGCGTTGGCCACCTCGCCCGCTGCGGGTAGGTCGACACCACGATGCGGTCGGCTGCGTCGACGCCGCAGGTCACCGGCGACATCTGGACGCCGCTGCCCACCCGGCGGGTGAGCAGCACCGCCTGGTGACGAGGCCGGAGGAACTCCATCAGGACCTTGCGGTCGACCTGCTCGGCGGTGGCGGTCTTCGGCATGCACCGGACGCTACGACGGACCACCGACACGGGTGATCCCGAGCGTGAAGATCGTTTGCCGACCGGTCCGCCGCGACCTTCTGTGCTGTGATCGTCCGCATGAGGCTCCGACTCCCCGGTCGCTCCCCCGACCGGACGGCTGCTGCCCCGGGCGATCCGGGCGGCTCGTCCGCGGCCGCGGATCCGGGCCCGTCGGTCGAACCGGGCGCCGAGGTCACCACCGCGCCGGCACCGAGCGAGGGCCGCGCGCCGAAGCTGCAGCGCGCGTCCCGCACGTTGGCCGTCTACTCGGCGCGGCTGCTGCTCGTCGCCGCCGCCGTCTACCTGCTGTTCTGGGTGCTCGGCAGGCTCTGGTCGATCCTGCTGCCGGTCGTGCTGGGCCTCCTGATCGCGACCGTGCTGTGGCCGGCCACCCGCTTCCTGCGCAACCACCGCTGGCCCCCGGCCCTGGCGGCGTCGACGGTGCTGCTGGGCGCCATCGCCGTCTTCGTCGGCATCATCGCGGCGATCGCGCCGTCGGTCGCCAACCAGGTGACCGAGCTGTCCGACGCGGCGACCGCGGCACTCCAGGATGTCCAGGAGTGGCTCCAGGGCCCGCCGTTCAACCTCGGCGAGGACCAGATCGGCAACGCCGTCGACTCGGTCATCAACTCGATCCAGGACAACGCGCAGAACATCGCCGGCTACGCGCTCACCGGCGCGTCCGTCGTCGGCAACAGCCTGCTCAACCTGGTCCTGGCGCTGGTCCTGGTCTTCTTCTTCCTCAAGGACGGGCCGCGCTGGGTGCCCTGGCTGTCGGCCCAGACCGGCCCGCGGGCGGCCCGCCACGTGGCCGCCCTCTCCTACAAGTCCTGGGCCACGCTGTCGGAGTTCATCCGCCAGCAGGCGTTGGTCGGGTTCATCGACGCCTTCTTCATCGGCATCGGGCTCTGGATCCTCGGGGTCCCGCTGGTGATCCCGCTGGCCGTGCTCACGTTCTTCGGCGGGTTCGTGCCGATCGTCGGTGCGTTCGTCGCCGGCGCGTTCGCCGTTCTGGTCGCCCTGGTCAGCAACGGGTTCACCACCGCGCTGATCGTGCTGGCCATCGTCGTCGCCGTGCAGCAGATCGAGGGCAACATCCTGCAGCCGATCATCCAGGGCCGGGGCTTCAACCTGCACGCCGCCGTGGTCATCCTCGCCGTCACCGCGGGCAGCTCCCTGGCCGGGATCATCGGGGCCTTCCTCAGCGTGCCGGTCGCCGCGCTGATCGCCGTCGCCTACCGGTACATCCGCGACGTGCTGGACGAACGGTCACCGGAGGTCGCACCCGACGGCACCCAGGCCGAGCTGCGCGGCGACGAGACCGGGGCCGAGGTCGTCCGGGAACGGGTGACGACGCCGGAGGACCGGGGCCCGACGCCCCCGGACAGCGAGCCGCCGCGCTGACTCCGCCGGGGGACGATGGGGAATGCCACCGCTCCCCCGGGAGCTGCACCCGTCGTCCGTCCGTTCCGTCCAGGGAGGTCCACCGTGGCCCAGCGACCGGAGGAGCTCGTCGAGCTGCTCCCCGAGGCCGAGACCTTCCTCGCCCGCGAGGCGGCGGTCGGCGACCCGGCCGAGCGCGCCGGGCTGGTGCTGGTGCACGACCTGGCGGGCGACTTCGACGCCGCGCACGCCGGGGCACTGGCGGGGGCGCACCTGCTGGCGGCGCTCCCGCACGAGGTGATCGCCCGCTTCGACGCCGACAGCCTCATCGACTACCGGGCGCACCGCCCGCGGATGAGCTTCACCGGCGACCGCTACGAGTCGTTCACCGCGCCGGAGATCCTGCTCTACGCCCTCGAGGACGACGCCGGGACGCCGTTCCTGCTCCTGCACGGCGCCGAGCCGGACTACGCCTGGGAGCGGTTCGTGGCCGCCGTCGGGCAGCTGGTCGAGCGGCTCGGCGTGACGTCGGTGCTCGCGCTGCAGGCGATCCCCATGCCCGTGCCGCACACCCGTCCCGTCACGGTCACCGCGCACGCCACGCGCCGGCAGCTGATCGAGCCCTATCCCGTGTACTGGGGCGAGATGCGCATCCCCGGCAGCGTCTCGGCGCTGCTGGAGCTGCGCATGGGCGAGGCCGGGGTCGACGCCCTCGGTGTCGCCGCCCACGTGCCGCACTACCTCGCGCAGGCGACCTACCCGGCGGCGTCGCTCACCCTGCTCGAGCACCTGGAGCGGCTGACGGGTCTGAAGCTGCCCACCGAGGCGCTGCACGAGGCGGCCGAGACGCACCGCACCGAGATCGACGAGCAGATCGCCCGCTCCCCGGAGAACATCGCGGTCGTCGCCGCCCTCGAGCAGCAGTACGACTCGTTCACCGCCGCCCGCGAGGGCACCGACCTGCTCAGCGACACCGGCGAGGTGCCCAGCGCCGAGGAGATCGGCGCGGAGTTCGAGCGCTTCCTCGCCGACCAGGACCGCAAGCGCCCCCGCGGCGAGTAGTCCCGCCCGCTCGCGACCGGCGCGACCGGCTAGACCTCCGGCAGCGGCGCCCGGCGGGCGTTGGCGACGTCGAAGAGGTCGCCGTACTCCTCCACCCGGGCGAGGACGTCGTCGGTGGTGAAGCGCAGGGTTGCGGGGTCCTCGCCCTCCCACACGGCGTCGACCTCGTCCCAGCCGATCGGCGTGGACACGGTGGCCGCTGCCCGCGCCCGCAGGGAGTACGGCGCGACCGTGGTCTTCGCCGGGTTGTTCTGGCTCCAGTCGATGAGCACCTTGCCCGGGCGCAGCACCTTCTCCATGCGCCAGACGACGTCGTCGGGGGTCTCGGCCGAGAGCTCCTGGGCCAGCGCCTTCGCGTAGCGGCTGGGATGCTCGCGGTCGGTCGGCGTCTCGATCGGTGCGTAGACCTGCATGCCCTTGGAGCCCGAGGTCTTCACCACCGGATCCAGCCCGTCCGCCTCCAGCCGCTCCCCCAGTCGCTCGGCGACCACGCAGCACTCGAAGATGCCCGTGTCCGGCCCCGGGTCGAGGTCGAGGACCAACAGGTCCGGGAGTTGGGGGACACCGTCGTCGTCCACCTGCCACTGCGGGACGTGCAGCTCCAGCGCCGCGAGGTTCGCCGACCACGCCAGGTCCGCCGTCGCTTCCAGGATGACCATCTCCAGCGTCTCCCGGCCGGTGGAGCTGCCGGGGCTCGGGATGGTCACCCGCCGGACCCACTGCGGCGCGTGCCGGGCGCTGTTCTTCTCGAAGAACTTCTGGCCCTCGATGCCGTCGGGCCAGCGGGTGAACGTCACGGGTCGGCCGGCCAGGTGCGGCAGCAGCACCGGCGCCACCCGCACGTAGTAGTCGATCACCTGGGCCTTGGTGAACCCGACGTCGGGGAAGAGCACCTTGTCGAGGTTGGAGACCGACAGCGTCCGCCCGTCGACCTCCACCCGCTGCTTCCCGGTCACGGCTCGACCACCACGTCGTCGGGCTCGAGGTCGTCGCGCACTCCGCGCCACGACGGGTGCCGCAGCCGGTTGTCCGCCGTCCACACCGCGTAGGCGACCTCGCCCACCAGGTCGGGCTCCACCCAGTGCGCGTCCCGGGTGACCTCGCGAGGCAGCGCGCCCTCGAACGGCGGGGTCGTGCGCTCGGTGAGCATCCGCTGCAGGTCGCGCAGGTCCTGGTCGGAGAACCCCGTGCCGACGTGGCCGACGTAGACCAGCCGGCCCTCGTCGTCGGGGACGCCGACCAGCAGCGAGCCGATGGTGCCCGAGCGCCGGCCCTGGCCCGGGCGCCATCCGCCGACGACGACCGACTGGGTGCGGAAGTTCTTGATCTTGCGCCAGTCGGGCCCGCGCAGGCCCGGGCGGTACGCCGAGTCCAGCCGCTTGGCGACCACGCCCTCCAGCCCGTTCTCCTCGCTGGCCGCGAGCACGCCGGGACCGCCCCCGGCGAACCAGGGCGTCATCACCCACCGGTGCCCGGCCGGCGCGAGGGCGTCGAGGCGGGCCCGGCGCTCGGCGTACGGCACGTCGAGCAGGTCCTCGCCGTCGAGCGAGAGCAGGTCGAAGACGAGGTAGGTCACCGGGTTCGCCGCGGCCATGCGCGGCACCTCGGGGCCGGTGCGGTGCATGCGGTTCTGCAGCGCGCCGAAGTCCGGCCGGCCGGCCGCGTCCATCGCCACGATCTCGCCGTCGACCACCGCGTCGTGGCCGGCCAGCGCGGCGGGCAGCCTCGACACCTCCGGGTAGCGGACCGTGATGTCGGTGCCCTTGCGGGACGTCAGACCCAGCACCCCGCCGCGCACGGCGGCGACCGCCCGGACGCCGTCCCACTTGAACTCGTAGGCCCAGCGGGCGTCCTCCTCCGACGGGGGCAGCTCGCCGGTCGTCGCCAGCATCGGCAGCGGCACGGCCGCGGGGGGCTCCTCCTCCGGGGGCCGGCCGGCGTCGAGCTTGCGGATGTTCCAGGCCCGGTCGCCCACCGGGAAGAGCGCGTAGCGACCGGCCAGCCGGCGGCCGTCGAAGGTCACGATGATGTGCCGGTCGTCCCACTTCTCGGTGGCGTAGCGGCCGGCGTCCCAGATGGTCACCTGGCCGCCGCCGTACTCGCCGGCGGCGATGGGGCCGCTGAAGGAGGCGTACTCGAGGGGGTGGTCCTCGGTCGGGACGGCGAGCCGGTTGGCCCCCTGTTCGGTGGGCGGTCCCTTGGGCACGGCCCAGCTCTTCAGGACGCCGTCCCGCTCGAGCCGCAGGTCCCAGTGCACCCGTTCGCCGGTGCCTGGGTGGGCGGGAGAACGACGCGGCGTGTGGTGCTCCTGGACGACGAACGTGTCGTCGCCGCCGTGCGGCAGGGCGCTGCCGGCGGCGGGGACGGGCTCGGCGGTCTTCCGGGGATCCCGCTTGGCGCGGTACTCGGCGAGCGGGTCCTCCCGCCGGGTCGGCACGTCAGGCGCTGCGGCGGGCGCGCTTGGCCGGAGCCTTGGCGGCCGTGGTCTTCTTCGCCGCGGTGCCCGACGTCTTCTTCGCCACGGTCTTGGCGGGTGCCTTCTTGGCCGGCGCCGCCTTCTTCGCGGCCGCCTTCTCGGCCGGCGCTGCCTTCTCGGCCGGCGCTGCCTTCTTGGCCGGCGCTGCCTTCTTGGCGGGCGCCTCCTCGTCGGCGTCGTCCGCGGAGCCGCCACGGGCCCGCTCGACGCTGCGGCGCAGGGCGCTCATCAGGTCCACGACCGCGGACCCGTCGTCGGGCACCTCGGGCACCTGCGCGACCTCGCCGCCGCTCTGCTTCGCCTCGAGCAACGCCGTCATGGCCTCGCGGTAGTTGTCGGTGAACTCGCTCGGGTCGAACTCGCCGGTCATCGAGTCGATCAGCGCCTCGGCCATCTTGAGCTCCTGCGGCCGGACGCTGATGTCCTCGTCCAGGAAGGCGAAGTCGGGCTTCCGGATCTCGTCGGGCCAGCGCATCGTGTGCAGCACGAGGACGCCCTCCCGCACCCGCAGCGCGGCGAGCGACTCGCGCTGCCGGATGGCGATCTTGGTGATGGCGACCCGGCCGGCGTTCTCGAGGGCGTCGCGCAGCAGCGCGTACGGGCGCGCCGCCGGGCCGTCGGGCTCCAGGTAGTAGGTCTTCTCGAACTGGATCGGGTCGATCTCGTCCTGGTCGACGAACTCGAGCACCTCGATCTCGCGCCGGGTCGACAGCGGCAGCTCGTCGAAGTCCTCGTCGGTGAGGATGACGACCTGGCCGTCGGGCAGCTCGTAGCCCTTGGCGATGTCGGAGTACTCGACCTCCTCGCCGTCGATCGAGCAGACCCGCTTGTACTTGACCCGGCCGCCGTCGGTGGCGTGCACCTGGTGGAAGCGGATGTCCTTGTCCTCGGTCGCGGAATACAGCTTCACGCCGATGCTGACCAGGCCGAACGACACGGCCCCGCGCCAGATCGATCGCATGCTGCCCCTTCCCGGGCTCCGGAGACCGGACCCCTTGCCGGACCCGGTCCGGGTCAAGATCACAGGATAGGTGCGGGCGGGTACCCGCGGCAGGTCGATCGACGCGGCTCCTCCCCCGGTGGGAGGACACCCGACCTAGTCGGGTGGCTCGACGCCCTCGGTCTGCGGGGCGAAGCCGCCGTTCTGGATCCCGTCGTAGACGAACTGCAGGACGTCGGACCCGGCGACCATCGTCATCGTGAGGGCCGCGAGCCGGGTGGCCTTCGGAGCGGTGACGTACCCGAAGACGAACCCGGTGCCGACCCACTGGGCCAGGCAGAAGGGGCAGGTGAGCAGCTCGCCGACGGCGTGCTTCACCCCGCCGTGCTCCCGCACCTCCTCGGCCACCTCGGCGTGCCCGGACGCGCCCTCGAAGCGGGTGAACGGCGCGCGGATCGGGGCGGTCACCGGGTCCTTCGCGATGCGGCGGGCCAGCCGGAACGTGGCCACGGTCAGCAGGACGGCGTCCCCGACAGGGATGCGCTCCGGCAGCCCCCGGCCGGAGGCGCGCACCGCGGCGGCCGCGGCCGACACGAGCCCCAGGTAGACGCCCATGGCGCCGAGGTCGCCGACCAGGGGCCGGGGTTCGCCGTTGGTGTACTCGCGTCGCTGCGTGCGGGCCCACCGGCGGACCGGCTCCCCGATGCGCCGGACCTCGTCAGGAATCGCCATGCCCGCGCGCTACCCCCGCCGTCCGCCCGGCAAGCCCCACCGTCCCCGACGTGCGGAACGGCACAGGAGGCATGGTGCGCCGGGTCACGGGTAGGGCGAGGGTCCGACGCCGGTTCCCCGACCGGCTCCACCGCCCGGACGCCTCGTCCGGGCGACGACGGCGGGAGTGCGCTCCCGCGCGAGAACGGAGGTCCGCTGTGACGCAGCCGGAGGGTCAGACCGCGCGCGACATCTTCCCCGAGGACGAGGGCCTGCCGGAGGTGGCCAACGACGACTCCCCCACCGCGGAACGGGCGGAGGACCCCGAGTTCGCCCCGCTGCCCGGTGAGCGGCCGGGCGCGAGCGCCGACTTCGGCACCACGTCGGCCGAGCAGGCCGAGGGCGAGTCCCTCGAGGGCAGGCTGGCGCGGGAGCTCCCGGACGACGCCCCCGACGTCCGGCCCGCCGAGGACCCGCAGCGCGCCGTCGCCCAGTTCGAGCAGGACCTCGACACGACGCCGGTGACCGACTCCGGCACCCACCGCACGGCCGACGACGTCGAGGCGACCGCCGACGCACGCGTCGGCGGCGAGGGGCCCGAGGAGAGCGCCCTGCACATCACCGACGGCTGACTGCGCACCCGAGGTGGTGACACCCCCCGACGGCGGGTTGGCACGTGCTCGTACGGTTGTCTACGTTGATGATCGCGGTTGAGCAACAGCCGCGACCGGCGGCGGGCCCTCCCGGGGCAGGCCGCCACACGTAGACCACCTGCGCATCCGGGGACCAGGAGTGCTCCCCGATCGCACAGCGGTAGATTGACCGGGCGGTCCGCCGACCGGGTACCGCCGAGAGGAGCACTGTCCGTGACGACTTCCGACCTGCCCGCCGAGGGGCAGCCCGACGTGTCGACCGAGGGCACCGAGGCACCCTTCGACGACGTGATCACGCTCTCGACCTCCACCGACGAGGACGGCGTGGTGACGGTGACGGTCGTGGGCGAGGTGGACACGTTCACCGCTCCGGTGCTGCGGTCCACGCTCGACAGCCAGCTGGAGCAGTCGCCGAAGGAGCTGGTCATCGACCTGTCCGGCGTCCAGTTCCTGGGTTCCGCCGGGCTGGCCGTCCTCGTCGAGACGCAGAAGTCCTCGCGCGCCCGCGACGTGAGCCTGCGGCTGATCGCCACCACCCGCGCCGTCACCCGCCCGCTCGAGGTGACCGGGCTGATCGACCTCTTCACGATCGCCGACAGCACCGCCCGCTGAAGAACGAACGACAGGCCCCGCCGGACTCCGGCGGGGCCTGTCGCGTTTTCTAGGCGGTCAGCAGCCGGCAGACGGCGGCCTCCAGCACCTTCTGGGTGTCACGGTCGGCCTCCGCCTCGTCGGCCTCCCGCAGCGCGTGGGCGACGGTCTCGCCGTCCTCGAACCGGTCGACCACCCGCGGGTCCACGTAGCTGGCCCTGCACACCGCCGGGGTGTTGCCGAGCTGCTCGGCGACCTGCTTGTAGGCGGCGCTGACGAGCTTCTTGCGTGCGGTCCTGCTGGTCGGCGGCGGGGCCTCGGCGAGGGCGGCGGCCATGAGGACGGTGGCGGTCCAGGTACGGAAGTCCTTGGCGGAGATCTCCGCGCCGCTGATCTCCTTGAGGTAGGTGTTGATCTCGGCGCTGGTCACGTCGCGCCACTCGCCGTCCTCGGTCTGGTAGGCCAGCAGGTCCTCCCCGGCGTCGGCCGGCCGCTCGAGCAGCTGCCGGACGACGGTGGCCGTGGGCCGGTCGGTGATCTCGACCTCGCGCTCGATGCCACCCTTGGCGGTGTACGAGTAGAAGGTCCGCTCACCGCGGACCGACACGTGCGACCGCTTGAGCGTGGCCAGCCCGTAGGTGCCGTTCTCCTCCTCGTACTGCTCACTGCCGATGCGGAAGGCGCCCAGGTCCAGCAGCCGGATCGCGGCGGCCAGCACGCGGTCTCGGTTCAGCCCCCGCGTGCGCAGTCCCGCCTTCACCGCGTCCCGCACGTCCGGCAGCTGCCGCGCGATCTCCAGCACCCGTTCGTGCTTCTCGGCGTCGCGGCGGGCGCGCCACTGGTCGTGGTAGCGGTACTGACGCCGGCCCGCGACGTCGAGACCGGTGGCCTGGATGTGCCCGTTGGGCCAGGGACAGATCCAGACGTCCTTCCAGGCCGGCGGGATCGCCAGCGACCGGATCCGGTCCAGCACCTCGTCGTCCCGGAGGAGGGTGCCGTCGGAGTCGTAGTAGGCGAAGCCCCGCCCGGCGCGGCGACGGCGGTACCCGGGTCCGTGCGGGTCGCTGCGGCGGAGTCTCACTCCCGGAGCATGTGCACCGGAGCCGTTCCCCAAACGGTCGGGGCCGGACCACCACCCGTTTCAGCGCAGGTCGACCAGGTCGCCCAGACCGCTGATCTGCAGGATGTGGCGGATCACGCCGCCCGCGGGCGCGTGCACGGCCAGCCGCCAGCTCTCGCTCCGGGCGATGCGGGCGATCGCCAGGACGACGCGCACCGCCGCGCTGCTGAACAGGGTCGCGCCGCCGAGATCGAGCTCCACCTGGCCCGTCCCGCCGTGGCTGGCCTCCAGGAGCCAGATGCGCAGCTGCTCGGCGCCGAACTCGTCGACCGGGCCGTCGACCGTCACGACCGGGCAGGCGCCGTCGCGGTCGACGGTCACCGTGGCCGAGGCCGCGGCGACCGGGTGATCGGGATCGATGTCGGGCGTGCGGCGCAGGCGCACGCCGAGGGTGATGGTGGTGCCGCGCGGCTGCTCGTCGAGCGTCACCGTGTCGACGAGCTGGCGCATGATCAGCAGGCCTCGCCCCCGGTCGCCCGGGTCGCGGTCCGGAGGACGCCAGATGCCCTCGTCGCGGACCCTTACGGTGAGGACGCCGTCGACGTCGACCTCGGCGGTGACCTCCATCGGCCCCGGCTCGGTGCCCCGGTAGGCGTGCTCGGCCGCGTTGGCGCACGCCTCGCCCACGGCGACCATCACCCCGACGCGGTCCTGCTCGCCCATCCCGAGGCCGGTCAGCCAGCTGCCCAGCCGGCGCCGGACCCCCGGCAGCGCGGCGGGCACCGCGGTGAGCTCGAGACGGAGCGGCTCGACCGCCGCGTGCCGGCGGTGGGCCACCAGGACGGCGACGTCGTCGGGCCACCCCTGCGGGCGGCGGACCCCCTCGGCGACGGCGGCCGCCAGTCCGGCCGACGCCTCGGCGTCCAGCGCCCCCGGCACGTCCAGCACCGAGCGGGCCGCGTCCGCCAGCCGGTCCAGGGCCTCCCGGGGCTCCGGTCCCGGGGCGGCGACGGCCCCGTTGGAGAACAGGACGAGCGTGGCGCCCTGCTCGAGGACGAGCTCGGCGACCTCGGTGGCCGCCCCCGGAAGACTGCCGAGCGGCGGGCGGGGGGTGACGGGGAGGAACGTGGTGCTGCCGTCTGCCCGCACGACGAGGGGGGCGGGGTGCCCGGCGGCGGCGTAGGCCAGCGAGCCGGTGCCGGCGTCGAGCACGCCGTAGAAGACCGAGGCCCCCTCGACGTCGTCCATCTGCGCGGCGAAGTCGTCGAGGGCGGTCAGCACCGTGTCCGGCGAGGGATCCCGCAGTGCGGTCGACCGCATCGCGCCCCGCAGCCGGCTCATCGCGCCCGCGGCCGGCACGCCGTGCCCCACGGCGTCGCCGACGACGAGGGCGACCCGGCCGCCGCCGAGCGGGACGGCGTCGTACCAGTCGCCGCCGGCGGCGTGCTCCGAGGTGGCCCGGTGGTAGCTGCCCGACAGGCCGAGGTCGGGGAGCATCGGCAGGGACGGCGGGAGCAGGGACAGCTGCGCCTGCTCGACGACGTTGGCCGGGGGCCGCGGCCAGACGGTGGGGTCGGTCGCGGAGTCCTCGGTCTCCAGCACCAGGAGCACCCCGGGCCGGCCGCCGACGCTCATCGGGCGCACCACGACCGTCGCGGACGTGCCGTTCCCGTCGACCGGCCCGCAGACCGTCTCGGGCCGTCCCGTCCGCAGGACGCCGTCCACCAGGTCACCGACCGCGCGGCCGTCGACCAGGGGCAGCGCCTCCCGCGCCGTCCCGAGTGCCCGGGCACGCGCGTTGGCCCACACCGGCTCGGGGGAGGCGGCCGTCAGGCAGTAGATCGCCGCTGGTGCCGCCTCGAGCGCCGCGACAAGCGCGGCGGCAGCCGCGTCCCCGGGGACGTCGGAACCGGGTGGCAGACTTGCGGGGCTGGTGCTCATGTCTCCGGCCAGCCAATACCAGGGCTGCCGTACCGGCAACCGCGCAACGGCGGCGACCGGCGGTGGCGACGGCCACGTTTCGGCAGCGCCGGGACGTGGGTAGCAGACCCCTCTTGGGCGGGGCGCAACAGATGCCCCGCGCCGCCGCTCCTACGGGACGGCAGGATGGACGGCCGCGACTCGACAGCCGAGCGCGCCGGGACGAAGGAGCAGACGACGGATGGTGGACTCGAGGGGTGCCCTCGCGCAGGACGGGCGACGCGCGGAGAGGCTGGAACTGCGGGTGCCCACCACCGCGACCCAGCTGCCCGCCGTCCGGGCGATGGCCGGTGACCTCGCCATCCGGATGGACTACGACCTCGATGCGGTCGAGGACCTCCGCCTGGCCGTCGACGAGGCGTGCGCGACCCTGACCCAGATCGCGGCCGGCGACGAGCCGCTGACGGTCATCTTCGAGACCACCCGCGCCGGGCTGCACATCGAGGCATGGGTGCCGACGGCCGAGGGCGCGGAGGTGCCGCGCGACGGCTTCGGCTGGGCGATCCTCGCCACGCTCGTGGACGCCGTGGATGCGCGCCGCTCGACCCAGGCCGAGGTGCCCGGCGGGGACGGCTCCCCCACGCCGGTCGGCCTCATCGCGATGGACAAGTACCTCCCCGGTCACCGCCCGACCGACCTCGGTAGCGGTGCCGGTCAGAACCTTTCGGTGGCTCGGTGACCCGGACGACTCCCGGCAGCCACGACACCCTTCCGGACGGGCTGACGGTGATCCCGCGACAGTCGGCGGAGGACGGCATCGCGCCGCCGGACCAGCCGGTCGATGCCGAGGTGGCCGAGACCGAGGCCGTCGAGAGCGAGGCCGTCGAGACCGAGGCCGAAGCGGATGCCCCAGACAAGGCTGCCGACGCCGCTCCGATCTCGGACAACCGCCGCCGCGCCGAGCGCACGGCACCGCTGTTCGCCGAACTGGCGACGCTGGAGAAGGACGACCCCCGCCGGGAGCGGCTCCGCGAGATCCTCGTCGAGGAGCACCTGCCGCTGGTGCGGCACTTCGCCCGGCGGTTCAGCAACCGCGGGGAGCCCTTCGACGACCTGCTGCAAGTGGGCACGCTGGGCCTCATCGCC
>Ga0126306_10000584_pt1 | contig 17414 bp, 14 predicted proteins | sample Plot27_FD_92592 | JGI IMG/M metagenome (GOLD analysis project Ga0126306, IMG submission 92592) | Serpentine soil microbial communities from UC McLaughlin Reserve, CA, USA - Plot27 | ecosystem: Environmental > Terrestrial > Soil > Grasslands | place: USA: UC McLaughlin Reserve, Lake County...
ATGCGCGCGCTCCTGGTCTGCTCCTCCGGCGGGCACCTGATCCAGCTCCACAACCTCAAGCCATGGTGGGAACGGCACGATCGTCTATGGGTGACCTTCGAGAAGCTGGACAGCACCTCCCTGCTCGCCGGTGAGCAGGTCGCCTGGGCCTACCACCCGACGACCCGCAACCTGGCCAACCTGCTCCGCAACACCCGCCTGGCCTGGAAGCTGCTGCGCTCCTACCGGCCCGACGTGGTCGTCTCCAGCGGGGCCGGGGTCGCCTTCCCGTTCTTCCTGCTGGCCAGGCTGTTCGGCAAGCGGACGGTGTACGTCGAGGTCTACGACCGGGTCGACTCGCCGACCATGACCGGCCGGCTCTGCTACCCCTTCAGCGACCTGTTCCTGCTCCAGTGGGAGGAGCAGCGCCGCAACTACCCCAAGGGCAAAGTCATCGGGAGCCTGCTGTGACCGACGCCGCCGGCCCGCTGCTGCTGGTCACCGTCGGCACCGACCACCACCCGTTCGACCGCCTGGTCCGCTGGGCCGCGGCCTGGCTGGACGCGCACCCGGGCCAGCTGCGCTGCCTGATGCAGACCGGCACCTCGGCCCCGCCCACCGGACGGGTCGAGTGGCAGGCCTACCTCGAGTTCGACGCCCTCCAGGCGGCCATGGCCGAGGCGGCCGCGGTCGTCTGCCACGGCGGGCCCGGGACCATCCTGGGGGCGCGGCACATGGGCGCCGTCCCCATCGTCGTCCCCCGCCAGCACCGCCTGGGCGAGCACGTCGACGACCACCAGGTCGCCTTCTCGCGCCGCCTGGCCGCCGAGGGCGACGAGATCCACCTGGCCGAGGGCGAGGCCGACCTCCACCGGCTGCTGGACCGGGTGGCCGCCGAGCCGGCCGTCTTCCGGGCCGGCCCCGGGGACCGGGCCACGGGCAGCGCCGTGCGCGAGTTCGGGCGCCTGGTCGACGGGCTGGTCGGCGAGCGGCCGGTCCCCCGGGCGGGCGAGAGATGAGCACCGTCCTGTTCATCGGCGGGCTCGGGCGCAGCGGCAGCACCCTGCTGGACCGGATGCTGGGCCGGCTCGACGACGTCTGGTCGGTGGGGGAGCTGGTCCACATCTGGGAGCGCGGCCTGGACGAGAACAACCGCTGCGGCTGCGGCGAGCGCTTCCGGGACTGCGCCTTCTGGGGCCGGGTCGGCGAGGTCGCCTTCGGCGGCTGGGACACCCTCGACGTCGAGGAGGTGCTGGCCCTCAAGGCCTCGGTGGACCGCAACCGGTTCGTGCCCCTGATGGTCCTGCCCGGCCTGTCCCGCCCCTACCGGGCCCGCCTGGAGCGCTACCTGGACCTGCTGGAGCGGCTGTACGCGGCCATCCGGGAGGTCAGCGGGCGGCCCCTGGTGGTCGACGCCAGCAAGCACGCCTCCCACGCCTTCCTGGTCCGGCGGATGCGCGGGGTCGACCTGCGCCTGGTCCACCTGGTCCGGGACAGCCGCGGGGTGGCCTTCTCCTGGACCAAGCGGATGCGGCGGGCCGAGGTGGTGGAGGGCGACGCCCTGATGGCCACCGACACCCCGCTGCGCATGAGCGCCCGCTACCTCGGCTACAACCTGCTCTTCCACCTGCTGGGCGCCCTGGGGGTGAAGAGCATCCTGCTGCGGTACGAGTCGCTGGTGCGCGACCCGTCGGGGGAGCTCACCCGCGTGCTCGCGCTCTCGGGGCGGCCGGTGGCCGCCGGGGAGCTCGGCTTCGTCGGCGACGGCTGGGTCGAGCTCGGCCCCAGCCACGCCCTGGCCGGCAACCCGATGCGCTTCCGCAGCGGCCGGGTCCCGCTCCGGGTCGACGAGGAGTGGCGGGGCCAGCTGCGCCGCCGCCACCGCGTGCTCACCTCCGTCTCGACCTGGCCCCTGCTGCTGGCCTACGGCTACCTGCGCGGGGGCGGCCATGGCCGCTGAGACGCCGGCGGTCAGCGTGGTCGTCCCCACCCGGGACCGGCCGGAGCTGCTGCGCCGGGCCGTGACGGCCATCCTCGAGCAGACCTACCAGGGACCGGTCGAGTGCCTGGTCGTGTTCGACCAGAGCGACCCCGACCTGCCCTTGGCGGCGCCGCCGGCCAGCGGCCGCCACCTCGTTGCGAGCCAGAACCAGCGCACCCCGGGCCTGGCCGGGGCCCGCAACAGCGGCATCCTGGCCGCCACCGGCGAGCTGGTCGCCTTCTGCGACGACGACGACGAGTGGCTGCCGGAGAAGCTCGAGCGGCAGGTGGCGCGGCTGCTGGCCACGCCATCGGCGGCCGTCTCGACCACCGGGATCCTGGTCCGCTACCAGGACCGCACCACCACCCGGCTGGCCCCGACCGAGCTGGTCACCCACCGCCAGCTGCTGCGGTCGCGGCTGACCGAGCTGCACCCCTCGACCGTGCTGGCCCGGCGCCGTCAGCTGCTGGACGACATCGGCCTGGTCGACGAGCAGATCCCCGGCAGCTACGCCGAGGACTACGAGTGGCTGCTGCGGGCCTCGCGCCACGCCCCCGTGCTGGCCGTGCCCGAGCCCCTGGCCGTGATCCACTGGCACCAGTCGTCGTTCTTCTCCGACCGCTGGCGGACGATCATCTCCGCCCTCACCTACCTGGTCGACAAGCACCGTGAGCTCCAGCAGGAGCCGTCCGGGCTGGCCCGCATCTACGGCCAGATCGCCTTCGCCCACGCCGCCCTCGGGGAGCGCCGCCCGGCCCGGAGCTGGGCCCGCCGGACCCTGTCCCTGAACCGGCGCGAGCGCCGCGCCTACCTGGCCCTGGCCATCAGCCTCGGCCTGGTCAGCGCCAAGACGGTCACCCGGTTGGCCCACGTGGCCGGCAAGGGCATCTAGCGCGCCACCTGGCCGATCCCGGTCAGACACAATCAAGCAACGATTTGACCGCCGAATCGTGATCTTGGTTAGATGCCGCGCAGCACGGCATCCCCCAGAGTCAGCGGGCCTTCCCCCCAAGGTCCGTCGTACCGCCGCTCCGACTCCCGATCCATGGTGACCAGTCACCAAGGAGGAGCTGTATTGCGCCACGCCCCCCGCCACAGTCGCCCGTCCGCCCCGTCGAGCAGTCGCTCCCGTGTCCTCACCGCCGTGGTCCTCCTGGCCGCCCTGGTCGGCGCCCTCACCGTGTCGGCGCGGGCCTTCCAGCCGTCGGGCGCCCAAGGTGACGAGTCCCTCACCCCCAAGGCGGCCTGGCTGGGCGCCTGGGTGCAGGCCCCCGGGTCGTTCTCCAAGGCGGCCCAGCAGCAGGCCGTGCTCGACCTGGAGCGGCGCATCGGCCGCCGCCTGGCCATCGACCACACCTACGTGCCGTTCGGGGCCCAGCTCGGCTGGCGCCCGGCCTGGGACGTGGAGATGGGCCGGATCCCGCTGCTGACGATCGGCAACGGGGCCAGCACGGCCGAGGTCGCCCAGGGCCGGCACGACGTCTACCTGCGCCAGCTGGCCGAAGGCGTGCGAGCACTGGGCAAGCCCGTCTTCATCCGCTACGCGCACCGCATGGATGACCGCGCCAACAGCTCCTGGGTCGGCTCGCCCGAGTCCTACAAGGCCGCCTGGGACCACGTCCGGGAGGTCTTCGCCGGCCTGCCGGCGTCGTTCGTCTGGGCCCCGACGGCGTCCGCCTTCGCCAGCGACTCCGCCGACCGCTTCTACCCCGGCGACGACCAGGTCGACTGGATCGCCGCCGACGGCTACAACGGCCCCGGCTGCCGTCCCGGGTCGGGCTGGCGGGAGCTGTCGGACATCTTCGGCGACTTCTACGTCTGGGGCAGCTCGCACGGCAAGCCGCTGATGATCGGCGAGACCGGCACGGTCGAGGACGCCGCCAACCCGGCCCGGAAGGCCGCCTGGTTCGACAACGCGGCCAGGGACCTGACCACCGAGATGCCGAACGTCCAGGCGCTGATCTACTTCGACGCCAAGAAGGCCTGCGACTACCGGGTGGCCTCCTCGGGCCGCTCGCTGGACGGGTTCCGGCGCCTGGCCCTCGACCCCCACTTCCAGACCTCGCCGCTCCCGCCCACCTCGACCACCCGGCCGACCCCGACCACGAAGCCGACCTCCACCACCAAGCCGCCCACCTCGACCACCCCGCCGACCAGCTCCCCGGGCTCCGGCGGGTCGCCCGGCCCGGCCGGCTTCACCAAGGCCATGGCCCCGAACTCGGGCGCCCTCTGGGGCACCAGCAAGTTCGACCGGAGCTGGGAAGCCCAGATGGGCCGGAGGTTCGACATCGTCCACTTCTACCACCAGTGGAGCCAGAACTTCCCCACCGCCGAGGAGCGCGCCCTGGCCGCCGAGGGCCGGATGCTGCTGATCAACTGGAAGTCGCCGGGCTCATGGCCGGCCGTGGCCAACGGCAGCCAGGACGCCCAGATCACCGCGACCGCCAACCGGCTCAAGGCCTTCGGCGACAAGCTGTTCCTGGCCTTCCACCACGAGCCCGAGAACGACATCGGCGCCGCCGGCCAGCCGGTCGACTACGCCAAGGCGTTCCGCCGGGTGGTCGACGTGTTCAACCGGGTCGGGGCCGACAACGTCATCTTCGTCTGGAACATGATGGGGTTCGTCGGCGGCCACGGTGACATCTACCCGACCCTGTACCCGGGCGACCAGTACGTGGACTGGATCGCCTACGACCCCTACAACTGGTACGGCTGCAAGGCGGGCCACAAGGTGCGGACGTTCGCCCAGATCACCAAGCCGTTCTACGACTGGACGGCCGCCCACGCCCCCGGGAAGCCGCTGATGCTGGCCGAGTACGGCCTGCGCGAGCAGCCGGCGGGCTCGCCCAGCAAGGCCGCCTGGCTCCGCGACTCGCTGGTCCAGCTCAAGACCACCCGGACCCGGATCAAGGCGCTCGTCTACTTCAACAACCTGCACAAGTGCGACTGGCGGCTCACCAGTTCGAGCACCTCGGTGGCCGCCTACCGCGAGATCGGGAAGGACCCGGCCCTCAACCGTTTGCACTAGGTTGCAGTAGCCACAGTTGACGTACCGCCCGGGCACCCGGCCGCATATCCTGCACGGGTGCCCGAGCGTATCGACGACCTGAGCCTGGCCAACGGGGCCCCGGCGGCGGCCCCCCGGCGCACCGGCCTGCCCGACGGCTGGCCGGTGCTGGCCCTGTTCGGCGCCTTCCCGATCTGGTGGGCCCTCGGCCTGTCCTCGCTGATCTGGATCATCATGGCCGTGCCCATGCTGGCCTGGCTGCTGGCCAGGGGCCGGGTGCGGGTGCCCAAGGGGTTCGGGCTCTGGCTGGCCTTCCTGTTCTGGATGCTGCTGTCGGCCACCCAGCTGGACGAGGCCCGGCGCTGGTACGCCTTCTCCTACCGGGCCGTGCTGTACCTGTCCATGACGGTCATGTTCGTCTACGTCTTCAACCTGCCCCGGTCCTCGGTGCCGGCCCGGAAGATCGTGCTCGCCCTGACCCTGTTCTGGGCCACCGTCATCGGCTTCGGCTTCGCCGCCCTGGCCGCCCCCAACCTCCGGCTCACCACCCCGGCGTCGCTGCTGCTGCCGGCCTCGATCGCGGCCAACCCGTTCGTCCAGGACCTGTTCGCGGCCCGGCTGGCCCAGGTCCAGACCTTCATCGGCTATGCCCTGCCCCGCCCGGCGGCCCCGTTCACCTACACCAACGAGTGGGGCGGGGCGGTCGGCCTGCTCACCCCGATGGCCCTGGCCGGCCTGGGCATGCTCCGCTCCTACCTGACCCGCAACATGGTCCGGCTGCTGCTGGTCGCCTCGCTCGTCCCGATCGTCATCTCGGCCAACCGCGGGCTGTGGGTCGGGCTCGGGGCCGGGCTGGTGTACGCGGCCGTCCGGGTGGCCCTGCGCGGCAACGCCCGGGCCCTGGTGGCCATCCTCGGGTTCCTGGCCGTGATCGCCGCCCTGGTCACCCTGACCCCACTGGAGCGCTACGTCAGCGACCGCCTGGCCCACCAGCACAGCAACGAGCGCCGCGAGAGCCTCAGCACCCAGGCCATCACCGGGGCCCTGGAGCGGCCGCTGCTCGGCTACGGCGGGCCGCGGGAGTCGCCCGACCTGGTCAACGCGCCCGAGATCGGCACCCACGGCCAGGTCTACCTGGTGCTGTTCTCCCAGGGCATCCCCGGGCTGGCCTTCTTCCTCGGCTGGTGGCTGTGGGCCCTGTGGGTCTCGCACCGGGGGGCCACCGGGCCGCCGTTGTGGTGCCACGTGATGCTGCTGATCGGCGTGCTCGAGTTTCTCTACTACGACATGATGCCCACCCAGCTGCACCTGATGATGGTGGTGGCGGCGGTGGCCTGGCGGGAGCAGGAGGCTCAAGCGGCCGCCGCCCGGCGCCGATCGGGAACTGAGACCCCGGGAGACAGTCGCGACCAGATGACCGAGGCCAGATGACCCAAGCGAGCGGGGCCACCAAGCTGGCCCGGAGAGCGGCGCGCTGGAGCGCCCAGGCCTACGCCCGGCCCACCGCCGGGCTGCGGCTGCTGCCCGACTACCTGATCATCGGCGCCCAGCGGGCCGGCACGACCTCGCTGCACCGCTACCTGATCCAGCACCCAGGGGTCAGGACCACCCTGCGCACCAAGGGCGTGCACTTCTTCGACACCGGCTACGGCCGGGGGATGTCCTGGTACGCCTCGCGCTTCCCGACCCGGCTGACCGCCTGGTGGGTGGCCAGGCGGCACGGGGTCGAGCTGCGCACCGGCGAGGCCAGCCCCTACTACCTGTTCCACCCCCACGTCCCCGGGCGGGTGGCCGAGCACCTGCCGCAGGTCAAGCTGATCGCGCTGCTCCGCGACCCGGTCGGGCGGGCCTACTCCCACTACCAGCACGAGGTCGCCCGCGGCTTCGAGACGCTGTCGTTCGAGGAGGCGATCGAGGCCGAGCCGGCCCGCCTGGCCGCCGAGACCGAGCGCATGCTGGCCGAGCCGCTCTACAACAGCTTCGCCCACCAGCACCACTCGTACCTGGCCAGGGGCCGCTACCACGAGCAGCTGGAGCGCTGGCGGGCCCGGTTCGACGACCGCCAGCTGCTGGTGCTGTCCAGCGAGCGGTTCTTCGCCGAGCCCGAGCGGACCTTCCACCAGGTGCTCGACTTCCTGGAGCTGCCGGCGTTCACCCCCGACGGCTACGAGAAGCACAACGCCCATGACTACCGGAAGATGGGCGACCAGGTCCACGCGCGCCTGGTCGAGCACTACCGGGAGCCCAACCGGCTGCTGTACGAGTCGCTCGGCGACGACTTCGGCTGGACCACCTAGCCCGCCGATGGAGACCGCTGCCGTGCCGGCCACCGGTGACGACGCCGCCCGGCGCGACCTGACCACCCTGGCCCGGGGCGGGGCCCTCAACCTGGTCGGCGCCGCCGTCACCGGGCTGTGCAACTTCGCGCTGCTGGTCGTGGTGGCCAGAGGCCTGCGCACCCAGGGCACCGGCGCCTTCTACGAGGCGGTGGCCCTGTTCCTCATCCTGTCCAGCGCCGCCACCCTCGGCGCCGACGTCGGGCTGTCGCGGATGGTGCCGCGCTACCGCGCCCTCGGCCGGGTCCGCGACCTGCGCCGTGGCCTCCAGGCCAGCGTCTGGCCGGTCGCCGCCGCCGGCCTGCTCCTCGGCGGCCTGGCCTACTTCTTCGCGTCCGAGCTGGCCGACACCTTCTCCCGGCATGGCGAGACCGCCCAGCTGACCGACTTCATCCGCACCTTCGCGGTGTTCGTCCCCGTCTCGGCGCTGTCGCTGACGGTGTTCGCGGCCACCCGGGGCTTCGGCACCATGCGCCCGACGGTGCTCCTGGACAAGATCGCCCGCCCGGCCTTCCAGCCCCTCCTGGTCCTTCTGGCCATCGTGGCCGGGGCCGGCAGCAGCCTGATCGCCCTGGCCTATCTGGGGCCATACGTCCCGGTGGTGGCGGCCGGGCTGGCCTGGCTGGCGGTCCTGCTGCGCCGGGCCGAGCGGCCCCGGGCCGGCGCGCCCGAGCCCCAGCCGGGCCGGCCGACGGGCCGGCTGGTGGGGGAGTTCTGGCGCTTCACCGGCCCCCGCGGCCTGGCCGCGGTGTTCCAGACGACCAGCCTGTGGGTGAACACCCTGCTGGTCGGGGCGCTGCGCTCGACCGCCGACGCCGGCATCTACGCGGCCGCCTCCCGCTACCTGACCGTTGCCGCCATGGTTGCGGTGGCCATCCGCCAGGTGCTCGCCCCCAAGGTGAGCGAGCTGCTGGCCAGGCGCAGCCCCGAGCGGGCGGCGGCCGTCTACCAGACCACCACCGCCTGGCTGGTCGCCCTCAACTGGCCCATCTACCTGGCCCTGATCACCTTCGGGGGGCCGCTGCTGGCCGTGTTCGGAGGGGACTTCGCCGACGGCCAGGTCGTGCTGGTCGTCCTGGCGGCGGCCATGCTGGTCGCCACCGCGGTCGGGCCGGTCGACGTGGTCCTGCTGATGGGCGGCCGCAGCTCCCTGAACCTGATCAACACGGTGGTCTCGCTCGGTGTCAACCTGGCCCTCAACGTCGCCCTCATCCCGCGCTACGGACTGGCCGGGGCGGCGGTCGCCTCCGGTGCCGGCACCCTGCTCAACAACCTGCTCCCCCTGGGTCAGGTGTGGCGGTCGATGGGCCTGCACCCGTTCGGGCCGGGCGTCGGGGTGGCGGCGGCGCTGTCGTTGGTCAGCTTCGGGCTGGTCGGTGTGGCCATGCGGGCGCTGCTCGGACCGACCGTGGCCGGGCTCGCGGCCTACGCCGTGGTCGGCTGCGGAGTGTACGCGGCCCTGCTGTGGCGCTACCGGGACCGGCTGGAATGGCAGGCCCTCCGGAGCATCCTGCGCCGGTCGCCGGCCCCCGGGCCCGTCGGGGCCGAGGCGTGAACCGGGGCCGGCTGGTCGTGGCCGGGCTGCTGGTGGCCGCCCTCGCCCTGGCCGTGGTCGCCTTCACCGGCTCCCGGGGCGGCGGCCCGGCCGCCCGGCCCGCGAGCCGTCCCAACGTGCTGGTGATCGTGACCGACGACGCCCGGGCCGAGACCCTCCAGGTGATGCCCAAGACCCGGGCCTGGCTGGCCGACGGCGGGGTGACCTTCACCCAGGGGTTCGCGCCCACCCCCAGCTGCTGCCCGTCGCGGGCGTCGATCCTGAGCGGCCGCTACGTCCACAATCACGGGGTCCTCCGCCAGCGCCTGGGCGACCGGCTCGACCAGCGGACCACCCTGGCCCGCTACCTCAGGGACGACGGCTACCGCACGGCCATGGCCGGCAAGTTCCTCAACCGCTGGCCGCTGCGCACCCCGCCGCCCGGGTTCGACCACTGGGCCCTGGCCAACGGCGGCTACTACGACCAGCTGTGGGCGGTCGACGGGGCCCTCCGCCGGGTCCCCACCTACTCGACCACCTTCATCGGCGACCAGGCCGTGGCGTACCTGGACGAGTTCGAGGGCGACGACGCCCGCCCCTGGTTCCTGTACCTGGCCCCGTTCGCCCCCCACGACCCGCGGGTGCCCGAGCCGAAGTACGCCACGGCCAGCTTCCCGGCCCTTGACCAGGTCGGCGGCGGCTCCTCCGAGCTGGACGGGGCCCCCCGCTACCTGCGCGAGCGCGACCCGGTGACCCCGGCCGAGGCGGCCGAGGTCCGCACCGGCCAGCTGCGCACCCTGCTGTCGGTCGACGACATGGTCGACCGGGTCCTGCGCCGGCTGGAGGCCACCGGCGAGCTCGACGGGACGCTGATCTTCTTCCTGTCCGACAACGGCTACGGCTGGGGGGAGCACGGCCGGGTGGGCAAGTTCACCCCCTACACCGAGTCGATCAGGGTCCCGTTCCTGGTCCGCTGGCCGGGCCGCCTGGCCGCCGGCGCGGTCGACGACCGCCTGGTCGCCACCGTCGACCTCAAGCCGACGGTGCTGGAGGCGGCCGGCATCCGGCCGCAGGAGGGCGACACCGTGGACGGCCGCTCGCTGCTGGACGGCCGCCGGCGGGAGCGGCTGCTGGCCGAGTACTGGCAGGACCAGGCCAACGCCCCCGGCATCCGCGACTGGGCGGCCCTGCGCGGCCCCGGCTGGCAGTACATCGAGAACTACGACCAGCCGGGCCCCTCCGGCACCTTCCGGGAGTTCTACGACCTGACCCGCGACCCGGGCATGGAGCGGAACCTCCTGGCCGACGACGACCCCGGCAACGACCCGCCGGCCGCCCTGGCCGCCGAGCTGGCCGCGGCCCGCGCCTGCCAGGGGGTGAGCTGCCCGTGAGCCGGTCGGTCTCCGACTCCCCGGCGATCCGCTCGCCGGAGCTGGCCTGGCTGGCCGAGGTGCTGTGGGGGCCGACCCCGGGCGTCGAGGTGCTGGTGGGGGGGACGGTGCCCCCCGGGGTCCCGGCCAACCAGCGGTGGGGGGTCCTGCCCGACCTGGGCCGGCCCCGGGTGCTGGTGCCGCTGGCCTCGGGCCGGGCCGCGGCCGAGGCGGTCCGCCAGTACAGCGACGGCATGACCCAGCGGGCCCGGCTGGCCAAGGCGGCCGTCGGCCTGGCCCTGCGCAGCGGCGCCCTGCCGCTGTGGCTGCGCCGCCGCGGGCTGGTCGTGGCCGCCGCCGGCCCGGCCGAGGGCAGCCTGCTCGGCGACCACGTGCCCGCCGCCCTTGGCCGCGACGACCTGGCGGCCGCGATCGTGCTCGGCCCGGTCCGGCCCAACCGCAAGCCGGTGGTCCAGCTCATCGGCCGGGACGGCCAGCCGGTCGGCTACATGAAGGTCGGCTGGAACGACCTGACCCGGCGCCTGGTCCGGGCCGAGGCCGGCCTGCTGCGGCGCCTGGCCGCCGCCGGCCCGCGCAGCTTCACCGCCCCCGACCTGCTCCACCAGGGCCAGTGGCAGGGGCTGGACATCACCATCAGCTCGGCCCTGCCGCACCGGCTCCTGCGCCGCGGCCGCCGCTACGCCCTGCCGCCGGTGGCCGTCTCCCGCGAGATCGCCGGCCTCGGCGGGGTGGGGGAGTCGACCCTGGCCGGCACCGGCTGGTGGGCCGGCCTCAAATCGCGGCTGGCCCCGATCGGCCAGGCCGGGGCGGCGGCGGTCCTCGACCCCACCCTGGAGCGGCTGGAGGGCCAGGCCTCGACCCGGCTGGCCTTCGGGACCTGGCACGGCGACTGGGGGCCGTGGAACCTGCGCTCGACCCCGGACCGGCTGCTCGTCTGGGACTGGGAGCGCAGCGCCGACGGCGTGCCCCTCGGCTTCGACCTGCTCCACTTCGGCTACCAGACGGCCCTCCAGGGCCTGGGCCAGCCGCCGGAGGAGGCCATCGCCACCGGCCGCGACCGGGCCGCCCCGCACCTGGCCGAGCTGGGCCAGCGGCCGGGGAACGAGCAGCTGCTGAGCGACCTGTACCTGTTGGAGCGGCTCTGCCGGGCCGCCGAGGCCGAGGTGTCGGCCGTGACCGGGCGGCCGGACACGGTCGGGGCCGCCCTCCTCGGCGTGCTGGCCCGCCGCCTCACCCCGGGGGGGTCCGGGGGACCGCCGGGGTGGTCCCCCGGTGGGAAAGGAGGGACAAGCGGATGACCGACCATCGGCTGGTGTTCGTCGGCGGGCTGCACCGCAGCGGGACCACCCCGCTGACCCGCTGCCTGGCCGCCCACAGCCAGATCAGCGGGTTCGAGGGCACCGGGGTGGAGGAGGACGAGGGCCAGCACCTCCAGACCGTCTACCCCCAGGCCAGGGCCCATGGCGGCCCCGGCCGCTTCGCCCTGTCGGAGGCCGCCCACCTCACCGAGGGCTCGCCGCTGCTCACCCCGGAGGTGGGCGCCCGCCTGCTCGAGCAGTGGTCGCCTAACTGGGACCTGTCCCGGCCGGTGCTGGTCGAGAAGTCCCCGCCGAATCTCGTCATGACCCGGTTCCTCCAGGGCGCCTTCCCCGAGGCCCGGTTCGTGATGGTGGTCAGGCACCCGGCCATCGTCAGCCTGTCCACCCGCAAGTGGGCCCGGCTGCGCTCGCTGGGCGCCCTGCTCGACCACTGGTTCGCCGCCCACCGGACCTTCGAGGAGGACGCCGCCTTCCTCCACCACCTGCTCGTGGTCAAGTACGAGCGCCTGGTCACCGACCCCCGGGCCACCCTGGCCGAGATCGCCGCCTTCCTGGAGCTGGACGGCGAGATCCCAGCCGACAGCATCGACACCCGCCGCAGCGCCACCTACGAGCGCCAGTGGGCCGAGCTCGCCACCGGCCCCTGGCGCCGCGAGCGCTTCCGCTCTCTCTGCCGCCGCCACGAGGACGCGGCCAACCACTTCGGCTACAGCCTCCTGGACCTGGAACGCGCCGACCCGTTCCCGGTCGGCTCCACCCGCCCCTCCTAGGTTCGGGAGCGGTCCTCGGCCGGCTCGGCGGGCGCCTCGGCGTCCGCCTGCTCCGGCTCCGGGGTGCGGCGCTCGACCCGGCCCGGCCACCAGGCCCCGGTGCCGATCAGGGCGGTCACGGCCGGGACCAGGAAGACGGAGATGACGAAGGCGGCCAGGACGATGCCGACCGTGACCGCCGCCCCCATCTGGGTCAGGAAGGCCACCCCGGCCAGCAGCAGCGACCCGAACGTGCCGGCCAGGATCACCCCGGCCGAGGCCACCGACGGGCCGGCGTGCTCGACGGCCAGGGCGGCGGCGTCGCGCGGCTGGTTGCCGTCGGCCGCCTCCTCGCGCAGGCGGGCGATCATCAGGATGTTGTAGTCGGTCCCGATGGCCACCACGAACAGGTAGACCAGGATCGGGAGCAGGAACAGCACCCCCGGCTCGCCGCCGAGGCCCTGGAAGATGAACACCGCCGCGCCCAGGGAGGCGGCGTAGCCGAGCATCACCGCCAGCATCAGGTAGATGGGGGCGACCACGCTGCGCAGCAGCAGGGCCAGGACCAGGGCGATCAGGATCCCGGCGACCGGGAAGATGACCCGCAGGTCGCGGCCGGTGGCCGCCCGCAGGTCGGCGGTGGCCGAGGTGGTCCCGCCGACCAGCACGGTGGTGCCCGGCGGGGCGGCGGCGTGGGCGGCGTCCCGCAGCGGCTCGATCAGGTCGAGGGCCTCGGCCGACGACGGGTTCATGGCCAGCAGCAGGTCGACCTGCCCGACCGTCTTGTCGGAGCTGAGCTGCGGCGGCAGGACCGCGCCGACCCCGTCGACCCCCTGGAGGCTGGCCCCCAGCTGCTGCAGGGTGGCCTCGTCCAGCGGCTGGTCGCCGCGGATGAAGACCTGAGTCGGGTTCAGCGCCCCGGCCGGGAAGCCGGACTGCAGGTCGACGAAGGCCCGTCGCGACTCGGTGTCGGAGGGGAGCTGGCTGACGAAGTCGTAGTTCTGCCGGAAGCCGAGCGTGCCCGCGGCCAGGGCGACGACCACGGCCCCGCTGACCAGCGCGACCAGCACCGGCCGGCGGCCGACGAGGCGGCCAAGGCGCCCGAAGGTCGTCGCCTTGGGCGGCCGCTGCCAGCTCTTGGAGGGCCAGAAGACGCGCGGCCCGGTCAGGGCCAGCAGGGCCGGGATCAGGGTCAGGGCGGCCAGCAGCATCAGGGCCACGGCCACGGCCAGGCCGGGGCCGAGGGTGGTGAAGAAGCCGAGCGAGGCCAGCAGCATGGCGCTGAAGGCGATGATCACCACCCCGGCGGCGGACGCGATCGCCTCCCCGACCCGCTCGACCGCGGTCGCCACGGCCACCTTGGGGTCGTCGCCGGCCCGCAGCCGCTCCCGGAAGCGGAACAGCAGGAACAGGATGTAGTCGGTCCCGATGCCGAACAGCACCACCGTGAGCAGCGTGGTCAGCTCGGTGCCGACCTCGAAGTCGAACAGCTTGCCGGCGGCCGCGATCAGCGACTGGGCCAGGGTGAAGACCAGCCCGACGGAGATGATCGGGAACAGGGCGGCGATCGGGCTGCGGAAGATCAGCAGCTGGAGGCCGACGATCAGCACGATGGTGGCGATGCCGACGATCCGCTCGGCGTCGGCGAAGGCCTGCTCGCTGTCGGCGAACAGGGCGACGTCGCCGGTGTAGCCGATCCGCAGCCCGCTCCCCTCCAGCGCCTCGGTGGAGCGCTCGCGCACCTGGCGCAGGGCCTCGACCACGGCCTCGTCCTGGGGGGTGCCCTGGAGGGCGACGGTGACCAGCTGGACGCTGCGGTTGGGCGAGACCGCCTGCGGCGCCGTCTGGGCGGCCGCCACCCGCTCGATCCCGGCCCCGCCGAGCTCGCCCGCCAGCTGCTGGACCCGCTGGGTGTCCGCCTCGGTCAGCTGCCCGCCGTCGGCCCGCTTCACCACCCCGATCACGGTCGCCGTCGACGCCTGCGGGAACGCCTCCTCGGCCAGCTCCTGCGCCTGCACCGACTCATAGGAGCTGGGCAGGAAGCTGGTCTGGTCGGCGTTGATGATGTCGGTCAGCCGCGGGGAGAACGCCACCACCGCCACCGAGATCACCACCCCAGGCCAGGATGACTCTTACCGGATGGCGGACAACAGACCGTCCGAGCGCACCGAACACGATTCCTCCATCAGAGCGGGGGCCAGGCCAGGTCGGCCGTGGCCCCCCACTCTAGTGGAACCTGACGGGCTTGCCTTGGAGCCCCGCTCAGCGGGCGGAGAGCACGCACAGCTCGTTGCCCTCGGGGTCGGCCAGGACCGTCCCGGACACGCTGCCCTGGCCGATGTCGACCGGGGTGGCGCCGAGGTCGAGGAGGCGGGCGACCAGGGCCGCCTGGGCCTCGGCGGACGGGCTGGCCAGGTCGAGGTGGACCCGGTTGGGGACGGTCTTGGCGTCGGGGACGGGGACGAACACCAGGGGGATGCCGGGGGTGCCGGCCGGCGGCTCGACCGCGACCTCGTGGCGGGTCTCGAAGGTCACCTTCCAGCCGAGGGCGTCGGCCACGAGGTTGACCAGCCGGGTGGTCACCGCGGCGGCGTCACCGCCCTACGGCGTCCCCGAGAACTGCACGAAGCGCAGGTGGGCCTCGCCGCCGGCCTGGGTGAACTCGCCTCCGAAGGCGACCCGGGAGCTGGTGATGGCCGCTCCGAAGGCGCCGAAGACGCCGTTGGCGCCCGGGTTCCAGGGGTGGACACTGCCGCCGGAGGTGCGTAGGGCGGCCAGGTGGCCGCGGGCGCCCCCGCCGATGCTGGTGAAGTGGCCGCCCACGTACAGGATGGAGGAGGAGACGGCCAGGGCCTCGACGTCGCCGTTGGTGCCGACGTTCCAGACCGGGGTGCCGCCGACGTTGGGGCCGTAGGCCTGGACGTAGCCGCCGCTGGCGCGGCCACCCACGAACACCGTGTTCCCCGAGGCCGACACGGTCAGGTCGGCGGTGGTGCCGGCGGTGGAGGCCGGGCTCCAGGCCCGCAGGGTCCCGACGCCGCTCGACACCGCGGCCGCGTTGCGGCGCGATGAGCCGTTGACCAGGGCGAAGTCGCCGGCGAAGTACAGGGTGTTGCCGTCGGCGGAGACGTCCATGGCCAGCACGGTGGCGAAGTTGCCGGTGCCGTTGGAGATGGTTGGCTTGAGGCTGGTCAGGTTGCCGCTGGTGGCGTTGAAGGCGGCCAGGTGCCGGCGGCCGGCCCCCTCGGCCGAGTCGAAGTCGCCGCCCACGTACACCGTGGCCCCGCTGTTGGAGGTGGTGATCGACTTCACGCTGTCGTTGACGTACGGGCTCCAGCCGAAGGCGGCGCCGCTGGTCGGGTTGAGGGCGGCGACCCGGGCGCGGACCGCCCCGCCGACCGCCGAGAAGTCCCCGCCCACGTACACCCTGGTCCCGGCGGGGGAGACCTTGAGGGCCCTGACCACGCCGTTGGCGTTCGGGTTCCAGGACAGGAGGTTGCCGGTGACGGCGTCGCAGGCGGCCAGCCGGTTGCGGGTCTGCCCGTCGACCTGCGTGAAGCTGCCGCCCAGGTAGACGGTGCCGCCGAGGTAGACGACGGCGTTGACCCGCCCGTCGTTGACATCGCAAGTGCCGTCGTCGGGGTCGGCGCTGACCACGGCCCCGGCCGGGCCGGGGAGGGCCACGGAGAGGGCGATGATGCTGGCCACCGCCAGCAGCAGGGCCAGCGCCGGGAACAGTGGTCGTGCGCGAACAGCCATCGGTGAAGCCCCCTTGCTTGCCTTGGTCGGCGTTCAGGCGGTGCGGAGCCTACGCAGACGGCGCCGCCGACGCCAATCGCTCCCGGAGCGCGGCCAGGCGCTCACCCGGAACGGCGACGTTGCCGCCGGTGCCGCTGCCGACACGGACGTCCGGCTTGTGCCGTCCGTGGTAGTCGGACCCGCCGGTGGCCAGCAGGCCGCGCCGCTCGGTCAGGCCGGCCAGGGACCGGCGCAGCTCGTCGTCGTGCTGGGAGTGCCAGACCTCGACCCCGCCGATCCCCGCCTCCAGGGCCTCGCCGACCACCCGGTCGCGCTCGCCGGCGGCCAGCCGGCCCGGGTGGGCCAGCACCGCCACCCCACCGGCCTTGGCCGCGATGGCCACGGCATCGGTCACGGTGACGCTGGGGGCGGGTACGTAGGCCGGCCGGCCCGAGGACAGGTAGCGGTCGAAGGCCTCGGCCACGTCGGCCACCGCCCCCTTGGCGACGAGCGCCCTGGCGAAGTGGGCCCGCGACAGGGCGCTGGCCCCGGCGACCTCGACGGCGTCGTCGTAGCCGACCCCACAGAGCCGCTCCAGCCGCTCCCCGATGGCCAGGTTGCGCTCGTCCCGGCCGCGCCTGGCCACCTCGACGGCGTCGGCCAGGTCGGGCTCGAGCAGCCCCTCGCCGTACAGCAGCACGTGGACCACCCGGTCGCCGACGGTGGCGGTGAGCTCGCAGCCGGCCAGCACCTCGACCCCCAGACGCTCCCCGGCCGCCCTGGCCTCGGCGACCGCGGCCACGGTGTCGTGGTCGGTGACGGCCAAGGTCCCGACCCCGGCCGCGGCGGCGGCCGCGACCAGCTCGGCGGGCCGGTCGCTGCCGTCGCTGGCCAGGGTGTGGGCGTGCAGATCGACGAGCGCTGGCACTAGCGGTCGGACGGGACGGTGAGCCGGTTGGCCTCCAGCCAGGCGATCACCTGGTGGACCGAGTCGTCGACGCTCTCGGCCTCGGTGTGCAGCTCGATCTCGGGGTTGACGGGCGGCTCGTAGGGGTCGGAGACCCCGGTGAAGTTCTTGATCTCGCCGGCCAGGGCCTTGGCGTACAGGCCCTTGACGTCGCGCTCGGCGCAGGTCGAGAGTGGCGCGGCCACATACACCTCGACGAAGTTGTCGACCGCGGTCCGGACCCGGTCGCGGGCCTCCCGGTAGGGGGAGATGGCCGCCACCAGCACGGCCACACCGTGCTTGGACAGCTTGCCGGCGACATACCCGATGCGGGCGATGTTGGTGTCGCGGTCCTCCCGGCTGAAGCCGAGGCCCTGGCAGAGGTTGGTGCGGACCTCGTCGCCGTCGAGCAGCTCGACCCGGTGGCCGCGCTC
>Ga0126306_10000585_pt1 | contig 17406 bp, 15 predicted proteins | sample Plot27_FD_92592 | JGI IMG/M metagenome (GOLD analysis project Ga0126306, IMG submission 92592) | Serpentine soil microbial communities from UC McLaughlin Reserve, CA, USA - Plot27 | ecosystem: Environmental > Terrestrial > Soil > Grasslands | place: USA: UC McLaughlin Reserve, Lake County...
ACCGCGACCGGCCCGGTGACGGCCTCGATGCGGCGCACGTTCGCGGCGCTGGACGTCTCCGCCGTGACCTTGAAGACTCCGATCTCCGCCGTCGAGCGTACGTGGGTGCCGCCGCATAGCTCGCGTGACCAGGTGCCGTCGCCGACCTCGACCATGCGCACGACGTCGCCGTACTTCTCGCCGAACAACGCGGTCGCGCCGAGCGCCTTGGCCTCGGCGAGCGTCGTCGTCAGGGCGCGCACCGGATGGTTCGCGAGGACCCAGTCGTTGACCCGGTCCTCGACGTCGCGCAGCTCGTCGGCGCTCAGCGGCGCCCCGTGCGTGAAGTCGAAGCGCAGCTTGTCCGGCCCGACGTAGGAGCCGGCCTGGCGCACGTGCGTGCCGATGCGCTCGCGCAGCGCCGCGTGCAGCAGGTGCGTCGCCGTGTGGTTGCAGGCGGTCGGGCGCCGGTGGGTGGGATCGACGCGCGCGACCACGCGCTCGCCCTCGCGCAGCTCGCCCTGCTCGGGCTCGAGCACGAGCGTCTGGTCGTCACCGAGGCGCACGACGTCGACAACGCGCGCCCGGCAGTCGCCGTCCTCGCATTCGACGACGCCGGCGTCCGCGACCTGGCCGCCGCCGGTCGCGTAGAACGGGGACTCGACCAGCTTGAGCAGGATCCTGCCTCGCCCTGCGGGCTCGTCACCGCGGCCTGCGGCATCGCTCGCGTTCTCGTTGCTGACCGCGCCCACCGCCGTCGCCTGCTCGATCCGCTCATAGCCGGTGAACGTCGTCGGGAAGCCGGCGGCGTCGGCGAACGCGCGGATCCGCTCGCGCTCGTCGTCGCGGCTGCCGCGCCCGGCGCTGCGCGCGCGCCTGCGCTGCTCGCCCATCAGCTCCTCGAAGCCCTGCGCGTCGACGCCGAGCCCCTGCTCGGCCGCGAGCTCGAGCGTCAGGTCGAACGGGAAGCCGTACGTGTCGTGCAGCAGGAACGCCTGCTCGGCGCCGATGCCCTCGGCGCCCTCGTCGCGTGCGCGCGCGATCACGTCGTCGAGCAGCCGCATGCCCTGCTCGAGCGTGCGGTTGAACGCATCCTCCTCCGTGCGCAGCCACATCTCGATCGTCTCGCGCTGCTCGATCAGCTCGGGATACGCCGCGCCCATCAGCTCCCGCACGACGTCCGCGAAGCGCGGCAGGAAGCCGGGCTCGAACCCGATCCGCCGCCCCTGCACGATCGCGCGCCGCATCAGCCGCCGCAGCACGTAGCCGCGCTCCTCGTTCGACGGCACGACGCCGTCGGCGACGAGGAACGACATCCCGCGCGTGTGGTCGGCGAGGATCCGCAGCGCACGGTCGGTCTCCTCGGACTCGCCGTAGGTGCGGCCGGAGAGCTCCTCGCCCAGCGTCACGAGCGGGCGGATCTGGTCGGTCTCGAACACCGACGTCGTCCCCTGCATGATCGCCGCGAGCCGGTTGAGCCCGAGCCCGGTGTCGATGTTCTTCGCCGGCAATGGCGTCAGGACGCCCTCGGGCTCCTGGTCGTACTGCATGAACACGAGGTTCCAGTACTCGAGGAAGCGCTCGCCGTCGGAGCCCGGCAGCTCGTCCGGCGTGCCGAACTCGAGCCCGCGGTCCAGGTAGAGCTCGCTGCAGGGACCGCACGGCCCTGTCGGACCGGCCTGCCAGAAGTTGTCCTCGCGCGACAGCGGGACGATCCGCTCGCGCGGCACGCCGACCGACAGCCACGCCTCGATCGCCTCCTCGTCGGGGCCGAGGCCGAGCGCGTCGTCGCCCTCGAAGATCGTGACCCAGATCGCGTCGGGGTCGAAGCCGAAGCCCTCGGTCGAGAACTCCCACGCGTACTCGACGGCGCCCTGCTTGAAGTAGTCGCCGATCGAGAAGTTGCCCAGCATCTCGAAGAACGTGAGGTGACGGTAGGTGCGACCGATGTTGTCGATGTCGACCGTGCGAAAGCTCTTCTGGCACGTCGTCAGCCGCGGCGCCGGCGGGACCTCGAGGCCCTGGAAGTACGGCTTGAGCGGGTGCATGCCGGCGCTGATCAGCAGCGTCGACGGATCGTTGCGCGGCACGAGCGGCGCCGACGGCAGGCGCTCGTGCCCGCGCTCGGCGAAGTAGGACAGGAAGCGCTCGCGGATCTCGTCCGAGGTCACGCCGCCGAGTCTATGACGCCGTGCCCGACGATCACGTCCCCCCGCATCAGGCACGCGACCTGGCCGGGAGCCACGCCGTCGATCGGCTCGGCCAGCTCGAGCGCGAGCCGGTCGCCGTCGCCGGCTCGAGCCCGGCACGCCAGCGGCTTCGTCCGGTAGCGCAGCTTGACCCGGTCGACCTCGCCGTCAGGGCGGTGCAGGACGGCGTCGCGCACCGCGACCTCGGTCGTGGCCAGCTCCGCGCGCGTGCCGACGGTCACCGTGTTCGCGGCGCTGTCCTTGGCGAGCACGTAGAGCGGCTCCTCGGCTGCGACACCCAGCCCCTTGCGCTGGCCGACGGTGAAGAGGTGCTGGCCGCGGTGGCGGCCGATCGCCCGCCCGCCGCGGTCGACGACCGCTCCCGGCCGCTCGCGCACGCCGCCGTGGCGCGCGAGGAACGCGGCCTTGCCGGTGCCGGCGAGGAAGCAGAGATCCTGCGACTCGCGCTTGTCGGCGACCGGTAGGCCGGCCGCTCGCGCGAGCTCGCGCACCTCCGGCTTGCGCAACTCGCCGAGCGGGAAGCGCAGCCGCGCCAGCGATGCGGGAGCCAGCGCCGCGAGCATGTAGCTCTGGTCCTTCGCGGGGTCGGCGGCCGCGCGCAGCAGCCCGTCGCCGGTGACGCGCGCGTAGTGGCCGGTGGCGAGCTCGGCGGCGCCGAGCCGATCGGCGAACGCGAGCATCGCGTCCAGGCGCACGTTGCCGTTGCAGCGCACGCACGGGTTCGGCGTCAGCCCGGCGGCGTGGTCGGCGAGGAACGGCGCGACGACGCCGGCCGCGAACGCGGCCCGCAGGTCGAGCGTGAAGTGCGCCAGCCCCATCCCGTGCGCGACCGAGCGCGCGAGCCGCACGGCGTGCGCGGAGCAGCACGACGCCTCCGCGTCGTTGGCCTCGTCGCGCCACAGCTCGAGCGTCACGGCGACGGCGTCGCGTCCGCCGGCGCCCGCGACGAGCAGCGCGGCGACCGCCGAGTCGACGCCGCCCGACATTGCGACGAGCGTGCGATCCGCGACGACGTGGTGGCCGCCGGCGACGAGGTCGTCGTCCGACGCCGGCGCGAGGCCGGCGCCGGCCGCCACGGCGGCGCCCAGCGCCACGTGCAGCGCGTCGGCCGCCAGCTCGGCGGCGTGGAGCTTGCCGGGCGAGAGGCCTCCGAGCTCGGCCGCGACCTCGGATGCCCCGATCCGCGCCGCGTCCAGCAGCTCCGCGCCGCCGGCCAGCGCGACCGCCGCCGAGCCGGATGCGACCGCCGCGCCGCAGCCCGACGCCTCGAAGCCGGCGTCGACGACGCGGTCGCCGTCGACCCGCAGGTCGATCCGGATCAGGTCGCCGCAGGCCGCGCCGCCGGCGCTGCCGGAGAACGACGCCGGGGGCACGTGACCGCGCCCCCGGGGAAACTGCAGGTGCTCTGCGAAGGCCTCGGCGTCCACGCGCCGAGTGTAGGCCCGACTACGAGTTGCGCAGCGCGTCCGTCACGGCCTGGTCGATCGTCGTGCGGTCGACGAAGCCGACAAGGGTGTCGACCTTGCGGTTGCGGTCGACGACCACGACCGTGGGCGACTGCTCGACGTCGGCGCCGCGCGTGATCTGCCCGTAAGCGGCGATCCGCTTCAGGTGCGTCGCGTGCGCCATCACCTTACCCTTGTGACGGTCGATGCCTCCCAAGGCCTTGCGCACGGCCTGGTCCTCCGCCGCCTTCGGCGTCCAGAACAGCAGCACGACGACCTTCCGATCGGCGAGCCCGCGCAGCACGCGCAGCGGCAGCCCGCCCGCGGTGGCGGCCTTCTTCGTCAGCTTGCCGGGCTCGGCGGCGGTCGCAGCGGACTCATCGGCAGACGTCGCCGCGCCGACGGGCGGCGTCGAGGCGGTCTCGCCGGCGCCGCCGGCGAGCTCCTCGGCGCGCGCGTCCTGCGCCGCCGTCGCCTCGTTGGCCTTCTCGACGGCCGTGCCGGCGAGGCTCTCGGACTTGGGACCGCCCGCGTCGACCGGACGGCTCGACGGCGCGGTCGGCGTCGCCGTGGCGGGGGCGCCGGCGTCGTCCTTCGGCCGGAGGAAGAGCATCCAGGCGGCCATGAAGGCCACCGCGCAGACGAGGAGGATCCGGATGGGCGGGGAGATCTGGGACATTCCTCTCCCGTTGTCGGCAGGTGACGGCTCCGGCCTTAGCCGCAATCGCGCAGCTGGGGTGACGACCCGATCAGCCGCGCGGAGGAGCGGTCACCTTGACGCCCAGCTCGGCCAGCTGCGCGCCGTCGACGGGCGCCGGGGCGCCGGTGAGCGGATCCGAACCGCTGGCCGTCTTGGGGAACGCGATCACGTCGCGGATCGAGTCGCGCCCGGCGAGGATCGCGACGATCCGGTCGATCCCGAACGCGATCCCGCCGTGCGGCGGCGCTCCGTAGCGCAGCGCGTCGAGCAGGAAGCCGAAGCGCGCGTCGGCCTCCTGCTCGGAGATGCCGAGGACGCCGAACACCTGCTGCTGCACCTCGGGCCGGTTGATGCGGATCGAGCCGCCGCCGATCTCGACGCCGTCGAGCGCGATGTCGTACCCGCGCGAGCGCAGCGATCCAGGGTCGGAGAAGTCTCCGACCGGCGCGGTGAACGGGTGGTGCATCGCGGTCCAGCGGTCGTCCGTATCGCTCCACTCGAACATCGGGAAGTCCAGGACCCAGACGGCGTCGTGGCGGCCCGGCGGGATCAGCTCGAAGCGGCGCGCGAGCTCCAGCCGCAGCTCGCCGAGCGCGGTCGCCGCGACGAGCTCCTTGTCCGCGACGATCAGCAGCAGGTCGCCGGGCCGCCCGGACAGCTTGCGCGTCACGGCTTCGCGCTGCTCGTCGGAAAGGAACTTCGCCGTCGGCGAGCGCCACGTGCCGTCCTCCTGCACGAACGCCCACACCAGCCCGCCGGCGCCGTAGCGCTTGACGTGCTCCGTCAGCGCGTCGAGCTCCGAGCGCGGCACCTCGCGCGCGCCTGCGTTGAGCCCGCGGATCACGCCACCCGCCGCGAGCACGCCCGTGAAGACCTTGAACTCGGTCCCGGCCAGCTCCGCGCCGAGGTCGCACAGCTCCAGGCCGAAGCGCACGTCGGGCTTGTCGGAGCCGTAGCGCAGCAGCGCCGCGTCGTAGCTGAGCCGCGGCCACGGCGGCGGCGAGCTGATCGGGAACCCGGTGTCCTCGAACACGCGTGCCATCAGGCCCTCGATCACCTCGATGACGTCGTCCTCGTCGACGAACGACATCTCGAGGTCGAGCTGCGTGAACTCGGGCTGGCGGTCGGCGCGCAGGTCCTCGTCGCGGAAGCAGCGCGCGATCTGGTAGTAGCGCTCGAAGCCCGACATCATCAGCAGCTGCTTGAACAGCTGCGGCGACTGCGGCAGCGCATAGAAGTCGCCCGGGCTCAGCCGGCTGGGCACGAGGAAGTCGCGCGCGCCCTCGGGCGTGGAGCGCGTGAGGAGCGGCGTCTCGACGTCGATGAAGTCGTGCGCGTTGAGGTAGTCGCGCATCGCGCGCACGACCGCGTGGCGCAGCACCATCGCGTCGCGCATCCCCTCGCGCCGCAGGTCCAGCATCCGGTGGCGCAGGCGCAGCGTCTCGTCGACGGCGCCGTCCTCGTCGATCGGGAACGGCGGCGTCGCGGCCTCGGCGAGCGTGTCGACCGCGGCGACGTCCAGCTCGATCTCGCCGGTCGGGAGGCTCGGGTTGACGTTGCCCTCCTCGCGCCGGACGACCCGCCCGGCCGCCGAGATCACGTGCTCGGGACGCAGCCGCTCCGCGGCGGCGTGCGCGTCCGGGGCCGTCTCCGGGTGGAAGACGAGCTGTACGAGCCCGCTGCGGTCGCGCAGGTCGATGAAGATCAGCCCGCCGTGGTCGCGCCGCCGGTGCACCCAGCCGGCGACGCGCACCGATTCGCCGACGCGCGTCGCGTCGAGCTGGCCGCACCAGGCGTCGCGGTAGCCGTTGCTCCGCGGCGGCCTCACAGCCGTACCTGCGTGATGTGGTGCAGGACCGTGCCGGCCTCCACTGCCCGCTGCTCTCCCGTCTCCATGTCCTTCAACGACGTGCCCTCGTCGCCGAGGATGGCAACGTAGCGGGCGCCCGCGCGGTCCGCCTGCCTGAGCTGGCCCTTGAGCGAGCGCCCGCCGAGTTCGAGTCTCGCGGCGTGCCCCGCGCGGCGCGCGTCGGCGGTCAGGCGGAACGCGGCCTCGCGCTGCGCCGGCTTCTCGTACGCGATGAAGAGGTCGAGCGGCGCAGCGGCCGCGTGTACCAGCGAGCCGGCCAGCAGGATCCGCTCGACGCCGGCCGCCCAGCCCATGCCCGGCGTGGGCGGGCCGCCGAGCTGCTCGATCAGGCCGTCGTAGCGCCCGCCGCCGCCGACGCCGGACTGCGCACCGAGGTCGGCCGACGTGTACTCGAACACCGTCCGTGTGTAGTAGTCCAGGCCGCGGACGAGCGCCGTGTCGACGTCGTACGGGAGGGCGGCCGCGTCGAGCAGTCCGAGCACTTCCGCGAAGTGCTCGGAGTCCTCGCGGTCGAGCTCGTCGAGCAGCCGCGGCGCGTGCGCCATCACGGCGCGGGTGCCCGGATGGTCGGAGTCGAACGCGCGCAGCGGGTTCAGCTCGATCCGCGCGACGACGTCCTCCGACAGCCGCGACGCGTTGTCGCGCAGGTAGGCCTGCAGCTTGTCGCGGTAGCGCAGGCGGTTCAGCGGCATCCCGAGGCTCGAGATCCGCAGCCGCGCGCGCACGCCGGCGGCCTCGAGGATCTCCGCGAGCAGCAGGATCGTCTCGGCGTCGACGGCGGGATCGTCGGAACCGATCGCCTCGGCGCCGATCTGCCAGAACTGGCGGAAGCGCCCCTTCTGCGGGCGCTCGCGGCGGAAGTACGCGCCGAAGTACCACAGCTTCACCGGCTGCGGCCGCTTGTGCATGCCGTGCTCCATGTACGCGCGGCACACCGGCGCAGTCCCCTCCGGGCGCAGCGTGATGCTCTCCGAGTCGCCGCCCTCGAGCGTGTACATCTCCTTCTGCACGACGTCGGTCGACTCGCCCACCCCGCGCGCGAACAGCTCGGTCGCCTCGAACGCCGGCGTCTCGATCCGCTCGTAGCCGGCGCGCTCGAGGATCGTGCGCGCGTGGCGCTCGAGCGCGTCGCGCGCGAGCGCCTGCTCGCCCAGCACGTCGTACGTGCCGCGCGGGGCCTGGATCCGGCGGTTCACGCGAGCTGGGCCAGGAACGGGTTCGTGGCGCGCTCGCGGCCGATCGTCGTGTTGCCCATGTGGCCGGGGTACACGGCGGTCTCACCGGGCAGCGCCTCGACGAGCATGCCGAGGCTGCGCATCAGCGTCGCCGCGTCGCCGCCCGGCAGGTCGGTGCGGCCGATCGAGCCGGCGAACAGCACGTCGCCGGAGAAGAGCGCGTGCTCGGACGGGATCGAGTAGGTCACGTGCCCGGGCGAGTGGCCCGGGGTGAACAGCACGTCGATCTCCATCCCGGCCAGCTCGAGCCGCTCGCCGCCCGCAACCGTGTGGTCGGCGTCGTAGGACTCGTACGGGCCGAAGCCGGGCCACGGGACGAAGCGCATGATGTCGGCGAGCACCGGGACCTCGAGCTCGGGGCACCAGACCTCCGCTCCGGTCGCGCGCGCGACGGGCGCTACGGCGCCGACGTGGTCGAAGTGCGTGTGGGTGAGCAGGATCGCGGCGAGGTCGACCTCGAGCGCGTCGATCGCCTCGAGCAGGCGCGGCGCCTCGTCCCCGGGGTCGATCACGATCGCCCGGGTGTCCCCGGCGAGGCGGGCGATGTGGCAGTTCTCCTGCACCGGCCCGACGGTGAAGGTGCGGACGTCCATCTAGCGCTTGTCCTTTTGCGGGAGCGGGCGCCCCGCCTTGCGCATGCGCCGCTCCCAGAAGATACGGTCGACCTTGTAGCCGAGCGGCACGTAGAGCAGGAACGCGGCGACCGCCAGCCCGAGCGAAGTCGCGATCGTCTGCTTCTCGCCCGCCAGGCCGACCTGGAAGAGCACGAACAGCATCACGGACGCCAGGCCGGCGCGGATCGCGGCGCTGCCCCAGGTGGGCTGGACGAAGCGGCGCTCCGTGCGCGCGTCGCTGCCACCGCTCTTGCGCTGCTCGGAGGCGGTCGGCTTGCGGCCGGTGCGGCCGCGCGCCTCGATCGTGCCGGCGGCGTTGCCGCGGTGCTTGGAACGGCGCTTGCGCTTGGTCTGGGCCATGGACCTGAGACGTTAGCGCCCAGGTCGACCGTCGATGAAGTCGGTACGCCCGGATGACGGCCGCTGACACGTCGCCGCCCGCGGACGCACCGACTGTTCATCGACGGCCTCCCAGCAGTGCCTCCATCGACCCCGGCATGCGCAGCTCGACGTCGGCCGGCCAGCCGGCGAGCGCCGCCTCCGGCGCGGGGGCGACGAGCTCGGCGCGCGCGACCGGGTGGTGGCGCGCGACGGCGGCGAGGACGTCGGTCGCCGTCACGGCGCGGTGGTCCTCGATGTTGGTCGAGACCTGGATCACGTCGCGGCGCTCGAGCCGCAGGCCGAGCGCGCGCACGCCCGGCAGTCCCTCCGCGCCGCCGGTGCGGATTCGCCGGGCGACGTCGCGGGCGTCGTCGAGCGTCGCCGGCGGCGCGAGCTCGAGGTTGAACGCGATCAGCGGCGGTCGCGCGGCGACGAGCGTGGCGCCCGCGGTCGGGTGCAGCCTCGCCGGTCCGTAGTCGGGCGCGGTGCCGCGCGCGCTCAGGCCCTCCGGCCCGCCCTTGCGCAGCTCGGCGCGCGTGCGGCCCCCGGCCAGCTCGCCGTAGAGGAAGACGGGGATGCCGGCCGCGCCGATCGCGTCGGCCGCCAGCAGCGCCTCGGCGATCGCCGCGCCGCGCTGCTCCTGCTCGAGGAACACGACCGGCGCGACGTCGAGCGCTCCGACGCGCGGGTGCAGCCCGTCGTGCCTGCGGAGGTCGATGCGCTCGGCGGCCTCGGCGGCGCCGGCGGCGAGCGCCCGGTGCAGCTCTCCGGGCGCGCCCGCGAGGAAGAAGACCGAGCGGTGGTGGTCGCGGTCGGCGGTTCGGTCGAGCACGTCGGCGTGGCGCGCGAACGCGGCCGCGATCGCGTCGAGCGCCGCCTCGTCGCGGCCCTCCGAGACGTTCGGGACCGCGACGAGCCGGCTCACAGCACGAAGCGGCCGGCGTCCAGCACACGCGTGCCGTCGACGTCGAGCGTGGGGTCCGCGATCAGGCAGTCGAGGTGCACCGGCACGGAGACCGTGCCGCCGATCCCGGCGCTCGCGCCGAATGCGACGTGGACGGTGCCGAGCATCTTCTCGTCCTCGAGGATGTTGCCCGTCAGCGTCGCGCGCTCGTTCGTGCCGACGCCGAGCTCGGCGAGGTTGCGTCCTCTGCCTCGCCCGGCGGGCTTCCTGTCTCGGCCGGAGGCCTCGCCACCGGCTGACGCCTCGCCGCGGCCTTCGGCATCGCTCGCTCCGGCGCCGTCCATCAGCGCGGTCCAGCGCGCGCCCCAGTCGCTGCTCGCGGCGGCGAGGCGACCGTCGCGGACGGTCAGCTCGACCGGCGCGGGCGGCAGGCCGAGTCCGGCGAGCGATACAGCGTGCAGCGTGCCGTCGCCGCCGGCCGGCGAGATGAAGCCCTCGCCACACGGCAGGTTGCCGAAGGCGCCGTCGCCGGAGAGGTCGCCGTCGTCGGCGATCCCGTCGCGACCGCGCAGGTCGAACGTCATGTCGCTGCCGCGCGGGCAGCTCACGTGCGCCTCGGCGGCGCCGGTCAGTAGCCCGGCGACGCGGCGGCTGCGCTCGGCCATCGCCGGGAAGTCGGTCGCCATCAGCCGGGCGAGCATGTCCTCGGTCACGCCGGGGAGCGTCGCGCCGCGCGCTCCGCGGTCGCTGGCGGCCTTGCGCGCGCGTGTGTGAGACAGCGAGCGACGCGTGGGAGCGATGAACACCTGCGCGGCCGCCAGTGCGGCGGCGACGGCGGCCGGCGGCTCCTGCCCGTCGACCTCGCGCGGCTCCATCACGGTCACGACGGGCTCGGCGCCCAGCCGCGCCGCGGCCTCGCGCAGCGCCGCGCCGAGCGACTCGGTCGTGCGGTCGACGACGATCACGACGTCTTCGTTCGGCCGGATCCCGAGGCAGGGGCCGACGACCGTCTCGACCGCGCGCTGCAGGTCGCTCATAGCAGCGCGAGCAGCAGCACGATCACGACGAGGACGAACAGCACCGACCCGGCCGCGGCCGCCTGCCACTGGTTCTGCCAGAAGCCGGGCCGCGCGCGATCGCGCGAGTGGCGGCCCTCGGGCGGGGTGCCGACCCAGTCGTCGTCGTCGTTGGCGGGCATGGCGCGGACCCTAGCGCCAACGAACGGCGGGCATTGAGGGAAGGGCCCGAACCGCCGGTCAACGCCGGTCGGCGCCGCATTTCGGGGGCCCGACCGCGTTGACGGCGTATATCGCCGTCAACGCTGCACACCGGGCCGAAACCTGATGGCGACCGGCGTTGACCGGCGCCTCGCGAACCGGCGCCCCGTTCGGACCCACTCCCTAATGCCGCAGTTCTCGCCGCCCGTACCCTGAACCACGTGACGCGCCTCCTCACCGCGCTCGTGCTCGTCGCCCTGGCCGGCTGCGGCTCCGACCCGCGACCCGCCGCACAGACGCCGACGCCGACGCCGACGCCTACGCCGACCCGAGCCGACGACCTCACCGCGACGTCGAGCGCTGTGCGCGAAGCGATCACCGTCTGGCGCCGCGACGGCGACCCATCGACCGGTGACGCGCCGCCTGAGGTCGCCGCGCTCGCCGCGCGTGTCGAGCGCATCCATCGCGCGCTCGCCGAGATCCGTCGGCTCGGGCGCCAGACGCTGCCGAAGCTCAGCGGCCGCGTCCGCGCCGAGGCGCGCGACGTGATCGCCGCCCGGCGGGCGCTCGACGTCCTCAACGAGCCGCGCCCGGGCGAAAAGCCGCCGAAGGTCCGCCGCGGCCCGCCCGAGCCGGCCGACGTGCTTCGCTGCCACTACCGCGAGGCCCGCGCGCGCTCCGGCGTCAGCGTCACGCTGCTCGCCGCGGTCAACCTGATCGAGTCCGACTTCGGACGCGTACGCAACGACAGCGTCGCGGGCGCGCAGGGCCCGATGCAGTTCATCCCGTCGACCTGGCGCGCCTACGGTCGTGGCGGCGACGTGCATGACCCACACGACGCGATCCTCGGCGCCGCGCGCTTTCTGGCGGCCGCCGGCGCGCGTCACGACGAGGCGGGCGCGCTCTACCGCTACAACCCCTCGTCGCTCTACGTCACGGCGGTCTCGCGCTACGCGCGCGTCATGCGCCGCAATCCGCTCGCTTACTACGCGTTCTACGCGAGCGGCGCCGGTTCTCCCTGACCGCCGCGCGGGTAACCCGGGCCTCGTCGCCACGGGAGGAGTCCCATGTTGAACCGAGTCCTGCAGCCGCGCCTGTGCGCGGCGGCTCTGCTGTCCGTCTGCGCCGCGCTATGCCTCGCCGGACCGGCCCGCGCCAAGCCGCCGGCACCGGGCGCGCCGGGTGCGATCCACGTCTGGGCGCCCGCGGACAAGCACGGCTTCGGCTCCGCCGAGCAACTCGCCAGCAAGGCGTGGTTCACGCTGCGGCAGGGCTCGCTGAGCGAGATCTACTACCCGGACCTGAGCACGCCCGGGTTCCGCGGTCTGCAGTTCGCGGTCAGCGACGGCAAGGGGTTCCTCCAGCGCGAGACGGTGGACGACGACCCGCGCCACATCGAGCCGCTCGCCCAGGGTGTGACGTCGCGCGTCGAGCCGGTGGCGGGGTCGCTCGCGTTCCGCCAGGTCACCCAGGGCACCGGCTGGCGCCTGACCAAGACGTGGATCACCGATCCCGCGCGCGCGACGGTGCTGGCGCGCGTCCGCTTCGAGTCGCTGACCGGCAAGCCGCTGAGGCTGTACGTGCTGGCGGATCCGGCGCCGGGCAACGACGGCAACGACGACCGCGGGATCAGCGGAGACGGGCAGCTGGTCGCCTACGACGACGACGCGGCGAGCGCCGTGGCGGCGGCGCCGGCGATGGGAGCGACGACCAGCGGCTACCGCGGCAGCGCGAGCGATCCCTGGATCGATCTCCAGGACGGGCACATGAGCAACTACGACGCGATCGAGCCCGGCAACGTCGTGCAGGGCGCGCGGACGGCGCTCAACGGGAAGAGCGGCAACCAGACGATGACGCTCGCGATCGGCTTCGGCGACAACGCCGCCTCCGCCCGCGCGACGGCAGCCCAGTCGCTCGCCGCCGGGTTCACGGCGGCCAAGACGGCGTACAAGGCCGGCTGGCTGGCGTACCGCTCCTCATTGGCGGATGCGCCCGCGAGCGTGCGTTCGGACGCGCGGCTGCGACGCCTCTACGACCAGTCGCTGCTCGTACTGGCGGCGTCCGAGGACAAGACCTACCACGGCGCGTCGATCGCCGCGCCGAACATGGCATGGATCTGGGGGACGCTCACGCTCGAGCCCGAACGCCGCTTCTCCGGCCCGTATCACCTCGTCTGGCCGCGCGACCTCTACCACGTGGCCACGGCGCAAAAGGCGGCAGGCGACGATGAGGCGGCCGGCCGGCTGCTGAGCTACCTGTGGCAGGTCCAGAAGGACGACGGCTCCTGGTGGCAGAACACGTTCGTCAACCGCGACGAGAAGTGGACGACCGAGCAGATGGACCAGGTGTCGCTCCCGATCGTGCTGGCGTGGTGGCTCGGGCGCACCGGTCCGGACGACTGGTCGCACGTCCAGCGGGCCGCCGACTACGTCATGGCCAACGGGCCCGACACCGCCCAGGAGCGCTGGGAGAACCAGGGCGGCTGGTCGCCGAACACGATCGCCACCGAGATCGCCGGCCTGATCTGCGCCGCAGACATCGCGCGCAAGAACGGCGCGACCGCGAAGGCGACCGCCTACGAGGCGAGGGCCGACGAGTGGCAGCAGAAGGTGGAGTCGTGGACCGCGACGAGCAACGGCCCGTACTCACCCAGGCCCTACTACCTACGGGTGACGAAGGACGCGAACCCCAATGCCGGCACGCGGTACGAGCTGGGCGACAACTTCATCCGCAACGGCGACAAGACCGTCGACCAGCGCGAGATCGTCGACAACTCGTTCCTCGGCCTGGTGCTGTTCGGGGTCAAGAAGTGGAACGACCCGACGGTGCTCAACTCGCTGCTGGTCGGCGACAGCCAGAGCGCCTACCCGCTGTTGGTGAACACCCCGAGCGGTCCGGTCTGGCACCGGTTCACGTTCGACGGTTACGGCGAGCAGGCCGACGGGCGCGATTGGGACCTGTTCTTCGACAACCCGGCGCGACAGACCCGCGGTCGGCTGTGGCCGTTGCTCACGGGCGAGCGTGGCGAGTACGAGCTGATCGCCGGGCGCAGCGCCAATCTGTTCCTGGACACGATCGCCAACACCGCCAACGACGGGCTGATGCTGCCCGAGCAGGTGTGGGACGACCAGCCGCCCCCGGGCGAGGTGTCGGGCAAGGGCACGCGCTCGGCGACACCGCTGGCGTGGACGCATGGCCAGTTCATCCGCCTGGCGTGGTCGATCGACGCCGGACGGCCGATCGAGCGCCCGTCGATCGTGGCCTGCCGCTATCAGCAGGAGCTGTGTCCGAGTCCGTGAGCTGAGCGACCGTCGGCCGGAAGTGCTTCGCTAGCCTAATTAGTGATGCGAAGCACTTCCCCCGACGTCGAGCTCGCGAGCCAGCTCCGGATCGCCATCGCCCGATCCGCCCGGCGGCTGCGCCAGGAATCCGGCACCGGCCTCTCCCCCTCGCTCACCGCGGCGCTGGCGACGGTCGCGCGCCACGGGCCGCTCACGCCGTCCGAGCTCGCTGCGCGCGAGCGCGTCCAGCGCCCGACGGTGACGCGGATCGTGTTCCGGCTCGAGGAGGCCGGGCTGGTCGCGCGCGCCGCCGACCCCGGCGACCGCCGCTCTTCGCTGATCACGGTCACGCCGGCCGGGCGCGAGCTGCTCGCCGCTGCGCGCACGCGCAAGGACGCGTTCCTCTCCGAGCGCCTCGACGCGCTCGGCGCCGCGGACCGCGCCACGCTCGAGCGGGCCGCCGCGCTGCTCGAGGGCATGTTCGAGTGACCGCGACGCTGGACCGCACCTTCTCCTCGCTCACGGTCCCGAACTACCGCCGCTACTTCGGTGGCCAGGTCGTCTCGATCTCCGGCAACTGGATGCAGATCGTCGCCGAGATGTGGCTGATCGTGCAGCTCACCGGCAGCGGCGCCGCGGTCGGGATCACAGCCGGGCTGCAGTTCCTGCCGGTGCTGCTGTTCGGCGCCTGGGGCGGCGTGCTGGCGGACCGGTTCGACAAGCGCACGCTGCTCACGATCACCCAGCTCTGCATGGCGGTCCCGGCGCTCGCGCTCTGGGGGCTGACGGCGGGCGGTGCGATCGAGGCATGGATGGTCTACGCGCTCGTCCTCGCGCGCGGGTCGGTGACCGCGATCGACAACCCGGCGCGGCAGGCGTTCGTGATGGAGATGGTCGGGACCGAGCGCGTGGTCAACGCGGTCGCGCTGAACTCCGTGATCGTGCATTCGGCGCGGGTCGTCGGGCCGGCGGCGGCCGGCGTGCTGATCGCGCTGCTCGGCGTGGCGGCGTGCTTCGCCGTCAACGCGGCCACGTTCCTCGCGATGGTCACCGCGCTGCGGCTGATGGACCCGGCGCTGCTGCAGCGGGGCGAGCGCGTGCGGCGCGCGCCCGGCCAGCTGCGAGCGGCGCTGGCCTACGTCCGCCGGACGCCGGCGCTGCGGATCCCGCTGGCGATGATGGTCGTCGCCGGGGTCGTCTCGTTCAACTTCCAGGTACTCCTGCCGCTGCTCGCCGCCCAGACCTGGCACGGCACGGCGGCGACCTACGCGACGCTGACGGCGGCGATGGGCGTCGGGTCGGTGCTCGGCGCGCTCGCGGCCGGCGCGCGCGGGAGCGTGACGCCGCAGCTCCTGGTCGGCTCTGCGGCGCTGTTCGGCGGCGCCGAGCTGCTCGTCGCGCTGGCGCCGTCGTTCGAGCTGCAGGCGCTCGCGCTCGTGCCGATGGGCGCCGCGAGCGTCACGTTCGCGGCGGGCGTGAACTCGTCGCTGCAGCTCGCCGCCGCGCCGGAGCTGCGCGGGCGCGTGATGGCGCTGTACTCGATCGTGTTCCTCGGCTCGACCCCGATCGGCGCGCCGCTCGTCGGCTGGCTCGCCGAGGTCGCCGGCCCGCGCAGCGGTCTCTTCGCGGGCGCGGCCGCTGCGCTCGCCGCGGCGGTCTACGCGCGCTGGGCGTTCGCCCGCGCGCAGGGGGACCGGGTGCCGCCGCGGCGACCCCCGCGCCGCCGTGACGAGTGCGGGCATCCGCCGGTGTACGGTCCGCAGCGTGAGCACGTCGCCTGACGACGCTCCGGCGCTGGCACCGCTGCTTCACGACGCGGTGCGCAGCGGCCGATTCGAGGCGCTGGAGAGCGTGCTCGCAAGCGACGCGACGCTCGACAGCAGCAGCGAGCACGGCCGGCGCCGGCTGCGTGGACGTGACGCGATCGTCGCGCACCTCTCCGCTCCGGGGCCAGGCGAGCTCCTGCAGTGGGAGGCGGACGAGTGGCCCTCGGGCGCGGCTGTGACGTTCGAGTGGCGCGGAGCCGCCGGCGGAGTCGACCGCCGCCGCTGGTACCTGCGCCGCGCGGGCGCGGAGGTGATCGCGCTCTTCAGCTACGCCGCCCGGCCGCGGATCGGCGCCTCCGCAGCCGGCGCGCAGCTGCCGGGCGCGCTGCTCGAGCGGCTGGGCCGCGGCGCACGCCGGGCGACGTTGTCGCACGGCGGGAACTCCGGCGCCGCGCTCGAGCGCGTGACGCTGGGCGACGGGAACCGGCTGGTGGCGAAGTACGTGGGCCCGGCCGCCGACTGGCTCGGTCGCGTCACACGCGACCGCGGCCGTACCGCGCTGCTGTGGCAGGCCGGCGCGTTCGCGCGAATGCCCGCGCAGCTCGACCACGGCATCGAGACGGTGCTGCCCGACGGGGACGGCTGGTGGGTGGTGATGCGGGATCTCGCGGACACGTTCCTGGCAGACGATCGACGGCTGACACGCGCCGAGAGCCGGCGCATCCTCGACGCCGTGGCCCTGCTGCACGCGACCTTCGCCGGCGACGTCCCGGACGGCGCCGCCACGCTCGCCGCTCGTCTGGGGATGACCTCGCCGCGCGTCGCCGACGCCGAGCGCGACGGGCCGGACCTGCTCCCCAAGCAGCTCGAGGCGGCATGGGATGCGTTCTCGCACGCCGTCCCGGACGACGTCGCCGGAGAGGTGCTCTCGGCGGCTCAGGACCCGACCGTGCTGGCCGCCGCACTCGAGGACACCGGTGCACGGACGCTGCTGCATGGCGACCTGCGCGACGACAACCTCGGCCTCAGCGACGACTGCGTGGTGCTGCTCGACTGGGACCTGGCCACGGCCGGCACGCCGAGCGTCGAGTTCGCCTGGTACCTGGTCCACGACGCGTGGCGCATCGACGCCACGCACGACGAGCTCGAGCACGACCACCGCGCCTCGCAGGGCGACCGTCTGGACGAGCGCGAGCTCGAGCTGGGCATCCTGACCGGCCTCGTCCAGTACGGCTGGATCTTCGGCCACTCCCTGATCGTCCACCCCGATCCCGCCGAGGCGGCCTGGGCCAGGACCGAGCTCGACTGGTGGGTGCCGCGCACCCGGCGGGCGCTCGAGGGCACGGGAGGGATGCCGGCCCCGCGCGTGTGATGCTCGGGCGGAACCGGACCCCGGCCCGGCATCGACCTGACTTCCACCCGATCGCTGCACGAGGCGCTCGGCGAAGGGCTCGAGGTCGACGCGCGGCGCCCCGTCTGCTCGTGCTTGCGCTGGTGCGCCGGCTCTGCGACGAGGCGGACGCGGTCGGCGACCTCGTCCCGGACGCGGTGATCGGCGCCCTCGCGGTCGAGTACGGCTGCGACCTCATCACGCTCGACCGCGACTTCGCCCGCTTCGGCTCGGTCCGCCACCTACGCCCACCCGGCGCCTAAGCGCCCGTAATCGACCGCGCCTCCCGCGCGCTAACAGGGTCTGCATCTTTCGCGCCGCGACGCGTGCGCAGTCACGCGCAGTGCGCGTCCGCCTCGGTCGCGCCGGCGCTGGCAACCCGTCGCGGGAATCATGCGGACTCGAGCGACTCGA
>Ga0126306_10000586_pt1 | contig 17385 bp, 12 predicted proteins | sample Plot27_FD_92592 | JGI IMG/M metagenome (GOLD analysis project Ga0126306, IMG submission 92592) | Serpentine soil microbial communities from UC McLaughlin Reserve, CA, USA - Plot27 | ecosystem: Environmental > Terrestrial > Soil > Grasslands | place: USA: UC McLaughlin Reserve, Lake County...
ACCCGGGAGGTGCTCCGCGAGGCCGAGCGCGACCCCCAGCGACGGCCTGCCATCCACGTCGGAGGCTGATCGAGCCAGACGACCACGCTCCGGCTCCACCAGCCGATCTCGCGCCTACTAGCCACCGTGTCTACCCGCCAACGGAGTCAGCTGGCGAGGCCGATGACCAGCCACATGAAGCCGACGCCGAGGACCGTGCAGGCCAAGGTGAGGCGGCTTGGATGGCGGGCGTGGGCCTCGGGAAGGATGTCAGAGGTTGCCAGGTAGAGGAGGACGCCGGCGAGAAACCCGAGGTAGAGCCCGAGGATCTCCTGCGGGATGGTCACCAGGAGCGTGATGGCGGCACCCGTCACGGGGGCGAGGGCGTCGGCGACGAGCAGGATCAGCGCCCGCCGGCGGTCGTTCCCGTACAGCGAGGTGACGGTGTAGGTGTTGAACCCGTCGGCGAAGTCGTGGCTGAGCACGGCGATCGCCACCACGGCCCCGACGGTGCTGCCGGCCTGGAACCCGGCACCGATGGCCAAGCCGTCCAGCAGGCTGTGCACGACCAGCGCGGACGCCGCAAAGATGCCGAGGCCTGGGGCGTGAACGTGGCCCGCGTACTCACCTTTCTCACCTTCGTGCCCGCGGTGGATCGCCAGCGAGCGCTCGACGATGTGCAAGGTCAGAAAGCCGAGTACGGCGGCGAGCATGGCCAGTGGAACGCCGAACAACTCGCCGGGCTGCTGGCTGAGTGCTTCGGGCACCAGGTCGAAGCCGACGACACCGAGCATGAGCCCTGCCGCGAGCCCGAGGATGAGGTGCTGTTGGTCGCGGAACCGCAAGGCGGCGAAGCCACCGACCAGTGTGGCGACGAATGCTCCAAACGCCACAAGAAGGGGGATCACCGTCGCCTCTTCTCCGTCGGGGTGCGTACCGGGACGGAATTATGGAGGGACGAGAAGCGGGGCGCTGGGGCTGGCTAGCGTGGGGCGCGCAGCACGGTCAGGGACCGCGGACCCACGGTCACCGGGTCGCCGGCGGTGACCGCTGTGGTCCGCTGCGGGTCGTAGGTATCCAACTCGACCTGCCAGTCCGCAGGGCGGCCGACATCGGGGAGGCTGAAGGCGACCGGCTCCCACCAGGCGTTGGCCAGGATGAGCAGGTCGTCGTCGAGCAGTGGCCGCCCGCGTTGGTCCAGGTCGGGTGCGGCCATCCCGTCCAGGTGCACCGCCACCGTCCGCGCGCCGGGCCACTGCCAGTCCCCCTCGGTCATGGGCGTGCCGGCCGGGGTGTACCAACCCAGATCCCGCACGGTGGCGAAGTTGCGGCGGCGTAGCACCGGGTGCGCGTGGCGCAAGGCGAGCAGCCGGCGGGTGAAGGCGAGCAGGTCGTGGTCGACGGCCGACCAGTCGTACCAGGAGATCTCGTTGTCCTGGCAGTAGGCGTTGTTGTTGCCACCCTGGGTGCGGCCGAGCTCGTCACCGCCACCCAACATCGGCACACCGCGGGACAGCGCCAGGGTGGCCAGCAGCGCCCGGGACTGCCGCGCCCGCAGGGCAACGATGGCCGGGTCGTCGCTGGGGCCTTCCACCCCGCAGTTCCACGACCGGTTGTCGTCGGTCCCGTCCCGGTCGGCCTCGCCGTTGGCCTGGTTGTGCTTGGCGTCGTAGGAGACCAGGTCTCGCAGGGTGAAGCCGTCATGACTGGTGATGAAGTTGATCGAGGCGGCGGGCCGACGCCGCGACCAGCCGTACAGGTCGGGAGAGCCGGCCACGCGGGTCGCGACCTGGCCGAGCAGGCCGTCCTGGCTGCGCCAGAAGTCCCGCACCGTGTCGCGGAACTTGCCGTTCCACTCGCTCCACTCCGGGGGGAAGCGACCGACGTCGTAGCTGTCGGGCTGGCCGACGTCCCACGGCTCGGCGATCAGCTTGACCTGCGAGATGACCGGGTCCTGGGTGACCACGTCGAAGAAGGACGACAGCCGGTCGAAGCGGCCCTCCTCCTCCTCCCGGGCGAGGGTGGCCGCCAGGTCGAAGCGGAACCCATCCACGCGCATCACGGTCGCCCAATAGCGCAGCGAATCCAGCACCATCCGCAGGCATCCAGGGTTCGAGAGGTCCAGGCTGTTGCCCGTGCCGGTGGTGTCGAAGTAGTGGGCCAGATCCCCTGGGACCAGCCGGTAGTAGCCGGGGTTGTCCAGACCCCGGTGGCACAGCGTCGGACCATGCTCGTTGCCCTCGGCGGTGTGGTTGTAGGCCACATCCAGCAGCACCTCCAGGCCAGCCGCGTGCAGGGCGCGCACCATCGCCTGGAACTCGGCGACCTCCCCGCCAGGGCGGCCCGCCCGCGCCGCGGCCGAGTACGCCTCGTGCGGCGCGAAGTACCCGATCGGGTCATAGCCCCAGTAGTTGGTCAACCCCCGCGCGGCCAGCGTGCCATTGGTCACCGACCGCTGGACCGGCAGCAGCTCGACCGCAGTCACCCCCAGGCCGGCCAGGTGCTCGAGCACCGCCGGGTGCCCAAGTCCGGCGTAGGTGCCGCGAAGCTCCGGCGGAACGTTCGGGTGGGCCGCGGTGATCCCCTTGACGTGGGTCTCGTAGATCACCGAGTCGGCCAGGCGGGTGCCTGGCGGCCGGTCGTCGCCCCAGTCGAAGGCCGGGTCGACCACGATCGAGCGCGGCGCGAAGGGGGCCGAGTCCTGCTGGTTGTCGCCGGCGAAGCTATCGTGCCAGGCGACCCCGCCGATGATCGCCTTGGCGTAGGGGTCCAGCAGCAGCTTGGCCGGGTTGCAGCGCAGTCCCCGCGAGGGGTCATAGGGGCCGTGCACCCGGTAGCCGTAGCGCTGCCCCGGTCCGACCTCGGGCACGAACCCGTGCCACACGCCCGCGTCGTACTCCGGCAGCGGCAGCTGCGTCTCCCGGCCGTGGCTGTCGAACAGGCACAGGAGGACCGCGTCGGCGACCTCGGAGGCAACCGCGAACCCCGTGCCACCCGGCGATGGCGTCGCCCCCAGCGGGAACGCCGACCCGGGCCACATCTCGGTCATCGCTGCCTCGTCGCCATGGTTCCAGAGGAGCGCGGCAGAACTACGGTGCTTCATTGTCACCCCACCACGCCCTGACGACGCAACCGCTTGTTGTGTTGGTGGCGCTACACGGCGGGCCCCGCGGCCTTGATGCTGCTACCACCATCCCTGCCGCTTAGCCCATCGCAGCAGGGTCGCCGACATGGCCGCCATGACCACCAGGACGACCGCCAGGTGGGGGAAGTCGGTGCGGTCATTCACGATGATGTTCATCCCATACACCGACGACAGCGCGGTGATCGGCAGGGTGATGACCGCGATCAGGGCCAGCCGTTCGGCGGCGATACCTCACGGGTGATCGTCTCCACAACGCCTCTTGGCCTTCCGCCAGGGCCGAGACGATCGCATAGGACAACTCAGCCGACGACCCCGGGCGCAGCCGTCCAGCCTCGATCCGCCCCAGCACCGCGCGGGTCTCCCGCTGGGCGGCCTCGGGCGTGACCGCCGGGTTGAGCGGGCCGTGGACGGTGACCACATATCGAGGGCCGATGAACTGGTCGAGCTCTACGTAGTGGACATGGCCACCCGTGCCGAGCTCAGGAGCGTGCAGCACGACGAAAATGTGGTCGCGGTAGGCGCGCACCTTGGGCACAGCGTTGCGCTCCATGCAGGCACCGATGGCCAGGGGGTGGAAGCCGAACACCTCCGACAGCACCCGGGCGGCCTCCTCGTCACAGACGGGGATATCGATCCATACGAATCCGTGGTCGCGGTCGAGCAGCTGCTCCAGCTCCCCGATCGGATGCTGCTGGATGCCTTCATCGGACACGAAGCGAACGTCCGACCAGACGAGACCGACCAGCGAGCTGGAAGCTGGCTCCCATCCTGGCCGTCGACGGGCGCCTCACCGGCTTGCACGGAACCACCATCGGCATAGATCCCGAGCTGGCCGGCCACAGGTCCTTATGGTAGGTGGATGACGCCCTGCAGTCCGGCGTCCGTTGGCCAGGCCTGCTCCCCCGGTCGCGCGAGCGCGCATCCTCAGTCGCCGGGTGCGAATCCCGCTGCCGTCAGCATCCGCCGCAGGTCGACGATCATCTGCTGGTCGATGTCCTTGCCCCGCGGGGGCTGGAGGACCTCGGTCTCGGGACCCAGCACGACCTTGACCTTGCCATTGTGCTCTTCGGTCGTCGTCCCGACGGCTTCCAGGAGCGACAGCACCTGGCGCCACTCGATATTGCTGCTCGAGGGATGGGTGAAGATCTTCTCGAGGGTGTCGCGATGGTGGTGGGTGAGGTCCGCTGCCATGCGCCGTCCTCCTCAGGTCTGCGCTACAGGCTACCCGCACCTATGCAGGCCGCCAGAAGCCTTGTCCGTAACGCCGCTCGAACAAGGAGTGATCTGCGACCAGGAGCAGTGGCGTACCGCGATGCGGTCGGCAAAACTCGCACGGTGACCGCCATGCCACCAAAGACGCTGTACCACCGATGGGTGGGCTGGCATGCCCTTGCGCTGCGGCGAGCCGTCATCGTGGCCGGCATCGGGCTGATCGTGGCGGTTGTGCTCCTGTGGTTCGTGACCTGGGAGATGGCCGTGGTCGCCGGCTGGGACGCCGCCGCGATCGTCTTCCTCGCGATCATCTGGCCGATGATGATCCGAGCGGACGTCTCGCACGTCGAGCAGTGGGCGACCCGCGAGGACGAGACCCGCGGCTCCGCCAGGGTGCTGCTGCTCTGGGCGAGCGTGGCCAGCCTTCTTGGCGCCGGCTTCGCCCTCAGTCTTGCGGAGCGGGAGAGCGGGCCACCGCGGGTGCTGCTCACCGGCTTCGCAGTGTTGACCGTTGCGCTGTCGTGGACGGTGGTCAACACGGTCTACACCCTGCGCTATGCCGACCTGCACTTCCGATCGAGGGCCGTGGGCATTGCCTTCGGCGACGCGGCCGGGCAGGAGCGGCCCACCTACCGTGACTTCGCCTACATCGCCTTCACCATTGGCATGTGCTACCAGGTGTCCGACACAACGGTGCGCGATCCCCGGATCCGGCGCACCGTCCTCTCCCACGCCTTCCTGTCGTACGTGTTCGGCGTGGTGATCGTTGGCGGCTCCGTCAACATCATCGCCGGACTGATCTTCTGAACCCACGCCGGACGAGGAGTCCTGGCCGACGCCTACCAGGCGCTGCTGCGCTACGGGCCACTGCTCCCACTCAGCTCACGACATCGGTGGCCTTGTGACCCGGCGCGAGGCTGCCGTCGGCCTTTCGCCCCGCGTCACGGTGTCGCGGACAGGCGGGGTAGGTCCTCGAGCTTGAGGGCGAGCTCGACCTGCAGCCGCAGGTCGCCGCGGGCGGGGTCGCCGCCGAGGAGGCGGCGGATGCTGCGCAGCCGGTAGGCGAGCGTGTTGGCGTGGACATAGAGTCGCCGTGCCGTCTCGTTGGCGTTGTAGTCGGCCTCCACATAGGCGCGCAGCGTCGCCAGCAGGTCGGTGCCGTGGGCGGCGTCGTAGCGTCTGAGCTGCCCCAGAGCGTCCTCGACGAAATCGCGCCGGTGCCGCGATCCGCCACCGCCGAGCAGGACCCGGTAGACGCCGAGGTGCTCGAAGGCCAGCGGACGGTCGGCGACGTCGAGCCTACGGGCCACCTCGAGGGCCTGCTCAGCCTCGTCCAGCCCGTGTGCCAGCTCGCGGGCGGTGCACACAGGGGAGCTGACGGCCAGGTGGACCCGCGCCCCCGGCCCGACCCGCTCGGCCGCGGCGCGGATCCGGTCGAACAGCTCCCCGGCGACCTCCAGGTCCCGGGCCAGGTTCTCCCGGGCGGAGGGCAGCAGCAGCAGAAATCCGGACCGCCACGGGACGACGGCGGCCACGCCGACGACCTGGAGGCACTCCCGCTGGACCGCGGGGTACAGGCGCGCCTGAGGCAACTGCACCTGGTCTCTCCATCGAGCGCTCCGCTCGCTGGTGGGCTGTCGCCAGCTTGCGGACAGCTGCGCGAACCGCCACGGTCCGGCGATCGTGTAGCCGAGGTCGGCCAGTATCCGCTGGATGTCATGGTCGTCGCGGTACTCGCCGCTGGACAGATCCCGGAGCAGGTCTCCCTTGAGCCGCAGCTCCAGCTCGTAGGAGGTCCGCTCGTGGAGCATCTCCAGGGCGAAGATGGTCGCGGCGTGCTCGATCGCCCGCGCGTCGATGTGGTCGAGCGGGGCGGCGCCGTCCCAGACCGCCAGGTAGCCACCGAAATGGCTGCCAACGGCGATCGGCGCGAGCGCGGGCCGTTCGCCGCGCTCCTGACCACCCTGCCACCAGTTGTCGCCGTGGCCGTCGCTGATCCAGCGCCGGTGCGGCTGCAGCTCGTCGGGCCAGCGGGCGCTGGCGAGCGGCCGCAGCGCCGGGTCGAGGACCATGACCGGGCGGCCCACGAGGTCGGCGAGGCGCTCGGCCAGCGGCGCCATGCCGGGCGCATCGAACGCGGTCCGCGACAGCTCGCGCTGCAGGAAGATCGCCCGCTCCAGCTGGCGCCCTTGCTCGCGGACCTGCCGGAACAGGTGGGCGGACTGGACACTGACGGCCAGCAGCGGGGCGACCAGCGTGAACAGCTCGAGATCGTCCTCGTCGAAGGCGCCGCGCCGCTTGTTGATCGCGTGGCAGACGCCGATCGTCTGCCCTTCGACGACGAGCGGGACGCTGAGCGTGTTACGCGCTCGGAACATGTCGACGAACCGCCGGATCAGCCGGGGGTCGTTCGGGGCGTCGTTGGTCATGTATGGGCGACCTGACAGGAACACCTTGACCGCGTTGCCGCCGTCCCGCAGGGCCACGTGGTAGGCGCTGATCAGGTCCGGGTCGTCGATGCCGAACGCGGGCTGCTGCAGCACCAGCTCCGAGCGCTGCGGGTCGTACAGCAGGAAGCCGGCGCTCTCGACATCCAGCAGCTCGCTGATGGTCGTGATCAGCGCCGCGACCGCCTGCTCGTAATCGGCGGTCGAGGCCATCGCCCGGCCGACCTGCATGAGGGCGTGGACACGGCGCTCCTCGAGTTCGACCCGCATCAGCACCCCTCCCGCCCGTCTGGGGCATCGTAACAAGCACCGGCCGCAAAGTCTGTGGGATCGGCACATGGAGCCGACCCGCGAGGCGGGCGACGCTGCTCGGACAGCCGTCGGTCGAGGGGAGTCGCATGTACACCGTCGACATCGACACCGGGGGAACGATGACCGATGGGCTCGTGTCGGACGGCACGACCCTGGTCACCGCCAAGGTCGACACCACGCCGCACGATCTCACCGTGTCGTTCCGGGAGGTCCTCCTGGAGGCGGCGCGGCGGCTGGGCTTCGGCGACGACCTCGGCGCCTTCCTCGACGAGGTGTCCATCATCCGCTGGACGACGACGATCACCTCGAACACGCTGGGAGAGCGCAAGGGCGCCAAGCTGGGGCTGCTCGTCCGACGGGGCAGCGAGCGCAGCCTCTACGGCGACGGCCCCTCACCCGCGATCGGCACCCTCGTCGCCGAGCGCAACGTGATCGGCCTCGGCGACGGGGCCGACGGGCAGGGCGTGCTGGACGGTGTCCGCCGGCTGTTGGAGGACGGTGCCCGCCGCATCTGCGTGAGCCTGGACAGGTTCCCGGAGACGAGCCGGGAACAGGCCGCCAAACGGGTCATCGAGGCGCAGTACCCCGACCACTACCTGGGTGCCGTGCCGGTCCTGCTCGCCAGCGAGATGGCCGAGGTCGACGACGCCGCCACCCGGACACACTGCGCGCTCATCAACGCCTACGTGCACAGCCAGCTGGCGTCCTCGCTGTTCAAGGCCGAGGACCTGCTCCGCTACGACGACCGGTGGGCGGGCGCGTTGCTGATCGGCCACAGCAACGGGGGGGTGGCGCGGGTCGGCAAGACCAAGGCCGTCGACACCATCGAGTCCGGACCGGTCTTCGGCACCTACGCCGCCGCGTGGTACGCCCGACGGTACGGGTTCGCCCGGGTCGTCTGCCTCGACGTCGGCGGCACGACCGCCAAGGCCAGCGTGGTGGAGTCCGGTGAGCCCCGCTACACGCGGGACGGCGACCTGTTCGGCATCCCGATCCGGCTTCCCCTCGCCATGCTGCGATCGGCCCCGTTGGGTGGCGGCAGCGTCGCGCGTCCGGACGGCGCTGGCGGGGTGACCCTCGGCCCCGACAGCATGGGCGCGGCGCCCGGACCCGCCTGCTACGGGCTCGGCGGGGACCAGGCCACCCTGACCGACGCGTTGCTGGTGCTCGGTTACCTCGACCCGGCGGGCTTCCTCGACGGCCGCCGCAGGTTGGACGCCAGCAGAGCGCGCGCGGCCCTGGAGGGCCGGGTCGCCGAGCCGCTCGGTGTCTCGGTCGAGGACGCTGCCCGCCGGATCGCCGACGCCGCGGTCGGTATCGTCGCCGAGCTGGTCGGCTCGACCCTGGCGCGCGCTGGGATCGACCCCGGCGAGGCGGTGCTGTTCGCGTACGGCGGCAACGGCGGCCTGTTCGCAGGCCCGGTGGCCGAGCGTCTCGGCATCGGCGGCGCGCGGGTGTTCGCCCTCGGCCCGGTCCTGTCGGCGTTCGGCTCGGCGGTCTCCGACGTCGTGCACGTCTACGAGCGCAGCCTCGGCGTGGTCGCGGGAGAAGGCCGCGACGCGGTCGTCGAGGCGGCCCGCGATCTGGAGGCGGTCGGGCGGCGCGACCTGGCAGCTGAGGGGTTCGACCCGGACCAGGCGGCCATCGATGTCGAGCTCGACGTTGAGGAGCGCGGCGCCCGCCGCGCGGCGCAGGGCCGGGACGCCGCCTCGGCGCTTGCCAGCCTGCCGGGCGAGGCCCGCGTCGACGTCGTCCGGGTCCGCGCCCGGCAGCGACTGGTGGCCTGCCAGCCGCCGCAGCGGGCCGGCGGCGCGGGGGCCGACCCGGCGCTGCGCGCGCTGCTGCTGCCCGACGGCGGCGCAACCCAGGCGCCGGTGTACGACTGGACCGCCCTGGCCCCTGGCAGCCGCATCGACGGCCCGGCGCTCGCGACCGGCGGGAGCATGACCTGCCTGGTGCCGCCCGGGTGGGCGCTGGAGGTTGACGATCTCGGTGACGCCGCGCTGCTGCGCGTCGGCGGTTGAGCTCACGGGAGGCATGATGACCGCGCGACTGCGTTTCACGGAGTACCTCGACCTGGACCTGGACGAGGAGGTGTGGCGCTGCAACCGCTGCGACGCGGTGCTGACCTCCGCGCGCAACCTGTACAAGGTCGGCTGCCTGGTCTACGAGCGCGACCCTCGGGAGATCCACCCGCCCCTGCTCGAGGGGGACTACACCTTCTCCCCCGATCCCGAATGGGTCCGCATCCTCGAGTTCTACTGCCCCTCGTGCGGCATCCAGGTCGAGACGGAGTACCTGCCCCCTGGGCATCCGATCACCGCTGACATCGCCATCGACGTCGACCGGTTGAAGCAGCGGATCGCCGCCGCCGAGATCGAGGTGTCGGACGGGCGACTGGTCGTCCCTGGGCGTGAGGGGGCTGCGCGATGAGCCCGGCGCAGCTGTCCCCCACCGCCCAGCTCAACTCGGTCGACATCGACGTCGGTGGCACCTTCACCGACGTCGTGCTGACCCTCGACGGCCGGCGCTGGATCGCCAAGGCGCCGACCACGCCCTATGACCTGTCGGTGTGCTTCATGAACGCGATCGAGGAGGTGGCCGCCGAGGCCGGCCAGGACCTGGAGGGGCTTCTGCCCCGCCTTGGCATCGTGCGCTACTCCACGACCGTGGCCATGAACCGCCTCATCGAACGCCGCGGGCCGCGGGTCGGGCTGATCACGACCGAGGGCCACGAAGACGCGATCCTCATCGGCCGCGGCGCCCAGTGGACCGACGGGACGCGCCTGGCCGAGCGCCGCAACCTCGCCCTGCAGCGCAAGCCCACTCCCCTGATCCCACGGACGATGATCGTCGGCGTCAAGGAGCGCATCGACTCGACCGGCCGGGTGATCCGGCCGCTGGACGAGGACGACCTGCGGCGCAAGCTGCGCATGCTGATGGACCGCGGAGCGCGGTCGATCGTCGTCTCGCTGCTGTGGAGCTTCGCCAACCCGCAGCACGAGCGGCGCGCCAAGGAGATCATCCGCGAGGAGTACAAGGAGTACCACATCGGCTACCTGCCGGTGGTGCTGTCGAGCCAGGTCGTGCCCAAGCTCGGCGAGTACGAGCGGACCATGACCGCCGTGCTGGACGCCTACCTGCAGCATTCGATGCAGACCGAGCTGTCGGCGATGTGGGACCGGCTGCGCGAGCTCGGCTACCTCGGCAGCTTCCTGATGATCCACAACTCGGGCGGCAGTGGCGAGGTGTTCAAGACCAGCGCCAGCCGCACCTACAACGGCGGACCGGTGTCGGGGCTGATGGGCTCCTATCACCTGGCGACCTCGCTCGGCTACAAGAACGTGGTCGCCGGTGACATGGGCGGGACGAGCTTCGACATCGGGCTGGTCGTGGACCAGAGCGTCCGCAACTACGAGTTCCGCCCGATCATCGACCACTGGATGGTCGCCATCACCATGCTCCAGACCCTGTCGATCGGTGCCGGCGGCGGGTCGATCGCCTGGATCGACCACGACCTCGGCGGCCAGCTGAACGTCGGGCCGCGCAGCGCCGGCTCGGACCCCGGCCCGGTCTGCTACGACCAGGGCGGCGCCGAGCCGACGGTCACGGACGCCGACGTCGTGCTCGGCTACATCAACCCCGATACCTACTACGGGGGGCGCATGCCGCTGAACCGCGCCAAGGCCGAGCGGGCGATCAGCGAGAAGATCGCCGGGCCCATGGGCATCGGGGTCGAGGAGGCGGCGGCGCTGGTCCGCCGCATCGTCGACGAGAACATGCACAGCGCGATCAAGCGTGAGATCCACCTGCGCGGCTACCACCCCGAGGACTTCGTGCTGTTCGCGTTCGGCGGGGCCGGGCCGACCCACGTCTCTGGCTTCCTCGGCGACCTGGGCGGTGCCGTGATCTTCCAGACGGCGCCGGTGTTCTGCGCGCTGGGCTCGTCGATCATGGACATCGTCCACCTCTACGAGACATCGCGGCGGATGATCGTGATGGCGCCGATGACCCAGGAGCTGACCACCGAGTACGAGGTGTTCAACGGGGTCGTCGACCAACTGGTCGAGCAGGCCAGGGCTGACCTGACGGCTGAGGGCCTGCCGGCGGACAGCGCCGAGTTCAGCCTGGAGCTGGACATGCTCTACGGCGGTCAGGTGAACGTGAAGCGCACCGCCTGCCCGGTGCTGCGCCTTCGCGGCCCCCAGGACGTCCAGGCGCTGTACGACGAGTTCGAGCGCGAGTTCTCCGAGGCCTTCAGCCCCCTGGTCGTCAACAAGCCTGGCGGCGTCTACCTGGACAACTTCGTGCTGAGGGTGAGCCTGCCGACGCCGAAGCCACCCCTGCCGGACCTGCCCCTGTCGGGCGCGGACGCCGGCGCGGCGTTGTCCGGCAAGCGCCAGGCGTGGTGGCCCGGCCAGGGCTGGGGCGACACCTCGATCTACGAGGCGGAGGCGCTGCGGCCCAGCCACCGGATCGACGGGCCAGCGATCGTCGAGGCCCCGCTCACCACGGTGGTGGTCCCGCCCGGCATGCGCTACACCATCGACCGGCACGGCCTCGGCCTGCTGCAGGCCGCCGAGAACGGGGGCGCCCGATGATCCCAACCCTCGAGCAGAAGCTGGCCTGGCTCAAGCCCACACCGGTCACGGGTGAGGGACGGGAGTCCATGGGCGCGCTCGGCCTCGGCGAGTTCGAGATCGGCTTCCAGCGGACCAACGACATCCTCGACGAGGGCATGGACGTGTTCGTCCGCTCGTGCCGCAGCGCCATGGGCATCGCCGGCGATTCGCTGGTCGGGATCTTCACCGCCGACGGCGACATGGTGAACGGCTCCTGCGGGACCTACCTGCACGCCGTGATCCCACCGCTGGTCATCAAGTTCATTCTGCACAACTACCGCGACAATCCGGGCATCAGGGACGGCGACCTGTGGTTCGCCAACGACGCGGTCTACGGCGGCATCCACAACCCCGACCAGCTCGTGGCGATGCCGGTGTTCTTCCGGGGCGAGCTGATCGCCTGGACCGCGGCGCTGGTCCACACCACCGAGACCGGCGCCTCCGAGCCCGGCGGCATGCCGATCGGGGCCACCGCCCGGTTCGAGGAGGGCCTCAACCTGCCGCCCACCAAGATCGGCGAGAACTTCCAGGTGCGCGACGACATCGTGACGATGTTCGAGGCGTTCGGCATTCGCGCGCCGCAGATGGTGGCGGTCGACCTGAAGGCGCGCTGCACGACCGCCGACCGTGTCCGCACCCGGCTGCTCGAGTTCTGCGAACGCGAGGGGGTCGACTACGTCAAGCTGCTGTTTCGCCGGATGCTCGAGGTGGCCGAGGAGGGCGCCCGCGCGCGCATCCGCACCTGGGCCGACGGGGTCTACCGCTCGGTCCATTTCGCCGACGCGGTCGGGCTGAACCAGGGCCTGGTGCGCAGCTGCTACATGACCCTGATCAAGCAGGATGATCACCTGCTGGTCGACTTCACCGGCACCGGCCCGGAGACGCCGTCGTCCTACAACGCCCACCCGCAGGCGGCGATCGGGCACTTCGCCAACTACGTCTACGAGTACCTGTTCCATGACCTGCCGATCAGCAACGCCACCTTCGCCCCGATCGACTTCGTGTTCGAGCCGGGCTCGTGCCTGTACCCCGACGTCCGCGCCGCCACCAGCAACTCGGTGATGATCGCCACCGGCGTGATGAGCGCGGTGCACAACACCTTCGCCAAGGCGGTGTTCTCCACCGAGCACTGGCGGCAGGCCGGCGCCTCCCAGGGCAACGGCGGCAACGCGGTGGTGCTCGCCGGGATGTCCCAGTGGAGCTCGCCATTCGCCGACATGCTCGCGTACTCGATCAACACCGAGGGTCAGGGCGCGCTGCCGGAGATGGACGGCATGAACGCCTTCGGGTTCCCGTGGTGTCCGGCGGGCCGGGCGCCGGACGTGGAGCTGGTCGAGAACGAGTTCCCGCTGTTCATCCCGATCTCGTCGCACTGGAAGGACTCCGCCGGCCACGGCAAGCAGCGCGGCGGGGTCGGCACCGCCCAGCTGTGGGTCACCCACCACGTGCCGATGGTGTTCATGATGGCGATCGCGGACAACTCCAAGATCCAGACCCCGCAGGGCCTCTTCGGTGGCTACGCCCCGTGCACGATCCCCGGCGTCAGCGTCGCTGGCGCGGACCTGATGCAGCGGCTGGCCGCCGGGGACGCGATCGACCTCGACATCACCGAGGTGCTCCGCTCGCGCAGCATCGGCGGTGAGTGGAGCAACGAGTTCCAGGGCCGGGCGCCGCGACCGTACATGGAGAACGACGTGATCACGGTCGCGTTCGCGACCGGCGGCGCCGGCTACGGCGATCCGCTGGAGCGCGACCCGGAGGCGGTCGGCGACGACATCGAGAAGGGCCTGGTCTCGGAGTGGGCCGCCGAGCACGTCTACCACGTCGCCTGGGACGCCGAGCGCCGGCGGGTCGACCCCGCCGAAACCGAGCGGCGCCGTGCCGCCGAGCGCCAGGCGCGCATCGCCCGCGGGCGACCCTATGAGGAGTTCGAGGCGGAATGGTCGCGGCGCAAGCCTCCAGAGGAGATCCTCACCTGGTATGGCAGCTGGCCCGACGCCAAGCCACTCGCACCGCTGATGCGTCCCTGACCCGAGCCGGCCATGCCCGCACCCGCGCCGCTCGCCCGCAGCCGCGCCAGGCTCCTGGCCAGGCGCGGCCAGGCCTCGCCCCCCCTGGTCTGCCCGCTCGTCCTCGCCCAGGCCGCGGAGATCGAGGCGCTGCCGCTGCAGCGGTTCCTGACCGACGCGACCAAGCTCACCAACGGCCTACTGGCGCTCCACGGGGCGCTGGGCAACGACGTGATCGTCACCGCCGCCGCCGACGGCCTGGCCGCGGAGGCGGCGGGCACCGGCTCGGTCACCGCCCACCCCCGGGTGGCGGCGGCGATCGAGGCGACGCGGCGGCTCGTGGCCACGGCCGACGAAGCGGCCCTGGCGGTCGCGCTGTGCGGGCCCGCCCGGCTGGCGGCCCAGCTCGGGCAGGCGCCCGCCGACCCCGCGGTGCTGGAGCGGTGCGGCGCCGTGCTGCTGGAGCTCGCCAAGGCCTTCCTGCAGGCGGGCGCGAACCTGCTGCTGGTCGTGGAGGAGGATGTCCTGCCGGCCGAGCGCGGCGACGGCTGGCGGTCCGTGGCCACGCCGCTGGTCAACCTGGCCCGGTTCCATCAGGCCGCAGCGGCGGTCGTGCTGGCCGACCCCGCGGGCGCGGCGGATGCGCCGCGGGGGGCGGTGCTGTGCCTGCCGCCGTCGGATGCCGCCGCCGGCCAGGGGGTCGCGTTGAGCGCGGACCCGGCCGCCTGGGGGACGCCGGGGCCCGGCGCGCCCCTGGTCACCACGCTCGGCCCGGTGCGCGGCGGATTCGCGGAGGCGCGGGCGGCGGTCGCGCTGCTGGTAGCCGCCGTCGGGGAGGCGTGAGCGATGCCGCAGACCTACTGGGATCCTGAGCTGGAGACAGTCTCCTGGAAGGAGGTGCTTGGCTGGCAGGCGGCGCGGGTCGCGCCCTTCCTGCGGGCGCTGCCAGGGCGGTCGGCGTTCCACCGCGAGCTGCTGGGACAGCCACGCCCGCCGCGGCAGGCGACCGACCTCAGCTTCCTCGCCGACCTCCCGTTCACCACCAAGGAGGAGATCCGCCGCTCGCAGGAGCAGGGGCGGCCCGGCGAGCCGCTCGGACGGCACCAGGGCGTGCCGCTGTCGGCGGTGGTCCAGACCCTGTCCTCCTCCGGCACCACCGGTGACCCGGTCACCTTCGCGCTGACCGCCGCCGACCTGGAGGTGTGGCGCGACGGTATTGCCGCCGGGTTCTTCACCGCCGGGATCCGCGACGACGACGTGGTCGCGCACCTGGTCGGGCTGCCGGGCGTCGCCGGGGGCCTGCCCTACGCCGACGGCTTCCGGCGGATCGGGGCGGCGCTCGCCTGGATCGGCGGTCTGCCGACCGAGCGGATCATCCGGATGCTCCCGCGCCTGCAGGCGACCGCGGTGCTGGCCACCACCTCGTTTGGCACCTACCTGGCCGACCGTTGCCGTGACCTGGTCGGCCGGGACGCCTCAGCGCTCGGGGTCCGCAAGCTGCTCGGCGGTGGCGAGCCCGGGATCGGCCAGCCGGAGATCCGCGACAGGATCAAGCTGGGCTGGGGCATCGACCACGTCCGCGAGGTCATGGGTCTGGGCGACGTGATGTCGCTGCTGTGGGCCGAGTGCGAGGCCGAGGGCGGGATGCATTTCTGCGGCCAGCGCTCGGTGGCGGTCGAGCTGATCGATCCCGCCAGCGGCGCGGTCCGGCCGTGGGAGGACGGCGCCAGCGGCGAGGCCGTCTACACCACCTTCGCCAGGGAGGCCACCCCCGTGCTGCGGTACCGCTCGGCCGACCATCTGGTGGTGACCGGCATGAGCTGCGCATGCGGCCGCACCTCGCCGCGCGCGCGCTGCGTGGGCCGCACCGACGACATGCTGATCTACCGCGCGATGAACGTCTTCCCGAGCGCGATCCGCGACGTCGTCATGCGAGGCTTCCACGACGCGGTCGAGCCCTACCTCCGGATCTGGAGGGACCGCCCCGACCAGGTCCGCTACGACGCCCCCATCCCGGTCGACGTCGAGGCCACCCCCGGGCTTGCCGCGGGACGCTACGACGTGGTCGCCCGCGCCATCGAGCGCGAGCTGCGTGACCGGCTGCAGATCCGCGCCGCCGTCACCGTGGTTGCCCCCGAGACGCTGCCGCGCACCGCGTACAAGACCCCGCTGCTGCATGTTCGCGAACCGTCGGCGGCTCAGGGAAGCCCCTGAGAGGAGCCAGCCATGCCCGTCCGTGACGCCTGGATCCCCGTCCGCCTCGGCTGGTCCTCGCCGTTCGCCCGCTGGCAGGGGCCGCTGGCGGAGGTGTCCAGCATCGACCTGGCCGCGGACGTCACCAGCCGCGCGCTGGCCGACCGCGGGTTGCCCGCGTCCGAGGTCAGCGGGCTGATCCTCGGCTGGACCGTCCCGCAGCCGGAGATCTTCTACGGCGCGTCCACCGTCGCCGCCCGCATCGGCGCGCCGCACACCAGCGGCGCGATGCTGTCCCAGGCGTGCGCGACCTCCGCGGCGTGCGTGCAGGCCGCGGCGCTGCGGGTGGACGCCGGGCTGGATGCGTTGTGCCTGGTCATCGCCACCGACCGGACCTCCAACGGCCCGTCGCTCAGCTGGCCGGCCCCCTCGGCGCCGGGCGGGAGCCCCCGCCTGGAGCACTGGGTGCTCGACAGCTTCCGGCGCGACCCCTGGGGCGGGCTGGCGATGGTCGCCACCGCCGAGCGGGTGGCGGCCGAGGCCGGCATGACGCGCGAGCAACTCGACGACGTCGCGCTCCTGCGCCACCAGCAGTACCAGTCGGCGCTCGCCGACGACCGCGCCTTCCAGCGCGCCTACATGGTGCCGGCGACCCTGCCGAGGCGCCGCGGCGAGCCGGTCCTGCTCGACGCCGACGTGGGCGTCCACCCGACCAGCGCCGACGGACTCGCCAAGCTCGACCCCGTCGATCCTGGCGGCGTCGTGACCTACGGCACCCAGACCCACCCGGCGGACGGCACGGCGGGCCTGGTGGTCACCACCGCCGGCCGTGCCCGCGAGCTGGCCGGCGGCGAGGGAGTCGCGCGGATCCTCGGCACCGGCGCCGCGCGCGTGGGCAGAGCCGAGATGCCCAAGGCCCCGGTTCCCGCGGCCAAGGCGGCCCTGGACGAGGCCGGGCTCGGCTTCGACGACCTCGACGCGATCACCACCCACAACCCGTTCGCCGTCAACGACCTGTGGTTCGCCAGCCAGACGGGCGTCCCGCTGGACCGGATGAACCTGCACGGCTGCAGTCTGGTCTACGGCCATCCGCAGGGTCCGACCGGCGCCCGGCTCATCGTGGAGTTGCTGCACACGCTGCGGCGCCGCGGCGGCGGGGTCGGGCTGTTCACCGGCTGCGCCGCCGGAGACACCGGCGCCGCCGTGGTCGTCCGCGTCGAGGACTGACGGCAGATCGCCTCGTCAGTGGCGACGCCGCCGCCGCGGCGCCGTCAACGACCTGTGGCCCGACCCGACCGAGCCGGCCGGATGACCCTGGCCTCGGTCAGATATCGCGGGACCAGCCGCTGGTACTCGCCGGCGGCGGTGAGGCCCCACTGCCTCGCCCGGCCGGACAGCTCGCGCTTGACCTGGGCAGGGGCGCCAGCGGCGAGCACGCCGGGCGGGATCCGAGCGTCCTCGGCGAC
>Ga0126306_10000587_pt1 | contig 17379 bp, 23 predicted proteins | sample Plot27_FD_92592 | JGI IMG/M metagenome (GOLD analysis project Ga0126306, IMG submission 92592) | Serpentine soil microbial communities from UC McLaughlin Reserve, CA, USA - Plot27 | ecosystem: Environmental > Terrestrial > Soil > Grasslands | place: USA: UC McLaughlin Reserve, Lake County...
GCCGAGCCCGCGAGGTCGAACCCGACCACCGACGCGCCAGCCGCCCAGCGCGGGGCGCAGCCCCGCCGGGGGCGCTCGGGGGCCGAGCCCGCGAGGTCGAACCCGACCACCGACGCGCCAGCCGTCCAGCGCGGGGCGCAGCCCCGCCGGGGGCGCTCGGGGGGCGGAGCCCCCCGAGGGAAGTCACACCTGGCAGCTAGGGCACCAATAGGTGACGCGGCCGCTGGACCGCTGCTTCGACACGACGCCGCGGCACCGGCGGCACGGCTCGCCGTCGCGGCCCCACACCTGCAGCTCGGACTGGTAGCCGCCGGGCTTGCCGTTGAGGTCGGTGAACGGCCTGTCGCCGGTCGAGGTGCCGTGGTGCTTCGTCGCCTCGTGCAGGATCTCGACCAGCGAGCGGTACAGCCGGCGGATCTCCATCGTCGACACCGTCGAGACCTCGCGGTCGGGCTTGAGCCCGGCGTCGTGGAGGATCTCGTCGGCGTAGAGGCCCCCCAGGCCGACCACGAACGTCTGGTCGAGCAGCAGGGGCTTCAGCTTCGACGTGCGCCGGGCCACGAGGGAGCGGGCGAACGCCGTCCACGACACGGGGGCGGCGACCGGGTCGAGGCCCAGCTCGGCCAGGGCGGGGACCTCGTCGGCGAGCCGGTCGGGGCTCACCACGAACACCTCGGCCGCCTTGGACGAGTCGGACAGCCGCAGGGCGCCGCCCTGGGTGAACGTGATCGTGACGAGCAGGTCGTCGTCGGCCGGGTCCTTGGGGCCGGACCGCAGGAGGCGGCCGGTCTCCCCGACGTCGATGACCAGCAGGTCGCCGCTGTCGAGCGTCTGTACGAGTAGGGACCCGCGCCGGTCGACGGACTTGATCTTGACCCCGTCGAGGCGGGACTCGAACGCCTTCTTGCCGCCGTTGCGCTTGACGGCGTCGGCCACGGCGACCTCGGCCGCCTTGACCCGCCGGCCGACGGCCTCGCGTTCCAGGCCGCGACGAACCGTCTCGATCTCGGGCAACTCAGGCATTCGCGTCGTCGTTCCTCACCTCGGCCACCAGCGTCGTGTACGCGTCGCGGGCGGCAACCTGTTCGGCCTGCTTCTTCGACCGGCCGTCGCCCGTGCCGCGGGCCACGCCGGCAACCGACACCGTCACGTGGAAGCGACGCGCGTGGTCCGGGCCCTCGGCGAGGGTGTCGTAGCGGGGGGCATCGTCGTAGTGGCGGGCGGCCAGCTCCTGGAGCCGGCTCTTGTAGTCCTGTCCTCCCGGCCCACCGGCGTGGGCCTCGGCGACCCGGGCACCGAGCAGGCGCAGCACGAGGTCGTGCGCGGCTTTCATGCCCGCCGAGACGTAGACGGCACCGAGGATCGCCTCGAGTGCGTCGGCCAGGATGGACGGCTTCTCGCGACCCCCCGACTGCTCCTCGCCCTTGCCGAGGAGCAGGTGGCGGCCGAGGTGGAGTTCGTCGGCAACCTCGGCCAGCGTGACGGCGTTGACGACGGCCTTGCGGACGTCGGTCAGCTCGCCCTCGCTCAGCGCCGGGTAGGCGTGGTACGCGTGGTCGGTGATGATGACGCCGAGGACGGCGTCACCGAGGAACTCGAGGCGCTCGTTGGAGTCGTGGCCCAGGTTCTCGGCGCACCAGGAGCGGTGGACGAGCGCGGGGGCCAGCACCTCGGGCGAGGACAGTTCGACACCGAGACGCTCCGCCAGTTCGTCGAGGGCCGGTACGGGGAGTTGTATGGCGAACTCCCCTAGAGACGAGCGAGGACGTAGTCGACCGCATCGCGGACGGTCTTGATGTCCTCGAGGTCCTCGTCCTCGATGCGGAAACCGACGCTGCGTTCACCGACCTCTTCCTCGAGCGCCTCGGCCAGCTCGATGAGGGCCAGCGAGTCGGCTTCGAGGTCGTCGGTGAAGGAGTCACCCTCGTTGATCGACGAGGGCTCGACTTCGAGGATGTCCGCCAGGCGGTCGCGGATCATCTCGAAGACCTGCTGGCGATCGAGCGGCGCGCGCTCGACATGAGTTTCTGCAGGCACCGTGGTCTGGTCTCCTGGGTTCGGGCCCGGAACGGCGGGCAGTGTAACGGGGTCGACATCGTGGCGCTCATCCGCGCCGCGGCCGGCGGTCAACCGGTGGCGATCGCCTCCCGGAGGCGCTCGACCACCTCGGATTCGACCATCTCGCGGGCCACGCGCGCGGCGTTGACGATCGCCGTCGACGACGAGGACCCGTGGCTGATGATGCATACGCCGTCGACGCCGAGCAGCATCGCCCCGCCCGTGGCCTCGGGGTCGAGCGTGGCGTAGAGGGGCAGCAGGGCGGCGATGGCCTCGTCGGCCACCTCGCTGGCGCCGAGGGCGGCCAGCACCGCCTTGACGAGCGCTTTCATGCCGCCCTCGAGCGTCTTGAGGGTGTTGTTGCCGGTGAAGCCGTCGGCCACCACGACATCGATGTCGTCGGTCATGACGTCACGGCCCTCGACGTTGCCGATGAACCGGGCGCCGGCACCCGACAGCGACCCCTCCTGGGCCAGGAGCGCATGCGTCTCCTTCACCAGGTCGTTGCCCTTGGACGGCTCCTCGCCGATCGACAGCAACCCCACCCGGGGCTCGGCGATGCCGTAGCGCTGTCGCGCGAACACCGCCCCCATCAGGGCGAACTGGACGAGCCATCCCGGCTGGCACTCGGCGTTGGCGCCGGCGTCGAGGAGGACGGTCGGCGTGGCACCGGGTACGGGGATCGGCGTGGCGATCGCCGGCCGCGCCACGCCCTTGATGCGGCCCATGCGCAGGAGCGCGGACGCCATGGCGGCCCCGGTGTTGCCGGCGGAGACCATGGCGGAGGCCCGGCCGTCGCGCACGGCCTCGGCGGCCCGGACGAGCGACGAGTCCTTCATGCGGCGGACGCTGGCGCCGGGGTCGGCGGACATGCCGATGACTTCGGAGGCGGGCATCAGCTCGAGGTCGGCGCGCAGCGGGTCGACCACATCGGGCCGGCCCACGAGGACGATCGGGACGCCCAGCTCGGCGACGGCGCGCGTGGCGCCCTCGACGATGGCTTCAGGGGCGTTGTCGCCCCCCATGGCGTCGATGGCGATGGGCAGCATCGGTGTCGGAGTCACGGAGTGCGCGGGCCGTGCCCGGGCGCTCAGTCGACCTCGACGGCCTGCCGGCCCTTGTACCAGCCGCAGTTGCCGCACACGGTGTGCGGCAGCTTCGTCGAGCTGCAGCGGGGGCAGACCGAGCGCGAGGGCCGCTCGAGGCGCCAGGCGCTGGCCCGGCGGCTGCGGCTCTTGGCCTTGGAGGTCTTCTTCTTGGGGACGGCCATGGCGTTCGTACCTGCGCGTGTCGCTCGTCTACGTGAGAATGGGCGCGCCCGTCGGGCGCAAGGGGGAGAGCCTAGCGGGGTCCGGGCCACCCGACGAAACCCCCGTGACGGTTACCCTGGCCCGCCATGGCGGTACCGGCGGACGTGTCCGAGGCGACATCGGGCGGCCGTTCCTCTCGCCGGACCGAACGCCGCGCCGAGCTGCTCGACGCCGCCATCCGGGTCATCCGCCGCGAGGGCGACACCGTGGCCATGGAGGGTATCGCCGGCGAGGCGGGCATCAGCCGGCCCATCCTCTACCGCCACTTCGGCGACGCCACCGGGCTCTACGCCGCCGTCGCCCGCCGCTTCGGCGACGAGCTGGCGGCCCGCCTCCTGCGGTCCGCGTCCGAGGGCGACCAGGGCCGCGAGCTGCTGCGCCGCCAGGCCTCGATCTTCTTCGCCTTCGTGGCGGAGGAGCCCAACCTCTACCGCTTCCTCGCCCGCCGGGCCCCGCCACGCCGCTCCCCCGGCCCCCAGCGGAACGACTTCGTGCTGCTGGTGGCGTCGCGGACGGCCGAGTTCCTGATGGCCGCCGGCTGGCCGCAGCCGTCCGCCCTCGTGGCCGCCGACCTGCTCGTGGGCGGCCTCGAGGCCGCGGCCGACCGCTGGCTCGACGAGCCCCTCGGCACCCCCGACGAGCTGGCCGGCGTCGTCACGTCGCTGCTGTGGTCGGGTCTCGGGGAGGCCTCCAACCGGGTCGCCGGTGGCGAGGCGCCGACCTGAGCAGTCAGGCGCCGGCCCCTCGGGCCTCGGCGGAAGCCGGGGCCGGGGCGGGCAGCCGCATCATGTCGGCGAAGTTGCCGGCGTAGAACCGCTCCTGGGCGGCGGCGTCGACGCCCTCCAGCGCCCGGGCGAACCGCCCGAGTGGGTCCCGGGTGCCCTCGGGATGGGGATAGTCGGACGAGAACAGCAGTAGGTCGTCGCCCGCCTGCTCGATGATGTCGCCCACGGGCTCGCCGGGGAACGGCGTGAACCACACCTGCCGGTGGATGTACTCGCTGGGCGTGAGGTCCATCGCGTTGAGCTGGGACTCGGTGCGGCGGAAGTTGCGCGTGGCCTGGTCGAGCTTGGTGAGCAGCGGCGGCACCCAGCAGGCGCCCAGCTCGATGACCCCGCCGTGGAGCCGGGGGAAGCGCTCGAACGTGCCGTCCATCGCCATGCAGGCGAGGAAGAGCTCGGCGGCGTGGCTGAGGGCGATGTAGTCCTTCGACCGGATGTTCTCGCCGCCGCCGATGAAGTCCGTGACCGGGGCCAGGCCGTTCTCGTGCAGGGACCGCGGCACCGACAGGCGGGCGCCGCCCACGTGGAGGACGAACGGCACGCCGGCCTCGGCCAGGGCGCCCCATACGCCGTCGTAGTCCGGGTGGGTATGGGACACCCGCTTGGGGGCGTCGTGGGTGACGTGGACGGCGGCCGCCCCGTCCTCCAGGCACGCTGCCACCTCGGCCGCCGCCGCCGTGGGCTCGCCCAGCGGCACGAAGGCGACCGGCAGGAGGCGCTGGTCCCCTGAGCAGAAATCGACGATGCCCCGGTTCAGCGCCCGGGTGCCCGCGGCCCGCACGGCGGGGTCGTCCGACGCCAGGAACTGCGACGACGCGAACGTGGTGAACACCAGCTGGCGGTCGAAGCCGAGCAGGTCCAGCGCCCGGCTGCGCTCGGTGGGATCGAAGGCGCCGAGCGCGTGCCAGCCCTTGAGGTCGAGGAGCTTGGCCTCGAGCTCGGCAAGCGTGGCCTCGTCGAGCTGGCGCTCCGACGCCCTCCGCACCGCATCCGCCGCCAGGGCGCCGGCCTTGCCCAGGTCGAGGTCGCCGAAGCGGTCGCGCATCTCCGGCTCGACGTAGGCCGTGAGCCAGTCGTGCAGCTCCATGATGTGGCTGTCCGCGTCGTAGTACGTGCGGCCCTCGGCGTACGGCATCGCGATTCCCCTCCGGTCCGATGGTGTTACGGACTGTAGCCCCGGGCGGGGCGGAGGGGCCGGGCGGTCAGCTGTCGAAGCGCAGTTCGTCGAGCGCCGCCCAGCGGGGGTCGGCGGGCGGCGTGTCGTCCAGCTCGTCGAGGCCCGACTCGATCGTCACCGGGTGGGCCTCGGGGTCGGGGCCGGCGCACGCCTCGTCGCACAGCGGGGCGACCGGCAGCGCCAGGGCGATGGCCTCGCGCAGGGCGGGGCGCAGGTCGACGCGGTCGCGGTCGAGCAGGTAGGTCTCACCCTCGACCGGGTCGGGCTGGAACACCTCGCGGAACTCGACGGAGAGGATCCCGTCGGTCGCCCGGAGGCAGCGCCGGCACTCGCCCTCCCAGTGGGCGCTCACGGTTCCGCTCGCCATCAAGGTGTCGCCCTGGGCCTCGAGCGTGAGGTCGGCCACGACGTCCTCGCCGTCGACGAGGTGCGAGGCCGACAGCGCCAGGCCGGGCAGCGGCCCGCGCCGCTCGACGTGGGCGCGCTCGCCGTGGTGGCGGAACAGCTGGCCCGTGGGGACGACGAAGGGGTTGCTCATGTCGACCACCTCATTCCCACCGTTGGTCCTCGTCGAAGTCGAAGACGGCCGGCTCGCCGTCCTCGTCCTCGTCGGCCGGCCCGTCCGGGCCCAGCGCATCGCCGTCGGGCAGCGGCCCGCGCAGCTTGGCGCGGCCGGCCGACACGACATCCATGGTCCGCTCCAGCACGGTCTCGAACTGTGCGAGCCGCTGGTCGCAGAAGTCGTCCGCCTCGTTGCGCAGGCGGCCGGCCTCGGCCCGGGCGACCTCGACCATGCGCCGCGCGGTGGCCTCGGCGCTCTTGACGACCTCGGACCGCTGGACCATGCGCTCGGCCTGGCTGCGGGCGGCGGCGAGGATGTCGTCGGCCTCGCGTTGTGTGCGCGCCAGGAACTCGTCGCGGTCCTTCAGCAGCCAGCGGGCCGCCCGGATCTCGTCGGGAAGGCGGTCGATGGCCTGGTCGAGGAGGTCGAGCAGGTCGTCGCGGTCGATCTTGACCTGGGTCGACAGCGGCGCCGGGCGTGCCGTGTCGATCATCTCGTAGACCCGCCGCAGCAGGGCCTCGACGTCGCCCCCGGGGGCGCGCTGCGCCACCCGGGCGTCGAAGGAGCGGTCGTCGGTGACCATCAGATGGGGACCATCAGGAGTCGTATCTCTCCCGGAGACGCTTGTTGACTGCCTCGGGCACCATGCTCGACACGTCGCCGCCGTAGCGGGCGATCTCGCGAATGAATTTCGAGGCCAGGTAGGAGTACTTCGAGCCGGAGGGGATGAAGAGCGTGTCGACCCCCGAGACCGCGTGGTTCATCTGCGCCATCATCAGCTCGGACTCGAAGTCGGAGACGACCCGCAGGCCCTTCACGATGAAGTCGGCGCCCACGTCACGGGCCAGGGCGACCACCAGGCTCGAGAACATGGTGACGCGGACGTTGCCCAGGGACGACGTCGACTCCTCGATCATCGCCTGGCGGTCGGCGAGCGAGAACAGCGGCTCGCCCTTCTGGGGATTGCGCACGGCGGCGACGACCACCTCGTCGAACAGCCGGGACGCCACCTCGATGATCTCGAGGTGCCCGTTGTGGATCGGGTCGAACGACCCCGGATAGAGGACGGTGGTCACAGTCGCGCTCCTGCAGACGGCCTCTCCGGCGACGGCCGACCCTTACGGTACCCCCGGGTGTCGCCGGACCTTCACCTCTCGTGGTAGGCGACCTCGGCCTCCGCGGGCCAATCGCCGTCCTCGCCCCGCAGTGCCAGGAAGCCCACCCACGCCGCGCCGTACCGGGACTCCCGCACGAGCCACCACCCGTCGGGCACCGCGATCGGCGCGCCGGCCTCGGCCACCAGGAACTCGGCGGGACGCGCGGCCAGGAGCCCGTCCCAGCCGTCGAAGGCGTACGGCGGGTCGCAGAAACCCAAGTCGGCCCGGTCGTCGGGCCGGTCGGCGCGGGTGGCGAGGAACCGCTCGACCGGCGTGCCGACGACGTCCGCCCGGTCGGCCAGGCCGGTGGTCCGCAGGTTCTGCGCGATGGCCCGGCGGGCGGCGGGGTCGCTGTCCACGAACGTCGCGTGGGCGGCGCCGCGGGACAGGGCCTCGATGCCGAGCGCCCCGCTGCCGGCGAACAGGTCCAGGACCGTGGCGCCCTCGACCACGCCCCGGCTCCACAGGGCGTTGAACACCGCCTCGCGCACGCGGTCGGTCGTCGGCCGGGTGCGGTCCCCGGGCGGGGCCATGAGGCGGCGGCCGCGGGCGGTCCCGGCGACGACGCGCATGCGGCGCACGGTAGCGGTGGCGGCGACACGGCCCGGCCCGATCCGGCGACACGGCCGGGCGGCGGCGGTGGCATGCTCCGGCGATGAGTGAGCAGGTCGCCGAGGGGGTCCGGCTGGTGCGCATCGACCAGCCGGAGGCCCGCAACGCCATCGACAGCGCCACCGCCGAGCGGCTCCACGACGAGTTCGTGGCGTTCGACGCCGACGAGTCCGCCCGGGTGGCGGTGCTGGTCGGCGACGAGCGGGCGTTCTGCGCCGGGGCCAACCTGCGGTCCCTCCCCAAGCTGCGGGACAGCGGCCCGCTCGGGCCGACCCGGCTGACGCTGTCCAAGCCGGTCGTGGCGGCCGTGGAGGGCTGGTGCGTGGCCGGCGGCGTCGAGCTGGCGGCCTGGTGCGACCTGCGGGTGGCGGGCGACACCGCCGTCTTCGGCTGCCTGGAGCGCCGGTGGGGCGTGCCGCTGGTCGACGGCGGCACGTACCGCCTGCCCCGCATCGTCGGCTTGGGTCGGGCGCTCGACATGATCCTCACCGGACGCGAGGTGCCGGCCTCCGAGGCGAAGGACATCGGCCTGGTGGACCGCCTCGTGCCCGCCGGGACCGCCCTCGAGGCGGCCATCGAGCTGGCCACGACGATCGCGACGTTCCCCTGGGCGTGCGTGGTCAGCGACCGGCGGTCGGTCTACGAGGGCCTGGGGCTGGGGATCGACGAGGCGCTCGCCGTCGAGGACCGGCTCGGCCGCGAGGTCATCTTCGGGGACGACTTCGCCGCCGGCGTCGCCCGCTTCGAGGAGCGACCCCGGTGATCGTCGACCAGGTCATCACCTGCATCGACTGCGGCGGGCGGGCGCACCTCGTCTCCTACGCCCCCGAGGAGCGGGACTGGGAGCCCGGCGACCTCGTCACCTACCGCTGCGAGGACTGCCTCGACCGCTGGGACCTGGTCGTCCCCAACGAGGACGGCTCGTACCCCGACGACGACCCCGCTGACGGCGGTTGAGCGGCGAAATTTCGCGACTGCCCTCATCCAGCCTGCGCCGTCGCTCCGAACGACCCCTCACGCGGGCCATGCGTGGTCGACGACGACGACGAGGAGTGCCGATGGAGATCGTCAGGCGGGAACAGACGAACGACCGGACGCCCCAGGCGCCGCCGTCCCGGCACGTGCCGGACGACGTGCGGCGGCGGGTCGCCCTCGCCCACCGGCGGGCCCAGCGCCTGCTGGTCGAGGCCGGGGCGCTCGTGCGGGAGCAGCAGGAACTGGAGAGCCACCTCGTCGCCCTCGGCGCCGTCGAGGGCGAGGACTCCTGGCAGTCCCTGCGCGAGCTCATCGGCCTCGCCGCGCTCGACAGCGTGCTGGGCAACGCCGCCGCCGACATCTCCGCACCCGGCGGCGGCCTGTGGTGCGGGGGCGCCCCCCGCCCGTGGCCGGCGACGGCATGGCAGCTGGACGACGGGCCTCCCGGCTTGCGCCGCGCCTGACCCGCGGATCGGCGAGCGGCGGCTTGCCGGGTTGCCGGGTTGCCGGCCCCGCGTCCGTCCATCTCCTTCCTTCCGAGTGCCCTCGGGTGTCCCCGGTCCGGCGGTGCCGGGGACACCCGAACCGCAGAACCCGGCCTCTCCACTCTCCGGGTGAGCGGGACCGTGGAGCGGTCGGTCCGTCCCCCAGGGCGGGCCGGCCGCTCCGCCGTTCGCGGTGGCGATCGTCCGCCGTGACGGCGACTACATTCGGAACCGTGGCCGCTGATCCCGACAGGAGGGTGCGGGCCGGCGACCTCGTCGGCGCGCACGAGCTCGCCCACCGGCTCCGCTACAAGAACGTCCACTCGGTGAGCCTCCTGGCGCGCCGCGACCCGTCGTTCCCGGCCCCGATCGCCCACCTGGCCAAGGCGGGGATCTGGGCCTGGCCCGACGTCGAGGCGTGGGCCCGCGCCCGGGGCCGGCCCCTGCGCCCGCCGGGCCGCGCCGACGGCGAGCCCGCACCGGGGGCTTGACCCCGTACCGGGGTACAGGCCGTACGTTCGCCTCCCAGGGCCCGCCGGGCCCGAGAACGAGAGGTGGCCGACATGGCCGGAACGGTGCGTGAGCTGACGGCGGCGACGTTCGACGAGCAGGTGGCGGGCTCGCCGGTCCCCGTCGTCGTGGACTTCTGGGCCGAGTGGTGCGGGCCGTGCCACGCCCTCGCCCCGGTGCTGGCCGAGGTCGCCGCCGAACACGAGGACGACCTGGCGATCTACTCCCTCGACGTCGAGGAATACCCGGAGATGGCCACCCGCTTCGGCGTCATGAGCTTCCCCACGATGCTGGTCTTCGACCGGGGCGAGCTGGTCCACCGCCTGGTCGGCGCCCGCGGCAAGCACCGCCTCCTCGCCGACCTCTCCTCCTTCGTCAAGGTGTGACGCGGCGGCGGTCGCGCCAGCCGTCGGCGGCGGCGGCCGGCCGGCCGGCGCGGTCGAGGTGGCAGGGATCCGAGGCCGGGCGGGCCGGGTTCTCCGGTCGCCCGGTCAGCCGAGCCCGAGGCCGGACGGGCGGGTTCTCCAGTCGCCCGATAGCCGGGGGCCGAGGGCGGGCCGGGGAGCCTCGGGGCGCCCAGCGGCCTGCGCCGCGGCCCGGCGTGCTCAGGGCACCCGGAGCGTGACGCAGTTGGCGTCGCCGTCCTCGCACAGGCGGGCGAGGGTCTCGAGGCGGCAGCGGGTCCGCTCCAGCTCCGCGACCTGCGCTTCGACGGCGGCGATCTTGGCCCGGGCGGCGCCGAGGACATTCTCGGCGCCGCCGTGGCCGAGCAGCTCGGCGACCTCTGCGAGCGTGAAGCCGAGCTGCTTGGCCCGGACCACGAACTGCAGCCGCCACAGGTCGTCCGCCGAGTACTGGCGGTAGCCGGAGGCCGTGCGGGGCGGCGGCTCGACCAGCCCTCGCCGCTCGTAGTAACGGACGGTCTCGACGTGGACGCCGGCCGCCCGGGCCAGCTCTCCGATCGTGTACGACTCGCTCACGGTTGCGACGCTAGGCCGTCGACATCTGTTTGCGGGAGATTGTCTACTGCGGGACGATCTGCGTACGATCGACGTCATGGCACCCCAACCGACCGACCGCGAGTACGGCCCCGGCGCCGGCCCTCCCCGGCGACGCTGAGCGACGACGAGGTCCTCGCCCTGGTGGCGTCCCGGACGATGGGCGTCCTCGCAAGCGTCAAGGGCGACGGCAGTCCCCACCTGGCGAAGATGATCCACGCCTGGGACCCGGAGGCCGGCGTCGCCCGCATCTCCACGGTCGACGGCCGGGTCAAAGTTGACGCACTACCGACGTGACCCGACGGCGGTCCTCCACGTCACCACGGCCGACTTCCGGTCCTGGGGCGCCGCTCAGGGCATGGTCGCGGTCTCCCCCGTCGCGACCTGCCGGACAGACGAGCTGGCGGACAGGCGGCGATGCACGGCCCCTTCGCCGACGCCGTCGAGGAGGCCCAGGTCCGCGCCCAGATGGTCACGGACCACCGCCGGATCCTCCGCCTCACCCCCACCAACTTCTACGGTGCCCGTCTGGGCTGACGGGAGCCGCCGCCCGCTCGCCGTCTCGCGCCGGGCTAGCTGGGACGGTCGAGCTGGAAGAGCCAGACCTCCAGGCCGTCCTCGACCGCCGGGCCGCCGAAGCGGAAGCCGGCCTTCTCGAGCACCCGGGTCGACGCGTTCGGCTCCGGGAGCGTATGGGCGATCACCGCCGAGACGTCAGGGTCGGCGAACGCCTCGGCGAGCATCGCCCGCACGGCGTCGGTGGCGAGCCCCCGGCCCCATCGGCTCTCGGCGATCTCGTACCCCAACTCGACCCGACCGTCTCGGGGCGGCCCCTTGTACCCACCCCACCCGACCAGCTCGGGAGGCTCCCCGGCAAGGAACAGCCGCGTCCCCCACTCGACAAGGGTGGGGTCCTTCACCAGGGCATCCCGCGTCGCGTGGAGCGGCCCCGTGAACGACACCCACCGCGGCACCACGGCACACCCGAGATGCTGGGCCAGCTCCTCGTCGCCCGCCAGCGCTGCGTCCAACACCGCCACATCCGCCCGCACCAACGTCACGTCCATCCCCGCACCCTCCCACGCCCCCGACCCCGGCGAACGGGCGAGCACCTGGCTTGGGTGGCCGGTCCGCACCACAACTCGGCGGGCAGCAGCGGGAGGGAGGCGAGAGGACGACCGTCGAAACGGGCGCCACAGCCTGCGGCCGCCAGGTCCGCCGACCTCCTGTGGACGCGTAATTGGGCTAGTGGCCGGGTGGCGGTCGGGCCTACAGGGGCGCGTACGAGAGCAGCACCCGGAGCGCCAGTGGGGCGAGCCGACCAGTGGAGCGAGCCAACCAACAGAACCCAACCCGGAGAAAGGGATGCTCGATCGACTCGCAGGTTCCGCTCGGATGGAGCGGCGAGCGCCTTCAGTCGCCAAAGAGCAGGCCGCCGGTCCGCACCACGAGGGCGGCCGGTCCCCAACGACCCCGGTGCCGGGCCAATGCCGCCCGGTGAGTAGCTGAGAGGACGGGCCGACGCTCCGAACAGCATCAACTGGCGCACACAGCCGACCGGCGGACCGCGCCCGAGTGACAGACAGCCCGCAAGAGGAGCTGATCCAACGTGTCCCTCCGGCGATCGTTGCTACGCCTCGCGGCCGCGGTGGAACGTCGGACACTCGCCATCTCTGCACTGAGCCTGCTTGGTGCGCGCTGGAGAACAGGCGGGGACGTGTGGTCGTCCGCCTCCAGGGGCTCACCGGGCTGGTGGGTCGGTGGTGTGGTGGCGGCCTCGGGGGTCGATGACCTCCAGGCGGGCGCCGGTCGTGAGTTTCAGCTTCCAGCCGGGCTGGTGGAAGACGTGGTGGTGGCGGGAGCACAAGAGGACCAGGTTGTGCTGGGACGTTGCGCCGCCGTCTTGCCACGGGGTGACGTGGTGGGCCTCGCACATCTGCGGGCGCCGATCGCATCCCGGCGCCCGGCAGTGGCGGTCGCGCAGGACCAGCGAGGCCCACATCGCGGGGGAGATCGTGCGGGTGGTGCGGCCGTAGTCGAGGACCTGCGACCGGCCGCGGGTGACCACCCGGTGGACCGCGCAATCGCACAGCAGGCGCTGGATCGTCACCCGGTCCAAAGGCGTCCCGTCGATGAGGCGGCCCTGGCCGCGCTCCCCAACGGCGTCGAGATCGACGATCATGTTGATGTGCGGCCGGTGGCGGCCACCACGCCGGGACTGCTGATGGTCGAGAAAGTGCCGACACACGTCGACCAACGCGTCCGCACGGCGCTCGGCCGGAAGGCGGACCCGGTCACCGTCGGTCGAGTCGTCGTCGGTCATCACGAGGCGGAGCGCCGTGTCGATGAGCTCGGCGCCCTCCGGGTCGAACCCACCCTTCAGGACCGACCGGCAGTCCAACGTTCGCGAGTGGAACAGTGAGCGGACCGGCTCATCCGGTCCGTCCTCCGGGTCGACGAGCGCCTCGGCACGGAGGCGCCATTCGCGCATGAACGTCGGCGCGTCGACCGGTTCCACAGAGGCGAGCGCCGGCACCAGTTCGGGCTCGTGCTCGGCGAACAGCGGCGCAGTGGCCTCCGTCAGATTGGCGACGACCGCTTGGACGTGGCCGCCCGACAGATCACCGGAGAGCCACATCCCCCGTGTGACCGGGGCGGACCGGAGGCGCGTCGACGTCCGAGCCAGACGTGCCGCGTCGCCGGCCGAGAGCCTGCCACGGTGACGTAGCCAGGCTTTCACCGACGTCGCTCCGTCCAGCTCCCACTCCCCCGACGCGCCGAACTCGCCCACGGCCGCCATCAGGTGAGCGGTGAAGCGATCCTGAATGTGCAGCAACTCCGCCAGTGCCTCGCCACCGGCGGGGACGTCGAGTGCCTCGACCTCGGCCGCCAAAGCGTCGAACACCATGGTCCATAGCGTACATGTGTTCGTAGTCTATTGACAGCGACTTTCGGCTCAAATAGATGCGTATTCGGGTCCAAGGACGGTCCGTCAATCCTCGAACGTCGCGGGTCAGAACCCCGTTCGTCCCACCGGTCTCTCGCTGGGCTCGTGGGAGCGGTAGATCGCTTCATGTTCGTGACCGCCAGAATGGAGCTCGCTGTCCCGGCATGCTGCGCGCCGAGGACGTCGGCAAAACGGCGACGGCCAGAGCCGTGTGACACGCGTCGGCAGCCAGACTGATCCGGCCCGGCTCGCCGCAGGGCCCCGGGAGGCCTCCGCTTCTCGACCCCGGCGCCGCACGCGTACCCCTGCAGGACCAGCGTCATCGAAACCGGTGGGCAACGAGCCCGGCTACCGGGGTCAGCCATTGAGGAGGGAGGGATAGGCCACGACGGCTACCCCGAAACTGCTCGATCGAGGTCAAGTGAGCAGGCGCGGGAAAAGCGGTGAGAACCGAAGGCGCCCGGTCGGGTCGCGAGCTGCTGAGGACAGGCGTAGGACCACACGCCGTGTCGAACCTATGGGTTCGGTATCAGCCCTGGTCGTGGGGCGCTGCGCGAGCAACTCCGCGCGAGCAACGGCTCCGGAGCGTGCGAGGCCTTCTTGGCGACGGCCCTGGCGTGGCGCGGGTCGGTCAGCTCGGTCGGCCTTCCTCGCGCGTTCTTCCCGCGGCCGTCGTTGGGCTTGCCCGCTTCGCCGCGTGACCTGGTGACCCGTGGGCGCGCCCACGGCGTTGCGGATGGTGTTCGACCACGTTGTGTGGGCGAATTGCCGCTCTCCCGCTCATGGCTCGCTCCGGGGACCTACAGTGCGGGCGGGAAAGCTTCCGTCGAAGCAGGAGGGGCAGCCATGCGTTCGTATGTGAGGTCGAAGCGGGCGGTCACCGCAGCCGTCGCGCTCCTGATGTCACTCGTCCTGGTCCAACCGGCCGGTGCCATCCTGGACGGCACCGACGACACGGCGAATCAGTTCGAGAGCGTCGGCATGCTCCAGGCCCAGGTCGACACCGACGAGTGGTTCGGCTTCTGCTCCGGCACGCTGGTCGCGCCCGACGTCGTCCTCACCGCGGCGCACTGCGTCGACTTCTTCACCGCCGCGGTCGGCGCAGAGGGCTTCGGCCCCGACGACCTGCGCGTGTCCTTCGACGTCGCGCCCGATGAGGACTCGACGTACTACGTCGCCGACCACATCGTCGTCCACCCGGACTGGCTCACTGCGCCGCCATGTGTGGGCAACTCGAAGCACCTGTGCCTGGCGTCGCCGGCGGAGGACATCGCCCTCGTGTTCCTGGAGGAGACGGTCTCGGGCGTGACGCCGTCGCCGATCGCCGGCCCCGGCTACCTCGACGAACTCGACGTGACCAGCGAGACCTTCACCGTGGTCGGCTACGGCACCGACGAGTTCATCCTGGGCAGTGCGCTCTCGCCGAACCAGCTCACGGTCGTCGACGGCATTCGCAGCTATCGCGAGGTCACCGCCATCAACACGCACGATGCCTTCCCCGATCGGTTCCTCAAGGTGACCGCCGGCGTCTGCTTCGGCGACTCGGGCGGACCGATGTTCCACGACGGCACCATCGTCGCCCTGAACACCTGGACGTTCAGCCTCCGGTGCACCGGGCCCAACCTCCAGTACCGGACCGACTCGGCGATCGCGCAGGCATTCCTCGACACGTACCTCTGAGCGTCCCTCGTGGTCGTGTTCCGGCCGTAGTCACTCCTCGAGGTAGCCCAGCTCCTGGTGAAGGTCTTTGGCCCTCGCGTCGACGGCGCGCGAGGGCCTTCCAGGGCTCAGCCCGGCCGTGAGCGGTCCCGTTCTGGCGTCGGCACGCCTCGATGAACTCGACGGGGTGCGGCTGTTGCCGGATCATCATGACTGGACCTCTGAACACCCGAATCGGGGCGCCCGCACACCGGACAGGCGTCGTTTCCGGCGGCTGAAGCGGCGGCGCTACTCCTGAGCGCCGACGTCCTGCGGCGTCGCACCTGTGTCGGCGCGGCTGATCATCGTGCAGATCTCGGGACCGTGGGCGTGACTCTCGGTGGGGCCGCCACTCACCCTTCGTCCGGTCAGCGGCACGTCTACTTGCACGGATGTCGCATGGTGTCGGGCCGCCGGCGCACCCCGGAGCCTTCAGGCAAGTGCGAGGTGATGGGATCCGATAACGCGCTGGTCGTGAGTGCGACGGCAGCAACGACGGCAGCAACCCGTGGGCGATAGCCGGGCATCCCGCCAATGGATTCCTTGTTCTCGCGACCGTCCAGTAACGCTCGAGTTGACGAAAGCCGGTGCCGGTCGGACGCGATCGCTCGGCATGGCCGGACGCCGCGACGGCGTGGCGTCAGGTTTGGGCGCGGGCCGCCACCGTGGTGGCGGTGCCGTAGGTGACGATCGCCTTGGTGGCGAAGCCGCCCACGCCGATGGCGAACGCGCCAGGGGCGATGGTCGCGCCGTTCCAGGTGCCCTGAACGCTGCCGGTCGACGCGCTCTCGGCGAAGAACACCCGCTCGCCGGTGGTGCCGAAGATCGTCCACGTGACGAAGACGTGGTCGATGACGCCCGACGTCCTCGACGCCGCCACCCTCGGCTGGAAGCCGGGGGTGTTGAACCTGTGGCTCGTAAAGGACCCCGTGGCGTTGCTGGCCACGACGATGAAGCCGTCGCGGTACCAGGTGACGAACGTGCGGCCGGCCCTGATGGACATGTCCGGCGACCCGTTGGTGGTGCCGAGGCTGGCGAAGACACGCTCGCCCTGCCACGTGCCGCCGATGTACTTCTTGACCATGAGGTTGGACGGCCCGGGGAGCTCGGCCGACGTCGTACGCGACCAGATCACCACGGGCGTCGACCCGCTGTAGGCGAGCGTCGGGCTGGCGTCGTCGACGTTGCCCGCCGTCGTGGTCACTCGGCTCAACGGGAGACCGGTGCCCGAGGAGAACAGCTCTTGCTGGGCGAACTCGCCGCCCGGGCCGACCTGCTTCGACCACACGCCGAACCAGCGACCGTCCCGGGCGATGATGTCACCGGTGGGGAAGATGCCCCCACCCGCAGTGTCGACGGGGCGGGAGCTGAAGACGCCGGCGTTCGTCCGCTTGCCGATACGGACCTGACCGGGGGCGTGGTAGAGGACATATGTGGCGGTGGTGTCGTAGGTGACCGCCATGACATACCCGGAGAAGCCCGTGGCCTGGCTGGGGTTCACCGACCCGTCGGGGTTCCGGCTGAAGAAGCGGATCGGGACCCCCGACGCGCTCGAGCACGTCGCGAAGCCGACCAGCGCCCCGGAACTGGTGACCACCGAATCGGCGAAATCGGCGAAGTCGACGCTGCACCCGCCGACCACCGTCTGTGGAGGATCGAAGGGACGGACGGCGGCCGCCACCGGCGTCACCGTCGAGAACAGGACGGCCGTGAACGCCACGACCGCGACGAGGACTGATCGTCGAAGCATCGGGTTACCCCCTCCGATCGGCGGGCCCGCTGCCGCCCTGATGCGCCCTCCTCGACGACCCGCCGGTCAAACCCGAGAGTACGCCTTCGACGCACGACACGTCGTGGTTCAGCGGCGTGATTGCCCGGAGCAGGCACAGGGGCTGTTGCACCCCTGATCGTCGCGGCGAGCGGCCAGCGCCAGGCTCGCATCACCCGCTGGGTGAGGCGCGCGCCCGCCCATTCCGGCTTCCTCGGGGCTGAGCGCGCCAGCTCGAGGCGTCCATGACCAGGGGTCAGCCCTTGAGGAGGAAGTCCTGGTCGGCGTCGTCCACGAACAGGGTGACCTCGTCGAGCAGGTCGGGGTGGGTGTCGAGGCC
>Ga0126306_10000589_pt1 | contig 17365 bp, 17 predicted proteins | sample Plot27_FD_92592 | JGI IMG/M metagenome (GOLD analysis project Ga0126306, IMG submission 92592) | Serpentine soil microbial communities from UC McLaughlin Reserve, CA, USA - Plot27 | ecosystem: Environmental > Terrestrial > Soil > Grasslands | place: USA: UC McLaughlin Reserve, Lake County...
ACGTGGCCGCCCGGGGCCGCCCTCGGCCGGCGGATAACGTCGGTCGCCCGCCCGTCCCTGCCGAGGAGCCGCCCCCCATGACGACCGCCCCGCCCGCGGACGCCCCCGTCGACGCCGTCGTGTTCGAGCCCGCCGCCCTGCTCGACACCTCCGGGCCCGGCGCGGTGCCGCGACGGGGCGCTCGGCGGCTCGTGGCCGCCCTGGCCGCCCACGGGGTGCCGGCCCACGTCCGCCAGGCCGGCGGGACCGGCGAGGCCGCCGGCACGGTCGCCCTGGCCGCCCAGCTCGGCGAGACCGGCCTGGCCCCGCACGCCCAGCTCCTCGCAGAGGGCCGCGATCCGGAGGGCCGCGTGCTCTCGGTGCTCGCCGCGCCGCCGGCGCCGGGCGGCACGCCCATCGCACCCACCGCGCCCGTCGTCACGATCGGCGACGAGGAGGACGTCCACCAGGCCGTCCTTGGCGCCCTGACCGGCGAGGTCGGCGCCTTGGCCGCGGCCTCGCTGCTCGTCGCGCCGCCCGACGCCGACTCCGTGGCGGCCGCCCGCGACCGGCACCTCGCCCTCACCAAGCCGCCGGGCTCACTCGGCCGCCTCGAGGACGTCGGCTGCCAGCTGGCCGGCATCGCCGCCGCGGTGCCGCCGCCCGTCCCCGGCCCGGCCGCCGTGGCCGTGTTCGCCGGGGACCACGGGGTCCACGCGCAGGGCGTGACGCCGTGGCCGCAGGAGGTCACGGCGCAGATGGTCGCCAACTTCGCCCGCGGCGGCGCCGCCATCAACGTGCTGGCGGGCCACGCCGGTGCCCGGGTCGTCGTCGTGGACGTCGGGGTGGCGGCCGACCTGCCGGCCGAGCTGGACGCCTCGCCGGTGATCCGCCGGCGGCGGGTCCGAGCGGGAACGGCCGACCTGTCCACCGGCCCGGCCATGTCCCCCGCCGAGGCCCGCGAGGCCCTCGACGTGGGGGCCGAGACCGCCGCCCGCCTGGTGGCCGACGACGCCCGCTGCCTGGTCACGGGCGACATGGGCATCGCCAACACGACCCCTTCGGCTGCGCTGGTCGCGGCGCTGGCCGGCCGGCCCGCCGAGGGCGTGACCGGGCGCGGCACCGGCATCGACGACGCCACGCTCGGCCGCAAGGCCGCGATCGTCGCCGCCGCCGCCGCCCGGGCGCACGCCGAGCACGGCGACGACGCCCTGGCGGTGCTCGCCGAGGTGGGCGGGCTGGAGCACGCCGCCCTGGCCGGCTTCATCATCGGCGGGGCCGCTCTCCAGGTCCCGGTGGTGATCGACGGCGTGATCGCAGCGGCGGCCCTGCTCGTGGCGGCCCGGCTTGTGCCGGGCGTCGAGGCCTGCGTGATCGCCGGGCACCGCTCGGTCGAGCCGGGGGCGTCCGCCGTGCTGGAGGAGCTGGGCCTCGCCCCGATGGTCGACCTGGGCCTTCGCCTGGGCGAGGGCACCGGCGCCGCCCTGGCCCTCCCCCTGGTCGAGTCCGCCGCCCTCGTGCTGCGCGACATGGCCACGTTCGACGAGGCCGGCGTCACCGACAAGGCCGACTGAGGCCGGTCCGAGCCCGTTCCGGCCCGGGCCGGGCGTCCCCCACGCGTCGGGGGTTCGGTAGGGGAGACCACCCGATGCGGCGGGGGCCGAACCGGCGGAAGGTGTGCCCACGTACCAGCCGCAGTGAACCGTTGGCGAGACCTCGCGTCGCTACGCTTGGTCGATCCGTGACTGACCGGGGCCCAGAGTGACCGACCGATTCGAACAGCCCGAGCGCCCGCTTCCCGGCGACCCGCGCCGCATCTTCATCCCGGCGCCCTCGGGCAACGCCGGCTCCTCGGCCGGCGCCCCGCCGCGGCCGGCGCCCGGTGGCAACGGCGCCGGTCCATCGGGCGCCCGCGTCCGCCCGCAGGGCCCCGGTCGCAACGGGCCCGGCGACGCCTACGGGCGCGATCCCTACGGCGACCCCTCTGCCCGGCGCGGCCCGGGCCGCGACGGCCGCGGGCCCGGCGCCCCGGCCGGGGCGCCTTCCCGCTCCGGCCGGCGCTTCCCCCGCCTCAGGCTCCGCCGCGTGCTGCTGGTCATCGGCATCCTGCTGGTCGTCTGCCTGGTCGGCGGCTTCCTGTGGGTGCGCAGCATCTTCAGCGGCATCGAGCGAGTCGAGACCGAGGGCGAGCTGGCCGGCGGCTCGGTCGCCGGCGGCACCAACTACCTGATCGTCGGCTCCGACTCCCGCGAGCCGGTCGACGGCGAGCAGGCCGGCATCAACGACGGCGACTTCCCGGGCGGCCAGCGCGCCGACACCATGCTGCTCATGCAGGTGGGAGGCGACGGCACCAAGGTCACGTCGATCCCCCGCGACCTGTGGGTGCCGATCGCCGACATCGGCGCGGAGGGGAAGATCAACGGCGCCTACAACGGCGGCGCCCCCCGCCTGCTGCGCACGATCGGCGACGCCCTCGACATCCCGATCCACCGGTACATGGAGGTCGACTTCGTGTCGTTCGCCGGCCTGGTCGACGGGCTCGGCGGCATCACGATCGACTTCCCCCACCCGGCGACCGACGCCAACTCGGGCCTCAACGTCACCGGCAGCGGCCCGGTCGAGCTGGACGGCGAGCAGGCCCTCGCCTACGTGCGGTCCCGGTACTACGTCGAGCACATCAACGGCGAGCAGGTGCCCGAGGGCACCGGCGACCTGGGCCGTGTCGTCCGCCAGCAGCGCTTCCTCACCGCGGTGATGGGCAAGCTGTCCGACACGAAGAACCCGATCTCGCTGCTGCGGGCGTTCGACGGTGCCTCCGACGGCCTGCGGATCGACGACGACATGGGGTTGTTCGACGCCATCCGCCTGGGCTGGCGGCTGCGCAGCGGGCTCGATCCCGAGACGCTCGAGATCCCGACCGACGTCGGTACCGTCGGGTCCGCCTCCGTGCTCTTCCTGCGGGACGACTCGCAGGCCGTCCTCGACGAGTTCCGCTGATCGGTCGCGCCGGCCGGCTCAAGTCAGGGGGCGTCCCGGCACGACGGTGCCGGACGCCTCCGCCAGCGTCAGCCGGGCGGCGTCGGCGCCCGGGCCGGCGGCGGCCGCGGCCCGCAGCGTGACCGTGTCGCCGTCGGCGAGGAAGCGGCGCTCGACGCCGGCGACGACCAGCGGCTCGGCGCCCGCCCGGGTCAGCTCGATGAGGCTGCCCTCGCTCCCCCGCCGCGCACCGGAGATCGTGCCGGAGGCGACGAGGTCGCCGGTCCGCAGGTGGGCGCCGTTCGAGGTCAGGTGGGCGAGCTGCTGGGGGAACGTCCAGTAGAGCCCGGCGGCGGACGAGCGGGTCACGACCTCGCCCGCCGCCGGGGCGCCGGCCGGGCACAGCTCGACCGCGAGGTCCAGCGCCAGCGCCCAGGGGGCGGACGGGTCCCGGCGGAGGTGCGGGAACGGCTCGGGGTCCTGCGGCGGGCCGGGCGCCCGCACGGCGTCCAGCGCCGCCAGCGGGGTGACCCAGGCCCCGATCGTGGTGGCGAAGGACTTGCCGAGGAACGGACCGAGGGGCTGGTACTCCCAGGCCTGGACGTCCCGCGCCGACCAGTCGTTCACGAGGACCACGCCGAACACGTGGCCCGGTGCCTCGGCCACCGGCACGGGGACGCCGGGGCCCGACGGCGTGCCGACGACGACGCCAAGCTCCAGCTCGATGTCGAGCCGCTCGCTCGGCCCGACGACCGGGGCGGCGGCGCCCGGCGGGAGGCGCTGGCCCCAGGGCCGCTGGATCGGCGTCCCGGACACGACGACCGTCCCGGCCCGGCCGTGGTAGGCCACCGGGAGGTGCCGCCAGTTGGGCAGGAGCGGCTCACCGTCCGGCCGGAACAGGCGCCCGAGGTTGGTGGCGTGCTCGATCGAGCTGTAGCAGTCGACGTAGTCGGCCACCGTGAACGGGAGGTGCGCGGTCAGGCCGTCGACCGGCGCCAGCGCCGGCGCCACGGCGGCGCGCTCGGCGGGGTCGCACACGAGCGAGGTCAGCCGCTCCCGGACCGCTGCCCACGCCGTCGGGCCGAGCGCCATGAACGGGTTCAGCGAGTGCCGGTCGAACGGCCCCCTCACCACGCCGTCGGCGGCGAGGCGGGCCAGGTCGAGGGCCTGGTCGCCGATGCGGACGGCGACCCGGGGCCGCTCGCCAGGCGCCGAGACGACGCCGTAGGGCAGGTGCTCGGCCGGGAACCCGGAGCCGTCGGCCCCGGGCACCCATGACGACAGCGGCACGGCGGGTCAGCCGCCGGGCGGCCCGTGCGGCGCCCGCCGGGTCACAGCAGGCCCCGGGAGACGAGGGCGTCCACCGGCTCGTCGATCGAGCACGTGCCGACCGACTTGAGCAGCTCGCGGGCCCGGGTCAGGCGGTGGACGAGGTCGAGGGCCTGCGGTTCCTCGGTGGCCAGCACCTCGGCGACCTGGGCGCGGTAGCTACCGGTCCGGGCGGAGGCCGCGGCCGCCAGCAGGTTCACGAACCCGTACCGCCGGCCGCTCGGCCCCGTGGTCGTGAACGGCTCGTGCAACCCGGCCGTGGCCTTGAGCACGAGCCCCCGCTCGACGCAGCCGACGAGCACGTCGGCCACGCGGTCGGGCGCAGGCACGTCGTCGCGGGACATGCCCCCGCAGCGCAACTTGGCCCGGGCGCCCAGCTCGGCGATCCGGTCGAGGGCCTCGTGGACCTTCGCCATCGCCGGCACCTCGAGGTAGCGCAGGACCCACGTCCCCAGGTCGGGCAGCTTGGTCCCGAGCGGCGCCTCGAACTGGGCCAGGCCCTCCACGCTGTTCGGCCGCCGGCCGAGCCGGCCGACGTCGTAGGCGATCAGGCCGATCCGCTGGGGCCGGGGCAGTCCGCTGGCGACGCAGGCGTCGAGCTCGTCGAGGCGCGACACCGGGCACAGGAAGGGGCCGACGAGCCCCGCCCAGGGGCCGGTCACCGCCGCATGGTGGGCGCGCAGCGCCTCGGCCATGGGGCGAGACGCCGGTGGGAACAGGCCGGCGTCGTCGAACAGCTTGTCGACGGCGGTGGCGAGCAGCGAGGGCACCGTTGAACCTCCGAAGGCGGGAAGTTACCTTTCGGGCCCCTGCGGGGGAAGCATTGGCATGGCGGTTGTCACACTGTTGGAACGACAGCACGAGTGCCTCACAGAAGGAGGGCGTGCCGATGCCCTACTACCGACGGGTGGGCGAGGTCCCCGCCACGCGCCACACGCAGGCCCGTGGAACCGACGGCCGGCTGCGGGCCGAGGAGCTGATGGGCACCGAGGGCTTCTCGGGCGCCTCGTCGCTGCTCTACCACCGCAACCCGCCGACCGCGATCACCGCCGCCGAGCCGGTGCCCGAGCCCGGCGCCGCCGGGGGCGAGGTGTCGGCCAACCACCCGCTGCTCCCCCGCCACCTGGACACGGCCAAAGCGGCCGCGGCGGCGTCCGCCACCGGGGGCGACCTGGTCACCGGCCGCGCCCACCTACTGGCGAACGAGGACGTGCGCGTCGCCGTCGTCGCCGCCACCGAGCCCAGCGGCCTCTACCGCAACGCCACCGGCGACGAGGTCGTGTACCTGCGGGCCGGGGCGGCCCGGTTCGAGTCGACGTTCGGCGTGCTGGCGTGCCGGGCGGGCGACTACGTCGTTGTTCCCACCGGGACGACCCACCGCTGGGTGCCGGCGCCCGGCGAGCCGGTCGAGGCGCTGGTCGTCGAGGCGCGGGGCCACGTCGGCCCGCCGCCCCGCTACCTGTCGGCCACCGGCCAGTTCCTCGAGCACGCCCCCTACTGCGAGCGGGACCTCGAGGGGCCGGCCGAGCCCCACGTCGTCGCGCCCGAGGGGGACGACGGCGAGGGCGCCGACGTGCTGGTCCGCACCCGGGCCGGGCTCACCCGGTACCGCTACGCCCACCACCCCTTCGACGTCGTGGGCTGGGACGGGTGCCTGTACCCGTACCGGCTCTCGATCCACGACTTCGCCCCGATCACCGGGCGGGTCCACCAGCCGCCGCCGGTCCACCAGACGTTCGCCGGGCCAGGCTTCGTGGTCTGCAGCTTCGTACCCCGCCGGCTCGACGACCACCCGCTGGCGGTACCGGTGCCATACAACCACGCCAACGTGGACTCCGACGAGGTCCTCTACTACTGCGGCGGCGACTTCACGAGCCGCAAGGGGGCCGGCATCGGGGCGGGCTCGCTGACCCTGCACCCGGCCGGGTTCGTCCACGGGCCCCAGCCCGGCAGCGTCGAGGCCGGCCTCGGCGCCACCTGGACCGACGAGCTGGCCGTCATGGTCGACACGTTCCGCCCGCTCGCCCTGACGGCGGCGGCGCGGGCGTGCGAGGACGCCGACTACGCCTGGACCTGGTCCCGCCCGGCCCCGGACCGAGCCGGGCCCGGGAGCGGCTAGGAGGACGCGCCGACGGCCTCGGACGCCAGCGTGCGGTCGACGTGGGTGTCGGGGGCCAGCGGCTCGTCGTACGACACGCCGCCGATGAGGATGAGCTCCTCCTCGGTCCGTCCGATCGTCCCGGCCCGCAGCTCCCAGTCGAACAGCAGCGGCGGCAGGTCGCGCAGCTCGTCGGCGGCCACGCCCGTCCCGTCCGCGATGGCGTCCACGACGTCGTCGTCTTCGCGGTAGTCGCCGGTGAGGTGGGTGTTGATCGTGCGGATGATCGCCCGGGCGTAGGCCAGGCCGACGCGGCGCTCGGGCCCGAGCAGCGCGCTCGACACCACGGTGCCGTCGATCGACTCGCTGGCCGGGAGCGTGGCGACGAGGCGGATGCCCGGCTGGTCGGCGACCCGGGCCCAGGCGGCGCCGTCGAGCCAGGCGGCGGCGAGCCGGCCGTCGAGCAGGTCGGACGCCGCCTCCGGTCCGTCCGACTCCCTCAGCGCCACCTCGTTGAGCGTGATGTCGGTCTGTGAGAAGGCGAGCCCGGCCGGGTAGTTGGCGGCGGAGCGGACGCCCGCCGGGGAGCCGACCGGCTGCAGCTCGAGGTCGCCGAGGTCGGGATCCTCGCTCAAGGCGTCGTCGCGCACCCACAGCCCGGCCTGGGGACGGCCCAGGTCGTTGGGGTTGCTGGCCAGCACGCCGCCGAGCACGAGGCGGGCCTCGGTGCCGCGGGACAGGGCGTCGAGGTAGGCGCCACCCACGCCGCCCACGGCCACGTCGACCGTACCGGCGTCGACGGCCTCCATGGCCGACCGGTCGTCCAGCGGGACCAGCTCGACCGTCAGGTTCTCGGCCTCGAACTCGCCGAGGGCGTCGGCCACGAACAGCGGGGCCAGCTCGGGCCCGGGCTCCTCGGGGACCGCCACCCGCACGGTCGTCGCCGCGGGCAGCGGCGCCGCGGCGGGCGAGCCGGCGCCGCAGCGCGCGACGACCCGCCCGGCGGACAGGTCCTCGGGGTCGGTCACGGCCTGGCGGCCGCATCCCTCCGCGATGTCGCCCGGCACGGTCGGCCCCGCGGCGACGATCGCACCCCCGTCGGCCGTCCCGGAGGACTCGGACGGCGCGGCGTCGCCGTCGTCGGAGGAGGAGTCGTCGCTGCAAGCCCCGACCACGAGCGCGAGCGCCAGCCCCAACGCAACGGCGCGCCCGGCGCGCTCACCGCCCGTCCCCAGCCCCAGCACGGCGAACCCCGGCCTCAGGCGGGAACCGTCGCCAGGGCGTCGTGCACGAAATCGGCGACGCCGACGGCGAGCCGGTCGCGCCGCAGGAGGGTGGAGGCGACGACGGTGCCGCCGCGCTCCTCGACCACCCTTTCGAGCTTGGACAGGGCCTTGCCGGCGTGGATGGCGTAGGTCATGAAGCACGCCGCCCGCTTGCCGTCGATGACCGGCATGGCGCGGAGGCGGCCGACCCGCCCGGGGCGGTGACCGGCGATGATCAGGCCGTCGACCCAGGTCCCCACGAACACGAGGTCGGCCTCCGCCAGGTCCTTCAGGCCGATGTTGGTGATGTCGTACACGGACACCTCGGCGCCCTCGGCGCGGGCGGCCTCGGCGACCAACTGGGCGGCGCGGGCCGTGTTGCCGGTGAAGCTCTCGTAGACCACCACCGCTCGCATGGGCGTCAGTCTGGCAGAACCGACTCCCCCGCTCGCCAACGATCCCGTGGGTAGTTTCCGGGCGTCCCGCCAGGAAGAGGAGCCCCCATGGACATGCAGTACCGCCGTCTCGGCCGCTCGGGCATCAAGGTGAGCGTCCTGTCCTTCGGGTCGTGGGTGTCGTTCGGGCCACAGCTCGACACCGGGAAGGCCCGCGACTGCCTCGACGCCGCCTACCGCGCCGGGGTGAACTTCTTCGACAACGCCGAGGTGTACTCGGGCGGCGAGTCGGAGCGGATCATGGGCGCCGCCATCGCCGAGCTGAGCTGGCCCCGCTCGTCGTACGTGATCAGCTCGAAGTTCTACTGGGGCATCTCCGACCACGTGAACGCCCGGGCGACGCTGAACCGGAAGTACCTCATGGAGGCGATCGACCCCTCGCTGGAGCGCCTCGGCCTCGAGCACCTCGACCTCGTCTACTGCCACCGGCCGGACCCCGAGACCTCGATCGAGGAGACGGTGTGGGCGATGTCCGACATCGTGTCGTCGGGCCGGGCGCACTACTGGGGGACCTCCGAGTGGAGCGCGGACGAGATCCGCGCCGCCTGGGACGTCGCCGACAGGCGCAACCTGCACAAGCCGGTGGTCGAGCAGCCCCAGTACCACCTGCTCGACCGCCGCAAGGTCGAGCGCGAGTACCGCAGGCTCTACGACGACATCGGGCTCGGCCTCACGACCTGGAGCCCGCTCGCCTCGGGCCTGCTCAGCGGCAAGTACCTCGACGGCGTCCCCGAGGGCAGCCGCGCCACGCTGCCCGGCTACGGCTGGTTGCGGGACCAGCTGACGAACCCGGCGGCCAACGCCAAGGTCCGCAACCTGGCCGCGATCGCCGAGGAGCTGGGCTGCTCGCTCGCCCAGCTGGCCATCGCCTGGTGTGCCCACAACCCCCGCGTGTCGACGGTCATCACGGGCGCCAGCCGGGTCGAGCAGGTGGAGGAGAACATGGGTGCCCTCACGGTGCTGGGCAACCTCACGGACGACCTCGTCGCCCGCATCGACGCGGCGGTGTCGTAGCGATGGACCCGATGCTGGGGCCCACGGAGGACATGGTCGAGGTCGAGAACCGGCTGGCGGCCATGCCGCTGCTGGAGGCGCTGACCACGCAGCGGGCGGTGCGCCGGGTCATGCCGGGCCCGGTGGCGCCGGCCATCGTCACCCGCCTGATCGAGCTGGCGCTGGAGGCGCCGACCGGCTCGAACGGGCAGAACTGGGAGTTCGTGGTCGTCACCGACCCGAAGCGCAAGATGCGCCTGCAGGTCCAGTACAAGCGGTCGTGGGCGCTCTACGGCGGGCTGGGCAAGCGGACGCGCAGGGACGAGCAGACGCAGCGGATCCTCAAGTCGGTGGAGTGGCAGGTCGAGCACTTCCACGAGATCCCGGTCGTGGTGGTGGCGTGCCTCAAGGGCGGCCCGAAGCGGCCGTTCGTGCCGGCGCCGCCGATCGCCAACAGCTCGCACTACGGCTCCGTCTACCCCAGCGTGCAGAACCTGCTCCTGGCGGCGCGGGCGATCGGGCTGGGCGCCTCGCTGGTCACGCTGCCGCTGTGGTCCAACACGGCGGCCCGGCGGATCCTGAAGCTGCCGCTGTCGGTGGAGCCGGTGTGCATCGTGCCGCTGGGCTGGCCCCGGGGCCGCTACGGCCCCAAGGCGCGGCGGCCGGTCGAGGAGGTCGTCCATTGGGAGACCTACGGGGACGAGGAGTAGTACGGCCGCATGGACTCGCCCTCCCCGCTCTTCGACCCCGACGCCTGGGAGCCCGTGGCGGGCTTCGACCTCACCGACATCACCTACCACCGGGCGGTGGACACGGGCGTGGTGCGGGTGGCGTTCGACCGGCCGGAGGTCCGCAACGCCTTCCGGCCCCACACCGTCGACGAGCTGTACCGGGCGCTCGACCACGCCCGCCAGTCACCGGACGTGGGCTGCGTCCTGCTCACCGGCAACGGCCCGTCGCCCAAGGACGGCGGCTGGGCGTTCTGCTCGGGCGGTGACCAGCGGATCCGGGGACGCGACGGCTACCGCTACGCCGAGGGCGAGACGTCCGCCACGATCGACCCGGCCCGCAGCGGGCGGCTGCACGTCCTGGAGGTGCAGCGGCTCATCCGCTTCATGCCCAAGGTCGTGATCTGCCTCGTAAACGGCTGGGCGGCGGGCGGCGGCCACAGCCTCCACGTGGTCAGCGACCTCACGCTGGCCAGCCGGGAGCACGCCCGGTTCCGCCAGACCGACGCCGACGTGGCCAGCTTCGACGGCGGCTTCGGCTCGGCCTACCTGGCCAGGCAGGTCGGCCAGAAGTTCGCCCGCCAGATCTTCTTCCTCGGGAACACCTACGACGCCGAGGAGGCGGTCCGCATGGGCACGGCCAACGCCGCCGTCCCCCACGAGGACCTGGAGCGGGTCGGGCTCGAGTGGGGACGCACGATCATGGGCAAGAGCCCGACGTCGATCCGGATGCTGAAGTACGCCTTCAACGCGATCGACGACGGCCTGGTGGGCCAGCAGGTCTTCGCCGGCGAGGCCACCCGCCTCGCCTACGGCACCGACGAGGGCGCCGAGGGACGCGACAGCTTCCTGGAGAAGCGCGCTCCCGACTGGTCGCCGTTCCCCTGGCACTACTGAGCCCGGCGAGGTGGACGGCCGGCGCGTGCCGGCCGTCCACCTCGGCCGGCGTCAGCCGGCCGCGAGCTCCTGCGGCCCGTTCCCGCCCTCCTCGAAGGCGAGGGGGTCGTCCATGGTCAGCCCCGTGCCGCAGCCGCTCTCCCACTGGCCCATGCCGGTGCGGACCACGAGCGACGGGTTGGCGCCGGAGAACACCCCCCACGCGCTCTCGCAGCCGGGAACGACCCAGACGTGGCTCATCCAGCCGTTGGCGCCGTCGGCCTTCTCCCCACCCAGCTCGGCGCACTGCTCCTCGGTGGTGTTCGAGCCGCCGACGACCACGCCGTCACGCATGCACAGCCCCGTGTGCCGGTGGTAGTGGTCGTTGTCGCCGGTGTAGCCCTCGGCCGGCTCGGTCTCGCCGTCCTGGAAGATGTAGTCGCTCAGGCCGACGACGTGGGACCCGGGCTCGGTCCCGTCGTAGAGCAGCATCTCGGGGTGCTCGAGGTCGAACCCGTCGCCGAGCAGCCCGTAGTTGATGTAGTGGGCGGCGATGCCCGGCACGTACCCCGTCACCTTGTGGTAGCCGGCCGCCTCGGCGTCGGCCACCGTCGGGTAGGTGGCGGCGACGTTCTTGGCCAGGAGCAGCTCGTCGGCGAGCTGGTCGCACTGCGCCTGGTCCGTCAGCGCGTTCCAGGGGTCGGGGTCGAGCGTGTGCGTCATGCTGCCGGTGAGGATGGCGTCGCGCTGGACCGGGTTCTCCTCGAGGTACCCGAGCACCTGCTCGATGGAGGGACCGCTGTCGGGGTCGACGAAGACCTCGGCCCACTCCTCCAGCGTGAAGTCGACCGGCGTTGCGTCGTCGTGGGCGTGCGGCATGCCGGGGACCGCGGCGTCGTTGAACGCCGGCGTGTTGAAGCCGAGGTCGCAGCGCTCGGCGTCGGCGACCTGGGCGGCGTTGGCGCCGCCGTGGTCGTGCGTCTCGCCGGGCGCCATCGACGCCATGTCGTGGCCGGGCTCGCCGTGGCCGGGGCTCCCGTGGCGGTCGTCGGCGAACCCGGGCGCCACCGAGGTCGACACGAGGCCCGCGAGGGCCAGGCCCGCCACGCCGAACGCCACGGGGTTGATGCCGGGGACGGCCCGCGAGGCGAAGGACGGGCGCAGCGCCACTACCGCGGCGAGGACCACGATCGCCTCGAGCCCGGCGGCCAGGCCATCGGGGAAGCCGATGGATGCGTGGTCCGTGGCGGGGACGTCGATCGTGCGGGACCCCAGCCACACCAGGAACACGACGCCGTTGACGGCGGCGGCGCCGAGCCAGGGCTCGGGCCGGTTGCGCCACCGGTACAGGGCGGCCGCGGCGGCCAGCTGCAGCCAGGCGACGACGAGGAAGAAGACGCCGTCCCTCGTCCGCTCGGAGAGGTGCTCGGGCGCGAGCGCGAAGTGGATCACGGCGGCGCCCACGGACGCGGCCATGGCGACCGTCCGCAGCGTGTCACCGAGCGTGGACGTGGATGAGGCGGGCGACGGCGCGGGCGCGGCTGGCTCGGCGGTCGACGTCTCGTCGGACATCGTGTGCTCCTTCCCCCCGGAAGAGACGTGGCGAGCGATCCCGGCCGAGCGACGCCGGTCGTCGGAGCGCACCCCAAAACTACGAGGGGTAATGCGGTGGAGCAATGCCTTTTTGCACGCCGTACGCGAAAAGTCGGCGGCCCCTGGCGGGGCCGCCGACCGCTTTCCGGCTCGGACTGCGGGTCAGGCCTGGCGGACGGCCTCGGCCTCGATCTCGATGCGGACCGCCTTGCCGACGAGGACGCCGCCGGTCTCGAGGGCCTGGTTCCAGCCGAGGCCGAACTCGTCGCGGTCGATCTCGGCGGTGGCCGAGAAGCCCAGGCGCTCGTTGCCCCACGGGTCGCGGGCGACGCCCTCGTAGGTCACGTCGAGCTCGACCGGGCGGGTCACGCCCTTGACCGACAGATCGCCATGGACGGCGTAGCGGCCCTTGCCCAGCGACGAGACGCTGGTGGAGCGATAGGTCATGGTCGGGTTGACCTCGACGTCGAAGAAGTCACCCGAGCGGAGGTGCGTGTCGCGCCCGTCGTCACGGGTGTCGATGCTGGCGAGGTCGATCTCGACCTCGACGGCCGACAAGGTGTGCTCGTCGGCGACGGTGACCGTGCCGGTGAACGAGGTGAAGCGGCCCCGCACCCTGGACACCATCATGTGGCGCACGGAGAACCCGACGTGGGTGTGCGACGGGTCGAGCGTGAAGGTGCCGGGCATCGGGAGCTCGACGCCGTCGACGGTACGGGTGGCGGGAGCGGCGGGGTTGGTGGCGTCGGACATGGCGATCTCCTGAGGGTCTCCGGTCGCTCGAGCCGGTTCGCCCGTGCAACCTTTGCGTGCGCAAGGAACTGCGTCGACGATGACCATACAACGAGATGCTTGCGTTCGCAACTATTGCGTCTAAGCTGATCCCATGCAGGACCCCGACGGCGAGTTCGACGACGACCGGCTCACGCTGGCCGGCCTGTTCGCCGAGAGCTACAAGGGCATCGCCACCGGCCTCGAGCGGCGTCTCGGCGACGACTCAGGCCTGTCGCTCCAGTGGTTCGAGCTCCTGATCCGGTTGGCCCGGTCGCCCGGGCACCGCCTCAGGATGACCGATCTTGCCAACCAGACCAACCTGACGCCCAGCGGCCTCACCCGGGCGGTCGACCGGCTGGCCGAGGCCGGGCTGGTCGAGCGGGTGGCGTGCCCCAGCGACCGCCGGGTCGCCTACGCCGCCCTCACCGAGGCGGGGCTGGCCCGCATCCGGGCCGCGGTCGGGCCGCACCTGGTCGACCTCGACGAGCTGTTCGGCGTGCTCTCCCCCGCCGAGCGCGACGTGCTCGCCGGCCTGCTGCGCAAGGTGCGCGACCACGTGAACCCGGCCGCCGGCGTGGTGACCACGCCGGCGCCCGAGCCCACCGAGGCCGGCGTCTAGCCGAGCGCCGCCAGGCCCTCGTCGGTGAGGCGGAGGCCGCCGGCGGCCACGTTCTCCTCCAGGTGCGCCACCGAGCCGGTGCCCGGGATCGGCAGCATCTGGGGCGACCGGGCCAGCTGCCAGGCCAGCGCGACCTGGATGGGCGTGGCGTCGTGACGCTCGGCCACCGTGGCGAGGGCGTCGCCCGCGCCGGGGCGGTGGCCGCCCACGGGCGCCCACGGGATGAAGGCGAACCCGTCCTTCTCGGCCAACCCGACGACGTCCTCGGAGGACCGGTCGGAGGGGTTGTAGCGGTTCTGCACCGACACGACCGGCACGATGGCCTGCGCCCGCCGGACCTGGTCGGCGTCCACGTTGGACAACCCGACGTGGCGGATCTTGCCGGCGTCGCGCAGCTCGGCCAGCGTGCCCAGCGAGTCCTCGAACGGGACGGTCGGATCGGGCCGGTGCAACTGGTAGAGGTCGATGACGTCGGCCCGGAGGCGCTGCAGGCTGCCGTCGAGCGCCTGGCGTAGGTGCTCGGGGCGCCCGTCGGGACGCCACTGGCCCGGGCCGTCGCGCAGCAGCCCGCCCTTGGTGGCGATGACCAGGCCCGGCGGGTACGGGGCGAGCGCCTCGGCGATGAGCTCCTCGCTCACGTCGGGGCCGTAGGCGTCGGCGGTGTCGATGAAGTTCACGTTGAGCTTGACGGCCCGGCGCAGGACCTCGATGGCGGTGGCGTGGTCCGCCGGCGGGCCCCAGATGCCCTTCCCGGTGATGCGCATGGCGCCGAAACCGAGGCGGTTGACGATGAGGTCGCCCCCCAGGGTCAACGTCCCGGCGGCGGTGGCGGTGGGCTGGTCGGCCATCGCGGCACGGTACCGGCGCCGGCCGGCGACGCGGACGCCGCACACCGATCGCGCCACTACCAGGCGTTCGACGTGCGCGCGGGATAGCCTTCACGGGCGCTCCGGGTCAGTCGGAGCGGATGTGCTGTGCGACAGAAGAGAAGGTCATTTGGCTACTGGCACCGTGAAGTTCTTCAACGCCGAGAAGGGCTACGGCTTCATCTCGCGTGAAGATGGCGAGGATGTGTTCGTCCACTTCTCCAACATCGAAGCCCAGGGTTACAAGACCCTGGACGCCGGCCAGCGGGTGGAATTCGACATCGGCCCGGGTCGGAAGGGTGAGGAAGCGCAGCGCGTCCGCGTGATCTGAGCAACTCGCTACCTCTGACGCGAGCCGCCGGCCCCTCGGGGTCGGCGGCTCGTTCCATGACGGGAACGACCCGTGAGCGCACGATCCGTGTCACCAGGGTCTGACGGGGTACAAGGTTCGTGAGGGACCTCGACGAATTACGGTCGAGCCGAGACCGGCGAGGGGAGGTCGTCCGAATGGCGTCGGTGTTCGACCAACTGGATCGGGACTGGGGTCACGTAGCCGACGACCGGGCGATCGCCCGCCGCCTGCCGGGGGCCTGCGCCGCCGCCGGCGCCACGACCCTCGCCGACGTCGAGCGTTTCGTCCGCGCGGCCTCGCCGGAGGACGCCGATCGCGTGCTGGCCGCGCTGGCGGCCGACGCCATCGACCGCGACGACGCGCCCGGCGACCGCCTCGCCGCCCGGGCGCTGCTCCAGCTCCTGCTGCCGGGCGTCCGCCGGCTGGCCCGCACCTGGTGGGCGCTGGGCGACCCCGACGAGCGGGCGGCCGCCGCCGTGGCCGCGGTGTACGACCGCATCCGCCACTACCCGCTCGACCGCCGGCCCCGGCGCATCGCCGCCAACGTCCTCATGGACGCGGCCGGCGACCTGCGGCGGGCGGCCCGCAAGGCGCTGGCGTCGCAGGCGGGCCCCGACACCGGCCACCTGCCGAGCGGCGAATGGGACCTTCCTTCGCCGCCCATCACCCACCCGGCGCTCGAGCTGGTCGACGCCCTCGCCGACGCCGTGGGCCGCGGGCTGGTGTCGCCGGAGGACGCCGGGCTCATCGCCGCCTCCCGCATCGCCGGCAAGAGCCTCAGCGAGATCGCCCGCCAGCGCGGCGCCAAGCTGCGGACCCTCCAGTGGCGCCGCCAGCGCGCCGAGGCCCTCCTGGTGGGCGCCGGCCTCTAGCGGCGGCGGCGGTCGGTCAGTAGTCGATGCCCTTCATGGCGCGGATGCGCTGCTGGTAGGCGTGCTTGACCACCTGCATCTCGGTGACGGTGTCGGCGATCGCCATGAGCGCCTCGGGGGCGTTCCGGCCCGTGCAGACCACGTTGACCTTCTCCGGGCGGCCGGTGATGGTGGCGATCACCTCGTCGGCGTCGATCCAGCCCCAGTTGATGGGGTAGGTCACCTCGTCGAGGACCACGAGCCGGTGCTCGCCGGCCGTGATGAGCTCCCGGGCGCGGCCCCAGGCCTGGCGGGCGACGGCCTCGTCCTCCGACAGGTCGTCCGACTCCCAGGTGAAGCCCTCGCCGATCGCCCACCAGTCGACGCCCAGCTGGCGGCAGACCTTCTCCTCGCCGGTGTTCCAGGTGCCCGACTTGAGGAACTGGACGACCGCCACCGGCCAGCCCCGGGCCACGCTGCGGACGACCACACCCATCGCCGCCGTCGTCTTGCCCTTGCCCTTGCCGGTGTTGACCAGCACCAGCGAGGGGGCGCGCCGGAGGTCGTCCGGGCGGCGGTCGTCGGTCGGGACCTCGCTCGGGTCACGCTCGGTGGTGGTCGTGGCGGCGGCCTCGGCGCTGTCCTGGGTCTCGTCCGGCATGGGCGGGACCCTACGCGCGCGTGTACGGTCGCTGGTGCCGCAGTGCACGGGAACCCGGTGTGAGTCCGGGGTGGTCCTCGCCACTGTGACCGGGGAGTCCCCTCCCCTCGGGTGCCACCGGGCCGACGTCGCCTGGGAAGGCCGGGAGCGGGGCTGCGATCCGGGAGCCAGGAGACCGGCTGCGGCGCCGCACCGCTGACCCACGAGGGATGGGGACCGACCTGTCGTGACGATCTGGTACCTCTCGCACGCCGAGACCGACCTGCTGGCCCTGCGGTCGGTGGTCGAGGACCTGCCCGACGGCCTCGGCCCGGTGCGGATGGCCAACCCCGCCGCCCGGCCCGAGCCACCGCCCGTCGGGGCCGGCGACCTGCTGGTGGTCCGCCTGCTGGGCGGCCGCCCCTCGTGGGACGGCTTCGACGACGCCCGCGCCCGCTGCCGGGTGGCCGGCGTGCCGTTCGTGGCGCTGTCCGGCGAGGTGGAGCCGGACGGCGAGCTGGCGGCGGCGTCGACCGTCCCCGCGGGCATCGTGGCCGAGGCCCACCGCTACGTCACCGCCGGCGGGCCGGAGAACATGGCCCAGCTCCTGCGGTTCCTGGCCGACACGACGCTGCTGGGCGGGTTCGGCTTCGACCCGCCCCGGCCGCTGCCGGCCGTCGTGGTGTGGGACGGCGCCGGGCTCGGCCGCCCCGGTGTCGCCCGCGACCGGGGCCGCCCGCTCGTCGGCGTCGTCTTCTACCGGGCGCACCTGGTGGCGGGGAACACGACGTTCGTCGCCGACCTGTGCGAGGCGATCGAGGCCGCCGGCGGCGATGCCCTGGCGGTGGCCTGCTACACGCTGCGGCCGGGGCCGGACGGTCGGGTCGAGGCGCTCGAGGTGCTGGAGGATGCCGGCATCGACGCCCTGGTCACGACCGTGCTGGCCATGGGCGGGTCCGACGGCGGCGACG
>Ga0126306_10000590_pt1 | contig 17361 bp, 15 predicted proteins | sample Plot27_FD_92592 | JGI IMG/M metagenome (GOLD analysis project Ga0126306, IMG submission 92592) | Serpentine soil microbial communities from UC McLaughlin Reserve, CA, USA - Plot27 | ecosystem: Environmental > Terrestrial > Soil > Grasslands | place: USA: UC McLaughlin Reserve, Lake County...
CGGTCACCGACTTCCAAAGTAGACAGAACCGGCCGTCCCAGTCCTGAGTCCTCACGTCCACGCGACGCAGCAAAGGGATCGGCGCCGACACCGTTCGTTCGGGTCTCGGTCGTGAAGGCAGCGCGATAGCTGGCCCTGATCGCCGCACCCCGGACACGCTCGTCGTGGCTGCCGTGTGGATACGAGCACCGGGATGGCGGAACGGCACGTCAGTTCGGAGCTCGCGTAGCGATCCCGTTAACTGCTCAAGCTCTTCCCAACTCGCGAGCGGCCGGTCGTCCGCGCACGGCGCGACGCCGCCGACGTATGCAGTGTTCGTGAACAGCTGCGGCTCGATCGAGACGTGACCCCGAATGGCCGCCGCTGCGTTCCCGGAAACCGTCGTTGGCCGTCAGGACGATGCTGCGCCTTGGCAGCGTCACCGACGGATTCGCATAGACAGATCGGGAAAGCGCGTGGAGCACTTTCAAGCCGCAGGTCCGTCCGAGATCGCCACGTCGCTCTACCTGTACGACCTTCGCACTCCTGCTGAAGAATGACCGGCGGCTTGCGCTGATCTCGGACGCGAGGCGACGCGAGGTCGTTTGTGTCCGCTACGCCCGATGACTATGTTGATCGACCTGCGCTCGACGACACCGTTCGAAGAAGTACTAGAAGTCGCTCAAGAGTGGTGTGACACGCGCATCTCTGCCCGGCGGCGCGCTCGCGTCCTCGACGCCGGGTCCGGGCTTCAATCGTACGTCGATTTCCCGGCGCACGTTCACGTTACCGGCGTCGATGTATCGCGGGAGCTCCTGGACCGCAACACCCGCCTCGACGAGCGGGTTCACGGGGACCTGCACGAGCTCGAGATTCCGGAACGATCGTACGACTGCGTCATCTGTTGGGAAGTGCTCGAGCATCTAGAGGAACCGGCGCGTGTCGTAGCCAAGCTCGGGAGAGCCGTCGCCGACAACGGCCTTCTCATAATCGGCTCGCCGAACCCGCACTCGATCAAGGGATTGGTAACCAGGTTGACGCCATACGCCTTCCACCTGTGGGTCTACCGCCGATTCTTCAACCCCGTAGCCACCGGCGAGGCCGGCGCAGGCCCCTACCGGACGTCTATGAAGAGCGCCGGCGGGGTCTCTGGGGTGCGGCGAGCCGCCGAAGAAGTGGGATTGACGCACGTCTACACCGCATGGGTCGAGTCCGTCATGCAGGTCGCACTTCGCGAGCGATTTCACGTTACCGGCCGAATATGGGACGGCGTGCGCAATCTGACGCACGTACTCTCGCTCGGCCGAATTCAGGCGGAAAGAAGCGATTACCTATGCATTTTCGAGCGGCCAGCCGAGTGGAACCCGGCCAGTTCGTCGGGCTATAGCGGCCGGAAGCGAAGCTGGCGCAGCCAGCGGACGTGACGCCGGAATATCGCCGGACCGACGTCCAGCCGTTCCTGCCCGGGAATCCGATCACCGCGAGCCTGTGATACGTGAGCACGACGTACGAGCTTCGGGTCGGGCGCGCCCACTCCTCGTCCGTCGCGGCCGAGCGCGCACCGACCCAGAACGCCGCATCGGTCGCGGCCGCAAATGGCAAGCTCCTGAGGACCCTCGCCGGGGCGGACGAGAACAGCCGCCGCAGTAAACGCGCTGGCCAGTAAACGTTCAAGAACGCGCCGAGCTGAAGCTCCGTCAGGAGCGAGGGGTCCGCTCGCATGATCTCCACCGAGGAGAAACCGCGCGCGCTGCAGGCCTGGATGTAGGAACTCCAGTCGGGAAGGACACGAGGCGCGCCCCATGAGGGTTGCGCGCCGCGGCGGCGCAGCCGGACGGCGACCGCCTAAGGCTTCGCCGGGCCTTCGGGAAGTCCCCGGCCCTCCTCGTCGAGGAGGCCAGCAGGCCCGGACAGGCGAGCGACGGGCTCGCGAAATGGCCCGACGAGCGGGTGGAGCCCTTCGGCGCCCGCAGCACGCTCAATTGATTGCACAGCGTACTCGCGGATGGGCACGTCATCGCGTCGAGGAAAACCGTTGGAGCCCGAGTCATCGGGATGAAATGCGCTCGCGCGTATCCTGCCCGGCAGATGGCGTCGCCCCGCGAGGTGATCGTGTGCGAGGACGGTTCGTCGGATGCGCCGCTGGACGCGCTGCGACCTACCCCGACGGGGCAGCGTCCGTGAGAAAGAGCTACTACAGCGAGGCGTCGGTGAAGAACGCGCCCTCGGCGCGAGCGAGCGGTGACCTCGTCGACGACGAGGAGATGTTCGGGTGAGCCTTCATCGCGTCTATCCGCGCTTCGTTTTTCCGCATCGCGTGAGCCGTGCAGCGTCAGCGTCGAGATGAAGCCATTCCCGACGACCTCGCGAGAGGTTGTCGACAACCTCGACCCGCTCTCCGGCCGCGACCAGCCGCTCGGCGAGATGGCTGCCGATGAACCCGGCTCCCCCGTGACCGTGACTCGCGTCGGCATCAGCGCTGAGCCTGCCATAGCTACAACGCGTGGCGACCAACTCCCGTGTTCGGAGCGCGGGAGCTGGCGAGATCGCGGCCGCCTGACGCGTTCGAACGCGCTCTGCGACTCGTCCCGTCTCGGATGCGTCAGAGGTTATTCTCGAGTGACGACTGCTGCGACTCGGCGCTTCGTTTGAGGCGGGCCCCTCTGAGCCGTCGTGACCAACAGTTCCACGCCGGCGGGACGAGCTCACCCGTCAGCGATTTCCAGAGTAAAGAGAGCGGGCCGTCCCAGTCCTTGACGCCGACGCGGCGCAGGCAGTAGGGATCGGTGCCGGCTCCGTTCCGTCCGGTCTCGGTCGTAAAGGCGGCGCGATAGCCGGCTGTGATCGCCGCGGCGCGGACACGTTCGTCGTGGCTGCCGTGTGGATAGGCGAGCACCGGGATGGCGGACGGCAACTGCGTCTACAGTTCGCGCAGCGATCCCGCCAACTCCTCCTCGAGCCGCTCCGCCGGCGTATCGGCCAGGCGGGCATGCGTACGCGCGTGCGACCCGATCGCCGCACCGGCGGCCACGAGCTCTCGCAGCTCGTCCCAACTCGCGAGCGGTCGGTCGTCTGCCCACGAAGCGACGCCGCCGACGCACGCAGTGTTCACGAACAACTGTGGCTTGGCCGACACGTGCCCGCGAATCGCCGCCACTGCGTCCCGAAAACCATCATCGGCCGTCAGGACGATGCTGCGACTTGGCAGCGTTGCCGACGGATTCGCATGGAACGCGGCCAGTTCGTCGGGTGATAGCGGCCGGAAGCGGAGCCGGCGCAGCCAGCGGAGGTGACGCCGGAACATCGCCGGATCGACGTCCAGCCGTTCCTGCCCCGGAATCCGATCACCCGCCAGCCTGTGATACGTGAGCACGACGTACGAGCTTCGGGTGAGACGTGCCCACTCCTTATTCGTCGCGGCCGAGCGCGCGCCGACCCAGAACGCCGCGTCGGCTGCGACCGCGCGAGGCAAGCTCCTTAGGACCCTCGCCCGCGCCCACCAGAACAGCCGCCGCAGCAAACGCGACGGCCAGTAGCACCTGCCGGCCCTTTCGCCCAGCTGCGGGTCGACCAGAACGAGCTCGGGGTGATGGTCTCGACCGGTTATGTCGAAGTGGGCGTGGTGATTCTCTCGTGCCTGCCCCGATCACCCGATACTCATCGGTCCGATGGGGCCGTGACTGAAACATCTCCGGCCATAATCCCGGCCCATGAATGCTGACAAGAGGCTGTCCGCGCTGCTCACACGGGAACGGATCTCCGACGAGCGTCGCCGACGCTTACGGCAACGGGTGCATCGCTTCTCGCGGCCGGCGTGGCTGGGGACGATCCGCCGTACGACGCCGCTGAGCGAGGCGTGGGGACGCGAGCGCGGAACGCCGGTCGACCGCTACTACATCGAGCAGTTCCTGGAGCAGAATCGCCACCTCATCCGCGGGCGCGTATTGGAGTTGTTGAACTCGGACTACAGCCGCCGCTTCGGAAAAGGCGTCGAGACGAGCGACGTCCTGGATATCGACCCGCAGAACCCGGCGGCGACCTTCATTGCCGATTTGGCGGCGGCCGACGCGGTCCCCTCCGAGACGTTCGACTGCTTCATCCTCACGCAAACGCTCCAGTACATATTCGACCTGCCGGCCGCGCTCAATCATGCGCACCGGATCCTTCGGCCGGGAGGCACACTCCTGTGTACGGTGCCCTCGGTCAGCCGCATTGGCCGGAAGTACCTGGAAAGCGACTTTTGGCGCTTCACAGCGGCCTCGTGTTCGCGACTGCTGCGCGACGCGTTCCCCGGAGGCGCTGTCGACGTGCGTTCGCGTGGCAACGTGCTGGTCTCCGTCGCGTTTCTGATGGGCATGGCACATGAGGAGCTCTCCGGGCGGGAGCTGGAGGTGGAAGACGCGTACTTCCCGCTTGTGATCACCGCCCGAGCCACGAGAGCTGCCCCCCACGCCTCATGAGGCTCGTGCCCCGGTGGGGCCCAATCCGGCTCAGAGGCCGGAAGAGTGTGTGGCCCCGGCCCGTTCTGCCTCTGCGCGCGCGACGTCTGGGCGCAGGAGCTGTGACGGCTCGTACGGCGGGTCGAAGAGGCGGAAGCGGGCGTTGATTGCGGCGAAACCAGGAAGCCGCAAGAGGATCCGCTTGACACGGTCCTTACGGGCGATCCACGCCCACTCGCGCTGCTGATGGCGCAGCTTTTCGGGCGACTGCTCCGAGTAGATGTCGCCGCCGGCGTGCGAGACCTCGAGCGTGGCGAGGATCGCGGACCGGTAGCCCGCGCGCCGGAGCCGGCGCACGTAGTCCGCATCCTCCCGATAGAAGACGCGTCGCGGCCGCTCCCGAAACCCGCCGATGCGGTCGTAGATCTCGCGCGACGTGATCGTGCATGCCCCGCCCGTCGGGCCCTCGAAAAGGCGAAGACCCTCCTCTTCGCGCTCGACGTACGCGTTTCGCATTTCGCGCAGATAACGGATCCAGCGGCTTGCGGCGTCGTTCGGGTCGTAGGCGAGCGTTGCAGAGAGATACCCCATGCGCGGCAGGCGCCGAAACGCGTTCAGCAGCGTCTCGTCCCAGCGTCGAGCTGCTTCAACGACGTCGTCGTCGAGCTCGATCAGGTACGGCTGCGTCGTGAGGCGGACGGCGCGCGCGTAGCCGTTCATTCCGATGTTCTCCGGATGGTGGACGACGCGCATGCGATCGTCGGCCACCGTCGCGAGATACGCGCGCGTCCCGTCGGTGGACCCGTTGTCCCAGACGACGATCTCGCGGGTGAGGGCTGAAGTGCGCCCGAGGACGTCTTCGACGCATCGTCGGAGCAGATGAGCCCGATTGTGGGTGATGAGAACGATCGCGATCATCGCGGATGCGGACAGCTCGACTCCCGGCCGAGGTCCGCCACGTGCGCTGAGTATGCCCGAGGCGGACGCGGGCAGAGGATTGCGGCGGACGTCACGCCCGCCGCCCGGGCGCATGCCGGGGGACCCTGGCGCTCACTGTCGCCAGGCGGAGCTCTGCCGTGATCCGCCGGCGCTCCCGACGTCCGAATTCGCGAGCGGCCGCAGCGGCGACGTCCGGAGTCGCCGTGCTGATCGCAGTTGCGCTGCTACCACCGGTGAAGATTCTCAATCGACCCTCTGCCGCGCGGGGAGACGTCCACCACTACGAGTCGATCGCCAAGCGGCTCGAGAACGGCGCCATCCCTTACCGGGACTTCCACTTCGAGTACCCGCCGGTGGCTCTCGTTCCCATCGCCGTAGCGGCGCCAGCGGACGACTATCAGGACGCCTTCCGGCTAGTGATGCTCGTGGTCGCGGGGGCCGGCATCGCCTTCGTGGCCCATCTCGTTGCGAGGCTCGGCGGCGGGCGCTGGCGCCCGTTCGTGGCGTGCGTCGGTATCGGATTGGCCCCGCTCGCGCTTCCCGTCGTTTTCTTTGATCGCCTCGATCCCTGGCCAGTTGTCCTCCTGCTTGCCGGTACGTCCGCGCTCGTCGCTGGTCGCCACACGCTGGCGGCCGGCGCGCTCGCGGCGGGAACGCTGGCGAAGATCTTCCCCGTCGTCGGGCTGCCCGCCGTCGCCCTCGCCGATAGGAGCGGACGCCGCGTTCGGTCGCGCGCCCTTGCAGTCTTCGCCGGCGTGACGGGTGGGGTGCTGCTCGCGTTCGTTCTCGTGAGCTTCTCCGGCGCGGCGCAGGCGGCTTCGACGCTCGTCCGCCGACCACTGCACATCGAGAGCCTCGGAGGCTCAGTCCTCCTTTGCCTCCACCAGCTTGGTCTCTACGACCCGAGGGTGTACGTCTCCTTCGGCGGCTCGCAAGATCTCGCGGGCGCACTCGCTGCTGCGATCGCCCCCCTCCAGGGCCTGATGACAGCAGTCGCCCTCGTCCTGATCTGGCTTCTCTTCGCACGTGGCGAACGGTCCGTTGAGCGTGCGCTCACTGCGACGGTGGCCTCGGTCGTGGCGCTCGTCGCGTTCGGAAAGGTGCTCTCGCCCCAATTCCTCGTCTGGATCGTGTTCGTCGTCCCTCTCGTCGAGCGGCGCCTCTTCGCGCGTGCGGTCGTCCTTACCGTGGCCGCGCTCGTGCTGACCCGTGCCTATTACCCGTATCGGTACGAGGACGTCATTCTGCTCGGCGACGTCGCCTGGGTCATGCTCATTCGGAACGTCGTCCTCGTCGTGCTCGCCCTGTTTCTGATCATGTCGCTACGCCGCCCCCACGGCGCCGCGGAGCTCAACGCAGGCCGCGGGCTAAGTGTGGCAACACGCGCCGAGGATCACGGGTGAGCGCGCGGAGTCCACGGTCGATCGCCTGCGGGCGCCGTCCGTGCGCCCGGTATCCGCGGGCGGCCGCGAGGTAGACCCAGGCGCGTGCCCTCCGCTCGAGCAGAGTTCCCCGCTCGCTCTCGTGTCGCTCGAAGTAGCGATCGAGCATTCGGTGGAGACCGGCCTCCCCGGCCGCAACGTCGCCGGTCGCAGATCCGCGGTGGCGTCGATAGAAGGTCGCCACCTTGTCTTCTCCGCGCACGTTCGCATGCTCGACGACGCGCAGCACGAAGTCTCCGTCCTCAGCGACGGCGAAGCTGGGATCGAACGGCCCGGCTGCGTCGACGACTCGCCGCGGGAAGAGCATCGAGCATATCCGTACCTCGAAGCGACCGAGCAGCGCGTCCCGGAGAACACGACCCTGGAGCGTGCAGACGACCGTCCGCCTGGGCCTTAGGTCCTGGTCGCACATCGCGGTTGCTCCGTAGGCGACGACGTGATCGTCCTCACCACAGAGGCGGCGGAGACGGGCCGAGCTTCCCCGCTCGAGAACGTCGTCGGCGTCGAGGAAGCGAACGAAGCGGCCGCGTGCGGCGTCGAGTCCGGCGTTCCGAGCTCGGGAAACCCCGCCGTGTGGGACGCGCAGCAGACGAAGCCGTGCATCCGAGATGCCGAGGACCTCGCGGATCGGCACGGCACAGCCGTCGTCGACGACGACGACCTCGACACTCACGTCGGCCTGCGCCAGCGCGCTGGAGACGGCGGCACGCAGCCAGTCGAGCCGCGACTCCCACACCGGGACGACGATCGACACCATCGGCTCGCCATGCATGCAAATCCTCGCTCGTCGTTACCGGAGCATCTCGGCGTACAGCGACTCGAACGCCTGCGTCATCTGGTCTGCGGTGAACCTCTCGAGAACCACTCGGCGCCCGCGTTCGCCGAGCCGCCGGCGCAGGTAGTTGCTGGCGAGGAGCCGCTGGATCGCCGCTGCCAGCGCTTTCGGATCATCCGGGGGAACGAGAAGTCCGGTCTCACCGTCGAGAACAACCTCGGAGACGCTGCCGACATCCGCAGCGACGACGGCCGACCGCGCCAGCAACGCTTCCAGCACCGCCAGCGGGAAGCCCTCGAGCCGGGAAGGAAGGGCGAACACGTCGAGCGACCCCAGATAACGTCGTGCATCGTCGCGCCAGCCGATCCACTCCACACGATCGGCGACGTCGAGAGCCACGGCGAGCTCCTCTAGCGGACGGCGCTGGCTGCCGTCGCCGACGATGAGGAGCGTGGCGTCCTCGAGGTCGACCAGCGCGCGAATGAGGAGATCGATGCCCTTCTGATGCTCGAGGCGTCCGATGGCGCCGATAAGCGGACCCGGACGTGGCCGGGGAAACGGCTGCGTCGTCTCGTCGGGAACGCCGTTGTGAATGGTTCGTAGCGAGCCGTACGGGAGCCCGATCAGCTCCTCCACCTGACGGGAAGTGCGTTCCCCGACGCCGACGTGTCGGTCGACTGCGCGTGTTGTGAGCCGCTTCGCGCGCCGCTGCCGAGCGCTGATCGGCGCTACGGCGAGCTGGTAGACGGCCACGACGCGTGCTCGCCGCGTAAGTGCGCCGGCGGCGATCGCGTACTGGCACGACCAGGGGCTCGACAGGTTCGCGTGCACCACGTCCGGGGCGATTCCCCGAATGGCGCTCGCGTGTGCCATCAGACTCGTGAGGTCGTGTCCGCTTTGCGGACGAGGGACGATGCGGATAGCCGCGTCGGGGCGCCCCGCGGCGATTCGTTCCAACACGTGCCGCGAGACGCCGAGGACGGTGACGTGGATCGAGCGATCGAGGCGCGCGATGAGGTGCGCCATGCTCAGATCGGCGCCCCCAAGCTCGACATTGTCCGTATACACGACCAGCCGCATCGCCTGCTCTAGAGTGGATCTGACTTCGCCTATGCCGTCGAAGACGATCTCGTCCCGCGCCGACGGGGCTTCCGTGGAACGCGTATCCCAGCTGCGCCGGTCCAGGCTGTATTCGCCCGTCTGCGAACGATGCGCCCGGCGGCTCCCGGTGCAGCAGCGATCGCAGCAATCTGGAGCCGCGAACGCCTAGCGTATCCCCGAGCGCGGAGCAGCTCGAGCGCGCGCGGCCGAGCGCCGGGTAGGCCGGCCGCGACGGCGGCTCGCAGCTCCATGAGATCGAGCTCGCGCCGGTACGCGTCGAGCGAGGACTCCAGAGTCGGCTTGTCGGCTGGTACGAGGTCGGGGTTGCGACGCGCCTTCTCGAGCGTCGCGAGCTTGCCCAGGAGCAGGTCGCGACGCCGTGCTGTGAGGCTCGTCTCTCGTAGGCGGTAGAAGGCCAGCGGCTCGTCGATGCACCCCGCTCGCGACCCGTCAAGAATGAGCCGAAGCCAGAGATCCCAGTCGGTCGTCCAGAGGATCGACTCGTCGAATCCCCCGTGAGCCACGAAACGCGACCGGCGGACGGCCGCAAGCCCGAAGATGAAGTTGCGCTCGAGAATTGCACCCCGCTGATCGGCGGTCTCGAACCGCCAGGTGCGGTCGTACGCTCGGCGCACCGTCCTGCCGGCGGCGACGATGAAGCCATCCGTCGTCAGGATGTCGAGATCCGGCCTCGCCTGTGCGAACGCGCTCAGTGCCTCCAACCGCTCAGGCATGTACACGTCGTCCGCGTCGAGGATGACGAGGAACTCGCCGCTCGCCGCGCGCGCGGCCGCGTTCTTGGCCGACGCCTCTCCACCGTTCTCCTTGCGGAGGAACACGATCTCGTCCCGGTATGGCGCGACCGCCGCCTCGAGGTCGTCCGTCGAGCCGTCGTCACAGACGATCACCTCGAGCGGGGCCAGTGTCTGGCTCCGGATCGACTCGAGTGCGTCGCCGATGACGTCCGCGACCTGGTGGGCCGCGACGATGACGGAGAACGTGGGCGGTGAGCCCGGCCGGACTTCCTTGGCTTCGGGCGCCAACAACCTGTTCTTGGGGCGACCGAACCGTGCACGCGGTCGCAACCGCGCGGCGCTCCAGCTCGCGATCCTCATCGAGAGAGGCATCCGAGCTTGAGGACCGAGCGATCCACCGGCCTCGAATCCGTCACGTCGTACCTCGAGGACTGCGCCCGATCGTGCGGTCGAGCCTGCTTCGTCCACCGCGCGCGTCTCGTCGCTCGAGCGCCTTCGCAGCCGTGCCGGGGGCAAGCGCCGCGGCGAGCGCAGCCGCTCGAGAGCGCAGCGGAATCCGCCGCTCCCGCGCTACGACGAACGCTTGCGTACGCGCGTCCTTGGAACGCGAGCGCAATGCCGCCTCCGCTTCTGTGAGGATGACGGCCGCGCGTTGGCGCGCCAGCGAACGGGAGAGCGCAGCGTGCTGGCCGTCGCTCAGACCGGCTCGTTGCCCCACACGTTCCAGGAGGGTCAAGCGGTCGCGAAGGGTCTCGATCCGGCCTGCCGTCACGGAGCCGCGGTGGATGCGGTAGCGGTAAAGCGGCTCGTCCACCAGCCCGGCCGAAGCGCCGGCGTCCAACATGAAGCGGATTAAGCAGTCCCAATCGGAGCCTGTGCGGAGTGATTCGTCGAAGCCGCCGATCTCCAGCAGCATCGTTCTCCTGTAGGCCGACGCGATGCAGAAGCAGCGCTCGAGGATTGCGACGTCCTGATCCTCGACCGCGAAGGCGCAGCCCTCTCCGAACCGTTCGACGATCTCTCCGTCGACCTCGAGGACGGCATCCGTGCAAAGGATGTCGAGGTCCGGTCTCGCAACAGCGAGCTCCGCCAGCGCCGCGAGGCGTTCCGGAAGGTACGCGTCATCGGCGTCCAGAATCGCGAGGAACTCGCCGCTCGCCGCGCGCGCGGCAGCATTCTTGGCCGATGCCTCTCCACCGTTCTGCTTGCGCAGGAGCACGATCTCGTTCCGGTACGGCCTGAGCGCGGCCTCGAGGTCGTCCGTCGAGCCGTCGTCGCAGACGATGATCTCGTGTGGTGGCAACGTCTGGGCGAGTGCCGACTCCACCGCCTCCGCGATCGTGTCCGCGGCCTGGTACGCGGCGATTACCACCGAGAACGTAGGTCGTCGCCCAGGCTCGACCGGTTCTGCGAGTGGAGGAGCCAGGAGGCCGCGGCCTGCGGCGGTCACCGTGCAGCGAGCGGCGAGGAGCTCTTGCAGAACTGGTCTCTCAAAACTTGTCTCGTGCTGCGGCAGAAAAGTGGCCGATATCGCGATCTGGCGCGCCGATCGTGGCGATGTCATCTCAGCATACGCGAGTGCGACCATCGAGCACTCGCGCTCGCCGGCGGTTCCGGCGGCTGCAGCGCGACGTCGTGCGGATCCCCGGGGAGGAGAGGCTTAGCTCTACGATGAGCCGCCGGCCGTGAGCCTCCATCGTGTCGATCCTCGCTTCGTGCTGCCGCACCCGGTCAAGCGCGCGGTCGTCCTGGGCGGGCTCGAGGAGTGGCGATCGGGCCTGCGGTTGGCGGGCGTTGAGGTTCGAGAAGGGCTGGATGACGACGGCCCCCTCGACCTCGTGGTAAGCACCGGGCGGCATGCCGCCACAGCCGGCCGCACGAACACCCGGTCGGTCATCGTCGAGGCGTCTCGTGAAGGGCCGCTCCGCCGGCGCGACTTCCGAACCCGGCGCCTTCTCTTGCGGCCGACGCGCGGGCGGCCGACGTTGGCACTGCCGCTCGACCGGCCGCAGCCCGTCTTGTACGCGGTCGAGCGTTGGAGCGTCGTCGATCGACGTTGGAAGTCGGCACGGATGCGCGGGGCCCGCATGCTCGTCTCGCGCGGGATGTTCCCGTCCTGGGCCTCGCCCGTCGTCACGGTCGCAACCCGAGCTGAGGGGCCGCCGACCCTCGTCGCCGCGGCGCGAGAACTTGGCGTCCCCCGCGACGTGAACTGGTTTCTCACGTTCGGTCAGGGCGACGCTCTCAGCAGAAACGCGTTTCAGCTTTTTCGGGCGGATTCGAGCCGGCCGGACTGGATCCTGAAGTTCGCGCGCATCGCCGGATACCGCGAGCGATTCGACGACGACGAGCGGGGCTTACGGCTGGCGCACGCAGCCGGCGACATCATCGCCGGCCACGTGCCGCGGCTCGTTGGCCGCTTCGACGTCGACGGCCTCTACGCCTCGCTCGAGACCGCCGCTTCGGGAAGGAAGCTTCGCGATGCGCTTCGGGCTCCGGGTGACCGGGCGGGCAAGCTGAGGCTAGTCGAGCGTCTCGCCGACTGGATCGTAAGCCTAGGTAGCCTCACCGCTGTATCTCCCGAGGCGATCGCGGCCGAGCGAGATCGCCTTCGGAGGCACGTCGTACCGAGGTGGCGTGAGTTGGGCGTAGATGCTTCGCTCGTGGAGAACCTGCCGCCCCTTACAGGCGTCACGCAGCACAACGACCTCGGCACGTGGAACGTCGTGGCAGATGCGCACGACTTCACCGTCGTCGACTGGGAGAACGCTCGAGCGGCCGGCTTCCCGCTCTGGGACCTCGTCTATTTCCTCACGGATGCGCTGGTACTCCTCGATGGGTCGGATACAGCGGAGCACCTGCCGGCGCGGATGGCGCGTCTGTTCGCAGGCGAGGCGCCGTCGTCCACGTTGCTGTTCGCGTGGGTTCGACGGGCGGTCGAGGCGGCGGCCGCCCCGGCCGACTCAGTCGGCGCGATCGTGACCCTCTGCTGGTTGAGCCACTCGCATGCGCTGGACGCTCACAAGGCGGACCTTGCGGCGCGAATCCCTCACGACCCAGCGCGACTGCACGGGCTCGAAGGCATGGCTCGCACATGGATGGAGCATCCCGCTCTCGGGCCGACGTGGAGCGTGTGGCGTGCGTGAGTCGGGCTGGCGCACGGCTCCACGACGCGCACTGATGCATTTCAGATCCGGTCGCCGCCTGTGGTGGCGCACGCGGAACCGCGATGAGGTCGACTTCTGGGCAGCCTGGCTGGTCGGAGCGCCGGGTACCGAGCAATGGGCGAGCGATCGCGAGGCTCGGCTGGCGCCGCACACCGAGATCCGCGATCCGATTATGCGCCGTGAGCTGAATCGACGCCCAGCCGATCACGTCTCGATTCTCGACGTGGGGGCGGGGCCGCTGACGAGTCTCGGGTACCGCTACCCCGGAAAGACGCTCACGATCGTCCCGGTCGACCCACTTGCCGACGAGTACGACGGCCTGCTTCGAGACGCCGAGCTCCTTCCGCCGATTCGGACGATCAGCGTTGCAGGCGAGGACCTCCCCGAGCACTTCGGGCCACGAAAGTTCGATATCGCGTACGCGTGCAACGCGCTCGACCACAGCGCAGATCCACTGAGGATCATCGCCAACATGGTCGCCGTCGTTCGCCCAGGCGGCGTCATAGTGCTCAGACACAAGCGCAACGAGGGTGAGCAGGCGCGGTACGGGGGGCTGCACCAGTGGAACTTCGATGTCGCCGACGGACGGCTGCTGCTCTGGAACGAGGCCGCGGAGGTCGATGTCGGCTCAGCGCTGGAGGGACGGGCCGTTTCGACTGCATGGGTGTCCGGGAACGAGGCGATCGCGCGCCTCGTCGTCCGGTGAAGCCGATTCCACCCGCGCGGTGCCTGAGCGGTCGCCCGGCGTGGACTCCGACCGAGCCCTTGCGCCCGGAGGGCCAGGCCTATGCGGGCAGGTCGAGCAGCATCGAAGTGTTTCCGGCAGCCAGCCACGCCGCGGCGTCCTGCGACAGGCGCCGCCGCTCGCCGCGGAAGACGAGCGCTCGCAGCCTCATCGACCAGAGCAGCAGTCGGCGTCCCTGCTCGGCCCGGTGAGGGCCGTAGTGCTTCCTGAGGAAGCGGAGATGCGAGCGCAGTTGCTCGCGATACATCCGATCCCAGTCGAGCTGGGTGGATGCGCCGCCGATGTGGACAAACTCCGCTACCGGGACAAAGACGACGCGCCAGCCGGCTTGGCGCAGTCGATAGCACAGATCGACCTCTTCATTGAACATGAAGAAGCTGGGGTCGAAACCTCCTACATCCTCGAACGCCTGCCGTCGTACGAGCAGCACGGCACCGACGAGAAACTCGGCATCCCTGACCGAGTTGTGGTCGAAGTCGGCGCCGTAGAACGCGTTCAGCGCGCGCGAGCGCGGGTTCAACCACCGGAGAAACAGGTACTCGGTCGCGAGTCGCCAGAGCGTCGGGAAACCCCGCACGGAACGCTGGAGCGATCCGTCGGGGTTCAGCAGGCGCGGCCCTAGCGCTCCTGCGGAGGGGTGACGGACGGCAAACCCCACGAGCCGCTCGATCGAATCCGGGCGCTCGGGCCACGCATCGGCGTTCATCAGCAGGAGGTAACCGCCGGAAGCGAGGCGCGCGCCCTCGTTCAGTGCGCTGCCGTACCCGACGTTGACGTCGAGCTCGACGACCTGCACTTCGGGGAAGCGATCGCGGACGACCGCGGCGGTCCCGTCGGTGGAAGCGCAGTCGACGAGGATCACCTCTCGGCCACGGCCGGCCACCCGGCCGAGCATCTGCTCGATGTACGGCCGGGCATCACGAGCGGCGACGACGATCGAGAGGCCGGCGGTCTTCACGATCGCTCTGCCCTGCCCGCGGACAGAATTAGGACGTTCGCAAAGGGGCTCCGCACAGGAGCCGTCTCGTCGCGAACGCTTGCGGGCTCGTTGCCCCGTTCCCTATGGTGCGAGACGATGGCGGCCAGCGTAAGAAGCTCGCCCGGGCCGCGTCGCTGATGAGTGAGGCCACCGTCGACGGCACTCGCGCCATAGCGCGGCCGCGGCTCGCATGGATCCGCACCGCAGAGGCACTCGTCGCCGCGATCGTGGTCGTGTCGATCGTCCTCCATGTCCTCTGGCTCGTGCGCTTTCGGAACGGCTACGTGACCGAGTGGGACGAGTCCGGCTACATGCAGTTTGCGTTGAGCAACTACGACGCGCTCCGCGAGGAGGGACCATGGAGTTTTGCGAAGACCGTCGGGGGGCGTGGCGGGTACGGCCCGCTTCTTCCCTTCGTGACCTCGCTCACGTATCCGCTCTTCGGCCGGGGGATCTTCGAGAGCTTCCTGGTACTTCCGGTGTTCTTCGCGGGGCTCGTGGGTGTCACGTTCGCGCTCGCCCGCCAGTTCCTCGCGAACTCGTGGGCGGTGGTGGCCGCGATCGTTGTGGCCGCGATGCCGGCGGTTCTCGACTACACGCGACTCTTCCACTTCGCCCTCCCGGCAACCGCGTGCATGACCGCGGCGCTGTGGGCTCTCGTACGAACGGACGGTCTGCGACGCGCGGCTTGGGCTGCGGTCTTCGGGGTGTTCGTCGCTCTCACGCTACTAGCGCGAACCATGACGGTGGCGTACATACCCGCATTCGGTCTCGCCGTGGCGACCCAGTTCCTCGTGCAGGGGACGGAGCTGCGCGTCAAGGCGCGGAGCCTCGGAGTGGCCGTCGGTGCGGTCGTCCTCGTAGCCGGGCCCTGGTACATCCGAAACGCCCGCAGCGTGTACGACATCTTGGTTGGCGCCGGATACGGGAGTGAGTCTGCGCAGTACGGGGCCGACTACCCACTCGCCTCTTGGGGCTACTGGACGAAGGAACTCCGCCTCGATCTCTTTCACCTGGGGCTTCCTCTCGCGGTGGCACTCCTCCTCGCCTTCCTCGCTGCGCTGGTCTATCGGGCGGTAGCCCAGCGATCTCTCTCAGGACGTCTTCCGCGGAACGCGCGTGGGGCGGGACTCTTCGCGCTCGTGCTCGTCGTCGTCGAGGGCTACCTCTCCCTGACCTCGTCGCGCAACCAGGGCACCGCCTTCGCGCTCCCCTGGCTTCCCACGCTGGTCGTATTGGGAATCGTGGCGGCGGCGAGCATCCGGATTCGAGCCGTCCGAGTTGCTCTGGCGGGCGCCTTCGTTGCCGTCAGTCTCGCCGCAGTGCTGTCGAAGAGCGGTTGGGTCGAGCCTCTTGCAGAGACCAGGACGGTTTCGGTTCCCGGCCTCGGTCGCGCCTTCGTTACGGACGGAACCGGGCTGATCCAGCGTGAGGTGGCGGGCGCCGGCTACAACATCGAGCCGGTAACTCACCCGCTTCCGGCGATGCATCGAGAGTGGCTCCCGCTCGCGCGCGACGTTCTCGGCTGGTCGCTGCGCCGCGCAGAGGAGCGCGATGAGTCGCTCGGCCTGATACTCGGTTCCGACGACCTGATCTTCTCGAATTGGCGTCTCATCCTGGCGGGCCAGCTCTGGTTCCGCCGCTTTCAGCCCGTCGGCTACCTGCAGACGTTTCCGGAGGGAGACACCGTAGCCGCGTACCGCCGGCAGCTCTTGGAGAAACCGCGAAACGCGTTCGTCAGCTTCGATCCCGCGCCGTACGCGGAGATCACTCGCCGAAAGGCCGAGGCCGCCGCTCGCTCGCTCGGATTCGTCCCGGTGAAGTCGTTCACCATGCCCGACGGGAGGACGCTCTGGGTGTGGTGGCGGCAGAAGGCTTGAGACTCATGCGGATCCTCGATTCGGCCTCGCTCGATCGTCCCGCGCATCGGCGGCGAATCCGGCTGCTGGTGTGCACGCCGTTTCCGCCTCGGCTCGACGCGCGACACGGTGGTCGGGCGACTGCGCAGCTTCTCGCCCGAGTTGCGGAGCGTCATGACGTCGCGCTGCTCTGCCTGCGCTCCGACGAGGACGGACCGGTCGACGATGTGTTCGCGGACAGCTGCGCGATCGTCGAGGAAGTTCTGCTTCCGCGCCGCGTCTCTACGCGTTCGCCGACGTTGCGGCGAGCCCGGTGGGGACTCGGAATGCTGCGCGGCCTCCCTCCGTGGGCCACCGACTGCCGGAGCGGACACTACGCCGGCCGGCTCCGTGCGGTCGCGGCGGAATGGGAACCGGACATCGTGGAACTTCACCTCCAGGTCATGGCTCAGTACGCCTCCGAGCTGGTGAGCTCTCGCGCGCGCCGGGTTCTCGTCGATTACGATCCGCCCTCTGCGTGGGCCGCCGAGCTCGTCCACGGCACCCGTGGTGTGCGGCGCCTGGCTCGGCGCATCGAGCTCGCCGCCTGGCGTCGATACGAGCGCGCAACGAGAAGGTCGTTCGACGCGATCGTGGTCTTCGCCGAGCGCGACGTGCCTGCCGTGGCGGCAACTGCCGAGGATGCTCGGATCATCCGTATCCCGCTCGCGTTCGACGTTCCCGATCAGCCCTTCGACCCACTCGGGGACTCGCCGCCGACCGTTCTCTTCGTTGGTGGCTTCGGGCATCCGCCGAACGTCGACGCTGCGCGTTGGCTGGCCCAGTCGATCTTCCCCCGCGTCCTCGAGCAGGTGCCGGACGCGCGGCTCGAGCTCGTCGGCGATCGTCCCGGAGAGGAGGTACGGCGCCTCGCCGGGGGTGCCGTCAGTGTTCACGGCTCCGTTCCGGACGTCGCTCCGTACCTCAGCCGCGCCGCCGTCGTGACGGCACCCATCAGGCTGGGCGGCAGCATGCGAGGCAAGGTCCTCGAGGCGCTCGGCGGGGGAAAGGCCCTCGTTGCGACACCCCGGGCAGCAGAGGGCCTGGAGGCGGTACCCGGCGAGCACTTCGTGCTCGCCTCGACGGAGGACGACATCGTCGCCGCGCTCGTCGCGCTTCTGCGTGACCCGCACGAGCGGCTC
>Ga0126306_10000591_pt1 | contig 17360 bp, 16 predicted proteins | sample Plot27_FD_92592 | JGI IMG/M metagenome (GOLD analysis project Ga0126306, IMG submission 92592) | Serpentine soil microbial communities from UC McLaughlin Reserve, CA, USA - Plot27 | ecosystem: Environmental > Terrestrial > Soil > Grasslands | place: USA: UC McLaughlin Reserve, Lake County...
CGGGGGCGCTGATTCCGTCGGGTGCCGACGCTCAGGTGGCATACGCCACGCTCGCCCTGGGCTCGGCCATGGCGCTGTTCCTTTACCCGCACGCGATCACGGCGGTCCTGAGCTCCCGTTCTCAGGACGTGGTTCGCCGGAACATGTCGCTGCTGCCGACCTGGACCTTCCTGCTCGGCCTGATGGCGCTGTTCGGCTACATGGCGATCGCCGCCGGCATCAACGTCGCCGAGCCGAACCTGACCGTGCCCGCGCTGTTCCGCGACATGTTCCCGTCGTGGTTCTTCGGGGTGGCGTGCGCGGCGATAGCGATCGGCGCGCTCGTGCCCGCGGCGGTGATGTCGATCGCGGCGGCCAACCTGTTCACGCGCAACGTGTGGAAGGAATTCGTGCGGCCGGACGCGAGCGACAGGGAGGAGTCCCAGGTCGCGAAGATCGCGTCGCTCGTGGTGAAGGCCGGAGCGCTCGCCTTCGTCCTGTTCCTGCCCACGAAGTTCTCGATCGACCTTCAGCTGCTCGGCGGCGTGTGGATGCTGCAGACGCTGCCCGCCGTCGTGATCGGTCTGTACACGCGCTGGCTGCATCGCTGGGGCCTCATCGCCGGCTGGCTCGTCGGCATGGTCGCCGGCACCTGGATCGCCGTGTCCCAGGACTACACGCCCGTGTGGGACACGCCGGTGGTCGGCGCGACCGTCTACACGGGCCTCGTCGCGCTCGCGCTCAACCTCGCGGTCGCGACCGTCCTGTCGGTCGTGCTCGGCCCCCGCGGGCGAGGGGACGTCGTGGACGAGACCGCGCCCGAGGACTACGACGAGCTGCACGAGACGCACGAGCCGGCGCCCACTATCAGCGCAGGCGTCGCCTGACTGGCTGGCCAACTAAGATCCGCGCGGGATGGAGGCTGCGACCAGCACGGATGCCCCGCGCCGACTCGAGGGCGACAAGGCCCAGCGCATCATCGCCGCGATGCGCGCCAGCGTCGGCACGCGCGGCGCAGCGGGCTCGACCTTCGATCACGTGGCCCGCGAGGCCGGCGTTTCGCGCGGGCTCCTGCACTACTACTTCGGCTCGAAGGAGCGGCTGCTCGTAGAGGTCGTGCGCCATGACTGCGACGTACGCAACCGCAACATGGACGAGCGCCTCGCCAAGGCGCAGAGCCTGAACGAGATCGTCGACGCCCTCGTGGTCGGTCTCGAGGAGTTCCTGGAGGACGACGCCGGCGGCCAGGCGGTCATCTACGAGATGCTGAGCGCGTCTCGCCACTCCGAGGAGATCCGCGCCGAGCTCGCCGAGCTCTACAGGCAGTGGCGCGAGCGGCTCGCGGGCTGGCTGCGCACGAAGGAGCGCGAGGGCGTGATCCGGCTGCAGGCAGACCCCGAGGCGGTCGCCTCGATCCTGTTCTCCCTGGGCGACGGCTTCGGCATCCAGGTCCTGTCCGACCCGGACTGGGACCGGCAGGCCGCGTTCGACCTGGGCGTAGCCAACGCACGCCGCCTGCTCGGCGCCCCGTGACGGTCGTCACATAAGTTCACGCCAAACTCGGGTAAGCCTCCAATCGTGCAGGGAGCGATGGACAGGCTTGCGGGCTTTCTCGAGCGCCGGCGCTGGTTCGTGCTGGCTGCCTGGATCGTTGTCCTGCTCGCCGCGCTGGCGTTTGCCGCCAGGCAGACCGATCACCTAACGAGCGGCGGCTTCGAGGTGCCGGGCTCGCAGTCGCAGGTGGTGAGCGAGAACATCACGCGCTTCGAGGGCGCCCAGCGCGACCAGCTGGCCGCCGTGCTCGCGCGACGTGAGGGCGCGGAAGTCGCGGCAGTGCGCCGCGAGGTGGACCGCGTCGGGCGGATTGCCGACGAGCTTCCCAATGTCGAGCTGACGCCTCAGTCGGCGGCATCCGCAAAGCGCGACGCGGCCTCGGCATCGATCACGGTGGTGCCGCTGAAGGTCGAGGGCAACCGCGATCAGACGGCCAACATGGCGGTGGACTTCCGCGATGAGCTCGGCACGGAGTCCCGCGACGGCGTCGAGCCGCACCTCGTCGGCCAGCAGGCGCTCTGGGCCGGAATGCAGGACCTCACCAAGGAGGACCTCGAGAGCGCGGAGCGGATCGGCTTCCCCGTCGTGCTCGTGATCCTGCTCGCGGTGTTCGGCTCCCTGGCCGCCGCCGCGCTTCCGCTCACCCTCGGGTTCGCCAGCGTGACGATCACCGGGGCGATCATCTTCTTCCTGTCGCAGGCCACTCCGATGTCGGTCTTCGTGACCAACATCGCCTCGATGATCGGCATCGGGGTCGCGGTCGATTACTCGCTGTTCGTGCTCGCGCGCTACCGCGAGGAGATCCGACGCGGTGCCGAGCGCGAGGAGGCGCGGCGGGTGGCGCTGCGCACGTCGGGCCTCGCCGTGACGTTCTCGGGCGTCACCGTGATGCTCTCGCTGGCCGGGCTCTACCTCGTCGACTCGACCACGATCCGATCGATGGCGATGGGCGCGATCATCGTCGTGGCGATCTCGATCCTCGCGGCGGTGAGCCTGCTGCCGGTGCTGATGAGTGTGCTGGGCCGCCGTGCCTACGCGCGCGGCCGTGTCGGTGGCCGCGGCCTACGGCGTGCTGGTGATGGTGTTCCAGTACGGCTGGTTCGACGGACTGCTCGGCTACGACTCGCTCGGCTACGTGAACGCCATGACGCCGCCGTTCCTGCTGGCGATCGTGTTCGGGCTGTCGATGGACTACGAGGTCTTCCTGCTGTCGCGGATCCGCGAGCGCTATGACGCGACCGGCGATTCGAGGAGGTCGGTGGCCGAGGGCCTGCGGGCCAGCGCCGCCACGATCTCGAGCGCCGCGCTGATCATGGTGGCCGTGTTCGGCGTGTTCGCCGGGACCGGCACGCCCTCGATCAAGGAGATCGGAGTGGGAATGTCGGTGGCGATCGCACTCGACGCCACTCTGGTCCGGCTGATCCTGGTGCCGGCCACCATGGAGATCATGGGCCGCTGGAACTGGTGGCTGCCAGGCCGCCTCGACGGCCTGCTCCCGCACGCGGGTTTCGAGAGCAGCTCAGGCGCCGAGCCGGCGCTCGATCTCGGCCGCTAGCTCGCCGACCGGAACGCGGTCCTGCTCGAGCGTGTCGCGGTCGCGCAGCGTGACCGTGTCGTCCTCCATCGTCTGATGGTCAACGGTCACCCCGAACGGCGTGCCGATCTCGTCCTGGCGGCGGTAGCGCTTGCCGATCGAGCCGCCCGTGTCGTACTCGGTGGGCCAGAGCCCGCGCAGCTGCTCGTAGATGGCGCGGGCCTTCTCCGGCTGCCCGTCCTTGTTCACGAGCGGCAGCACGGCGACCTTGATGGGCGCGATGTGGGGGGCGAGCCGCAGCACGGTGCGCTGCTCACCGCCGATGTCGTCCTCGTCGTACGCGTCGCACAGCAGGGCCAGCACGGTCCGGCCCACGCCGGCGGCCGGCTCGATCACGTGCGGTACGTAGCCCTCAGGACCATCCTTGAACTCCAGCTTCTGACCGGAGTGTTCTGCGTGCTGTCTCAGGTCAAAGTCACCCCGGTTGGCAACTCCCTCCAGCTCCGACCAGCCGATCGGATAGAGGTACTCGATGTCGCTTGTGGCACTCGAGTAGTGCGACAGCTCGTCCGGACCGTGCGCGCGCAGCTTCAGCGCGTCACGATCGATTCCGAGCGACACGTACCACTCCATCCGCTGCTCCATCCAATAGTCGTGCCACTTCTCCGCATCCTCAGGCGGCACGAAGAACTCCATCTCCATCTGCTCGAACTCGAGCGTCCTGAAGATGAAGTTGCCCGGCGTGATCTCGTTGCGGAACGACTTGCCGATCTGCGCGATCCCAAACGGTGGCTTCTTGCGCGCGTACTGGAGCGTGGTCTTGAAGTCGAGGAAGATGCCCTGCGCGGTCTCGGGTCGCAGGAAGACGGTCGAGCCGGCGTCCTTGACGGGGCCGATCTGAGTCTCGAACATCAGGTTGAACTCGCGCGCGTCGGTGAGCTCGCAGTCCTGGTGGTCGCCCGGGAGCTTCGACGGCGCCCGACCGCAGCGGATTCCCTCGTGCTCGGCCGTGCCGTCGCGCACCTCCTGGAGGTGGTCGGCGCGGAAGCGCAGATTGCAGGTCCGGCACTCGATCAGCGGGTCGCTGAACCCCGCCAAATGCCCCGACGCCTCCCACGTTTTCGGGTGCTGGATGATCGCCGAGTCGAGCGCCACGATGTCGTCGCGCTCCTGGATCATCGCCTTCCACCAGGCGTTGATGACGTTGTTCTTCAGGAGAACGCCGTAGTGGCCGTAGTCGTAGGTGTTGGCGATACCGCCGTAGATCTCCGAGGCGGGGAAGATCAGGCCGCGCCGCTTGCAGAGCGCGACGATCTTGTCCATGGTCACCGGGTCGGCCATCGGCGGCGCAGGCTATCGAGGCTGGATTTTCCGTACTTCACGAACTCTTCATGTATCCGATCACGGTTTGTTGGGGTACGGTCGCCTGGATGGTCGGAACGGCTCTGCGTCCCATCTCGCACCTCACGGCCTGGGTTGTCTGGCACGCGATGCGCGTGTCCCTCCTGGACGACCTCGAGAGCCCGAAGCCGCCCCGCTCCGCCTGAAGGCCTCCTAGTCGAGGTCGACGTCGTGGAACACACGCGTCACTGCTCTGACCTTGCCGGCGCGGTCCCGCGACCGCACGGTGACCTTGACGCTCCCGACGAGACGCCGTAGTGCCCGCTCGGGTGCCGGCAGCTCCAGAAAGCCGGCTTCGGCGAGCTCCCGGTCCTCTCGCCTTACGCTGAAACCCGTGCGCAGGGCGACGCCCGGAGCCGAGACGCTCACCGAGCCGACGCAGACCCGCGGTCCATCGGCCGGGCAGTCAACCTCGACTTTCGCGATTCCGCTCCGGAGGAAGATAAAGACCGACTTCGGGATGACACGCGGCGCGCCGCGCCGACTGACGGCGCAGCGCCCTCCGTAGGTATCCAGCCCGTCGATGAAAGCCGCGCCGCCGGCGCAGCCGACGCGATCGATGTCGCGATCGCGCGTGCGGACGACGTCCCGGCCCGAGTGCGAGAAGTTGGCATTGACGTCGTCGATTCCCGGCCCGGGGTCGATTACGTCTGCTCTCCGCGAGCCCAGGATCGTGTCGTTGCCCGGCCCGCCCGTGATCTGCGACGGAACCCACGTGCGCGCGTGGACCGTGTCGTCGCCCGCGCCAGCGCTGATGCGGCCTCCCGCACTGATTAGGTCGTTGCCCGGGCCGCCGAACACCTGGGTCCCGGAGCGCGAGAAATTGACGTGGACATGGTCGTTTCCATCGCCGAGATAGACCAGCGGACCCGTCGCCTGCGCCGCCGGCGGGATCGCGCAGGTAACGCCGCCCTGGCTGCCCTCGCACCCGGGGCCCGCCGAAATTTCCTCGCCTACCCAGTAGGCGACTGGGTCGGAGCGAGGTTCCGGTAGCGCCTGGTAGACCCCCTCACTCGGATCCCAGTCAAGGTGGATCGCCGCGTCGTTCGCCTCGCCGGGCGCTGCTCGGTAAATCAGCTTCGCCACGGTGCCGCGCGCGCCCGGAACCTGGTGGACCGCGACCGAACCCGCCTGCCGCACTGAGAGCCGGACGAGTCCGAAGGCTCTCTCCGGGTCGTCCGATGGGGAATAGCTGTCGACCGCGAAGTGGTAGATCCGGCCGGCGGTCGCGAAGAAGGCCACGCGCGCGGGAGCGGCGTAGTAGTTGTCGTCGTCGCAGGAATCCCTTGACTCACCGCCGCCGCCAACCGCGGTCAGCGAGTCGAGCGCCGCCCCTGTATAGACGCTGAACATGGTGCCGACAGTGCTGCCGCACGTCCGCACCGCGACGTGACCGCTCCGGTCAGGCGTCCAACTCCACCACAGCGAATGGCCGCCACGCGGCCACCCCGGGTCGCCGTGGATCGGCTCGCCCGGCTCGTCCGTCGCGCCCGCGTTCGAAGCCTCGACTTCGACGGGCACGCCGGCGATGGGAGTCGCGTCGGCGAACCTGTCGTTCGCAGGCGCGGCATTGGCAGGTGCTGCAGCAGCCAGGAGTAGTGCCACGCCACAGACACCGAGAATGGTGGTGGAGCCAGGTCTCGTGGGCATCTTCCCGCGGTCCACGATAGCCCGCCAGACGACCGCCGCTGGCCGCAGTGACGTAATTCGGCACTCCTATACTGAGAGTGCCATGCCGATTTACGAGTATCGCTGCGAGCGAGGCCACACGTTCGAGGTGATGCAGCGCATGACCGACGACCCGCTCACCGTCTGCGACGAGCACGGAACGCCCGTGCAGCGAGTCTTCCACCCCGTGGCCGTGCACTTCAAGGGCTCCGGCTTCTACAACACCGATTACGGCAAGAAGAAGTCGGGCGCGGCCTCCGACGGCAAGCAGGAGACCGGAAGTTCTGACTCCAAGAAGGAACCCAAGTCGGAGTCGAAATCCACGAAGAGCTCGTCCGGTTTGGAGTAGGCGCGCCGGCGCGAACAGCAGCGGTGAAGGGGTCGGTTTTTTTTGGACTGTCCTGGTTAGAGCTGCGTATAGGCGCCTTAACCAGGATGGCCTCCTCGCGGCCGGCCTTAGTCGCCCTCGACGAGCTTGCGCACGGCGTCCGACTTGGCGCCGTCGGATACGAACAGGTTGCTGCCGCTGCAGCAGGTGGCCTCGAGCACCTCGGTCTGGTCCGATGACCCCGTGGCCATGTCCGCGAAGAGCCCCATCAGCTGGAGGCCGTTCATGTCGCTTCGAAGCGTGCGCGGTGCGTTCCAGCTCACCCAGGGCAGGCGGACGAACGTGCTCGGCGACTTCACCTTCGAGCCGATCGCACTCAGCACCTGTTGCTGCCGCGCCGCGCGGTCGCGGTCGTCCTCGGCGGGGGCGCAGCCGTTCTTCCGCACGCGCGCATAGCCGAGAGCGCGCTTGCCGTTCAGGTCGATCTCGCCCTTCTTGAAGCGCAGGCCCTTCCAGAAGTTGTCGAACGGTGGCGAGCAGATGCGGGTCTTGTTGGTCACCGTGACGCCGCCGAGCGAGTCGATGAAGTCGGGGAAGTTCTTGAAGTCCACCTCCACGAGATGGTTCACCTTCAGGCCGTTCCCCAGGAACGACTCGACGGTCTCGATCGTGAGCGCAGGCCCGCCCAGGGCGTAGGCGGCATTGATCTTGTTGATCCCGTGGCCGGGGACGTCCACCTCCACGTCGCGCGGGATCGAGAGCTTGCGCACGCTGCCAAAGGCGGCGTGGACGAGCATGATCGTGTCGGAGCGGCCGGGCCCGGACTGGGACTCGTCGATCGACTCGCCGGTGCGGACGTCGGAGCCCAGCACGAGGATGTTGCTGCCCGTGAACAGGCTGCCCTCGCTCGAGAGGGCACGCTCGGTCTCGGCGGAGACGCCATCCTGGGTCTGCGCGCTGATCAGGAACAGCACCAGGGACAGCAGAAGCCAGCCGGCGATCGCCACGGCAACCCACTTGAGCACCCGCCCAGGGGTGATCGGCGGCCTGTCGCGCGGTGCGCGCGGCTCGTCACCGTCGCGGTTGCGCGAGAGCCTTTTGCGGAGGGCGTCGAGGTCGCCGCCGCGCGCCGCCGGCTTCCGGCGCGAACGGTAGACCTTGTACTCCGGAGGGCCGGGCGTCGGGTCATTCACTCCCCCTCTGTATATCTACTGCCCATGCCGCCGAGGCGCGTGATCGGGATCGACGCCGGGGGCACCAAGCTCCTGGGCGGGGTCGTCGACGAGCAAATGGTGGTCCACCACCGGGTCCACAGGACGTGGCGCGGCGACGACCGGCAGGAGACGCTCGACATCCTCACCGGGGCTGTGGAGGAGATTCGCGCGGCCGCCCCGGAGGTGGAGGCGATCGGCTTCGGGGTGCCGGCCCTGATGGAGCGGGAGACGGGCATCGCGCGCTGGTCGAACCACCTGCCCGCGCTCGACGGAGTGCCGTTCGGTGACCTGATGAGCGAGCGGCTGGGACTGCCTGTGTCCGTGGACAACGACGGCAACGCGTCGATGCTCGCGGAGAGCCGGGGTGGCGCGGCGCAGGGCGCCAACCACGCGGTGATGGTTTGCCTCGGGACCGGGATCGGAGGCGGGCTGCTCGTGAACGGTGAGGTGTACCGGGGCGCTACGGGCGTGGCCGGGGAGCTCGGCCATGCCGTGCTCCAGCTGCATGGGCCGGACTGCCCGGGGGACTGCCCCGGCCAGGGCTGCTTCGAGGCGCTCGTGTCGGGGAACGCGATCGGCCGAGAGGGGCTGCGCGTGGGGGAGGAGCATCCCGACTCCCAGCTCGGCCGGCGACTCGCCGCGGACCGGGAGATCAGCGGTGGACTCGTCACAGAGCTGGCGCACGACGGCGACCCGCTCGCTCGGGAGGTACTCCGGGAGGTGGGGGAGCGGCTGGGCCACGGGCTGGTCGGGCTCGTGAACACGTTCAACCCCGAGGTGATCGTGATCGGCGGCGGCGCGGTGCGCGCCGGCGACATGCTGCTCGAGCCGGCGCGCGAGGTCGTGGCCGAGCGGGCGCTGCCGCCGGCCCGGGAGGTGGTGCGGATCGTGCCCGCCCATTACGGCGACGAGGCGGGGATGATGGGCGCGGCCCTGCTCGCGTTCGACGATCTGGATGCGGCCTCGTGACCGCCGGCCGGCTCGTGGTGTGCCCAACGCCGATCGGGAATCTGGAGGACATCACTTTGAGGGTGCTCTCCGCGCTTCGCGAGGCGGATGTGGTGGCGTGCGAGGACACGCGCCGGACGCGGGTGCTGCTGGACCGCTACGGGGTCCGCGCCAAGCTGGTCTCGTACCACGAGCACAACGAGCAGGCGCGCTCCTCGGAGTTGGTGCGACGCATGCGAGAGGGCGCGGTGGTCGCCCTGGTGTCGGATGCGGGGATGCCGTTGGTCTCCGATCCCGGCTACCTGCTCGTGCGCGGCTGCGTGGCCGCCGGGCTGCCGGTCGAGGTGCTGCCCGGGCCGTCGGCGGCGATCACCGCGCTGGTGGCGTCGGGCCTGCCCGCGGACGAGTGGCACTTCCACGGCTTCCTCCCACGCAAGAAGGGGGAGCTGCGGGAGGTCCTCTCGCACTCCGATGGGACGCTGGTGGCCTTCGAGTCGCCCCGGCGGGTGCCTGCCACCCTGTCGCTGCTCGCGGAGCAGGATCCGCAGCGGGAGGTGGTGCTCTGCCGCGAGCTCACCAAGGCCCACGAAGAGATTGTCCGTGGTACCGCCAGCGAGCTCGCCGAGCGCTACGCGGACAATCCGCCGCGCGGGGAGGTGGTTCTGGTGCTTGCTCCGCCTGCGACGCCCGCCTCGGCTGCCGCCGACCCGGCCGCGGTGGATGCCCTGCGCAAGCTCGTCGAGGCGGGCGCCCATCCGCGCAAGGCGGCCACGGTGGTCGCCGGATTGACCGGCGGAAGCGCTAACGCCCTGTACCGGGCTCTCACCTCCGAGTAACGAATCGCGACAACCCCGCGACCCCGCCGCTCCCGCCACGGGTCTGCGCCCGCACAGTCGCGGGATGCGCCGACTCCTTCTCGTCCTCACCGTCCTGCTCGTCTTCCCGGCTCCCGCTCACGCCTCCTGGACGTGGCCGGTTCGGGGTGACGTCATCACTCCGTACCGCAACGGATCCGACCCGTATGCCGCTGGACAGCACCGGGGCATCGACATTCGGGCGGCGGTCGGAACGCCGGTGGCGGCGGCCGCGGCCGGCGAGGTCCGCTTCGCAGGCACCGCCGGCTCGTCCGGGCTGACGGTGAGCGTGCGCACGGGCGACGGCTTCGACAGCTCGTATTTGCACCTGTCATCGCTCGCAGTGCGTGCCGGCGAGCCCGTCTCCGTCGGCGAGCGCCTGGGTGCGGTCGGAACGACGGGCCAGCGTTCGGCCACCGAGCCGCACCTCCACTTCGGAGTGCGCGAGGCCGGCAGCCGCCACGCCTACCTCGACCCGCTCTCGCTCCTACCGCCTCTGCCACCCCCGTCCGCCCCGCCGGCCGAAGCCCCGCGCCCGACGCCAGAGCCCACCCCGGCACCGGGGCCGCTGGCACCGAGGCCGGCACCAGCGCCAGCGCCGGCACCCGCGCCTGGCCGAGCGCCCCGCCCCGCGCCCTTGCCGGGCCGCGCGCGCCGACTGGCACCGACCCCGGGCCGCGCGCCCCGACTGGCACCGACCCCGGGCCGCGCGCCCCGCTCCGCGCCTGTCCGCGGCCGCGCGCCACGACTGGCACCGACGCCAGACCGCTCGCCGGGGCTGGCGCCGACGCCGGGCCGTGCGTCCCACTCCGCGCCCGCTCCCGCGCTGGGCCGCGCGCCACGACCGGCATCGATGCCAGGCCTCGCTCCCCGTCCGGCGCCCACCGCCAACGGCGGGCCCCGCCCGGCGCCCACCGCCAACGGTGGCCAACCGCTGGTCTCCTCACCCGCCTCGGACACGGCACGGCCCTCGTCCGGCGGCCCGGACATCGGCTGGGCGCTCGCGTGCGCAGGTCTCCTGCTCGCCGCCGGCGTCCTCGGGTTCACCGACGACGGCCGCAGGGCCACCGCCCGCAGCCGCTCACGGCTGGCGAGTGCGCTCCGCCCGCTCGTCGGAAAGCGCTAGGTCTGGCTTTCCGGTCGGGCGGGAAGGGGTGCTTGCTGGATTTGTCCGGCTGAGGCGGACAAATCCAGATGGGTCCGGGGGCCACCCGGCGCCCGCGGGTAGCATCGATGGGTGATGTCCTACTACGTCACCACCCCGATCTACTACGTGAACGGCGAGCCCCATCTCGGGCACGCCTACACGACGATCGCGGCCGACGTGCTCGCGCGGCATATGCGCCAGCGCGGGGAGGACGTCTTCTTCCTCACGGGCACCGACGAGCACGGCGAGCCGGTGACGCAGGCCGCGGAGAAGCTAGGCATAACGCCCCGCGAGCTCGGCGATAGGAACGCGGTCCGCTTCAAGCAGCTCGCCGAGACGCTGAACGTGACCAACGACTTCTTCATCCGGACGACCGATCCGGAGCACATGGCGAAGGTCGCCGAGGTGGTCCAGCGCATCCATGACAACGGCCACGTCTACGCTGGCACCTACGAGGGCTTGTACTGCCCGCGCTGCGCCGATTTCAAGACCGACGCCGAGGTCGAGGACGGCAATCGCTGCCCGATCCACAAGATAGTGCTCGAGATCGAGAAGGAGGACAACTGGTTCTTCCGGATGTCCGCCTTCCAGGAGCCGCTCGAGAAGCTCTACGCCGAGCGCCCCGGCTTCGTAACCCCGCAGAACCGCTACAACGAGGCGCTGTCCTTCATCAAGGGCGGCCTGCGCGACGTTTCCCTCTCCCGCGCGCACCTGAAGTGGGGAGTGCCCGTGCCGTGGGACGAGTCGCAGGTGGTCTACGTCTGGATCGACGCGCTCCTCAACTACTACACGGCGCTGTCCTACGCCCGCGAGGGCGAGGACCTCACCGACAGGTTCTGGCCGGCGACGGTCCACCTGATCGGCAAGGACATCCTCAAGTTCCACGCGGTCATCTGGCCGGCGATGCTGATGGCGGCCGGGATCGAGGTGCCCGAGAAGGTGGCGATCCACGGGTTCCTCCTGCTCGGCGAGCACAAGATGTCGAAGTCGCTCGGCAACGTGATCGAGCCCTTCCACGTAGCCGACGTCTATGGCCCCGACGCGCTTCGCTTCTACCTCATGCGCGAGGTGAGCTTCGGCTCCGACGGCGAGGTCTCGCCGGAGGGGTTCGAGACGAGGTACAACACCGAGCTGGCGAACGAGTACGGCAACCTGGCGAGCCGCACGCTCTCGATGATCAACAGCTTCCGCGACGGCGTGGTGCCCACCGCGCAGCCGCCGGCGGAGATCGTGGCCGAGTTCGACGGCTTGCTCGAGGCGGTGAGGGCGCGCATCGACGAGGTGGAGCTCACCGCCGCGCTCGACGAGGTCTGGCGGAGGATCAAGCGCCTCAACCGCTACGTCCAGGACGAGCAGCCCTGGAAGCTGGCGAAGGACCCCGCGGAAGCGGAGCGAGTCGACCAGGTGCTGTACACGCTTGCGGAGGGTCTGCGCGTGGTGTCGGTGCTGCTGCACGCGTTCCTGCCGATCAAGGCCGCGCAGCTGCTCGCTGCGCTCGGACGCGAGGACCTCTCGCTCGACGACGCACGGCTCGGCGCGGTGGAGGGCGGGGCCAAGGTGGGCGAGCTCGGCCAGCTCTTCCCCAGGGTCGAGGCCGAGGCACCGGCCGCCTGAGGCACCAGCGGTGATCGACACCCACTGCCACCTGGACTCGTGCGAGCCGCCGGTTGCCGAGCTCGTCGGCCGTGCGCGCGCGGCGGGGGTCACGCGGCTGGCGACCGTGGGGATGAACGGCCCGTCGATCAAGCATGCGCTGACCGCGGCGGAGGACCACGACGAGGTGATCGCGATCGTGGGGCGCCACCCGCACGAGAGCGCAGGCTTCGACGAGCCCGCCCTGGAGGAGATCGAGTGGGCCGCGGCGCACCCGCGCGCCCGGGCGATCGGCGAGACCGGACTCGACTACTACCGCGACCACGTCCCCCGCGACGACCAGCGCCGTGCCTTTCAGGCGCAGCTCGCGTTGGCGGCCCGCTCGCAGCTTCCCGTCGTGATCCACACACGTGCGGCGGAGGACGACACCTTCGCCCTGCTGCGCGAGCACGCGGCGTCGCTGCCCGCGGTGATATTGCACTGCTTCTCCGCGCCGGACCGGCTCGACGAGTGCGTCGAGCGTGGCTACCTGTGCTCGTTCGCCGGCAACGTGACCTATCCGAAGGCCACGGATCTCCAGGAGGCCGCGCGAGAGCTGCCGGCCGAGTTGCTGCTCGTTGAGACCGACTCGCCGTACCTGTCGCCCCAGCCGCTGCGCGGCAAGCCGAACGAGCCGGCGAACGTGACCCACACCGCCCGCTTCGTCGCGGAGCTCCGCGGGATCGAGTACGAGGAGCTCGAGCGGAGCGTCGACGCGAACGCCGCTCGCGTGCTCGGGCCGTGAGCGACGAGCCACGTCAGGCAAGCCTGCGGCGCCTCCGCTCCTTCGGCATCCGCCCCAACCGTGAGCTCGGCCAGAACTTCCTGATCGACGACAACATCCTGCGCGTGATCGGCGTCGCTGCCGAACTCGACGCGGGCGATGTCGTGCTCGAGGTCGGCGGCGGGCTCGGCGTGCTGTCGGAGTTCCTCGCGCCGGAGGTGTCGTACCTCCATGTCGTGGAGGTCGACCGCTCGCTCGAGCCGCCCCTGCGCGAGGCGCTCGAGCCATTCGGCAACGTGACGCTCCACCTGGCGGACGCGGTGAAGCTGGACTTCGCCGGATTGGAGCCAAGCCCGACGAAGGTCGTTGCGAACCTGCCGTACGGCGTCGCGACCACCGTGCTGCTGAAGTCGATCGCCGAGCTGTCCGGGGCGGGCCTGTGGGTGGCGATGGTCCAGCGCGAGGTCGCGGACCGTCTCGCGGCGGCGCCCGGCGGCAAGAGCTACGGCGCGACCTCCGTCCTGGCGCAGCTCGCGTGCGAGGTTCGCTTTCTGCGGAAGGTCCCGCGCACCGTGTTCCAACCCGAGCCGAATGTGGACTCCGCCCTCCTGGTCCTGCGCCGCCGCGCGGCCGCGCCGGACGACGGGCTGGTCGCCCTGGTGCACGCCGGGTTTGCCCACCGCCGGAAGGCGCTGGCCGGTTCGCTCGCGCTGACGCCGGGGGCTCCGGACGACATCCGCGAGCCCACCCGTGCCGCCCTCCAGCAGCTCGGCCACCCGGCCGACGCCCGTGCCGAGCGGCTCCCTCCAGAAGACTGGCCCCGGCTGGCGGAGGCGATCGGGAGCGGACGGCTCGCCGACCTGCGGCCGCGCTGAGGCGGTGCCGCAGCTTTCAATCGAATATCAGTGGTTTCCTGCGGCACCGCCTAGGCTCCCGCCGATGCTGCACGAGCGCGCCTACGCGAAGCTGAATCTCGTTCTGCACGTGGGGAGTCCGCGCGAGGATGGGTTGCACCCGATCTGCTCGCTGATGGCCTCGATCGACCTCGCGGACGAGCTGACCGCCACCGCGCGCGAGTCCGGCGACGACAGCGTCGAAGCGGCTGGCGTGCGCGGCGACAACCTCGCGGCCCGGGCGCTCGCGGAGTTTCGCTCTCGCGCCGGTGGCGACCTGCCCCCGCTCGCGCTCCGGATCGACAAGCGCATCCCGGTGGCCGCCGGCCTCGGGGGCGGGAGCGCCGATGCCGCGGCCGCGCTGCGAATCGCCAACGAGCTCGCAGGCGGACCGTTGGGCGCGGAGGAGCTGAACCGGCTCGCGGCTGACCTCGGCTCCGACGTGCCCAGCCAGCTCGACCCGCGGCACGCGCTCGTGCAGGGCGTGGGGGAGCGAGTGGAGCCGCTGGAGCTCCCGGCCCTTACCGCCGTCCTGGCGCCGGATCCGAACGGGCTGTCCACCGCGGCCGTCTATGCGGAGCTCGACCGCATGGGAGCCACACGCGACAGCCTCGATCCCGCGCCGCTCCGCCGGCTGGCCGCGGCCGGACCGGCCGAGCTGGCAGCCGGACTCGAGAATGACCTCGAGCAGGCGGCCCTGTCGCTGCGCCCCGAGCTGTCGGCCCGGCTCGACAGCCTCCGCGCCGCCGGTGCGCTCGGCGCCGCCGTCAGCGGGTCGGGGCCCACCTGCTTCGGGCTCTTCGACAACACCCATGCGGCCGAGGAGGCCGCGGCGTCGATCGAGGGCGCGCTCGTGACCGGGCTGCGCTGACATACCCTGCGGCTCGATGTCGGTCCGGGAGATGATCGCTGCGGTAGCCGCCGTGCTGGTGGTGGCGTTCGTGGTCTGGCGCTGGCGCCGGCTGAGCCTCGAGCGCAGGGCCCTCGGCGTGGCGATCGCGCTCGCCCTCGGCGTGTACGCCAGCGGCGTGCTCTCGGAGCTCCCCGATCCCAAGGTGGTGATCGAGGACATCGCACAGGCGCTGGGGCCGTGGACGTACGCGCTGGTAGGCGTGGCTGCCTTCCTGGAGACGGGAGCTTTCGTCGGGCTCGTGGCGCCCGGCGAGACGATCGTGATCGCGGCCGGCGTTATCGCAGGGCAGGGCGAGATCCAGCTGCTTCCGCTGATCGGGCTCGTGTGGGTCTGCGCCGTCCTCGGTGACACCACCAGCTTCTACATCGGCCGCCGGCTCGGGCGCCGCTTTCTCGAGCGTCACGGGCCGCGCTTCAAGATCACGGAGGAGCGGCTCAAGCAGGTCGAGTCCTACTTCGAGCGCCACGGCGGGAAGACGATCCTGATCGGCCGCTTCATCGGACTGGTGAGGGCGCTCGCGCCGTTCATCGCCGGCTCCTCGGGGCTGCCCTACCGGCGCTTCATCCCGTACAGCATCGTCGGCTGCGGGCTGTGGTCGACGCTCTTCTGCACGCTCGGCTACATCTTCTGGCGCTCGTTCGACAAGGTGGCGCACATCGTTGGCCAGGCGGTCTTCGGGTTCGGCGTGACGGTGGCGGTGATCGTCGGCGTGGTCGTTGCGTACCGGCGCCGGCGCGAGATCGGCGAGTGGTTCGTCGCGCACGAGAGGCACCCGCTGGTGCGTCCCGCGCTGGCGATCGCCCGCCCCGTCCACCGGCGCGTGGTCCGGCCCGTGACCCAGGTGGCGATGCCCTACCTGCGCTTCCTCTTCGACCGCATCTCGCCCGGCGGCCTGGGGCTCGAGCTCACCACCCTGCTGGCGATCGCCGGCGTGGGCATCTTCGTCTTCGTCGTCTTCCTCACGGAGCTCGCGCGCGACCCCGGCCCCACGCCATTCGACACCGAGCTGCTGGATCTCGCGGACCGCCTCCACATGGACATGCTCGTGGACGTGGCCAAGCTTGTGACCGCGTTGGGTGCGTTCCCCACGGCTGCGACGCTCGTGGCCGGAGCCGCCGTGCTGCTCGCGGCCCGCAAGCGCTACGCCGAGGCGCTCATGCTGGTGGTGGGTATGGCGCTCGTGTACGTGGCGGTCACCGTGACCAAGGAGGCGCTCGGGCGCGAGCGCCCCGGCGGCGCGTTCGTGGGCACCAGCGGGCACGCATACCCGAGCGGCCATGCGGCCTACTCCACCGCCTGGGTGGCGGTGGCGGTGGCGCTCACGCGAACGCTGCGCCTCGTGACGAGCGGGGCGCTCGTGTTCATCGCCCTGGCGATCGCCGCCGCCGTGGGGATCTCGCGGGCGTACCTGCGAGCGCACTGGTGGTCCGACGTGGCCGGAGGCTGGGGACTGGGCGCCGGGATATTCGCCGTGCTGGCGGCAATAGCGCTCGTTGTCGAGTACATCCGCCACAATGGGGGTGAGCGCGATGGGCAACCTGGACCTCTCCAGCACTGAGATCGTCATCGCAATCGCGGGCGCCCTGGTGCTCGTGTGTTTCGTCGTGCTCATGGTCCTGCCCGCGGCGCGCTGCTACGGCCGGGTGTGGGAGAAGCTCGCGGCCAGCGTGCTCACGCTGTACGTGCTCGCGACCCTGCTGGGCATCGGGGCGGCGATCGGACTGGCGATCGTCTGGACCTACGACACCTACGCCTGATGGCCCGCTGATGCCGGCACAGACGCGCTCCTTTCTGGAGGCACTCGACGAGGTCTCCGATGCTGTCGAGTCCGGCGCCGGGCTGCCCGCCGTGGCGCGGGCTGCGGGGCGGGCGCTCGATGCGAGCGTGATCGTGCTCGATTCGGGGAGCAGCGTGCTGGCGGTGGCCTGTGCCTCGCCCGAGGACGAGCGCGCCGTGATGGCCGGCGAGGCCGGGACCGAGACGGTGGAGCTGCGGGTGGCTGAGGCCGATGTCGGGCGCCTTCGCTACCGGCCGCGCGGCGAGCAGCCGCCCCCGGCGCTCCTGCGACTGGTGGCGAACCTGATCGGGCTCGAGCTCGAGCGCTCGCGGGCGCCCGAGCGGGCGAGCGAGGCGGCGGTCGGCGACTTCCTCGAGGACCTCCTCGCCCGCCGCGTGACCGATCGCGAGAACATCGCGGCGCGGGCCGCGGAGCTGGGCTGTGACCTGGCCACAGGCGCAACGGCGGTCGTGGTGCGCGCCCGGCCCCAGGGCCCCGAGGAGGGCGACTGGCGCGCACGCGTGCTCACGCTCGCCGAGCGCGGGGCCCGCGCGATCGAGCGGGGATCGCTGGCGGCGCTGACCGGGCTGCTCGGCCAGCGAGAGCTCGTGATCCTGGTGCCCGGAGGCGATCCCGCCCTCGGCCGGCGCGCCGCCACGGCGGTGCTCCACGAGCTGGAGGCGAGCCTCCCCGGCTTCGCGGTCACCGTGGCCCGCAGCCGCCACACCGCGGAGCCGGCGGACATCCACCGAGCGGGCGCCGAGGCGCTGCTGGCCGCGAACGTGGCTGAGGCC
>Ga0126306_10000592_pt1 | contig 17352 bp, 19 predicted proteins | sample Plot27_FD_92592 | JGI IMG/M metagenome (GOLD analysis project Ga0126306, IMG submission 92592) | Serpentine soil microbial communities from UC McLaughlin Reserve, CA, USA - Plot27 | ecosystem: Environmental > Terrestrial > Soil > Grasslands | place: USA: UC McLaughlin Reserve, Lake County...
CCATGCCACTGTGCTTCATCGAGCCGCAGGAAGCGATCAGGGTCGTAGCGGAGAGCGTCGGGCGTGAGGCCCGCCGCCAGCTGCTCGGCGAGGTCGTGCGCGCGTGGGTCGACGAGATCCCGGACGACGAGCTGCAGGTCCACTACGCCAAGGCCGTAGACGAGCTCGATGACGACGACCTGTCGATGCTCGCGGCATGGCACGCGTCGCTCGAGGTCGGCCAGCCGATCGCGAACAAGGAGTTCCTGCTCGGCGCGTTCTCGCACCTCGGCGACCACCGGCGCGAGGCGCTCAAGATCGCAGCCGGGTTCAAGGGCGAGGACGCCTTCGACGCTGGCGTGAGCGAGGAGCAGGCCCTCAGCACCGTGCTCCCCTGGCTCTCCGACGAGCGCCTGAGGGAGCTCGCCGCGGAGGCAGTTGAGTTGTATTGCTGGGACAGGTTGGGCTCGGACAACTAACCGCGCTGCTCGTGGCCCTCGCGCTCGCCGGCTGCTCCGAACTGGTCGCGGACTCCGCCGAGCCGGCCGAGCGGACCACCGTGCGCGTCACCAAGCACACGGACGGGGACACGCTGTGGCTGTCCGAGATCGGCAAGGTGCGCCTGATCGGGGTCGATACGCCGGAGGTGTACGCCGGTGTGGAGTGCTACGGCCGAGAGGCGTCCGCGTTCGTGGCGCGCACCGTGCCGCTCGGGAGCGAGGTGCGCTACCGGCTTGGGGTGGACGAGCGCGACCGGTACGGGCGGGCGCTCGCGTATGTGTGGCTGCGCGACGGGCGCTTTCTGAATCGGCTGTTGGTGCTGCGTGGCTACGCGCAGCCGCTCACCGTGCCGCCGAACGTGGAGTACGAGGACAACTTCGTGCGCGCGGCCCGGAGTGCGCGCGAGGCGGGCCGCGGGCTCTGGGGCCGGCCGGGATGCAGCGGCCAATAAGCTAGGGCCGCGGACGCATGCGCGCCACCACGATCAGATTTCCGAACGACCTCTGGGACCAGCTCGAGCGCGAGGCGCGTAAGCAGGGCATCAGCGTGGCCCAGTACGTGAGGGACGCCGCGCTCTACCGGGTGGCCTACTCCGAGGGTGCCCGCGAGGAGAAGGCCGGCAAGGGAGGCTCGCGCTTCCCCGATCGCTCGGACCGCTGAGCCGTGACCGCGTCGCTGCCACCCGACGTCCAGCAGGTCTTCGACAGATTCATCACCACCGAGCTCACGACCGTCGACGCCCGCGGACGGCCGATCTGCTGGCCGATAACGCCCTACTACGAGCGGGGCGATACCTGCATCGACGTGTCGACCGCACTGGGCGCGCCCAAGAAGGCGAAGGACGCGCGTGCCAACCCGAAGGTGTCGCTGCTGTTCTCGGACCCCACCGGCAGCGAGATGGAGAACCCACCGCAGGTGCTCGTGCAGGGGACGGCCGACGTGGACGCCCGCGACCTCGAGGCCAATCGCGTGCGCTACACCCGCGAGTCCAGCGAGAAGCTCCCCGGCGTCAAGGCCATCATGCCGCCAAAGCCGCTCCAGCGGCTGTTCAGCTTCTACTACACCCGCCTGTACATCCACGTCCGCCCCGAGCGCGTGTACGTCTGGCCCGGCGGCGACCCCACACGCGAGCCACAGCTCTTCGACGCCCGCATGGAGGAGGTCCGCTCCGGCCACGACGAGGAGCCCGACGTGCCGCACGCGGGCGCCGAGGGCGGCACTCCGGTGTGGGACGAGCGCATGGAGCAGCTGGGCGGGCTCTATCCGACAGGAGTGCTCTCGCTGGTGGCGCCGGACGGCTTCCCCTTCTCGGTGCGCGTGCCGGTCTCGATCGACCCGGCCGCGCGCAGGATCCGGCTCGGCGGCGGCGTGCTCGGGGTCCCGGTGCAGCCGGGCCTAGCCTGCCTCACGGCCCATGACCACGCTCCCGACTTCTCGTGGCAGCGCAACTTCCAGGTCCGCGGCGACCTCGTCGAGGAGGACGGCGACTGGGTGCTGGTACCGCACCGCATGGTCGCCGGCGCCGAGCTGCCGCCGGTGTCGAAGCTGCGGCTCTACGCGGCGAACGGGCGCAACATGCTGCGCTTCTGGCGCACCGCAAAAAAAACGAGACGCGAACTTAGCGCTTGAGGAGCGCGCTACCGGTGACCGAAGTCTCCAGAGCGGCGCGGCGAGCCTCACATCCTCGTGGCTTCGCTCTTTGCGCTTGGGTCCGCGTCTCTGCTGAGCAGTAGAACACGGAACCCGGTACCCCGTCAAGTGGTCCCCCCGCAAGACCCCGCTCGTTGCGAGGAAATACCAATCCGCGGCGTATTGTGCACCTATGGAGGCTGCGGCCAAGGGCTCGCGCGACGGCCGTACGGTCAGGGCCGAGCGCACGCGCCAAGCGCTCGTGGATGCCCTGCTCGCGCTGCTGTACGAGGGGCAGCTCCAGCCCACCGCGGAGCGGATCTCCGAGCGCGCGGGAGTGTCCGAGCGCTCGCTGTTCCAGCACTTCGCCGACCGCGAGGCGCTCTACCAGGCGGTCGCGGTCCAGCAGTACGAGCGCATCGTGCCCACGCTCGAGCCGATCGACGTGTCGCTCCCGCTCCCGGAGCGCATCCACGCCTTCGTCGAGCAGCGCGCGCGGCTGCTCGAGACCGTCACGCCGGTCAGGCGCGCGGCGCTGCTCCTGGAGCCGGAGTCGCAGGTCGTGGCGTCCTGGCTTCAGGCAACGCGCAGGCAGAAGGCCAGGGAGCTCGAGCGCGTGTTCCGCGCTGAGCTCGAGCAGGTCGGGCAGAGGGAGCGCGGCGTGCTGCTCGCTGCCCTGGTTGCGGCGTCCGCCTGGACGTCGTGGGAGGCGCTCCGCGCCCACCAGCGCCTGAGCGTCGATCGCTCGCGCGCCGCCATGGCCGCGACGCTCTCCGCGCTACTCGCCGGCCAGCGCTGACTCGATCTCGGGGATCGCCTGCCCGGCGTCCACGAAGCGCACCGCCGCCATGCCGAGCGTGCGCGCGGTCTCGCAGTTCACGTCCAGGTCGTCCACGAAGACGCATTCCTCGGGCGGGACTCCACCCAGCCGTTCGAGCGTGAGCGCGTAGATCGCCGGGTCCGGCTTGCGAAGGCCGACGAACGCGGAGTCCACCACCAGCTCGAAGAGCTCGTCGATCTCTGGCAGCTTGGCCCGCCAGAGCGGCTCCCACTCGCGCACGTTGTTCGTGAGCAGCGCCGCGCGCACGCCGCGGCCACGCAGATCGCGGATGAACCCGATCATGTCCCGGTTGGGGTCGAGGCGCTCGAAGTAGAGGGCGCGCAGCCGGGCGAGGTCGAACCCGTTCTCGAGGTGCGGCTCGATCCGGTCGCGAAACTCGGCCTCGCTGATCTCGCCGCGCTCGAGCACGAACAGCGGGTGGTCGCCGTGCTCCTCCGCGGCGAGCCCCATCGCCTTGCCGAGCTCCTCGAGGGAGACGCCGGACTCGTCCTGGTAGGCGAGGAAGCCCTCCTGAAGCGGCGTCGTGAGGACGCCGCCGAAGTCGCTGATCAGGACGCTTCTCACGCCGCGGCGGGGGGCTCGGTCCGCTGCATCAGCTCGTACGCACCGATGCCCTCGCGGCCGTCGAGGCGCCAGCGGAAGACCGCGACGTGCACGTCGAGGCCCTCAAGGTCGAGCGAGGAGCCGGCGATCACCTGGCCCGAGCCGCGGCGCGGGTAGTCATCGCCGGCGACCCAGAGCTCGAGGCCCGCGCTGCGCTGGCGACCGCCGCCGTCGTAGACCGTGGAGATGCGGGCGTTCTCCACACTCAGGACCGCGTCGTCCTCCACCAGCCTCGCCGTCACGAGCTCGTCGCCGTGCCCCACGGCGTCACGCGGCCGCCGCGCAAGCGCCAGCAGCGCGTGCCTCTCGTCCACCAGCGCCGAGATGCTCCGGATGGCATCGAGCTCCTCCCAGCGAGGCGGGACGTCTGTCTCGGACAGGGTCCCGAGGCAATCGACCTTCCGGCCTGCCGCCTCGCCGCGCACCCGCACGACCCGCGCGCGCACGTCGCCGAGGTTCGCCTCCGGCGCCACCGACTCCAGATCGAGCGCGAGCCGGTCGGGCAGCTCCGCCCGCCAGCCCTCGCCGGTCGCCTCGATCGACGGCCCCTCCGGCAGCGCGAGCGGCTTGCGGCCCTCGAACAGGATCGTTGCGCCCGATCGCGACGTCCCGTGAATGTCATGGGCCGCGTCGAAGAAGGACAGCGCGAGCGCCGGGGCGCTCACCGCTCGAGCCCCGGCCGGCGCGGCTCGTCATATTCGCGCGCGCTGCCCTCCACGTCGTAGTCGGGCCGGCCGCCGCCGACCGCCACCCGGCGCCCGAGTCGGCGCACGAGGAAGCGGCGGATCACCGAGCGCGTGGGAGGAATCAGGAGCGTCAGGCCCACGATGTCCGTGAGGAAGCCCGGAGTGATCAGAAATGCACCCCCGAAGATCACGAGCACGCCGTCAAGGACCTCGCGGTGGGGCATCCTGCCCTGTTCGAGGTGGTCGTTGAAGCGGCGCCAGACGGCCCTTCCCTGGGATCTGAGCAGCAGCGTGCCCAGCAGCGAATCCGCCGCAAGCAGCAGGAAGGTCCATACCACCCCGATCGCGTCACCGACCTGATAGATGACGTACAGCTCCGCGATCGGGACCAGCAGGAAGAGGAGAGCCAGCGCCCAGAGAGGCACGACCTGACCCTACTATCCTCGTCTCATGGCAACTGTGACCGTGGACGACGTCCAGGAGGCGCTCACCAACGTGATCGACCCCGAGCTGGGGCTCGACTTCGTCGAGCTCGGGTTGATCTACAGCGTCGAGGTGGAGGAGAGCGATGTCTTCGTGAGCTTCACGCTCACCTCGCCCGGCTGTCCGATCGGCCCGCAGGTGGCGGAGCAGATCGAGGAGTTCGTGGGTGAGCTCGACGGGGTGGGGGCCGTGCACTCGAAGATGACCTTCACGCCCGCCTGGACCCCGGACATGATGAGCGAAGAAGCCAAGTTCGCCCTGGGCTACTGACGCCCCCGTGAACTGCCGATAACACCTCCAGAATTCCCGGACTGGAGGCGGCCGGCTTGTCGGCTCGGACCCATAACGTCGAGGAGGAGAAGGATCTCGCCGGAAGGCTGGCGGGTGTGCTTTTTCTCACGGCTGGGGTTACCGCGCTTATCCTGCTGCTCGTTCCCGGGGTCGAGAACACGCATCGCAACTGGGTTGTGGCGCTCGCGGCCGTCTGCATGGCCTGGGGGCTCTTCTGCGTGGCGCTGGCCAAGCCGCAGCGTCACGGCCCCTGGTTCTGGCACGCCCCCGCGATCGCCTCGATGTTCATCGTGGCCGGCGTGGTGGCCTTCACCGGCGGTGCGGACTCCCCGGCACGCTTCTACCTCTTCTTCCTGGTGGTCTACGCGGCGGCCTTCTACAAGCGCCACTACGCGCTCCCGTACGTGCTCGGCTGCGTGGCCGTGGCGCTCGTGCCACTGCTCTACGACACCGGCGCGGTGGACGACGGGTACATCGGCGAGCTGATCGTGGTCACGCCGACCTACGTCGTGCTCGGCCTGCTGATCATCAAGGGCAAGGAGCTGCTCGTCGAGCTGCGCGAGCACGCGGAGGCGCTGGCGCTGCTCGACCCGCTCACGGACCTCCCCAACCGACGCGCGATGCTCGACTGGCTCACCGCCGAGACCGAGCGCGAGTCGCCCACCGGGCTGATCCTCGTGGACCTCGACGGGTTCAAGGACGTGAATACCGCCCACGGATATCCGGCCGGCGACGCCGTGCTGCGCGAGGCCGCCACGCGCCTGCAGCATGCGGTGCGCACCGACGACGTGGTGGCGCGCCTCGGCGGTGACGAGTTCGCCGTGCTGGCGCCCGCCGCGACGCCGCACACGATGCGCGTGCTGGCCGAGCGCACTCTCTGCTCGCTGCGCGACCTCAGGCACAAGGACATCTCGCTAACCGCGAGTGTCGGCTGGGTCATCTACCCGGACGACGCCCCGTCGGTGGACGACCTGATCGCCGCCGCGGACTTCTGCCTGCGCGGCGCGAAGATGACCGGCAAGGACCGGGCGCTCTCGGCGCTCGACTGGGCTCCGGACGTCGCGGCATAGTTCGCCGCGTGCGGCCGCTGCGCGTCCTCCACGACTCCTTCGAAGACGACCCGGCACTCGACGCCGGGGTCTCGCGTGCGCTGATGCTGCGCGTGGCCGGGGGAGAGCTGCCGGAGACGCTGCGGATCGCGCACCCGGGCACGACCGTCGCGTTCGCTAAGCGGGACGCCGTCACGGACGGCTACGACGACGCTGTGCGCGCGGCCCGCGCCCAGGGCTTCGAGGCCACGCTGCGGCTCGCGGGCGGGCGCGCCGCGGTGTTCCACGACGGGACGATGGAGATCGGGCACGCCGTGCCGGAGGACGAGCCACGTACCCGCATCCACGAGCGCTTCGAGCGCACCGCCGCGCGGCTGGCACGGGCGCTGGGGCGGCTGGGCGTGGACGCACGGGTGGGGGAGGTGCCGGGCGAGTACTGCCCGGGCCGCTACAGCGTGAACGCCCGGGGCGCCGTGAAGCTGGCCGGGATCGGGCAGCGCATCGTGGCGGGCGGCTCACACACCGGGGTGGTGCTGGCGGTGAGCGGAGAGCGGCGGATCAACGACGTGCTGCGGCCGGTGTACGACGCGCTCGGGATCCCGTGGGAGCCGCAGGTGACCGGGTCCGTGACCGCCGAGAGCCCCGGGGCGGACTGGGACGCCGTGCGCGAGGCGCTGCTCGCCGAGTACGCACGCGACTATGAGCTGGTCGACGGCGAGCTCGACGCGGCGACGCTGGCGCTCGCGCGCGAGCTTGCACCCGAGCACCGCGCCTAGACGGGCGCTGCCGCCCGTTCCGCGTTCTTCGTGAGTGCGTCCGTGAGGCGCGGCCACAGCTCGCGCGGGAGGTTGTGGCCCATGCCGGGGAGTGCCACCAGCTCGGCGCCGGGGATCGCCCTGGCAGTGGCCACGCCGGCGCGGAACGGCACCAGTGGATCGTCCTTACCGTGGATCACGACGGTGGGCACGTCCAGCCCCCTCAGGGCAGCGGTGCGCGAGCCCGAGGCGAGGATGGCCGCCAGCTGCCGCGCGGTGCCCGCGGGGTGGTGGCAGCGGTCATACGTGGCCGCGGCCTGCTCGCGGAGGCGTGGCTCGTCGACCGGATAGCTGGGCGAGCCGATCATCCTGAAGACGCGCACGAAGTATTCGATGTAGGCGTCGCGCTCGTGCGGCGCGCGCCGCATCAGCACGCTCCACATGCGCAGCTTCGGCGTGCCCACGCGCCGGTCGCCCGTCGTGGACAGCATGGAGCCGAGCGAGAGCACCCGATCCGGCCGGCGTATGGCCATCGTCTGGGCGATCATCCCGCCCATCGACACGCCGACCACGTGCGCGCGCTCGATACCGAGCTTGTCGAGCAGGCCGAAGCTGTCGTCCGCCATGTCCACGAGCAGGTACGGCGCGTGGACGGGGAAGCCCGCCATCGCGCGCGTCACGTTCGGAACGGGCGCATCGATCTTCGTTGACAGGCCCGCGTCGCGGTTGTCGAAGCGGATCACGTGGAAGCCGCGCTCCGCGAGGCCCTCGCAGAGCTCCAGATCCCAGTGGATGAGCTGCATCCCGAGGCCCATCACGAGCAGGAGCGCCGGGTCGGCGGGATCCCCGATCGACTCGTAGGCGAGCTCGACCGCCCCGACGTTGACGCGCTCCTCGGTCACCGGCCCGGAAGGTCCACCCTCGCCCTGGAGACGTCAACCGAGAACCTGAAGTTGCTCGTCCGCAGGAAGTTCGGGTCGTTCCAGATCAGCTCGAGCTTCGCGGTGTGTCCCTTCGCGAAGCGCCAGCCGTTCCCGAACAGCTGGAACAAGAGCCTGCCGCGCTGGTTGTCCCTGAGCCGGTAGACGCCGCGCGACACGAGCAGCTGCCTGCCGCGATGCACGTCCCAGAGCCGCGCCGCGATCATGCCGCCGCGGCCCCTCGTCCGGATCCGGGCCTGGACCGTGGGCAGGCCCAGCATCGTGAACGGCTTGCGGAAACGTCGCTCGACGAGCGCGGTGCCCTTCGCGCGCTCGGCTGCCACGGAGGCGCACGGGCTCGCACCGCCGAGCGGGTCGATCGCCTTACCGGTGTTCGGATTGCCGCCGCGCGCCGCGATGCGCTGGTGCCCGCGACGGCGCATCGTCACCGTCTTCGGGTGCAGGCGCTCCCAGTTCTCGGCGTCGAAGCGCCGCCCGGCGCGCGTGTTGGGGCAGACCTGGGTGTAGGCCAGCACGCTGCCGTGCGCGGGCGGGCTGCCCGCGCCCTTTAGGTAGGCGCCGAAGAAGTCGCGTGCCTGCTCGAGCATGGCCGTGTCGACGGCCGCGTTGTTCGTCCCGCGCGGGTGCCCGAGGTCTCCGAGCTGGAGCGAGATGGTCGCGCCGGTCGCCGCCTGGAACGTGCGGTACACGCGCAGCGCCTCGGGGGCGGGGAAGAGGTCGTCGGTCCAGCCGTTCTGCACGAGCAGGGGCGGGCTCGGTCCCGTGAGCCCCGCCCAGCTGTGGAAGCTCGTGAGCTCGGTGCCCACGGCCAGGGCGTCGGGGCGCGCCGGCTCGCCGCGGTCCGATAGCTCCTTCCAGGTGGTGATGTCGGAGCTGAAGGCGCTGCCCTTCGGCGCGTAGAAGCCGCTCGCGTTCCCGCTGGCGTAGAGCCCGTCGTTGTAGCTCTTCTTCATCACCCCACCGGGCCTGATGCTCTGTCCCGGCCGGGGTGTCCTGAAGTCGAGGAAGCGCCCGTTCGGCTGGAGTGCGTAGGTCAGGTCAGAGGCGGCCCAGCGCGCGTAGGCAGCCGCGATCCGCAGCGGCGTGCCGTTCGGGCTCATCCAGGGCTGAAAGGAGCCGTCGGCCAGTCGGATGCGGTCGCGCAGCCGCGCCAGGTTGAGGCTCTGGATGCCGCCGTAGGACACCCCCGTCACGCCGACCGCGTCCGCCCTGACCACGCCCTGGTCCACCAGCAGGCCGACCAGGTATTGCGTGTCGCGCCCCTCGTAGCGCTGGTCGGCGAGGTGGATCCAGCCCGCGTCGCAGCCTGGGCTGGTGCGCGAGTCGGGCCTGCCACAGGAGCGTCCGAAGCCGCGCGCGGAGTAGGTCACGACCGCGTAGCCCTGCTGGGCGTAGGTCACGTTGTTGTAGCCGTTCGCCTTGCCTACGCCCTCGAAGGCCGTCTTGTCGCTCCCGTAGCCGTGCATCATCACGATCGTCGGGAACGGCCCGTCGCCGCTCGCGGGCAGCGTCACGTCCACGTCGAGCGGAACTCCGTCGAAGCTGGGCACGCGCTCGCCGTCCGTCGCGGTCGGGCAGAACAGCACCCCGTCCCGCGGCGCGCAGGCGTGGCCGAACGGATTCGGCGGCGCGGCCTGCGCGGCTGGGGGCACGAGGCCCACGACCGCGAGGGCCAATGGCAGGGCGTGACGCCGCATCAGGAGGCCGGCGTCTTCTTCCTCGCCGTCCCGGGCGTTCCGTCCTTCTTGGTCCCGTTCGAGCGCGCGCTCGTCTTGCCGGCCTCGCGTGCGGCCGCCAGCAGCTCCGCCAGCGACTCGTCGAGATGCTCGGCGAACGCGTCGAGGTCGGGCATCGCGTCGTAGTCCGCGAGCAGCCCGAAGTCGACCCTGTCGTTGTAGCTCATGATCGCGATCGCCAGCGCGTGGTTCTCCGGCAGGAACGCGATCGGCACGATCTCCTGCATCTCTCTGCCGAGCAGGTAGAGCGGAAACTGCGGACCCGGCACGTTGGTCACGATCAGGTTGAACAGCCTGGTGGAGAAGTTGAGCCGCGAGGCCTGGGCGAGCAGCGTGGGCGGAGCGAAGCCCTGAAGCCCGGCGATCACCTCCGCGCCGAGCGCCTGCTTCGACTCCTTCAGCTCGCCCATTCCCTGCTGCACCACGCGCAGGCGCTCGACAGGGTCGTCCACGTACACGGGCAGCGGGCCGCGCATCGCGGCGATCCGGTTGCCGAGCGCGCCGCGCTCGTTCTCGCCGCGGATCGACACCGGCACCAGCGCGCGCAGCTCGGTGCCCTCGGTGCGAACGCCGCGATCGCGCAGCCAGCGGCCGAGCGCACCGGCAACGACCGCGAGCACCGCGTCGTTCACGGTCCCGCCGAGGGAGTTCTTGATCTCCTTGAAGTCGGCCAGCCGGCTCTGGAGCCAGCGCACGCGCCGGTGCGGCCCGATCGGGACGTTGAGCGGCACGTCGGGTGCGGGGTTCATTCCCGCCCAGACCACCTCGCCGATTCCCTCGGCGGCCTCGCGCACGCGCTCGATCGTGTCGCCGGGCCGCTGAATCGCGCCGAGCGCGCGGCCGGCGAGGCTGAAGGGCGTGCGGATCAGCCCCTTGACGCCGTCGACCACCAGCTCGGCCTCCGAAGGCTCGGGCTCCGGAGTCCAGGTCTCCTGCGGCTCGAGCTCGGCCGGAACGGGCGATAGGTCGAAGAGGACGGTGGCGATGTCCACGCCGGAGACGCCGTCCACGAGCGCGTGGTGCGTCTTGGAGATCAGCGCGAAGCGGCCGCCATCGAGGCCCTGCACGATCCAGGTCTCCCAGAGCGGCTTCGAGCGGTCCAGCCGCTGAGAGAAGATCCGCCCCACGAGCTGGCGCAGCTGGTCCTCGCTGCCGGGCTTCGGCAGGGCGGTGTGGCGCACGTGGTAGTCGAGGTTGAAGCTCGGGTCGTCCACCCAGAAGGGGCGCCCGGTGTCGAGCGGCGGGAACGCCAGCTTCTGGCGGTAGCGCGGCACCAGCCCGAGCCGCGCCTCGAGATGTGCGCAGAATTCGTCGCGCGGGGGCGGCGGCCCGTCGAAGATCGCCAAGGCGCCCACGTGCATGTGCGACGACTGCTTCTCCTGGTGAAGGAACGAAGCGTCAACCGCACTGAGACGGTCCTTGTGTCCCTGCTGCGCCACGCGGGGAGCCTACTCGCCACAATCGGCTCTGTGAAGCTGTTGGGCATAGTGCTCGCGGTTCAGGTGGCGATAGGTCTCACCCTCGTGGCCCTGGTGGCCACGGACAACCTCCCCTTCGTGGATGACGGGGAGGCGGACGATCGTCCCGCGCGCACCACGGCCGCGCCGAAGGTCGATCGCTTCGACGGCGCCGCGGCGTTCCGCCTGCTGCGCCGCCAGGTGGAGCTCGGTCCACGCCCGGCGGGCTCCCCTGAGTCGCGCCGGCTCGCGCGCCTCCTGAAGCGAATGGTCCCGCGCGGGCGCTACCAGCAGGTACCCGGTGGACTGCGCAACGTGATCGGGACCGTGCGCGGCCGCGAGCCGGGCTATGTCGTCGTGGGCGCGCACTACGACACCAAGGACATCCCGGGCTTCGTCGGAGCCAACGACGGCGCCTCGGGCACCGCCGTGGTCGCGCGGCTGGCACGCACGATCCGGCGGCCGCGCCACACGATCCACTTCATCTTCTTCGACGGCGAGGAGGCGCCACGCGGCGTGCCCGACACGGAGTTCGAGCGCCGCGGCCTGCGCGGCAGCAAGGTCGCCGCGCCGGCCTTCTCGCAAGCGCGCGCCATGGTGCTGCTCGACTTCGTGGGCGACAGGCGCTTGTCGATCCCGCGCGAGGGCCTCTCGAACGAGCGCCTCTGGGCACGGCTGCGCGCGTCGGCGAGGCGCGTCGGTGCGGGCCGCGTCTTCCCCGACAGCAACTACGGCGAGGTCCTGGACGACCACCTCCCCTTCCTGCGCAGGGGGGTGCCCGCCATCGACCTGATCGACTTCGACTTCCCCTGCTGGCACCGTACCTGCGACGACATGTCCGTGGTCTCCGAGCGCAGCGTGGACGCGGTCGGGGAGACGGTCCTCGAGCTGATTCGCGAGCTGTGATCGGGGCCTCGCTAGCCTCCCCGTCGATGGCATCTGCCCCCGAGAAGCTGCTGCTCGCAGCGCCGCGCGGCTACTGCGCGGGCGTGGACCGCGCGGTCCAGACCGTCGAGCGCGCGCTCGAGCTCTATGGGCCGCCGGTGTACGTGCGCAAGGAGATCGTGCACAACAAGCATGTGGTCGAGCAGCTGCGCGAGCGCGGGGCCGTGTTCGTCGAGGAGGAGACCGAGGTGCCGGAGGGCGAGACCGTCGTCTTCTCGGCCCACGGGGTCTCCCCGGCGGTGCACGCCAACGCCGAGACGCGCCGCCTGACGACCATCGACGCCACCTGCCCGCTCGTGACCAAGGTCCACGTGGAGGCGAAGAAGTTCGCCGCCGAGGGCTACACGATCGTCCTGATCGGCCACGAGGGCCATGAGGAGGTCGAGGGGACCATGGGCGAGGCGCCCGAGCACTTCGTGCTCGTGGAGACCGAGGAGGACGTGGACAACCTCGAGCTCCCCGACCCCGACCGGGTCGCGTTCCTCACGCAGACCACCCTGAGCGTCGACGAGACCGATCGCATCATCCGCCGCCTGCGCGAGCGCTTCCCGAACATCACCGGGCCGAAGTCCGACGACATCTGTTACGCCACCACGAACCGCCAGCTGGCCGTGCGCCAGATGGCACGCGAGTGCGACCTCGTGCTCGTGATCGGCTCACGCAACTCGTCCAACTCGAACCGGCTCGTGGAGGTCGCGCGCGACCACGGCGCCGAGTCGCACCTGATCGACAACGAGGGCCAGGTGGAGGAGGAGTGGCTCGAGGGCAAGCGCATCGTGGGCATCTCCTCGGGCGCGAGCGCCCCCGAGGAGCTCGTGCAGCGGCTGGTGGCGTTCTTCCGCGAGCGCGGCACCACGGACGTCTCGGAGTTCGAGGTGGTCCAGGAGGACGTCCGCTTCATGCTCCCGAAGGAGATCCGGAAGGCCCTGGCGGGACAGGCGTGAACTGCACGCCGTGCAGGCGGAGCCCCGGTGACTCCGCTTCGACCGTCCCGTCCACCTCGTAGAGCCCCGGCTCGACGCCTGCACCCGAGAGGACCGCGTAGGCCGCGCCGGCGCTGAACTCGAAGCTGGCCGCAGCGCCCGCGTCGGCCGCCGCGATCCAGTCCTCGCCGTCGGTCCAGTCGCGCACAAGCTCGAGCCGGTCGCGGTCGGCAGGGAGCGCGATGTCCGCTGTCTGGGGCTCGAGCAGGGCGCCGGGGGCGTCCTCCGGCCGCACGGGCTCCATCGGCTCGAGCTCGAGGCCGACGCACTCCCCGATCGCGCGCTCGGTGTCCTCGTACTCGCCCTCGCCGTAGTGGATGTGCGCCAACTTGCCGGTGCGGTCGAAGAGGTAGCGCCCCGGCCAGCCCTTGTTGCCGTACTCCCGCCAGGTCAGGTAGTCGGGGTCGAGCACGACCGGATACTCGATCTCGAGCCGCTCCACGGCCTGCGCGACGGTGTCGCGGTCGCGTCCGAACGAGTACCCCGGTGTGTGCACGCCGATCACGCGCAGGCCGGCCTCGCGATAGCGCGCGTGCCACTCCTTCAGGTAGGGCAGCGTGCGCAGCGAGTTGATGCGGGCGAAGTCCCAGAACTCCACCAGAACCGCGCCCCTGCCCATGAGCGTGTTCATGCGCAGGAACGCCACGTTCAGCCATTCGAGGCCGGCCGGGAACTCCGGCGCGTAGATCTCGGCTTCCTCCGGGAGACGCACGCCCAACAGAATGCCGCAACCTTTGGCCCCCGAACCTGTTGTAGGGTGGATCGGCCCCCCTCTCGGCTCTGGCTCACCGGTGCTCGTTCGGGGCCCCTTGTAGTTACCCCAGTAAAAGATTCACCCTCTAGGAGGAGGAATGCGAAAGCTTTGGATCGCCGTGCTGGCACTCGCTGCGCTATTTGCAGTGGCCAGTGTGGCTGTCGCAACGAACGTGTACTCGGTGCACCTCGCCAAGACGACCGTGAGGGGCAAGGGCACGGCTGCCAAGCCCATCCCGACCGGACTCTCGTTCGGCTTCAAGGTCGAGGACAGCGACGCGAGCAAGCGCGGAACCGTGATCGAGCAGTACGCCATCGGTTCCGAGGGTCTTGCAACGAACCCCAAGCTGTTCCCGAAGTGTGCCTTCACCGATCTCGACGACGCGACCGTCCCCGCCAGGTGCGAGAAGGCGCTCGTGGGCGAGGGTCTCGTGAAGAACGCGGCCGGCCCCAGCACGCCGGGCCCCGGCGGGGAGCGTGCCCTCTCGGACAGCACCCCATGCAACCTGCAGCTGAGGCTGTACAACGACGGTGACGGCATGACGCTGCGGCTCGACAGCAACGGCAGGCCGATCCCGCCGAACTTCGAGTCGGACGCTGTGGGCTGCGCGCTTCCGATCGCCACGGCGATCAACGGCAAGTTCGTGAAGCGGAAGATCGCCGGCGTGACCGCGGGCGACTTCGTGTTCACCGTTCCGCAGAACCTGAAGCACCCGCTCTCCGGGATCGACAACTCGGTGCGCCGCTCGGACAACAAGATCTTCCTCGAGAGGAAGAAGGTCAAGGGCAAGATGCGCGGGTTCTACGAGAAGGTTGGATGCAAGGGCAACAAGCGCACTGTGCGTGCGACCTTCATCACGGAGGCCACCTCCACGCAGCCCTCGCAGAAGTTCACCGCGACGAAGACGGCTCGCTGCTAGTCAGCGTCCACTCGCGGAAGTAGCTCACGGGGCGGCCTTCGGGCCGCCCCGTCTGCTTCTAGGACTCGAGCGCGAGCAGGAGGTTGGGCGACACCCAGACCTCCACGGCCGCGGCCGCCAGCAGCACCGGTATCGCCACTCCCACGGTCACGACCGTGGCGGCCAGCAGCTCGTGCCAGTCACCCCTGCGGCTCGCGATCATCCACGCCGCCAGCGGCAGGAACAGGGCGACCAGCTCGGGGAGTGCGTGCGGCAGCAGGGCGAGCAGCAGCATCCCGGGGCTTGTGCCGATCTGCCCGGCGATGGACGCGGTGCCGCCGCCGATCACGAAGGCCTGCGTGGCGAGCGAGAAGAGCGTGGCGCAGACCACGAAGCCGATCGCGAGCGGTCCCGCCTTCTCGTGGACCCACCTGGAGATACCGCTCCGGTGAGACGCCGAGAGCGGCAGCGAGCTGCCGGCGATGAACCCGGCCACGCACGCGAGCGCGTGCAGCGCCAGGACAAGCGAGTTGCGGAACAGCACGTGCCCGTAGTCCGCGATGTCGGCCTCGTCGTTGTAGCCCGGGATCAGGTAGAGGGTCGGGTCGGCCGGAGTCAGCTTCGCCACGGCGTAGATAGCGAACAGCAGCCCGAGCGAGATCAGGACGCTGAGCCCGAGCCAGGGACGCAGCACCGCCGCCGGCTCGACGTTCCAGCGCGCCAGCGCGAGCTTGGTGTCGCGCATGCCCTGGACCAGCACGAGATCGTTCACGCTCACCCCCTGGGCATCGGCACCAGCGGCCGAACTATTTAGGTGAGCAATACATGCGCTTCATACCGTGTCGGGTCTGAGGGTCGGCGCAAGCCGGCCCTCTTCAACTAGACACGGAGGCAGTCACATGACACGGAAGATCATCGGGAGTCTGCTTGCGGGCGCGCTCCTACTAGCGATGCCAGGCATTGCGCTGGCGGACCACGACGACACTCTGATGAACGTCGACTTCAAGACCACCTCGAAGTCGAAGAAGGCCGGTACCAAGGCGAAGCCACGTCCGGCGAACCTGTCCATAGAGATGACCCAGTCCACGGGCTCCGGCACGGGACAGCCGGCCAGCTCGGCGGCGCTGAACATCACGCTCCCGAAGGAGTTCCGGTTCAAGGGCAGCACGTGGCCGAAGAAGCTCCGCTGCGATCCGATCAAGGCCAACCAGATGAAGTCGGACAAGGCCTGTCCGAAGGGCTCCGGCATCGGCAAAGGGCACGTGACCGCAACGGCCGGTAATGGAGGCCTGATCTCGGAGATCGACGTGCGCGCCTACGTGACGAAGAGCGGCGACCTCGGTCTCTGGCTGACCACCGAGACCCCGCTTCCGATCAACCAGATGCTGGTCGGCAAGGTGAGCCGGGGCCGCACGATCAAGGTCGCGATTCCCAGCAACATCCAGCAGCCGCTGGTCGGCGTGAAGAGCGCGATTCGCGTGCTCCGGTTCTCACTGGTGCGCGGGGTCGAGTCCACCGGATGCCCGAAGTCGAAGCAGTGGACGCTCGGTTTCGAGAACGTCTACACCCACGGCAGCACCAAGGACAGCGACACGGCGCCCTGCCGGGCCTAAGAAGATCGGAACTGTCCTGGATAAGGCCGGCCAGACCGGCTCTATCCAGGACGGTCGCCCGCGGGCTAGCCGATGGAGTCGACCATCTCGAGCTGAATCAACCTGTTCAGCTCGACGGCGTACTCCATCGGCAGCTCCTTCGTGACCGGCTCGATGAAGCCGTTCACGATCATCGCCGCCGCCTCCTCTTCGGTGAGGCCGCGCGACTGGAGGTAGAAGAGCTGCTCGTCGGAGATCTTGCCGACCACGGCCTCGTGGGCCACGGTCACGTGCGGGTTCTGGATCTGGATGTCGGGCCAGGTGTCCGAGCGCGAGCGGTCATCCATCATGAGGCCGTCGCACTGCACGCGGGCCTTCGAGCCCTGCGAGTTGTGGCCCATGCGGACGAGGCCGCGGTAGCCCATGATCCCGCCGTCCTTGGAGATCGACTTGGCGAGGATGTTGGAGGTGGTGTTGGGCGCCAGGTGCACGACCTTCGCGCCCGTGTCCTTCCAGACGTCGCCGGAGGCCACTCCCACGTTGAGGTGGTCGGCGCGCGCGCCCTCGCCGATCAGGAACGAGCCGGGGTAGAGCATGACCTTCTTGGCGCCCATGGAGCCGCCGACCCACTCGACGGTCCCGTGCGCCTCGACGATCGCCCGCTTAGTGTTCAGGTTGAACACGTCCTTCGACCAGTTCTGCACGGTCGTGTAGCGGGCCTTCGCGCCCTCCTTGACGAAGATCTCGACGACGGCCGAGTGCATCGAGTTGACCGAGTAGGTCTGCGCGGTGCAGCCCTCGATGTAGTTCACCTCGGAGCCCTCGTCGGCGATGATCAGCGTGTGCTCGAAGGTGCCCTCGTTGGCGCCCTCCATGCGGAAGTAGGCCTGGAGCGGAAGGTCGACCTTCACGTCCTTCGGGACGTACAGGAACGAGCCGCCTGACCAGACCGCGCCGTGCAGCGCCGAGAACTTGTTGTCCTGCGGTGGCACGCACTTATTCATGAAGTGCTCGCGCACGAGGTCCTCGTGCTCGGTGACCGCCGTATCCATGGCGCAGAAGATGATTCCCTGGTCCGCGTACTCCTTCTTGAGCCCCTCGTAGAAGGGCTCCTGGCGCCACACGCCGACCACGCCGGCGAGATGCTCGCGCTCCGCCTGCGGGATGCCGAGCTTCTCGAAGGTGTCCTTCTGCTCCTGCGGGACGTCGTCCCAGCTGTCGTAGCGGCC
>Ga0126306_10000594_pt1 | contig 17341 bp, 14 predicted proteins | sample Plot27_FD_92592 | JGI IMG/M metagenome (GOLD analysis project Ga0126306, IMG submission 92592) | Serpentine soil microbial communities from UC McLaughlin Reserve, CA, USA - Plot27 | ecosystem: Environmental > Terrestrial > Soil > Grasslands | place: USA: UC McLaughlin Reserve, Lake County...
CGCCGGTATAACCCTCCCGGGCGACGATGCGCGGAGAGAAACGGTGCCGGCCGAAGACGTCTTCATTTGCGAGTATGTCCGCACCCCGATCGGCCGCTATGGCGGCGCGCTTGCGAAGGTTCGCACCGACGATCTCGCGGCGGTGCCGATCCGCGAATTGCTCCGCCGCCATCCCGGCATCGCCGAGGCCGTCGACGAGGTCTTCTACGGCTGCGCCAACCAGGCCGGCGAGGACAACCGCAACGTCGCGCGCATGGCGGCGCTGCTCGCCGGGCTCCCGGAGCGCACGCCCGCCGCCACCATCAATCGCCTGTGCGCCTCCGGTCTCGATGCCGTCGGCGCCGCGGCGCGGGCGATTAAGGCCGGCGAGATCGAGCTGGCGATCGCCGGCGGGGTCGAGTCGATGACCCGGGCGCCGTTTGTGACGGGCAAGAGCGAGGCGGCCTTCCAGCGCACGACGGAGACCTTCGACACCACCATCGGCTGGCGCTTCATCAACCCGGTGCTGAAGGCCCAGTACGGGGTCGATGCGATGCCGGAGACCGGCGAGAACGTCGCGCAGGAGTTCCAGGTCACGCGCGAGGCGCAGGACGCTTTCGCGCTGCGCAGCCAGGAGCGCGCCGCCCGGGCGCAGGCCGACGGCACCTTCGCGAGCCGCATCGTGCCGATCGAGATCCCGGACCGGAAAGGCCCGGTGCGCGTCGACAAGGACGAGCACCCGCGCGCCGACACGACGCTCGACACGCTCGCCCGGCTGAAGCCGATCGTACGCCAGGACGGGACGGTCACGGCCGGCAATGCGTCCGGCGTCAACGACGGCGCCGCCGCCTTGATCCTCGCCTCGGCGAAGGCGGCGGAGCGGCACGGGCTGACGCCGCTCGCGCGCGTTCTCGGCCTCGCCTCGGCCGGCGTGCCGCCGCGGATCATGGGCATCGGCCCGGTGCCGGCGGTCGGCAAGCTCGTCGAGCGGCTCGGCGTCAAGGTCGCGGAGTTCTCGGTGATCGAGCTCAACGAGGCCTTCGCCTCGCAGGCGGTCGCCTGCTTGCGCCAGCTCGGCGTCGCGGAGGACGCCGAGCACGTCAACCCGAACGGCGGCGCGATCGCGCTCGGCCATCCGCTCGGCATGTCGGGCGCCCGCATCGCCGGCGACGCCGCCCTCGAGCTCTCTCGCCGCGGCGGCAAGCTCGGGCTCGCCACCATGTGCGTCGGCGTCGGGCAGGGTGTCGCGCTGGCGATCGAGCGGGTCTGATCCGGCGCTGCCGGGACGGCGACCGGCAGGGACGCGGCTACTGGATCTTCGGCGGCTGGCTGATGTCGAAGCCGGGCAGGCCGGGGAGGCCGCCGCCGGGCGCGTCGAGGCCCGGAATCTGGAGCTGGTCGAGCTTCTGCTGCACCGCCTTCGGATCGATCTGAACGGCGGTCGATTTGTAGTGCATGACGAGCGCCGGGAACAGGATCACCAGCGCGACCATGATGCACTGGATGATCACGAAGGGGATCGCGCCGTAATAGATCTGGCCGGTGGTGACCGGCTCCATGCGCAAGCCGGTAATGCGATCGGTGTAGGGCACGCGCGGCGCGACGGAGCGCAGATAGAACAGCGCGAAGCCGAAGGGCGGGTGCATGAAGCTCGTCTGCATGTTCACGCCGAGCATGACGCCGAGCCAGATCAGATCGATGCCGAGCTTCTCGGCCGGCACGGCGATCAGCGGGATGATGATGAAGGCGAGCTCGAAGAAATCGAGGAAGAACGCGAGAAGGAAGATCAGGACGTTGATGAAGACGAGGAAGCCGACCTGGCCGCCCGGCAGCGAGGTCAGGAGGTGCTCGACCCAGACGTGCCCGTTGACGCCGTAGAAGGTGAGCGAGAACACCCGCGCGCCGACCAGGATGAAGATCACGAAGGCGGAGAGCTTCGCCGTCGCCTCGGTGGCGGATTTGATGATCGCGAAGTTGAAGCGCGCCGGGTTGTTGTCGAGCTGGCGCTTGACCGCGGCGAGGATGAGCGAGCCGAGCGCGCCCATGGCGCCGCCTTCGGTCGGCGTCGCGAGCCCGATGAAGATCGTGCCGAGCACGAGGAAGATCAGCAGCAGCGGCGGCACCATAACGAAGGTGACCTGCTCGGCCATGCGCGACATCAGCCGCAAGCCCGTGAAGCGCTCGACGGCGCCGACGACGAGGGCGTAGAGCGCGGCCGCGGCGATCATCTCGACGAAGAGGCCCCAACCCTCATAGCCGTTGCGCCTGAGCCAGTACTGGGCCGCAAGGAAGATGACGGCGAGCGCCGCCGAGATCAGGAGGCGCTTCGCGCCGAGGAAGCGGTTCATCAGGGCGCAGATCAGCGCCACCACGGTCCCGACGCAGATGGTCAGGATGACGAAGTCGGCGCCGGCCTTGGTCTCGGTCTGGCCCAGCACATAGTAGCCGACGAGGCCGGAGAAGAGCACGAGCACGCCGAGCTGCCACACGCCGCGCGCGCCGTCGGGCTCGCGGAAGCCGATCGCGTCCTGCGGCAATCCCGGCGCGGCCTTGGGGAACACGATCGTCACCAGGAGCACGTAGCCGGCATAGAGCCCGGCGAGGATCACCCCCGGCAGGAAGGCGCCCTCGTACATGTCGCCGACCGAGCGCCCGAGCTGGTCGGCCATGACGATGAGGACGAGCGACGGCGGGATGATCTGAGCGAGCGTGCCGGAGGCCGCGATCACGCCGGAGGCAAGGCGGCGGTCGTAGCCGTAGCGCAGCATGATCGGCAGCGAGATCAGGCCCATCGAGATGACCGAGGCGGCGACGACGCCGGTCGTCGCGGCGAGCAGTGCGCCGACGAAGATCACCGCGTAGGCGAGGCCGCCGCGCACGGTCCCGAACAGCTGGCCGATGGTGTCGAGAAGGTCCTCGGCCATGCCGGAGCGCTCGAGGATCAGGCCCATGAACGTGAAGAACGGGATCGCCAGCAGCACCTCGTTCGACATCACCTGGAAGATGCGCTCCGGCAGCGCCTGGAGGAGCGGCCAGGACAGGGTGATGGTGTTCGGCGCGTAAGGCGCGAGCTCGACCGCGAGGATGAAGAACAGGAGGCCGTTCGCGGCGAGCGCGAAAGCGACCGGATATCCGAGCAGGAGGAACACCACCAACGCCGCGAACATGATCGGCGCGAGGTTCTGGGCGACCAACTCGGCCATCAGGCGAAACTCCGGGACATGCCAGGCCGCGAACGGCCGCGTTATTCAGGGATCTTGACGGTGCCGCTCTGGGCAAGCTTCTCGGCGTCGGCGATCGCGAGGAGGCGCGCGGCCTCGGCCTCGGCGGCCGCCTGGTGCCCGCCGACGTCGTGGGCGTCCTCGATCTCGCCGCGGATAACGGCAACGCGCTTGATCACCTCGCTCAGCCACTGCAGCAGCAGCAGTGCGAAGCCGAGAAGGATCAGCCCCTTGGCGGGCCAGATCAGGAGGCCGCCGGCATTGGTCGAGACCTCGCCGGAGCCGTAGGAGCGCCAGAAGAACGGCCACGACAGCAGCGTCATGACGAGCACGAAGGGGAGAAGGAACAGAAGGTGGCCGAACATCTCGACGAAGTTGCGCGGGCGCCGGCTGTACCTCGCCGAGAGGATGTCGATCCGGATGTGCTCGTTGTCGCGCAGCGTCCAGGAGGCGCAGAGCATGAACACCGCGCCGAAAAGGTACCATTGCAGCTCGAGCCAGGCGTTCGAGGACGTGCCGAAGACCTTGCGGATGATGGCGTTCACGGCCGAGACGAGCACCGCGACAAGGATCGCCCAGGCGGCGATCTTGCCGATCCGCTCCGTCAACGCGTCGATGGTGCGGCTGACGCCGAGGAGTCCGGACACGGCAAGCCCCTTGGTCCGCTATTGCTGGCGCGCGACGCCACGCATGCCTGCCATGTCGTGCGCGAATGCTTAGCTTGGTCGTAACGCATCGCCAGGGGCGAAACAAGCACGTCGAAAGTCGACGGCAACGGCCCTTCAGGTCGCCGGACGCAGCCGGGCGATATGCAGCGCCGCCAGGCCGACGAGGACGCAGGCGAGCATCGCGACGACGAGCGAGGGCGGCCACAGCGGCACCGTATGGCCGACGATCACGGCGCCGAGCGCGCCGAGACCGAGCTGCGTCGCGCCGACGATGCCGGCCGCCGTGCCGGCGAGATCGGGCCTGACCGAGAGCGCGACCGCGGTGCCGCCCGGGATCGTCATGCCGTTGCCGAGCGCATTGAGGCAGAGCGGCAGGAACAGGGTCGCCGGCGTCCACGGCCCAAGCGCGACGAACGCCGCCTCGGCCGCGACCGAGACGACGGAGAGCGCGGTCCCGAAGAGGATCAGCCGCTCGCTGCCGAGCCGCTGCCCGAACCGGCCGGACAGGAAGTTGCCGCCCATGTAGCCGACCGCGTTCGCGATCGAGTACAGCCCGTAGACATAGGGCTCGTGCCCCATGGTCTCGACGACGACGTAGGGCGCGCCGGCGATGAAGACGAAGAACGACGCCGTCGTGAAGGAGAGCGCCAGCGTGTAGCCGAGGAAGCGGCGGTCGCCGATCAGCTGCGGGAAGGTCGCCGCCATGGCGCCGAGCGTCGCCGCCGCGCCCTCGCGGCGGGCGGTCTCGCCGAGCCGACAATAGGCCGCGAGCGTCACCGGCGCCGCCATCGCGAGCGTCGCGACGAAGATCGAGCGCCAGCCGAAATTCGCGTCGAGGAAGCCGCCGACGAGCGGCGCGATCATCGGCGAGACCACCATCGCCATGGTGATGTAGCCGATGAGGCTCGCGGCCTCGTTCTTCGAGGCGGTGTCGCGGACGATCGCGCGGGAGAGCGCGAAATAGGTGCCGCCGCCCATCGCCTGCACGATCCGCGCCGCGAGAAGCGCCGGGATGGTGGTCGCGACCGCGCCCATCAGCGAGCCGGCGATGAACAGCGCCAGCGCCGCGAGAACGCAGGGACGGCGGCCGATCCGGTCCGAGATCGGCCCGACGATGAGCTGCGTCATCGCGACGGCGAGGAGATAGAGGGTCAGCGTCAGCTGGATCGTCGCGTAGTCGGTGTCGAGCGAGCGGGCGAGGCCCGGGGTCGCCGGCGCGAGCACGTTGAGCGCGAAGGGCTGCAGGGTCGAGATCGCGACGAGCACCGCGAGCGGCGGCCGGCCCGGCTGCGGGCGCGCGCCGGTCATGCGGCTTCGCTCGCCGCGAGGGCCGCGAGGCGCGCCGCCTCGCGCTGCCGGACGTTCTCGCGGTGGATCGTGTAGACGCCGCTCGCGATGATGAGCGCGATGCCGATGACCGCCGTCGGGTCGGGCAGCTCGCCGAAGATCACGAACCCGGACAGGATCGCCCACAGGATGACGCTGTAGCGGAACGGCGAGACGACGGAGACGTCGGTGTTGCGGAAGGCCATGATGTTGGCGAGGTTGCCGAGGGTGACGAGAATGCCGGCGCCGATGATGTACGACATCTCGCGGCCGCCGAGCGGCGGCCAGGTCTCGCCGAGTCCGGCGATGAGCCCGGCCAGCCCGACCGAGGCGGTGCTGGCGAGCGCGACGACGGTCGAGGGCACGTCGGCGGGCACGAAGCGCGTGGCGAGGTCGCGGCCGGCGACGAGCACCGCCGCCGCGAGCGCCACCAGGGCGTAGAGGTTGATGCCGGCAGGGCCGGGCCGCACGATCACGAGCACGCCGAAGAAGCCGAGGACGATGGCGCTCCAGCGGCGCCAGCGGACACGTTCGAGCCCAAGCACCACCATCGCGAGCGTCATGATCAGCGGCGTCGACTGCACGATCGCGGTGATGATCGCGAGCGGCAGGTGGGGCAGGCTCGAGATGAACAGGAAAGCGACGATCGCCTCGAGGCCGGCGCGCAGCGCCGCGAAGGGCGAGGCGAGCTTGGCGAGGCTGCCGAGCTGGCCCGTCGCCGCGACGATCGACAGCGCCATCGTGGTCGCGAACAGCCCGCGCACCGCCATGATCTGCCCCGGCGGCAGGGTCGCCGAGGCGAGCTTCAGGAGGCTGTCGTTCGTGATGAAGAACGCCATCGCGAGGAGCATCGCGACGATGCCGCGGCGGTTGTTTTTGGGGGACATGGGTAGGGACTGTTCCTGGCGTCCCGTCTAAGGCCCCGCGCCGGTCCCGTCGAGGCGCGAAGCGGCTCTTAAGGGCGAACCCTCAGCCCTCGATCGCCCGCCGCAGCTTGACGATCTCGGCGGCAACGAAATCGAGGAAGACGCGGACGCGGGCGGATTGGCGCAGATCCGGGTGGGTCAGGAGCCAGAGCCCGGTGGAGAAGTCTGGGTTCGGCGGCGACAGGCGCACCAGCGCCGGATGAGGGTCGGCGATGAAGCAGGGCAGGGGGCCGATGCCGATGCCGGCCTCGACCGCCTCGGCGAGCCCGAGCACCGTGTTGACCTTGTAGACGATCTTCTCCGGCGCGACCCGCTCGCGCACGAAGCGCGCCGCCTTGACGCCGCCGAAATGGTCGCCGAGCGCGATCCAGGGCCGCTCGTAGAGGCTCACGAGATCGACGCCGCCGGGCGTCGGGAAGTCCGCAGCGCGCCCGTAGAGCGCCCAGGCGATCGTCGCGACGCGGCGGCCGACGAGCGTCTCCGGCGGGTTGTCGGTGGCGCGGATCGCGACGTCGGCGTCGCGCTTCGACAGGTTCAGCGCCTGGTTCGACAAGACCACGTCGAGCCGCACGTCCGGGCAGCGGGCGCAGAAGGCGGCGAACAGCGGCGTCAAGAGGTGGACGAGAAGCGTGTCGTTCGTCGTGACGCGCAGCTCGCCGGCCGGCGAGATCGCCTGTCCGGCGAGCTTGCGCGCGAAGCCCGCCACCTCGTCGTCGATGCGCGCCGCGAGCGCTGCCATCTCCTCGCCGGCGGTGGTGAGAGCGTATCCGGTGCGGTGGCGCTCGAAGAGCTTGAGCCCGAGCCGCTCCTCGATCTGGCCGAGCCGGCGGAACACCGTCGAATGGTTGACGCCGAGCTTCTCGGCCGCGCCGGCGAGGCCCCTCGCCTCGGCGATGGACTTGACGAGGCGGAAGTCGTCCCAGGCGAGCGGCGAGTCAGACATTCTTGCACCGGTGCAAGCGGAAAGGTGCAACCTTATCGATGGATTTGCGCAGGAGAAACACTGATCTTCTCTCCGGATCGGCGCTGGGGCGCCCTTGGAGCCCCACCATGATCGACACCCGTCTTGCCCCTTACGGCATCTTCCTCCTGCGCGTTGCGCTCGGCGCGATGTTCATCGCCCACGCGCTTCTCAAGTACCTCGTCTTCACCATGCCCGGCTTCGAGGGCTTCCTCGGCAAGATCGGCCTGCCGGCGGCGCTCGCGTGGCCGATCGTCCTTGCCGAGCTCGTCGGCGGCGCCGCGATCGTCGCGGGCTTCTACGGCCGGTGGGTGTCGCTCGCGCTCCTGCCGGTGCTCGCCGGCGCGCTGTTCGTGCACGCCGGCAACGGCTGGCTCTTCACGGCGACGGGCGGCGGCTGGGAGTACCCGGCATTCCTCGCGGTCGCGGCCGTCACCCACGTGCTGGCCGGCGACGGTGCCTTCGCGCTCCGCCCGGCCGCCCTGCCCGTCCTGTCGCCGGTCCCTTCGCCGCAGGCGGCCTGACCTCAAACCGACTTCACGCGTTAACGGCGGCGTCCCCCCGGGCGCCGCCGCTTCCGTGCCGCCCGGAAGGCGAGCCTCGCCGGGCCACGCCGAGAGCGACGCAGCCGCCTCGTGATCCTGTCAGTCGAGCGGAGAGAGGAGGGCCGAGAACGCTGCTCCGTCGACCGCTCCGTCTCCCTGAAGGTCCACGAACGTCCACTCGCCTTCACGGCGGACGGCCGTCACGACCGTGCCGAACGGGAGCAGGCCCAATATATCGAATTCGAGGCCGGGGCCGCTCCTCAGGCGTAAGCCGTCCCGCGCGATCACGCGAAATCGGCGGACGAGCCTGTCGGTGCTGTCGGTAATGGGGAGTCGGCCGCCGGCGCCGAACTGCCCGAAGTCCGGCTTGTCGGGGTTGACGATGTTCGGATCAACCGAAATGCCGCACAGGGACTTGGGCAGGAGCTGAAGCAGGTTCCAGCGCCGTGAGGCGTTGAACTCCGGGGTGCCTCGGAACCCGGTGGACTGGGACAGCCATGTCAGCTTGACCAGGCCCGAATCCAGAAGCGTCTTGCACGTCAGTCCCGAGCCGTACACTCCGATGCGATAGGTCGGCCGGCCGTCGGATCGGCTCATCGCCTCGTTGATGGCCTCGAAGAAGGGGATGACGTGAGCATTGATGTCGGGTTTCGAGATATCGAAGTCCACGGCGAAGTAGATGGCGCTGTCGCTCGGCTGGCCGATGACGGAGCCGCCGTAATCCCGGCAATGGCTCGCATCGGCCTTCCCAGTATCCGGGCTGTACTCGTTCGGATCGCGGCCGCCTCTCTGGTGCGCGATCATGAGGGACAGACCTGCCGCCAGGATGGCGTCCGCCTCGCGCTTCTTGATCACCTTGGGCGTGCCGTCCCGGTTGTAGTACCGGATGATCGTGGTCGCATCGTTCGCCTTGAGGCAGTCGATGTGTGTGGTCGTGTCGCGATTGGTGTCGAACACTGCCATGGCGCCGTCCTCGCTCCGAATGACGCGGCGTAACGCCTTTTGCAGTTCTGCCTAGCTCAATATCATAGGTTATTTTCGGCGTCGGGCGCTCGGCCGGCGGCTGCCCGCCGCAGACGATCGTTGATCGCTTCTCCCAGCCCGCTTTCCGGGATTTGCGCCACCTCGATTACGTCGACGCCGGTCGCGTCCAGCGCGCGCAGGTGCCCGAAAAGCCGAGCGGCGGCCTCGGCGAGGTCGCCGCTTTCGCTAAGGTTGAGGACGGCGTGCGCCTGCTCGAGGCCGGGTGGCCTGTCCGGCCCGAACAGGAGCGCGGCTTCGCCGGGCTCGATCCGCCTCGCGCTAAGCCGCACCCGCGCGCGCGGGGCGTAGTGCGAGGCGAGCATGCCCGGCGCGCGCGGCGCCTCGTCGGCGGGGGCGAGGAGCGGGCGGCCGAGCGCCGCCTCGATCTCCTCCCGCGGCACGCCGCCCGGGCGCAGCAGGTGCGGCGCGCCGAGGCAGGCGACGATCGTCGATTCGAGCCCGACCGCGGTCGGGCCGCCGTCCAGCACCGCGTCGATGCGGCCCTTAAGGTCCGTAAGGACATGCGCGGCGGTCGTGGGGCTGACCCAGCCCGAGCGGTTCGCAGACGGCGCCGCGACGGGACGGCCGACCCGTTCGAGAAGTGCGTGAGCCAGCGGGTGCGCCGGGACGCGCAGCGCGACGCTGTCGAGGCCGGCGCGGGCGAGGTCGCAAACCGAAGAGCCCGGCGCCGCCGGCACGACGAGGGTCAGCGGACCCGGCCAGAAGCGCGCCGCGAGCGCGAGCGCGCTCTCGTCGAAGACGCCCTCCCGCCGCGCCGCGTCGACGCTCGCAACATGGGCGATCAGCGGATTGAAGCGCGGGCGCTCCTTGGCGGCGTAGATTCGCGCCACGGCCTCGGCGCGTGTCGCGTCGGCGCCAAGCCCGTAGACCGTCTCGGTCGGGAACGCGACGAGGCCGCCGCGCCGAAGCATCTCGGCGGCGCGAAGGACCGCGTCGGGTGCAAGCGTCTCCGTCCTGCGCGGGCCGGCGGTTGACCCGTGATCGTTCACGTCTAAACTATCTTGCAACCCAAGCCCTTCCAGGTACCGGAGCGGCTTAGAGATGCGCGACCCCGTGCGTCAATGACGGGGTCCGACGGCACTGTCCGGAGATCCCATGAGCTATCGCGCGCCTGTCGCCGAGATGGTCTTCGCCATGCGCCACGTCGCCGGTCTCGACCGCGCGATCGCCGAGGAGCTGCACGGCGATCTTTCGCTCGATCTCGTCGAGACGATCCTCGAGGAGGCGGGCAAGTTCGCGAATGAGGAGCTCGCGCCGCTGAACCGCAGCGGCGATCTCGAGGGTCTGGCGTTCAAGGACGGCGCCGTCGCCATGCCGCGCGGCTTCAAGGAGGCGTATCGCGCCTGGACCGCGGCCGGCTGGAACGCGCTGCCCGGTCCCGAGGCGTATGGCGGCCAGGGCCTGCCGACGCTTCTCAACTCGGCCTGCGTCGAGATGTGGAACTCGGCCTGCATGTCCTTCGGCCTTGCGCCGCTCCTGACGATGGGCGGCGTCGAGGCGCTGGCGCAGCACGGCTCGCATGAGCTGAAAGACCGCTATCTCGCCAAGGTCGTGTCCGGCGAATGGACCGCGACCATGAACCTGACCGAGCCGCAGGCCGGCTCCGACCTCAACGCCATCCGCAGCCGCGCCGAGCGGGCCTCCGACGGCACCTACAGGATCACCGGCAGCAAGATCTTCATCACCTATGGCGAGCACGACCTGGTCGACAACATCGTCCACCTCGTGCTGGCGCGCCTGCCCGACGCGCCGCCGGGCACCCGCGGCATCTCGCTCTTCCTCGTGCCGAAGGTGCTGCCCGACGGCACGCGCAACGACGTTCGCTGCCATTCCATCGAGCACAAGCTCGGCATCCATGCCTCGCCGACCTGCACCATGGTCTATGGCGACGCGGGCGGTGCGACCGGCTTTCTGATCGGCGAGGAGAACCGCGGCCTCGCCTGCATGTTCACGATGATGAACAACGCGCGCCTCGCGGTCGCCCTCCAGGGCGTCGCGATCGCCGAGCGGGCCTATCAGGGCGCGCTCTCCTACGCCAAGGAGCGGCGCCAGGGCCGCGCGCCCGGCGCCGCCGGCGACGGCATGAGCCCGATCATCGAGCATCCGGACGTGAAGCGCATGCTGATGACCATGAAGGCGCTGACCGCTGCGGCGCGCTGCATCTGCTATCTCACCGCCGAGGCGATCGACCGCGCGCACCGGTCGCGCGACGAGACGGCGCGGGACATCGCGCAGGAGCGGGCGTCGCTCCTCACGCCGGTCGCCAAGGCGTTCTCGACCGACATCGGCTGCGAGGTCGCCTCGCTCGGCGTGCAGGTCCATGGCGGCATGGGCTTCGTCGAGGAGACCGGAGCGGCGCAGCATCTGCGCGACGCCCGCATCAACCCGATCTACGAGGGCACGAACGGCATTCAGGCGATCGACCTCGTCCTCCGCAAGCTGCCGCTCTCGAAAGGCGACGCGGTGCGCCGGCAGATCGCGGCGATGCGGGCCACCCTGCAGCGGCTCGTCAAGGATGCGACGCCCGCCTTCGGCTCGACCGGGGCGCGGCTGCGCGAGGCGGTCGAGAGCCTCGATCGCGCGACGAGCTTCATGCTGAAGGCCGCCTCCGGCAACCAGCCCGAGGCGGCGCTTGCCGGCGCGACGCCGTATCTGCGCCTGTTCGCGCTGGCGCAGGGCGGCGCCGGCCTCGCCGAGGCGGCGCTCGCCGCGAGCGCCGCGGCGGCGACCGGCGATTCCGATCCGGCGCACCCGGCCCGGATCGCGCTCTGCCGCTTCTTCGCGGAGAACGTCGCGACGGCCGCGCGCGGACTGGAGGAGAGCGTCATCTTCGGGGCGGCTTTCGTCGAGGACGCGCCGCTCGCGCTCGCGAGCTGAACGCGATGGTGGAACTCGTCACGGTCGCCCGCGACGGCGACGTCCTCGTCATCCGGCTCAACCGGCCGGAGAAGAAGAACGCCATGACTCGCGTCATGTACGACGCCGTAATCGAGGCGTTCGCCGTCGCCGATCGGGACGGCGCGGGCGCGATCCTGATCGCCGGCTCCGGCGGCTCCTTCATGGCCGGCAACGACCTCGCCGATTTTCTCGCCGCGACGGAGCGGCCGGATGATCTCTCGGCGTTCCACTTCATCACCGGGCTGGCGCGGCTCGAGACGCCGCTCGTCGCGGCAGTCGACGGCATCGCGGTCGGGGTCGGCACGACGATGCTGCTCCATTGCGACCTCGTCTATGCGGCGCCGACGGCGCTGTTCCGCCTGCCTTTTGTCGATCTCGGCCTCGTGCCGGAGGCGGCTTCGAGTCTGCTCCTGCCGCGCCGGGTCGGGCTCGCCAAGGCGAGCGAGCTTCTCCTCCTGGCCGAGCCCTTCGACGCCGACGAGGGCTTCCGGATCGGCCTCGTCAACGCCGTCGTTCCGGCCGACCGGCTGTTCGCGCATGCGCTCGAGCAGGCAAAGAAGCTCGCGGCGAAGCCGCGCCAGGCGATCGCGGCGACGCGCCGGCTCATGCGCGGCAACCAGGCCGAGATCCTTGCCGCGATGGAGCGCGAATCGATCGCCTTCCGGGAGGCGCTGGCCTCGCCCGCCGCCAAGGCCGCTTTCAGCGCCTTCCTGTCGAAATCGAAGCCCGCCGCTTAAAGCATGATCCCGAAAAGTGGCTACCGGTTTTCGGAAAAGATCATGCTCAAACAAAGAGGTAGAGCGGCATGACGACTCGACGAGAAGTCATCCCGCTCTAAGCGCCGCGTCTACGCCGGCGAGACGCACGCCATCAGCCGGTCGATCGCGGCTTGAGCCTCGCCGGCGGCATCGCCCTCGATCTCGGCGCCGCCGCTGTTGAGGAAGCTCGTCGCCCGGGCGATCAGGCGGTGCATGATCGGGGCCGTCACGACCGGCACGAACGCGGCGGTGTCCGGGTCGTCTTTCAGATCGAGCGCCAGCACCGCCATCGCGGCGAGCTCGTCCATCGCCCGCACCAGCTTCTCGAAGGCGAGGCGGCGCTCCGCGGGCAGGGCCTCGTAGGCGGCGAGCGCGACGTTCGCGAGGCGGAGGCCCGATGCGGCGAAGTAGGAACGGTAGTCGATCGGCTTCCAGCTTCTCAGCGCGTCGGCGAGGTCCGGGGCCTCCGGCGCCATCTCGATCAGCATCAGCACCTCGCTGTAGCGATTGAGATAGTCGGTCGACAATCCGGCGCAGGACGGGCGCTCGCCGTCGCTGGCGGCGGCCGCGTCGCTTGGCGCAGTCATGGCGAGGATTGGCGGGCGCATGGGAGGGCCCGGCCAATGTGCCAAGCAATGGACAACAAAAAGTTGACGCTACGGCAAGATGGCCGGCCCCTCACCGGCGCCGCGGAGGGCGCAGCTCGCGGCGGAAGACGCCGACGATTTCGAGATGCGGGCTGTGCTTGAACTGGTCCACCGGCGTGACCCGCTCGACGCGGTAGCCGCCGGCGACGAGGATCGCGGCGTCGCGCACGAAGGTGCCGGCATCGCAGGAGACGCTGACGACGACCGGGATTCTTGCTGCGGCGAGTTGCCTTGCCTGTGCCTCCGCCCCGGCGCGCGGGGGATCGACCACGAGCGCGTCGAAGCGCTCGAGCTCCGATGCGAGGAGCGGGCGCCGGAAGAGGTCGCGCGCCTCCGTCGCGACGCGGCGCAGGCCCGGCGTTTGGCGCGCCGCCTTGTCGAGGGCCGCGAGCGATCGGGCGTCGCCGTCGACGGCGTGGACCTCGGCGCGCTCGGCGAGACGCAGCGCGAAAGGCCCGCAGCCGGCGAAGAGGTCGGCGACCCGCTTCGCCCTCTGGCACGCCGCGACGACGATGCTCGCGAGCGCCTCCTCGCCGGCCTGGGTCGCTTGCAGGAAGCCGCCCGGCGCCAGCGAGAGCTGGGCCTTGCCGATGCGCAGGAGCGGGGCGCGGCGCTCGACGAGCACGTCGCCGTGCAGGGAGAGACGGGCGAGGTCGTGCCGGCCGGCGACATCGATCAGCGCCTGACGCTCGCGTTCGCCAAGCTCGCCATGGCCGCGGAGATCGATGTCGAGACCGGTCCCGGTCGCGGTGAGCTGGATGTCGAGCGGCTTTCGCGCCGCCGCCAATGGCTCGGCGAGCGCGAGCGCCGTCCGCGGCGCCTCCTTCAGCGCCGGCTCGGCGATCGGACAGAAGGCGATCTCGATGAGCTCGTGGCTGCGCACCCGCATGTAGCCGACGCGCGGCGTCCCGCCCTCGAAGCGCGCATGCAGCGTGATCCGCCGCCGCCCGGCGCCATGCGCGTCGACGAGCGCCTCCACCGGCGCGTCGAGACCGGCCTGGCCGAGAGCGTCGATGAGGATGGCGCGCTTCCAGCCGGCGTAGAGGGGCCAGGCCATGTGCTGCGTCAGGCAGCCGCCGCAGCGGCCGAAATAGGGGCAGAACGGCGCGACGCGATCGGGCGAAGGGGTCTCGATGCCGGCGAGGCACGCCCGCGAGCCTTCGCCCTCGATGAGCGCCGTCTCGCCCGGGAGCGCATAGGGCACGTAGACGGCCCGGCCGCCGCGATGGGCGACGCCGTCGGCGCGCGCGCCGAGGCGCTCGATCACGACCCGATCAGCCACGCCGCGCCCCGATCAGGAACTCGCGATTGCCTTCGCGGCCGAGGATCGGTGAGGGCATCAGGCCGACGACCTCAAAGCCGAGCGAGGCGACGAGAGCGCGGATGTCGTCGCATACGCGGCGCTGCACCGCCTCGTCGCGCACGACGCCCTTCCTCACCTGCGCCGGCCCGGCCTCGAACTGCGGCTTCACCAGGGCGACGAGCGCCGCATCGGGGGCGAGCAGCGGCACGACCGGCGGCAGCACGAGCTTCAGCGAGATGAAGCTCACATCGGCGACGAGGAGGTCGATCAGCTCGGGGACGAGAGTGCGGTCGAGGCGGCGGGCATCCGTCGCTTCGAGGCTCACGACCCGCGGATCGGCGGCAAGCTTCGGATGGAGCTGGCCGTGGCCGACATCGACGGCGTACACCCTCTCGGCCCCGCGGCTGAGGAGCACCTCGGTGAAGCCGCCGGTCGAGGCGCCGACATCGAGGCAGAGCCGCCCGCGCGGATCGATCGCGAAGGCGTCGAGCGCCGCCGCGAGCTTCACGCCGCCCCGCGAGACCCAAGGATGCAGCGCCTCGGCCGCGATCTCCCCTTCGGCCCGGACCTGATCCGAAGCCTTCGCGACCGGCGTTCCGTCGACCGTCACGAGTCCGGCCGCGATCGCCGCCTGCGCCTTGGCGCGGCTCGCGAAGAAGCCGCGCTCGACGAGGAGAAGATCGGCGCGCCGGCGGGGCATCGCCGGCTCTTGCCATGGCGGGCGAACTCCGGCAACCGAACCCCTTACCAAGTGCCGGAGGCCGACTTACCCTTCGGCCGGCCTCGACCGCCGAGGAACGATCATGACGAGACGCTGCATCGCCGCCCTCCTCGCCACACTCGCTGCACCGGCGCCGGCGCTGGCGCAGGGCGCATCGGTCCAGACGTATGAGGCCGCCATCGTCGGCCCAAAGGGCACGCCGATCGGCAAGCTCGCGATCCGCTCGAGCGAGAACGCGACCGTCGTGCGCATCACGATCGAGCCCGGCGGCCTTGCTCCCGGATGGCATGGCGTGCACTTCCATTCGGTCGGCGATTGCTCGGACGTCGACCGGTTCGAGCGCGCCAAAGGCCACGTCAACCACGAGAACGCCCAGCACGGCCTCCTCAATCCGGAGGGGCCGGAGGAAGGCGACCTTCCGAACATCCATGCCAATCCGGACGGCTCGGCGAACGCCGAGCTGTCGAGCGAATCGATCGTGCTCATGGGCTCGCAAGGGCTGAAGGACAGCGACGGCTCCGCGCTCGTCATCCATGCGAGCGAGGACGACCACATGAGCCAGCCGATCGGCAATTCCGGCGCCCGCGTCGCCTGCGCGGTGATCAAGTAGCGGTCAGGCCCGCGCTTTCAGCACCCGCGCGTCGCGGCCGAGCGCCTCGAAGACCTTGGCGACGATCCCGGCCGCGTCGAGCCCGGCCTCGGCGTACATGCGCTCCGGCTTCTCGTGCTCGATGAAGCGGTCGGGCAGCACCATCGCCCGGAGTTTCAGGCCGTGGTCGAGCGCGCCGCGCTCGGCGAGGAGATGCAGCACCTGCGCGCCGAAGCCGCCGATCGCCCCTTCCTCGATCGTGATCAGCACCTCGTGGTCGCGGGCGAGCCGCAGCACGAGTTCCTCGTCGAGCGGCTTCGCGAAGCGCGCGTCGGCGACCGTCGTCGAGAGCCCCCGGGCCTCGAGCTCGTCGGCGGCCCTGAGCGATTCCGAAAGCCTCGTCCCGAGCGACAGGATGGCGACGCGCCCGCCCTCCCGGACGATCCGGCCCTTGCCGATCGGCAGGGGTACGCCCACCTCGGGCATCTCGACCCCGACGCCCTCGCCGCGCGGATAGCGGAAGGCGATCGGCCCGTCGTCATGGGCCGCCGCCGTCGCGACCATGTGGACGAGCTCGGCCTCGTCGGCCGCCGCCATGACGACGAAGCCCGGCAGGCAGCCGAGATAGGCGACGTCGAAGGCGCCGGCATGGGTCGGGCCGTCGGCGCCGACGAGACCGGCTCGGTCGAGCGCGAAGCGCACCGGCAGCTTCTGGATCGCGACGTCGTGCACGACCTGGTCGTAGGCGCGCTGCAGGAAGGTCGAGTAGATCGTGCAGAAGGGCTTGTAGCCGTCGGTCGCGAGGCCGGCCGCGAAGGTGACGGCGTGCTGCTCGGCGATGCCGACGTCGAAGGTGCGGTCCGGGAACTCCTTGCCGAACAGGTCGAGCCCGGTGCCGGACGGCATCGCGGCGGTGACGGCGACGATCTTCTCGTCCTTCCGCGCCTCCTTGAGGAGACTCTCGGCAAACACCCGAGTGTAGCTCGGCGCGTTGCTGCGCGGCTTTGCCTGCGCGCCGGTGACGACGTCGAAGGTCACGACGCCGTGGTACTTGTCGGCGGAGTTCTCCGCCGGCGCGTAGCCCTTGCCCTTTTGGGTCACGACGTGGACGAGGATCGGGCCGGTCTCGGCGTCGCGGACGTTCTTCAGCACCGGGAGGAGATGGTCGAGATTGTGGCCGTCGATCGGGCCGACATAGTAGAAGCCCATCTCCTCGAACAGCGTGCCGCCGGTCCAGAAGCCGCGGGCGTACTCCTCGGCCCGGTGCGCCTTCTCGTAGAAGAACTTCGGCAGCTTGCGCGCGAGCTGCTTCGCGGCGTGGCGGATCGAACGGTAGGTGCCGCCCGAGACGAGCCGGGCGAGGTAGGAGGACATCGCGCCGGTCGGCGGCGCGATCGACATGTCATTGTCGTTGAGGATGACGATCAGGCGCGAATGCATGGCGCCGGCATTGTTCATGGCCTCATAGGCCATGCCGGCCGACATCGCGCCGTCGCCGATCACCGCGACGACGTTGTGCGGCCGCCCCGAGAGGTCGCGCGCCACCGCCATGCCGAGCGCGGCCGAGATCGAGGTCGAGGAATGGGCGGCGCCGAAGGGGTCGAACTCGCTCTCCGCCCGGCGGGTGAAGCCGGACAGGCCGCCGCCCTGGCGCAGCGTGCGGATGCGGTCGCGCCGTCCGGTCAGGATCTTGTGCGGATAGGCCTGGTGGCCGACGTCCCAGACGAGCCGGTCGCGCGGCGTGTCGAAGACGTA
>Ga0126306_10000595_pt1 | contig 17340 bp, 13 predicted proteins | sample Plot27_FD_92592 | JGI IMG/M metagenome (GOLD analysis project Ga0126306, IMG submission 92592) | Serpentine soil microbial communities from UC McLaughlin Reserve, CA, USA - Plot27 | ecosystem: Environmental > Terrestrial > Soil > Grasslands | place: USA: UC McLaughlin Reserve, Lake County...
ATAGCATCTGATAGAAGCGTTATGCTTATCGTAAACGTAAGAAGGATGAACAAGGATGTAAAGGTCTTTGTTTTGGCAGACAAAGGTCTATCAGAGGATAAGGTAAGGATGATGGATTACGGAGCAGATGAATTTACGGTTAAGCCAATAAGCATGGAATCTATAATCAACAAAGTAAATTTACAGTTGCTTGAAGCTGCAAGAAGTGCTGTTGCTTCATAAAAACATCTATCCCTCTCTCAATCTCTGCGCCACTTGATCCTTTTTCCTTTCTTTTATTTTCAGAAGCACTTACAACTCATTCTCAGCCTCTCTAGGCATATTTGAATAAGCAGCTTTATTTGGTTCACCTTAGAAACCTTTTAGAAATCAAATAGTTTTTTTAGTTGTTGGGGGTGGAGCATCTTATGCTATTACCTTTTGTGAACCTTGTATTTTCACCATTATGTCTTATACTTGTGAAATGCATTTGCTCAGCTTCTCATAGCCTACAGCAGAATTGACATCACTGGGGATGGAGGCTCATGGGCTGTACAGCACATAATGGAGCATGCTGAAATGTAAAGCCTAGAAATGTCAAGTATTTCATCAAAAGCTTCTTTTCTATGATATCAAGCGCATTGCCGGAGGTTTTTGTCCAACTAGCACTCTGAAGGAAGAAGGGAAAGTGAAATCGGAAAAGCCATTCTAGATGAAATTGTCTAAGATCACGGCTCAATCAATCATTGGTTTAGCTCAATCCTGGATAAATTTTCTTCTAGTCAGGTGTCTTTTAAGACGCCCCATAATTTAAAATATCATCGAGTTATTGTTATCATATCTACGGCTCTTACTTTTACCCTTTTGTCTGAATGTGTAATGCAATCAGTAAACTTAATCTTGTCTAGATGCCATTCTACTATGCATCCACATCTAAAGACCCTTTTTTCATTACTATCGTTATTTATGTACTGTCACCTCTTTTTGTTGTCGTCGTTGGTTTTGCACTTGAAAATTGTCACCTGCCATATTATCATCATCAATAGGTGCCATAAGCAACCTATTAGTTTCATTAAATAGCGCTAGAAATTGTCTGCCTTTGTCAGTGATAGCATATTTTCTATCCAATATCATATATCTCAACAAGCCTTCTTGTATCAGGAATGCGGTGTACCCATTTGTTTGCTTGAAATTGAGCATCGCCTGATAGGTGATTCTAGAGGATGTAAGTGGTTCTCCCTCTACAGCTTGTAGAGTCAACCCGATCATCTCGGTTCTACCTCTATATTTCAGACTTTTCCACCACCTTTGTATTTGATGTCATGATACTGGGAATATCTTCGCATATGCTCTCTGTCTTTTTGACCTAGTCGGCTGCTCCAAACAGAGAGGAATACATCATATGCCCTTTTTGAAAACTGTTTGACATCTTGCTCGTTACTTACCAAGATTATAGACGGTCGCATCATATTTCTTGAGGCAATGGTAGTAGTTTATCATGCAAATAAAGCTAGGCAAGGCATCAATCATAACTTAGTCCTAACTTCTGTTATAAAGAAGATACCCAATATTAGTCAAGAAATAGGTACCAGAAGTCAAAGAGGATGGCTTATTGGCATTATCGTCATACTGTTGTTTCCCTTCAGAAGCTATTACATCGGCAACTTTGGATTTGGTATCAAATATGATGAAATGATGTGCATTTATGCTGGAAGGCAATATCTTCTATCAAGGACGATGCATGTGTAGTCTGGTCGAAATCTTGCTTTTATAGATAGCTTAAGGATATTGCCAGGGTGGGATGGAGGTTATTACTCAGTAAGTCTGTTTACGTTATGGTGATTTCTATTACAGGTTGCATGTTGGAAAGATATGTCAGATCTTGTTAACCTATCTTCTCCCTTTCAAGGGCATTGATTTTGTCCATCAGGTCAGTCTGATTACGCTCCAGTGATTCTATGCGCTCTTTCAGATTCTTAATTATTACACTCAATTGGCTGATTTCTATGTTGGAACTGGAGCTGAGTGCGTCTAACTGATCATATTCTCTACTATCCATGTAAAATAGTATTACATCTGTGATACTCTTAACCCTTAAGTCTATTTGACCCATAGTCTCCTCGTAGAAGAAGTTTACCGCGTGGGATTTGAACCCACGACCTGTGGTTCCTAAGATCTGCCGCTCATCATTAGTAGTAGAACAGCGATTAAGAAGCACTGATCCACAGTTCGCGAGTTCTAATACACCTTTGAAGCTTTATCATTAATCAAACGAACAAACAGCATACTACTTCACTCCAAGGTTGGACTATTAAGAGAATGTAATAAATCAGATACAAAAGCTTTACTTCTAAAGAGTAATAAGGCATGTTATTTGTCTAATGGCATGTCGTCAGACAGAAGGGAGAATCCTGAGCAGATCCCATCCTCATATGAAGAAGGACAGACAGAAGCACAGGTAAGCAAGCAGGCGAGAATAGAGGGCGAAAGAAAAGAAGTAGATGTCAAAGACTATCCAAAGGCAGCAGCAATAGCACAAGTTTTGAAGGATTTGCAGTTTCCTGCAGACAAGAAGCAAATAGTAGACCACGTGGAAAGGGCAAGACCGCAGAGTGAAGAAATACTCTCAGATATACAAAAAATAGAAGACAAGCGCTATGCAAATGTTTCCGATGTTACAAGGGCAGCAGGACTCGTCGGGCAGTAAGGAGTTCTTGTCCGACAATTGTAAAAAATGAGCTCAAAACAATGCCGTATTTTACTAGAATAGAAGAAATGGACTGGGTGGGATTTGAACCCACGATCTCAGCTGCAGCAGCTTTTTCCAAGGATGTTAATTTACAACCTGTTGTAGCGCAACGTCATGATGCCATAAACGGTCTCGGCTGACGAAGAGAAAGGTCTCCATTTATTAGAAATAATGTCTATATATAGACAGCTGTAGAACTGTTGTTGACGGTAAACTAGGAAAGTAAAAACCTTCAAAGCAGGTTAACGAATTAACTGAGAAGGGTAGAAGAAGAGTCTTTCGTAACCTCTGTCGAGGTTTAGTTATATAGTCCAGACATCAACTAAATAATCTTATATTTTCATCCCTACCAAGATATTTTGACAGAACAGTATGACGTATGAAAGAAGAAAAGAAAGTCAACTCGAACAAATAATAGACATCGCTATATTGGGAGGAGGTCCTGCAGGTTTACAAGCTGCATTAGTTCTTTCTCGCACAAGAAAAAAGATCATAGTTTTTGACGATCCAGAACCTTCAAGAAATGCAGCCTCTCATGGTGTTCATGGTTTTCTTGGCATAGATGGTCTTTTACCAGCAGACATTCGCAAAATTGCATGGGAACAGATAGACAAATACGGTTCTGCTGAATTTCGCGTGGATAAGATAGTAAATGTCAGCAAAGAAGAAGATAATGGAATATTTATCATTACAAGTAATAGTGAAACATCAATTAAAGCAAAAAAAGTTATTCTTGCCGTAGGATATCATGACATGTATCCAGACATCCCTGGTTTTGTCGAATGTTGGGCAGATACGATTATTTCCTGTCCTTTTTGCGATGGTTATGAAAATAGAGACCGTGTCTGGGGTATTGTGGTGAATTCCAAAGCGGAACTTGAGCGGCTTCCCAAGATGGTAAAAAATTGGACGTCCAAAATTAAAGTTATTATCATGTCTCTGAATATAGAGATAGAATCATCATACCAAAATGAGTTGTCTAAATTAGATATTCCTGTTTATAGAGGAATTATCACAAGTGTAAATCATACTAACGCTAAAGTAAAATCAGTCTCACTTGAGTCAGGTGAAAAAATTGAAGTTGATACGCTTCTTTGGATACCTTCAAAAAGACCATCTCAGTTAATACAAAGTCTGGTTGAAAACTTGGGTTTAGAAGTGGATGAACAAGGCAATGTTAAGACAGATCAAATGCAAAAAACAAATGTTAAAGAACTGTATGCTGCAGGAGATGTTGCAGGGTCGATGGGAGCACTTGCAGCAGCTTATGATGGTGCAAAGGTAGCTACTTCAATAGTGCATGAATGGTATGATTAGTTGTTACATTTATACAGGTAGGTAATGCCGTAGTCTACTAGATTGATAAAGATGAATTATGTGGGATTTGAACCCACGACCTCAGCTAGCTTTCCATATTCGTCCAATAGACATCAATGAAACATACGCCAATCTAATGCTCCTGCTTTATGTTGACGTTGGTATGCATTTGCTATGGAAGATGAGTATTTTCTCTTCAATCTTTTATTGAAAGATGAAAAACTAGTTTTTATATTTTATAGGCGTGTCTGGTTGTTTCAACAGATTCTCTTTTGCTTTCCATTCTAACTCTTTATTCCCTGTTTATTATACTATTCCCCTTATATTCACTAAAGTACATCCAAAAAATATGGTAAATAGCCTAACTAACCAGACAGTTATGATGATAACAATTCTGGCAGTACTGACAGTTACAGGTCCCACACTATTTTCATTGCCTGCACAACAAGTACATGCTCAGAGTAACACGACAACAACAACTGCCGCAACTACTGCTGAACCATCTACATCAAACCAGACATCTACTTCCAGTGAAGAAGAAGAAGAACACGAAGGAGGGGAGAATTTGTTTGTGTCACAACATATACCACTAACAGGAAGTCTATTGAGTGGAGACTACATTTTGCTAATGGACTTTACCCCTTTTATGATTAGCCCTGAAGGTCACAGCCATATTGCAATGAAGGTTCCATGTAATGAAAGCGGAGGTCCAGAGGTTACAATAGTAACTGGCGTAGCACCTAATTTGACAACTCTTAATATGGGTTCTGCCATAAATAATGGAACTCTTGACGGTAACAGCCTAGATTTGTCAAATGAAGGAACTTCATGTTTGTATCATGCAGAAATACCTTCAAACGTAACAGATATCGCCTTGGTAAATACATCTGGTGAAACGTTAGACTTTGACGAACAAGGAGGATATTCAGTTACAGTATCAGCTCATGCTACAGTAGCAGAACATGAAGAAGAAGGATAATAAAAAAACACAACAGCACACACACGCCTCTGTATTGCTGTGAGGCAGTCGCTCTTTTTCTTTCTCTTCTTTGTTCTAATGCTGAGACCGACTGTATCAGAACATTCTGTCCCACAACTCCCTAGAACAGGCTCAAACCAATACCGTGCCATGATCCAGTTGCTGTCTGCAAGGTAATGTTCACTTTGTTACAAGCTTTTGTCAAAATATTCTTTCTCAATCTTGATCGCGTCCAGTGCCGCAAGGTATCTGGACGTCTCCAACGTCTTTGACCGTAACTCTCTAAGACATTTATGAATCATGTTGACCTTTTATCGCAGCAGATCTGCTCAGCTTTACTGGATAACCCTCAATAGTTGTGGGTTCATGATAGAGCTGTATTTGTATTGTCAGTAAAAACATATTCATCAACTGAAGATACTATTTCATAAGAATTGTTTCTTCTTCAAAAGAACGAATGTATAGGTCAGATATTAAATAATGAGAGAGTTCTTGTGCGTAAAAAAGAGAATTCAAAGGTCTTCTCTTCGGGCATATAGGAACTATCATGACGAAAATGAGACAATTTGCGATTAACTTTGCAATACTTTCTAATAAAGCAGCTGATGACCTTTTTTGCAGTAAGCATTTACCTTTTATCGTTATAATGATGTTTTAGACTGCACAGCACACTATAGAGGCTTTGCCAAATTAGCCTTTTTCATTGCTCTGGGCGCCAGCTGACTAAAGAAGTTGCTCTTGGAGTAGTCGACGACCTTTATTGGTGATTACATTAAAAATTGGAGCGAATTGACCAGGTCCTGGGCGCTCGCCTTGTGTTCTGTCAATGTATCCTAGTTCATGAACCTTTCTGATAATGGCGTTTGTTCTGTTATTATGTGCTCCAAGTTTTTGATGTAGCACAATAGTTGTGATACCATTAGGACCTGCGGCGTTGATAATTGACAGAATACGAAACATTGCGTAATTGCCCCTCTGTAGTAAGGAGCCTGGCTTTGGTGTGTATGTTGTGGAAGATGTCACTGCTACTTCTCCTCTTCCTCTTCTAGAGTATTAACGGCAACAACGCCTCGCAAATACGAAACTCTATCGGGGTCGTGTACGCTACCTAGGATATAACCGCCAATTCCTCGCTCATACAACTTGTGAAGTTCATCCTCTGTCTCTCTCAGTCTCCGCTGAGCATATTCGTCATCAGGTTTATCTGATAAAACATCATGGAAGAATTTCCCATCCTCGCGCAATTCTTTGGCTCTCTCTTCAGCTGGCAAGCCAGGATATGGGAATGTGTGTTCTATCTGATCTTCTTTGATTCGAGGCTGCCGTTGTTGTGGTGGTCGTTGTTGTTGCAGAATCTCTTTTGCTTTTTTCCTCATCATGACATCTTTGTAGCTGTTGTCAATTGCGTGGTGACAACCACCATCAGCCTGCATTTTATCCATAATCTCTTTTTCCACCACTGGCCCCTCTTGCTGGCAATAATCATTAATCACTTTGAACTTAGCATAAGTTAGTGGGTCAAGCCCTCCAATTGATTCTCCCTTTTTGAGGGGAGGGGGTCAGGAATTTCAGACGAAACAACATGCTGGTTAATGGGTACGTTTAAAGCTTTTTTTCCACCCCCCTTACGCTCATCTAGTGTTTTTTTGCTGTCTAACTTGGTCTTGGTAATGCCAAAGCCGTACTTCTTGTCGATTACTTTAATCGCCGTTCCTAGCTTCTTCAATTGCTTGTTAGCTGATATCATTTTCCCTTCTTCCTTATCTATCTGCTCTTTGAGTTGCCCAACATTAGTCAGACCCACAGTCTTTTTTAATCTAGATTCTATCTGCTCCTTCTTTGGTCTTATGATGTCGTCTACAAATTGCTCTACAAAATCGGTAAGCTGTCTATATGATTCTGGGTAATGATTGGATAGTGTGGGCGACTTTGACTCTACTGCTCTATTGTAGTCTTGTAATGGATAAGCGTCGTCGATTAACTCCTTGATATAATCCCACAACACTTTTGCACCACCTTCACCATTCCTATCATGCTCTGGTTCTCCAGCACGTGCAAGAACTGCATCAAGTTCGACTCGCTTACCGTCAACTACCCTATAGTCGTCTCGCCGCTTTCTTATGAAATCAATATCGACATAAGCAAACCTTTTATCAGTCTCAAGTATATGCCGTAAATCAGATTCATTTGTCCTGGCAACTGCTGCGTTGTAATCTACTGCATAGTCTTTGTTGTTGTGCTTTATTCCAAACCTTGTTAACATTCTTTCATCACATCCAAGCCAGATAGCATCTTTGAGCTCCCAAGCAATCATGATACCTGGTACATCATAGTCTGTCATTATTGCGAGATGGGCTCCTCCCTGCTTTGCAGCTTCAGCTAACTTCTTAGCATACTCTACCAGAAAGCCACGACTGTTAACTAGGGCTACTCCATCAGCTGAAGCATAAGGACCAAGAGCTTGTACTATGTCTCTTTTCTCAATGAATACTAGAGTGACACCCTTCTTTGCTAACTCTATAATCGCATCATAACTTACAAGTCGCCAGATACCTTCATAATAAATTGCAGCCCAAGGAGATGCAATAATTCCTAGCTCTTCACGAGTTACTCCGTTTCGCGCACATATAGTATCTATTTCTTGTTTGAAATGGTCTCTCGTTGGCTTTGCAACGCTTCCATATTTTTCCTTCTCCCATAGTGGTAAACAATTATACCAGATGCTGTCTTGAGTGCGCTCGTCAAATTTTGGTAGAGGACTGTTGAGGGCTTTAGCATCCTTTACCCGTTGTAAACGATTCTCTATGAGCGGCAACATCTCAATAACATCTGCAACATACTTTTCTTGTTTACCTTCTGGTCTTTTGTTGACATCTGTAACTTTACCCTTGTTGCTTATCTGAATGCCAACGCCTTTGTAGGTTCTAATAGCGCCTTTCTCTTTTGCAACTGACTCAACTACTTTCTTTATTGTTTCGATATATGGACCGACATCGATGTCAGTCTTGCTAGTACCTATGTATTCCAGTTTTGGTGATGCTAGGTTAACTGCTACTATACAAGGGATTTTAGTTCTAGGCTTTACTTCAAAACTAGGAAATGGGAATCCAGAAGCTGCCAAGACATCTTCAACATCATCAGCCTCTATCTCTTCCATCTGTGGGTCGTCTTCTCTTACGAGCGAACCATAGCGGTATCTACCAAAATCTCTAAACTTGGTGTCTTTGGGAGATACACAATTATTTATCGCACCGATAAACTTGCATTTCTCTTTTGTTAGGTCCTCATCAGGAATTGTATAGAGATAGGTTCGGTGCATTGGAATTGCAATTATTTCCACAGCGTAAGAATAGATTATTTTAATATCATCAGAGCCGTCAGCAGCAAGTCCTTTGATGGTTCGAGTGTTTGTCCCACGTTGGATTTTATAGACTGCTCTATCTGCATCATATTTCTCACCATCTGGGTCGAAGACAAAGGTTATCCGCTTAGCAAGTGTTTCTCGTCGCATTTCCCTACTAATTTCAGGGGGCGAATAATATGGAAGTGAGAGTTCAGTTGCTGGAGGTAATGCTCTCCTGAGATAGTAATATAGCTCATCTGTCTTTTTGTCATAATCGTCTCCATACTTTTGAAGGAATTCTTCGACAGAGATATCAACATCAATACCCAAGTCGCTCAGAAACTTAGCTCGTGATATCTGGGTGGTTTCTCTAAATGTTTTGAGAATCTGGTAAACAGAAGCCTTTTGCTTATCAAACACATCTCTGAACCTATCAGCAAACTGCTTAGGTGTGGAATAGTACACGCTACTTAGATTATTCCACTTTGGGTTGATAGCATGTAGAGCATCTAATTTGAGTTTCCAAGAATGCCCTTCAAGCCTCGAGTCTGTGACTTCAATGTCAAATGCTATATCAGTTACAAACGACACACGCTTGAGAAAGTAACTTATGATTTTTGCTGTGAAGTGACGATCATCCTTTGCTAGATCTATCAGTGGAATGGTACTTTCAATTACTGTGTCTGTATTATTATCACTTCGACGTTTCTTTGTTGTTGTCTGTATATCTGCTATAACTTTCTGGCGTAAATTGTCAACATGGACAAAGACTTTATGCTCTGTCAGACCATTTGCTCTGAATATTATAGGATAATCCCAGTCCTTACCCTTTGAATCTATACCTTGATTGTCGGCCTGTGCGAAAACATAACCAAAGGCTGCTATATGCTTCATAGCATCGCCTAAAGTCCCCATCAGAATTCTATAGTCGTTCTGTTTGGAACCATATCTCATCTCGAAGTTGAGAATAGCGTTTAGGTCTTCAAAGACTGGATTGTCTTTTGGGTTGCTGTTTGTATTTGCAAACATGTAATGAAATAAAGAATGCTCGGCATCTATTGCAATTCGTATTGTAATCTTTTCGTTGATAGAGCCTTTGTAGTTTGTTTGCAAAAAATCGAGGGGGTTGTCCATTAATTCTTTGAGTATGAGCAGATACCAGTCTCTTTTGTCTGTGTAGCCAGTTTCAGAAGCTATCTGTATATGGTCAACATAGTCCATACTATGCCTCCTGAAGGAACTAATAGTTGCATCTTGAGCGTGAGGGGGGGCGTCTTTTTCACCTGAAACAGCATCATCATCGTGATGGTTGCTATTTACCACTACTCCTATAAGAGTACTGGTTAGCTTTATAGTTTTCGATGGCTGAGTGGTTGGGTTTTGGCTTTAGTTACACTCTCTTATTGTATGCTATCACCTTGGTGTCCAGGATACTTCTCACATTCTGCCAACTTTTCAAGGATTGAAAAATAAGCGAAAAAAACACACAGAAACAAAAAATCCCTAGTAAGTGAGAAATATCTTGGACACCAAACTAGTTGCAGTTAATTAGTCTGTTAAAAAATCAATGGATTCCGCTTATCAGGCGGAACACTGGAGTTACCAGTAAATTGTTCTATTCGTATTTGGGCTCGCCTAGAATCTCAGTTTGTTCTTCAGGCCTTAGGTCCTTTATCAGACATATCCCTTTCCAAAGATGTGGTCGTTTATCCTTGCGCCGTCCAGGTCGTGAATCATCGATATGGTAAAGGCCTCTAAGTTCTCTAGCCAGTCCAATAATGGTATTAATAGAAGGAAGTCTGTGTTTTTTGCAATAATCTCTAAAGTCTGTAAAGAGTCGATTTTTATCTCCTTCGTATTGTGCTCCTATGACACAATTATCCTCAACCCATGCTATCGTAGGCCTAGCCTTGCGCATGTATTCTTCCATTATCTTGTTAATGTCGTTAGTCCTTGCTCCACCACTGAAGCCACCCTGTCTTAGTATTTTACCAGCTGCTTGTACCGCTAAATACAGCAAATCAGACAGTTCGTTTTCATCTGCTATTATTTCCTGTACAAGATTGCGGTTTATTACCACGTCTTTGGTTTTATCTAGGAATTGCTTCTTTTTCATTGCAAAATTCGGTAGAACCCAGCGCTTGTAGAATGCTTCATCTGTCTCATTCTGTGGTAGTGGAGGAGTGTTTGCACTAAAGTGTAGTTTGCACCTAGGCGTAAAATCAAATGGGTCTTTTCTCTTCTTCTCTGCGCTGATATCGTCACCGCTTACTAGCATCTTAAAGGTCTCGATATCGTCTAATTTGGAGTTAGAGATATCAGCACATGTATTTGCAAGTTTGCCATAAAGGTCGGCCTTTGCAAATCTGTTTACTGTCAGTTCTTTTAAGGTCTTATTGGCACAATTCTTTTTGCCCAAAAACGCCTCTGTTATGTCTACATGGGTGCTTTTACCTGCGTCTGGTGGTCCTGTGTTCATCAATGCCTTTTGAAATGTGTTATCACCTATGAGGTCATAACCCCAAAACTCAATTGAAAGTATGATATCTTGTGGAGCTAGCACATTACAGAGATACTCAAAGACAACTTTCTTGCATAGCATTTGGCTTCCCTTTGGTCGCATCGCGAGTATTTCTTTCATTTCAGCAGCTGTGTAATAGTTGTGTGGAATTTGAATAAGAGAGGGGTAGTTGTCAGGATCGTGAGGAAATCGCTCGCCTGTCATTAGGTCTACAATTCCATTCTTTACGTTTCTCAGCAGAGGGTCTTTGTCAAATTCTTCTCGCTCTGTGTAGGTGATTATCTTGATGCGTTGAATTATTTCGTTTCTTCGTGCCTCTTTTATCTTGGAACCTCCAAGGTCTTCTAACACTTTTTTGATATGTTCTTCCCCTCCCTTGACAAACACGCCGCCATTCTCCCACACAATTTCTTTTGTATCGATAAAAGTTCTGTATTTACAGCGACGAAGTATTTCTTTTACAAGTATGTCATTGATATCAAGAAACTTGTCGGCTTGTTTTTGTCGACGTAACCAAGCGCCAGGTGAGCTGTCTAAAATAATTTCGTCATCGTTATAGGTATTATCGTCATCGTCATCTTCTTCTTCTTCTCCACGCTGTTGTTCTTGTAATGAGTGAGGTGGAAGAAATGGTTGAGGATTTAATATCTGGCATATCTGGCTGTAATGGTCTGCTCGCCTTGTATGTTCAATCTCATTAGTACTTTGATAACTTGTAACAAGTAGCTTATGCAATCCCGCCCTACCGTTTAGTTCGTTTATCGGTTTTGCATAAGTGTTTTGAACTACTTGCAGCGATTTGTCTAGGTCTTCGTCTGAAAAGCCAGAACTATTGCAGAGAAGAGTAAAGAATCGCACTGCAGAAGCCAGTGAAAAGTTCTCCTTGCGCATCATACCACTTAGATAAAATATCATGTGGTCCCTGGTGCCATCCAAATAGTATGGCTTCACCCAATTCAACAGCTCTTGCGTTTGTTCAGGTGTTAAGCTTCTTTCTTCTCCTGGCTCGGATATGTGCCTATCTTGTGGAATATATTGTTGTTCTACTGGAGTCGGTCGTAACAACCCGATTAATTCATCAAGTTCCTTTCTTGTTAATGGACTAGGCTCCCTTTCATTCCACTCATATATTTTGTTGTTTGGGTGACGAGAAGGAGCTGTTGCGAGATAGTGACCATTACCTTGTAACAAGATTTGAGAGTGCTCATCCCCATCAGTCCAAAGTTCTTCTTGACTTATGTCATCTATTAAACCATCGATAACTCTGAATATTATATGTATGCCGCCACCGCCACTCCTTACATACATAGTATTATCAAACGCCACTCGAAGATTGGTGGACATCTTCATTCGTATCTCTTCCATTTTTTTCTGTGCTCCAGTGCCATCAACATCAAAACCGATAGCGTTACCAGAAATACCACCCATCACAAGAGCCAAGTTGTATTTTTTGTTCTTTGAATACCAGCGTTCAATCTGTATCTTGGATGGTCGCATAATCTGGTAAAGTTCCCACTTGACTGCAGGTTTTTTCCTGGCTTTTAGCTGCTCTATGGTTCTTCCTTCACTGTCTGGGTTTTGAAGTACAAAGACAGAGAAGCCCATGTCATGATAGCAGAGAGCATAATCTTTTGAAGTGTTGAGCCCTTCAGATGTCATAGGGCTTACCTCCCCCTCAGGTTTGATAGAGTGGAATCTACAGGATTCTTAGTTATCTGATGATGGCATCTGCAATAGCAAACGAACCTTTTTTGTAATATTTCGCTGATATAAGTTCCAGTACATTCTTGGCAGGGTGCCAGACATCTGTAGATGTTTGCAGAAGCAAACTGCTGCTCATGACTAGACGATGGTTGAAGACGAGAAGGATGAGGAGATAGATCAGCGGTTGTCATATTATCAATCCTCCACTTTCTTTCCTCTTACTGTCTTGAGTAGTAGGTTTGTGACTATATTGTTGAACGAATCGCCGAATGAACCCCGACTTCTTAGAGTCTGATAATTATTGTCATCGATTGCAATTGTGTGTATCTTATTTGAAATGTTGTTTTTGGTCACTCTACATACTTTACAAGACTTATAGATGAGAACTATTGATAGATACCTACACTTCATATGCTCCCAAAAAGCGTCATATGTCCAAGATGCAAAAAGCAGGGATTCTTGACGCTACGTTGGGCGAGAAGTAGCCGCTCCTGTAAAGATGAAACGCCTAATTATGTATCGCATTGGATAGATATGCCGCTTGCAAATCCAGTAGCAGGCAAGGGTCAGGAAGAGTATACTACAAAACGTGAAAGAAACTTACACAGGTATGGTCCTAGTTGGCACCTTTACATTGGTCACTACGATTCGAAGGAATACCGATATGCAATGGAAAGATACAAGAAAGGTATGCTAAAGTCACGCCCTAATGGGCGCCGATGGCATAAAGTACGTTATAATCGAGTTAAAGGACAAGTGCAATCCGATTTGGAAATTTTAATGGGGAAATCCAACTTCAGCCAACTAGATATCATAAAGGAAAGACATAAAAAAGAAGAAGATATGCGCTTGAAACGCGGGATCTTTTGATATATCTTTGGATCTATGCGATAACAAAAAGACCTCGATACTTAGCCAGTAGGGAGAGAGCATAAGAGAGAAAAGAAGAAAGCGGCAGACGCAGGAAGAAGAAGTTAGGTAAACCCCGACCCTCCCCTATCAGTGCCAGGCTGTTTTTAATCATCACCATAGTTGAGCTTATTTCGTCTTGGTATGGTCCACAATAGTTTGGTTTATCAACTTTCTGATTCAACTGAAGCAGTCATACAGAGGAGGATTGAAGGAATTCAAAGGATGATAAAGATCCATAACAGTCCAAACCAAGGAGAAGAAGAAGAAGAGCAAGAAGAAGAACCTGCAATTAAAATTAATCCTGCTGAAGAGACATTGGGAATCAGAGAGAAAGATTCTTCGAGATGCAGACAAGTTAAGAGAGATTTTGAAAGTGAGAGAAGAAGAGTATGAGAAAGCAGAGGGTAGTGAAGATATAGAGAGATTAGTCCCAGAGATTGAAATGCTTCAGTTTGTATTGTTTTTGGTATGTAGAGAGGAAAGATAAGAAAATCATAATTCAAAATAACCTTGAGCAAGGAAGATTGAGTAGTAAATAATTTATGAAAAAAACAGTAGAATTATACTTGTTGCAGAATGGCTCTAGACACTATGCCATTGATCTTTAGATGTGAGTGAACTTATTATGAAACTCTCTATTCTTTTAGCTTTAATGTTTTTTGAATAATGATCAATCCATCTCCTTATCTAGCTTTTTGATGTCTCCTGTTGCGGATATGATATGTGCAGAGATCATCGTGATTATAGGAGTTATAGATCATAAATGAACACCAATATGTCTCGTTTTCTACTAGTCTGGATGCTTGCAGCAGCTATTTTTGCATCAAGCATTTTGGTTATTTTGCAACCATCCATGCCAAATCAATCTGCATTTGCTACATTCCCAGGAAATAACGGTCTGATTGCATTCTCTAAAGATGGAGAAATCTTTACAATGAATGCGGATGGCTCGGACCAGCATAATATTTCAAACGATCCTGGTTTCGATTATGCTCCTAGCTGGTCTCCAGATGGTACTAAGATTGCATTTACTAGAGGTGGAGAAATATATGTAATGAATGCTGATGGCTCTGATCAGCAGCGTTTGACAAACAACGCGGCTGATGATGGTGACCCTAGCTGGTCTCCAGATGGTACCAAGATTGCATTTTCATCAACCAGACCTGGTCTATTCTCAGGCTATAAAATCTATGTAATGAATGCTGATGGCTCTGATCAGCATAGTATAAGTCCTCCAACGGCTGAGAATGAGTTTCTTTATTTTCCTAGCTGGTCTCCAGATGGTACCAAGATTGCATATTCAACAAGCGGACATGGGGGCTTTGAAATCTATGTAATGAATGCTGATGGCTCTAACCCGCAGCGTTTGACAAACAATCCCTATCTTGACATGTACCCTAACTGGTCTCCAGATGGTACCAAGATTGCATTTGAAACAGATAGGGATGAACCTAACCATAACCGTGAAATCTACGTAATGAATGCTGATGGCTCTGATCAGCATAATATATCAAACAATGTTGCAACAGCTGACATGCATCCTGACTGGGGGACACATCAGGGCGTAACGCCAACACCCGATACCACACCGCCAGTCGTTACAGTACCTGAAGACATGATGGTGGAGGCAACTGGTCCAGATGGTGCACAGGTTTCATTTGAAGAAGAACCCTCCGCAACAGACGATGTAGATGGACCTGTCGACGTTACTTGTGATTACAATTCAGGCGATACATTTCCAATAGGTGAAACTGTTGTAACTTGCAGCGCAGAAGATACAGCAGGCAACTCTGCAGAAGAAACATTTACAGTCACAGTACAGGACACTACCGACCCAGATGTTGAAATTACACAAGTAGTTGACAGGAGAAATAGAGTGCTTGCAGAGGGGGATATGACACCAACACCATACGTCAGAGTAACATTTGAAGCAACTGACGCGGTCGGTATTGAAAATACAGAATGCAGCCTAGATGGACAACAACCATTTACATCATGCACAAATCCTGTCGTATATGATAGACTGAGCAGAGGTACTCACCAAGTCACTGTAAGAGCAACAGATGAAGCAGGCAATACTGGAGAAGATAGGTTTCTCTTTACTATCGGCAGCCCATCAGCAGCTACAGCTCCAGGAAGACCATAACAAAACAGAGCTCTGCTCTCATGCATCTTCCTTTCTTTCTATTGACTTTTCTCACCTTGTCGCTTTCACCTCATCACGAAGGAACTGGATTTGCGAGATAACCACACTGAAGACATTATAGCAAAAGACCTGTTACAGAGATTGAAATGCTCAGGTTTGTATTTTTCTTAGTGAGAAGAAGGAGAAGGAGAGTAGGATGGCTCCTTCTTAATTATCCCCTGTGCATATAGTACTCTGTATAGCTCGTCAACTTGCTGCTTTAGTGATAGGTTCTCAGCCATTACTTGCTCAGTCTTTGTTTCCATGTCTGCTCCCTTGGATTCTAGTCCTGTAATGTCTAGGAAAGTAAGATAGGGCTCAATCTTTCTAAATAACTCAGCCTTTTCTGTCTCTTTTTTACGCCAATAAGTGCTGCCTGCATGACCGATAAACCACTCTGAAAAATCCTGATATCCCAGGTCGCTTATTGTTGTCTTGACAAAGCGCCTAAAGGAATGAAATGTTATCTCTCTTCTCCCCCTGTTACCATCCTCCCTGTTACCAAAGCCTATGCGGTCAAGCGTATGGGCAAAATCTTCGTTCACATGAACGTAGAGACCTCTGAAGCTCGATCTTTTTCTTTTGCGTGGCATAGCGAAGAATAAGTCATCAGGGCTAGGTTCAGGTTCTACCCAATATGATATCGCTTTACCACTATCATTATTATCTGTAGTATTATCGACCACCTTTGTTATTCGGCGTCGTCTGTACTTGTAATCAGTCCAAGCTTTGCACTGTTCTACCACCTCCCTTGTTAAAAAGACATAGCGGTCTGTGCGTGTCTTTGTGAACTCACCTCGTATTCTTACAAAGGCTTGACGATGATTGTTCTTGTTATCCTCATCAAAATCAAAATCCTTATGCCTCAATGCCAAGGCTTCAGTGGCTCTCATACCTGTAGATGCAAGGAGCATAAGATAGGTCTTGAGCTTTATATTAGAGCATTTGAGTAGGATCTCGCATATCTCCTCTTTACCTATGGCTTCCTTGTGCCGTATAACCGCCTTTGGCAGCCTTACCTTGAGCTTGAATTTGCGAGGGCTAATCTCAATGTCGTTAAATTCAAGGAAATTTCTGACAGTTGATACAAAGTATCTTATCGTGTTGGGATTCTCTATCTCTTCCTCTTCTTCAAGGTATGCAACAAAGCCAGACAAGAGCTCGTAAGGATCAATCTTGTTGTTATTATTACCGTTCTTCTTTAACTCATTAATAACGTCATCAAGCGTTATTATTAGCTCTTGGTCTTGTTGCTGCTGTCGCTCCTGTCGTTCTTCTTTGGACGACATTGTCATTACATATTTTTCAAATTTTAATAACCTGTATTCATATTGAGCAGCAGTCCCTTTGCTCGCTTGCTGGACATTCCTGATATAATTAGCGAGATAACGGCTTCCAATACTTTTGTTGTTTGTGGTAGTAGTAGTCATTGTTGTAGCTGTAGTCGTTGTTTTCGCATCTCCCACTTTCTCTACAGAGGTCTCTACAGAAGTCAGCTTTAAGCATTTAGTTTATCAGGCAGTAATACTGTTAAATCCAATTATTGTGCAGGTAGATCCCTACTTGTTGATTCGTTATGGTTGGCTAACCTGTTGTGTGTTTGTTCTGGTGTTGCTGGCAAGCCCCCTAGTATCTGCCCAAGAGTCAAATA
>Ga0126306_10000598_pt1 | contig 17334 bp, 19 predicted proteins | sample Plot27_FD_92592 | JGI IMG/M metagenome (GOLD analysis project Ga0126306, IMG submission 92592) | Serpentine soil microbial communities from UC McLaughlin Reserve, CA, USA - Plot27 | ecosystem: Environmental > Terrestrial > Soil > Grasslands | place: USA: UC McLaughlin Reserve, Lake County...
CTGGCCGGCGCTTAGGCGTCCGGGCGGACGCGCTCCGGCGCGCCGTACTCGCGCAGCACGTCCGGCACCTCGCCGCCGAAGTTCTCCAGGATTGCGAGCACCCAGCGATCGGTGACGGCGGTGCCGTTCAGTGTGTGGACGAACTCCCTGCCGCCGTTTGCCCGGTAGCGGATCCCGAGGCGGCGGGCCTGGTAGTCGGTCGTGTTCGACGCTGACGTGATCTCGCGATAGCGGCCCTGGGACGGAAACCAGGCCTCGATGTCGATCCGCTTCGCGGCGGCCGAGCTCAGCTCACCAGCGGCGATATTGAGCACGCGGTAGGGGAGGCCGAGCTCCTGGACGAGCGCCTCCTCGATCGCGACCAGGCGGTCGTGTTCCTCCCACGAAACCTCAGGTGACACGTACGAGAACATCTCCACCTTGTTGAACTGGTGGACGCGGAACATGCCGCGCGTGTCGCGTCCGGCGGCGCCGGCCTCGCGGCGGAAGTTGGCCGAGAAGGCCGTGTAGCGCTTCGGCAGCTCGTCTGCCTCGAGGATCTCGCCCATGTGCAGCCCGGCCAGTGCCACCTCGGACGTGCCGGTCAGGTAGAGGCCCTCATCGGCGACCTCGTAGATCTCGAAGCGCTCGGCCGGGAAGAACCCGGTCCCGTGCATGGCTTCCTCGCGGACGAGGACCGGCGGCAGGACGGGCGTGCACCCCTCGGCGACCGCGCGGTCGAGCGCCCAGCGATAGACAGATAGGGCCAGGAGGGCCGCGTCCCCGACGATGTAGCCGAAGCGCGAGCCCGAGAGGCGCGCGCCGCGCTCCATGTCGAACCAGCCGAGCTCCAGGTGCTCCTTCCCGTCCTCGCCTGGTTCGCCCACGCGGCGCTCCTCGCGGGCTTCGTCCTCGGTCGTCCCGTCCGGGACCGATTCGTGCGGCGGGTTTGGAACCTGTTGCAGGAGCTCGTCGCGGCGGGCCCCGGCCGCCGACAGCTCCTGCTCCAGCCGCCGGAGCTCCTCCTTGACGCCCTTCAGCTCGTCCACCTGCTCCGGCGTCGGCTTTCCCTTGAGCTTCTGCCGGCCGCGCAGCTCGTCGACCTTGGGGACGAGCTCGCGCCAGCGCGCGTCCGCCTCGAGCAGGTCGTCGAATGCGTCGCCGGCGCCCTTCCGCGCGACGGCTGCCCGGAACCGCTCGGGCTCGGCTCGAGCCGCTCGGAGGTCGATCAAGCGGGTCTGGTCAGGAAGGCCACGAGGTCCGCGAGCTGCTTGTCATCCCCGCTCCACGCCGGCATCACGCCCTGGGGAAAGCCCTGCTCGACGTAGGCGTCCGGTTGGACGATCGACTCGCGGACGAACTCGTCGAGCGGCTGGCCGGCCTTGTCTGCGTAGTCGGGGAGCTTGTCGAGATCTGGTCCCGTCTTCCCGTTCGTGCCCGCCGGCTTGAACGTGTGGCAGCCCCCGCAGCCGCTCTCGCTAAAGGCCTGTTTCCCGGCCGCCGGATCGCCCTTAGCCGGCTGTGGCGCCGGCGGCGGCTGGCCGGCCACCGTCTCCGGACCGGGTGAGACGGTCTTCTCGCCGCCGCAGCCCGCGGCGAGCGCTCCGAGGAGGGCGAGCAGAGCCACGCGACGCACGGCGGCCAGTTTATAGCGGCAGACTACGAGCAAAGGATTGTCCGCCGCCTTCGTCCGCCTCGTCTCTCCCCGCCGCGAAGCTCTGCTCGCGGGTGGCCTCGCCTGCATCGGCGCCGCGCTGCTCGTCGTCCTCGCACCGCCGACGGGGGACGCTCCGGCGCATCTCTACCGGACGCTGCTGGTGGAGCAGGGCGTGCTCGTCTGGGACAACCTCTGGTACGGGGGCCACTACCCGCTCGCCTCCTACAGCCTTCTGTACTACCTCCCGGCGGCTCTGGTCGGAAACCTGCCGCTCGTCTTCGCCGCCGTGGTGCTCTCGGCGGCGTTCTTTGCTTCGCTTGTCGAGCGTGAGTGGGGTGCGGCCGGACACTGGCCGGCGCGCGCGTTCGGTGTTCTTGCAGCGGGACCGATCTTCGTCGGCACCTACAGCTACGCGCTCGGGCTCGCGGCCGGGCTCGGGGCGCTCTATGCGCTCCAGCGAGGACGGCGGTGGCTCGCGGCCGGCGCCGCAGCCCTGACGCTCGGCTTCAGCCCGCTGGCGTTCGTCTTCCTCTGTCTGATGCTGCTCGCGCTCGTCCTCGCGCGCCGCCGCGCCCGGCACACGTTGCTCTTCGCCGGAGCGATCGCCGCGATCGCCGCCGTGCAGTTCGCGGCCCTCGTCTTCTTTCCGAGCAGCGGCCCGTACCCGTTTCGGCTGCTCGAGCTCTTCGCCGTCCTGGGAGTGAGCGTGCTGGGGGCCACTCTGGCCTCGCGCGCCCGCCACGGCGGGCTGCTCGCCGCCTTCTTCCTCGTCTGGGGCGGGGCGAGCATCGCCATGTTCCTCGTCGCCACGCCCGTCGGGGAGAACCTGACGCGGCTACGCTCGATCGTGTTCCCGCTCATGCTCCTGACGGCCTTCGTGGCGCGCTTCTCGCCGCGCTGGCTGACCGTTCTGGCGCTGGCGGTGGCGCTTACGTACAACGTAGCGCCCTACGCCGCGCCGCTGCTCGAGCGGACCGACGTCCGGCCCGCACACCGAGCCTTCTGGGCGCCCGCGCTGGACTTCCTCGCGAAGCGATCGGGGCCGGGCTATCGCGTGGAGGTCGTGCCGACCTTCGACCACTGGGAGGCGTACTGGCTACCGCGCGCCGGTGTGCCGCTCGCGCGAGGGTGGTACCGCCAGATCGACATCGCGCGGAACGAGCTCTTCTACGAGAAGCCGTTGACTTCGGCCGGCTTCCGCGCCTGGCTCCGGCGGATGGGCGTTCGCTTCGTTCTCCTGCCCCGAACCCGCCTAGGCCAGAAAGGCGAGGAGCGCGAGGCGGCGCTGCTCCGCTCGGGCCGCTCCGGCTTGTCGCCTGTCTTCGCGGACGTCAACGCGACGATTTACGAGCTCCCGCGAGCCGATCCGATTCTCACGGGTCCGGGCCGCCCGCGGATCACACGGCTCGACCACTCTCGCGTCGAAGGCGTGCTGACCGAGCCCGGCGTCTTCACGATCAAGATCCGGTACACGCGCTACTGGCGCGTGCGGGCCGGAGCGATCTGCGTGGAACGCATCGCTGGCGGCATGACCCGGCTCAGGGCATCGCAGCCGGGGCGCTTTGCGCTCGCGGTCCCCGAGCAGCCTGCGTCGCTCGTTCGCTTGCTGGTCGGGCGACCCCCGGCGCGCTGCTGAGCGCCAAGTAGCCGGCGACCCCGGCGACGATGACGTCGTTGGGCGAGTCGTTCACGACCAGCGAGACGGCGAGCGCGACGAGGTACGAAACGAGCAGCGGGCGGCGCTCGCGGAGGGCGGACGCAGCGAGCGCGGTCACGCCCGCGCCGACCAGGAGGCCGACGCCCCAACCTGATGTCGCTCTCAGCCAGGAGAGCCGGAGCCGGCGCCAGAGATCCTCCGCGAGTCCGACCGGTCCGTCGCCGAGCGCATCCGTGACGTGACTCTCTCCGCCGACGGCGAGAGCGAGCGCGAGGACGGCGACGACCGCCGTGGCCGCAATCGCCGTCCGCTTCGTAAGTCCGTAGTACGGGGCGATCAGCGCGGCGTAGGCGGCGAGCAGCACGATCACGCCGCCACCGTCCGCACCGAACTGGCTTCCTCCCACCGTCACGAGCGCAAGCGCCGCGACGGCTGCGAACGCCCACATGCCGAACCTGCGTCCGAGGAGCGCGGCGCCGGCCAGCGCGGGCACGAGCAGGAGCGTCGCGAGCAGGTTCGAGAGTCCGTAGAAGCGCGCGTTCTGCGTCGGCCCGAGCGGGGAAAGCGCCACCCAGCGCTCGTCGATCCCCATGGCGACGAGGTAGGCGGCAAGGACGCCGGTCAGCAGGAGTCCGTGCGCGAGGAGCAGCAGCCGGGAGAAGACGAGCGACGCGCCGACGAAGAGCACGATCGTCACCACGTCGATCCAGGCTTCGCTGGAGCCGGCGATCCCGAGCACGAGGTTCGCGAGCAGGATCGCGGCGAAGGCGGGTAGCACGACCGCGGGCAGGAAGACGGCGACGGCGACGATCAGCGCCAGTGACAAGAGCAGCACCGCGGCTTTGGCGTCGCGGTTGTCGCGAATTCGTTCGTCGAGCTCCGCGAGCGCGGCGACCGGATCGGCGGCGCGAGCGGATCCAAGCCCGTCGTCGCGGTCTAGCGCCGTGGGGGCGACGTCCACGACCGAGACGAGCCCGGGGATGCGCGTCGACGGAGAGGTCACTAGGCCCCGATACCCCGGAGCGAGCACGGCGATCGGATAGCGGCGGTCGTTCGGTTGCGTGCCTCCGCGCGGCAGGCCGAGCACGATCGCCGGCCCGGGCGGGACGTTCCGGGCGAAGGTGACCTCGAGCACGCGCTCGCCTGCCGGCTTGTCGCCGAGGAGCGAGTTGCGCACCGCGCCGCGCTCGAGCGCCCCCAGAGATCGGTCCGCACTCGTCTCGGGACCGGCGTCGGGCACGAGCAGGCCGATCGCTCCCCGTGGGGACAGCGCTTCCAGGTCGGCGAGCTCGAGATCGGGAACGACGACGACGCGCAGCTCGGCCGCCCCGGCCGGACCGGCAGAGAGCGCGGCCAGGGCGAGTGCCAAAGCTAAGATTCTCGGCATGAAGCGCAAGGCGTATGGACGCGATTTCGGACTGTCGGCCCGAATGGTGACGACGATGTTCCTGCTCGGGGCGCTGTATGTCGCCTTCTTCGTCGTGTTGCTCCAGTTCACCAACATCGGGATCGGCTTCCTGATCCTGATCATGGGTGGGCTGGCCTTCGTCCAGTACTACACGTCGGACAAGATCGCGCTGGCGGCTTCGCGCGCCAAGATCGTCGAGCGCGACGAGGCACCGGAGCTGCACGACATGGTCGAACGGCTCTGCGCAATGGCCGACCTACCCAAGCCCCGTCTGGCGGTAATCCCGACCGACATGCCCAATGCATTCGCGACCGGCCGCAACCCGAAGAACTCCGTCGTCGCCGTCACCGACGGGCTTTGGCGGAGGCTCAGCAAGCCGGAGATCGAGGGCGTGCTCGCCCACGAGCTCTCACACATCGGCAACCGCGATGTCGCCATCATGACCGTCTCCAGTTTCTTTGCCATGGTCGCGGCGCTGCTAATGCGGATCGGCATGTTCGGCGGGATGTTCGGCGGCGGCGGGCGCGATCGCGGTGGACCGCCGATCTGGCTGATCATGTTCGTCGTCTCGATGGTCACGTACGTGATCAGCTACGTGCTGATCCTGATGATCTCGCGCTATCGGGAGTACGCCGCCGACCGCGGTGCCGCGATGATCACGGGTGCGCCCGAGAACCTGATGAGCGCCCTTCAGCGGATCGCCTCGAACATCACGCAGATCCCGCAGCGCGACCTGCGCGAGATGCAGGGGCTGAACGCGTTCTTCATCGTGCCGACGAATGTCAAATCGTCGTTCGCCGAGCTGTTCATGACGCATCCGCCGCTCGAGAAGCGGCTCGAACGGCTCGCGGAGATCGCCCGCGAGATGGGTCGCCCAGTTAGTCCCTAATTGGGCCTTCGCGACGTCCTCTTCGGTCGCAAGGGTCTGAAAAAGGCGCAGCGTGAGGCGCTGTTCGCGCTGCCAGCCGCCGCCGTGACGATGGACGTAGAGGTCGGGTTGAAGCCCGCGGGCGTCGCGGCAGTGATCTTCAAGCCCCTATCGGCAGGTGAGTTCGTCCGCGCTGAGAACGAGCTGCAGGAGCTGCTCGACCTGGCGGCGCGGGAGTCGAGCGCCAAGATCGAGCGCTCGACGGACTCATACGGCTACGAGTGGCTGATCGTCCGCGACAACGACCTCGAGGATCTCGTCACGACGGTCCATCTGATCGGCTCGGAGCTGGCTGCGCGAGGCTTCAGCGAGCAGCTGCTTGCAGCGGCGTTCAGGTTCTCCGGTGGCAAGCTGCCCGTGCTCTGGATTTACGGGTACAAACGCGGCGCCTTCTGGCCGTTCGTTCCGACCGGGGAGGGCCAGGAACGTGACAACGCAGAGGAGCTCGAGCTGAAGGCGAAGCTCGAGAAGGAACTGCCGATCGAGCCCGACCTCACGCGCTGGTTCGGACTCTTCGGGGCGCCGCTCTAACCGCCGAACTCCGTTTCGCCGTCGGCATACTCGAGCGACTCGAGGCGGCCGATCAGGCCGATGCCGCGGATGTAGAACTTCTTCGAGCGCGGGTAGTACGCGATGTCGTTCGGCTCCTGCGTGCCGTAGACGAGCATCGCCGCGCCCTGCTCGCCGCCCCGGAAGAAGTGCGAGATCTTGGTACCGGGTGGCCGGCAGACCACGTTCCCCGGCCGCAGCTGATGGGTCTCGGGCTCGACGCCGCGCGCGGCCGGCACCGGACTCGGGATCAGCTCGAGGGTCGCGGTGCCCTCCAACATGACGAAGATCTCCTCCTCGGCCGAGTGGCAGTGCGCCGGCACGGCGGCACCGCCCGGGGCGAGCGTCCGATGGTGGAGGCCCGAATGCTGCGCGCCGGCCTGTCCGCCGAGGACGCGGTCGCCTTCCTCGTCGGGCTCGAGCGCGTCCACGTTGATGATGTTCTTCGGCCGCTCCGACGCCTCGCCGACCTCGGGCTCACCCGCGGCGGCCTCCCGCTCCCACGGCCTCGCCCCGCCGCCGGCCTCGACCCAGGAGGGAAAGAGCCACGACACGCCGGCGCGGGGGAGATGAGGTGTGACGAGGCCTGCCTTCGGTCCGAAGGCGAGAACGTCGAGGCCGTCGTCCCCCGCGCGGAGGGTGTGCGCTTCCCAGTCCGCCCGGTGGACGATGCAGTCGCCGGCACCCACCTCGTAGACATCGCCGTCCTGCCAAGAGAGCCCCGACCCGCCGAGCACGAAGAAGATCTCCTCGCCCTCGACATGGGCCGGTGTCGACCAGCGTCCCGGATCGACCTGAATCCGGTTGACGGTGACGCCTTTGCTTCCCGCCGCCCGGCCGAGGAACCGCCAAGACCCTCCGAGATGGCCCTGCTCGAGCCGCCGCGGCTCGACGTCGTCCCAGTGGACGACGCTCACCTGACCGGCAGGTCTGGAATCAGTCCTTCGTCGGAGAAGAGCTTGCGCGTCTCCTCGAGCGTCAGGTCGCTCGGCGGGATGATCAGATCGGAAGCGGAGAGATCGTCGTCCGATAGCCGTTCGCCCCGCTCGCGCACGAGCTGCCACATCTCGTCGAGCATGTCGTCGAGCGCCGGCTCGTCGTCGGCGTCCAGCGCCGTCTGCGCGCGGTCGTCGAGCTCGTTCAGCGGCTCCCGCAACCCGTCGTCGACTCGGTACTGGCCTTCGCCCATCAGCCGGACGATCATCGGTCGAGCTCCTTCTGCGCGCCGCCCGCTCCGACCTCGGCTTTGAGGCGTTCGAGCTCGGCGTCAACTTGCTTGCCCGCGGAGATCTGCGCCAGCTCGCGATCGAGCTGGGTCTGGTCGCCGGCGGTGAAGTCCTCGAGCGTCCCCGCCTCGATCAGCTCCTCGACCGCGCCGGCCCGCGCCTGCATCTGCTCCGTCTTGTCCTTGGCGCGCTGGATCGCAAGCCCGGTGTCGGCCATCTGCTCGCCGATCCCCGTCGCCGCCTCACCGATCCGCACCTGCGCCTCGGCGGCGGAGTATTGCGCCTTGATGACCTCCTTCTGCGAGCGGAAAGCCTCGATCTTGGCCGAGAGCTGCCGCTCCGAGGAGGTGAGCTTCTCCTGCTGGGCTTCGAGCTGCTGCACCTGGATGTCGAGGTCCTGGAGCTGTGACTGGGCGAGCGTCTTGCGCTCGAGTGCCTGGCGCGCCAGATCCTCACGACCCGCTCCGACCGCATCGCGTGCCTGCGTCTCGAGCTTGACCAGGCTCTGTTCCAGTTTGTCGGCCTGCAGCTGGAGTCGCTTCTTCGACGTCGTGACGTCGGCAATGCCGCGTTTCACGTTCTGGAGCAGCTTCAGCTGCTCCTCGTACGAGTAGTCCAGCGTCTCCGACGGATCCTCCGCCCGGTCGAGCAGCCTGCTCAACTTCGACTTGATTACCAGGGACATACGCTCCAACAGCCCGGCCACTGCATCCTCCTCCTCGGTTCGTTGAGGCATAGCCTATGCCCCGGTGCGCATCGAGCGAAGCATGCATCCTGACTGGCTTTCGAACGCCTATCTCGTCGCCGACCTGGACGGCGAGTGGGCCGTCTTCGTGGACAGCGGCGCGCCGATGCTGCCGCTGACCGAAGCGGCGAAGCGCTGGGAAGTCCGGCCGACTCACGTCCTGCGAACGCACGGCGACGCGGATCACGTCGAGCACGAGGCAGAGCTGGGGCTCGAGGTCGTGACCGGGTCGCTCGAGCTCGCGGGGATGAAGATCGAGGCGATCCCGACACCGGGGCACTCGGATGACCACGTGGCGTTTCTCTTCCGGGGCCAGGTCTGCTTTTCCGGCGACATCCTCTTCAAGGACGCGGTGGGGGGCGGTGATCCCGACCAGGTGCGGGAGTCGGTCATGAAGCTGATGGAGTTGCCGCCGGAGACGCGGGTCTTCCCAGGCCACACGGACGAGACCACGATCGGGCGCGAGTGGTTCGAGAATCCCTTCATCCGCGTCTGGCGCGGCGTCGATCCGGAAGGAACCGAACGCTGCCGGGTCGGCGATCGGGAGGGGACGATCGTGGTCTGGTCGCCGGATTACGACGGCAAGGGAAAGGCCTGGGTGCGCTTCGACGACGGCGGCGGCCGAATCCTGGGCGGCTCGCGCATCGAGCGCTTGTAGGCATCGATGCGGGTCGGACTCCTCTTTCCCGGCCAGATGGGTGCGGCGGTCGGCTCCGCAGCGCGGGCAGAGGTCGTCTGGGCGGGTGAAGGACGGAGCGAGGCGACGAGAGAGCGAGCTCTCGGCTTCGAGGACGTTGGCTCTCTCGAAAAGCTAGTCGGCACAAGCGACCTGATCCTCAGCATCTGCCCACCGGCGATCGCGGAGGACGTCGCGAACCAGGTCTTCGGGCTCGGTTTCGACGGCATCTTCGTCGAGGCGAACGCGATCGCCCCCGAGCGCGTCCGCCGGATTGGCCAGCTCGGCCCACGCGTAGTCGACGGCGCGATCATCGCCGCGCATGGCGTCCACCTCTACCTGGCGGGGCAGGAGGCAGAGGCCGTCGCCGCGCCCTTCACAGACACGGACGTAAAAGCGATTCCGGTCGACGCCGAGCTCGGCGCAGCGTCGGCCCTGAAGATGGCCTTCGGCGGTTGGAACAAGATCGGCATCGCATTGACCGGCCAGGCGCATGCGATCGCGCGGGCGTATGGCGTCACTGAGTGGCTGGAGTCGGAGGGCGTCCCGGCCGACCGGTTGCCGCGGGTAGTCGACCGGGCGTGGCGCTGGGCGCCGGAGATGGACGAGATCGCCGAGGTCTGCGCCGAGCTGGAGCTCTCGGACGCGATCCCCCGTGCGGCCGGCGAGTTCTACCGTCACCTGGGCTGACCGCCTGCCAGGAACCCGGCTAGCCGCGCTGCTTCGTCCCCGAGCTCGCGTCGTATGCGGAGCGGGAGCGGCGAAAACGGCTCGAGTTCCACGCGCCTTCCCTTCGGCTTCCACACGCCGGCGACGACTCCGTCGACGAGGAACGTGGGATGAACCCAGCCTCCCGTGATGACAGCAGCGCGGTACTCGGGTGGCAGGACGCGCGAGCGGTCTGCGTGGGAGAGGAGGAGAGCGTCCCATCTCGGCAGCAAGCGCACCGGCGCAGGAGTGTCCGCGGGAGGCCTGGGCGCTCGTGGCAAATCGAGGAGCTCCCGGCCTTCCTCGTCGACAAAGCGGCGCAGCTGTCCCTCGAGGAGCTCGAGGCCCGGGGCGATGTCTGCAACGCGGAGCCCCGAGAACGCGAGTAGATCCCGTCGGCTCGCCGGGCCGAACGCTCCGAGGTAGCGACGAACGACCAGCGCGGCGGCCTCGGGCGGAAAAGGCGCCGGTACGCCGAGCCAGCGCTTCGCGGTGGTCAAGCGGACCCGACTATGTCCCCAGGTGCCCGACGGCGGCACGTGGACGAGCGGTGTCAGGCAGCGCACGCGAAATTGCTTCTCCCCAAGCTCGGGTGTGAGGGCGCTGACGTCGGCATAGGTGAACGTCCCGTTTTCCGCGAGCCGGTCGACGCGCGCCACGAGCTCGTCGACCGGGACACCCTCACGCAGCAGGTCCTCGCGCCAGCGCCGGTGGTTGACGGCGGCGAAGGGAGCATGGTTCGTCGCCGAGACGAAGTGAAGCGTGACCCGGAACAGCGTCGCCCGGACGACGCGGCGCCGCTCGAGCGCTCGAGTGAGCTGCTCCTTCCTGAATCCCTCCAGCCGCGACCACATGCCGACGTACGCCTCCGGTGGCGACTGCGCCTGCACGGCGCAGAGCTGCTCCATCGCTCGAGCGACCGGCAGCCGTGCCCGTTTGAGCAGGAGCTGCCGCGCCAGGGTCGCTCGGTTGAGGGCGTCAGCTGTGAAAGACGGCAAGCCTCTTGGCTTCCTCGTCGAGCTCGCGGCGTGCCTTGCGTGGGACACCCTCGAACGGCTCGACTTTCACGCGGTCCTGTTCGTAACGCCACGTGCCTGCCACCCGGCCGTCGATCAGGAACGTGTTTACCGAGTGCGGCGTCTTGACGTTGAAGACGAGCGGTCGGTACTCCTCGGGCAGGATCTGCGTTCGGCGGCAGTGCACGAGCAGGGTTGCGTCCCAGACCGGGAGGAAGCGCGGCGGCGCGGGCGTATCGGGGTCGGGAAGCGGAGCGCGGGGCAGGTCGAGCAGCTCTTTGCCCGCCTCGTCGCGAAAGCGACGCAGCTTCATGCGCCCGAGCGCCGCGTCGACCTCCCCGACCGGAACCCCGGCCCAGTCGGCGATGTCCCCCCTGAGCGCCGGCCCGAACGCGGTCAGGTAGCGGCGGACCAGGATGGTCAGCGCCTCATCCGCGTCGATGCTCTCAGGCCCGACCCAGTCCTCGGCCGCTGCGTAGAGGTCGGCGCGACGCTGCTCCCACGTTCCCGAGGGCGGCACGCGCACGAGGTCGAGGTAGGCGCCGACGCCGAGCGCACGTTCACGTCCCAGGAACTCCTCGATCTCCTTGCGGCGGCGCGGGCCGTCGGCGAGGTAGCGCCGCAACCGCTTCGCTGCCGGGCGCATGTCGCGCGGACGATTCGGGTGCACGCGCTCCCACCAGCGCCGGCGTGGATCGCGAATCGCGACCGCGACGGGCCAGTAGTCGCGCCTCGAGACTACGTGAATCGTTGCTCGCATCAGCGTTGCCTGGATGACCGAGCGCCGCTCGAGCGCCCGGGTCAGCGCCTCGCGCTTTAACCCGTCGAGGCGCGTCCAGAGACCGACGTACATCGCGGGCGCGTACTGCGCCTGCAGGCCGCCCATCCGCTCCAGGGCTCGCGGGATCGGCAGCCGCGCCCGCTCGAGGAGCAGCTGGCGGGCGAGGAGGGCGCGGTTGAGGTCGCGCTCCGTTAGGACCCGCTCAGCGCCCGCCACGGCGCGAAGCTACATCAGTTGCTTGCGCGCCAGCCGTCGAGCTTGACTTTGCCGCTGCTGTAAGTTAGACCTGAATCTCCTCTCAGGTTTCTTCCACGGGATTGAAGGAGGCAGGGCAATGAAGCGGAGGTGGGCATGCTTGACCGCGGCAGCGGTCGCGGTCGCCGCCCTGGCCGGAATCGGCGGCGCGGTCGTCGAGGCGAGCCAGGCCCGCGCTGAGAGCCACACGGTCAAGGTCGGCATCGTCTACTCCAGGACCGGGCTGCTGTCGGCGTACGGCGCGCAGTACATCCAGGGACTGCGATTCGGTCTCAGCTATCTGACTAAGGGCACGAACCGGGTCAATGGCCACAAGATCGAGATCACCGCAGTCGACGACGGGACGGATCCGGCGAAGGCCGTTACGGCGGCCAAGGACCTGATCGGGCGCGGCTACAAGATCATCGGCGGCAGCACCTCGTCGGGTTCTGCGCTGCAGGTCGCACCGATCGCGGAGCAGAACCGGGTGCTCTTCATCTCCGGCCCGGCCGCCATCGACTCGATCACGGGCATCAACCGGTACACCTTCCGGTCGGGCCGCCAGAGCACCCAGGACGTGCTGGCGATCCGGGAGATCCTCGGCTCGACGACCGGCCGCAAGATCGTCGTCTTTGCGCAGGACTCAGCCTTCGGGAACGGCAACGTCGCAGCGGTGCGTACGTACCTTGGCGGCCGCGGCCACCAAGTCAGCGCGATCACCGTTCCGCTGTCGGCGCAGGACTTCACGCCCTACGCGCAGCGGGCGAAGCAGGCCGACGCGGACCTGCTCTACGTCGCCTGGGCCGGCACGACCGCGCCGGCGATGTGGCGCGCGCTCGAGCAGCAGGGCGTGACGAAGGCCAAGATCGCGACCGGGCTTGCGGAGCGCAACACGTGGAGCATCTATCCCGCAGGGATCCAGTTCTTGTCCCACTACGTTGCCGAGGCGCCGAAGACCAAGATCAATGACTGGCTGAAGAGGACGATGAAGCGCCGGAACCAGGTTCCGGATCTCTTCACGCCCGACGGCTTCGTCGCCGCGCAGATGATCGTCCGTGCGGTTTCGAAGGGCGGCGGCAGCGACGTGAGCAAGATGATCTCCGCGCTCGAGGGCTGGAAGTTCGTCGGCCCGAAGGGTCAGCAGCAGATCCGCAAGGCCGACCACGCGATGCTGCAGCCGATGTTCAACGTGCGGTTGCGGACAGTCGGCGGGAAGCGTCGGGCCGTCCCGGTGAAGTCGTTCGGCTTCAAGCAGGTCGCACCCCCGGTCACACCCTTCAAGGGCTAGGTCGTGGGGTTGGGCGAGGCGCCCCCCATCCTCGCCACCCGCAAGCTCGGGCTCGACATCGGCGGCGCCACGATCGTCGCCGATGTCGACCTCGAGGTCCGGGAGGGCGAGTTCCTCGGGATCATCGGTCCGAACGGAGCCGGGAAGACGTCGCTCTTCAACCTCATCTCGGGCCTGTACCGGCCGACCGCCGGTGAGATCGAGTTCGAGGGACGCGAGATCACGCGCGAGCCACCGTTCCGCCGGACGAAGGCCGGCCTTGGCCGGACGTTCCAGATCTCGAGCGTGTTCCCACTGCTGCCGGTGCTCGAGAATGCCCGGCTCGGGGCGGAGGCCGCCCTCGGCGGGACGTTGCGGATGTGGCGGCGCGCGTCCTGGGTTCGCGAGGCACTCGACCGCGCCCGCTGGGCGCTGAAGCGCGTCGGCCTCGACGATCGGCGGGACGCGCTTGCCGGCTCCCTCTCGCACGGCGACAAGCGCAAGCTCGAGCTGGCGATGCTCCTCTCCGGCGATCCGCGCGTGATCCTGCTCGACGAACCGATGGCCGGAGTCAGTCTGGAGGACATCCCTGGACTTATCTCGCTGATCCGGTCCGTGCAGCAGGAGGAGGGCAAGACGGTGTTGATGGTCGAGCACCACATCGAAGTCGTGACCGGCGTCGCCGAGCGGATTGCGGTCATGCACCACGGCCGGATGCTCGCAATCGACACGCCTGAGGGCGTGATGGCGAACGAGACGGTCCAGACGGCCTACGTGGGGGAGGCGCTGTGAGACGTCGCTTGCGATGTCGACTTCAGGCCGTGCGGGCTTTGCCCGTGCGGCCGTCTGAACTGACTGGTCGACACGGTCGAAGCGCGAAGGTGACGCGGTGAAACCCCTGCTGGAGGTCGAAGGGCTCGACGTCTTCCTCGGCGGGTCGCACGTGCTCAAAGGCGTTTCGTTCGCGGTCGCCGAGGGCGGCGTGACCGCGCTTCTGGGCCGCAACGGGGTCGGAAAGACGACGACGCTCCGCGCGATCATGGGCCTGTCCGAGCGGCGCGGCCGTGTCAGCCTCGACGGCGCGGAGCTCGCGCGGGAGCGGACCGACCGGATCGTCCGTCGCGGGGTGGGCTACGTGCCCGAGGACCGCGACATCTTCGCGACCCTCACCGTCGAGGAGAACCTGCGCCTCGCCGAGCGAAACGGGTCGGCCCGCTACGACCTCGTCTATGACCTCTTCCCCGAGCTCCGCGAGCGCGGCGGGCAGCGCGCCGGCACGCTCTCCGGAGGCCAGCAGCAGATGCTGGCGATCAGCCGGGCGCTGCTGAACGAGAACCGGCTGCTGCTGATCGACGAGCCCACGAAAGGGCTCGCGCCGTTGCTCGTCACCGAGGTGGCGAAGGCGCTCGAGAAGGCCGCCGAGATCGCGACCGTTCTCCTCGTCGAGCAGAACCTCGGCGTCGTCCGCCGGATCGCCGACCAGGTCGTCGTTCTGGACGTCGGCCGCGTCGTGCACGCGGGCCCGGCCAAGACCTTCCTGGACGATCCGCAGTTGATCCACCGCTATCTCGGCGTCTCGGGGGCGGAATGAGCACATGGGTTCTCCTCACCATCACCGGCCTCGGCCTGGGGGCGATGTACTTCCTGATCGCGTCGGGCCTCTCGCTGATCTACGGCCTGATGGGTGTGCTCAACTTCGCCCACGGGGCGTTCATCACCGTCGGCGCCTACGCGAGCTGGTATGCCCAGGGAAAGCTCGACGGGATCGGGTCGATTCCTCTTCGCTTCCTGGCCGCGGCACTCGTCGGCCTGGCCGTCGGCGGCGCGATCGCGATCCTCACCGAGCTCGTGCTGATCCGGCCGCTGTACCAGCGCCACATCGAGCAGGTGCTCGTCACGGTCGGCCTCGGGCTCGCACTGACGGCTCTCGTCGCCGGGATCTGGACGCAGACGCAGCAGGTCTACCTCACGCCGATGTGGCTGACCGAGACGACCAGTGTCTTCGGGGCGAGCATTCCGAACGACCGCTTCGTCGAGATCGGCGCGGCCGTCGTCGTCCTCGTCGGAATCCTCGCGTTCTTCCGCTTTACGCGGTACGGGTTGATCGTCCGCGCTGGGGTCGAGAACCGGGCGATGGTGATGGCGCTCGGGATCGACGTCCGCAAGGCGTTCACGCTCGTATTTCTGCTCGGCGGCCTGGCGGCCGCGCTCGCCGGGATCCTCTCGGGCGTCTACTACGGAGGAATCGACCCCGCGCGTGGGACGCATCTATTGATCTATGCGTTCATCGTCGTCGTGATCGGCGGGCTGGGCTCGATCGTCGGCTCCGCGGCCGCGGCGGTGATCGTGGGCCTGATGCAGCAGTACGCGAACTACTACGCGTCGTCGGGCGTCGGCGATATCGCAGTCGTCCTCCTGCTCGCCGCCGTGCTGCTCGTTCGGCCGGGCGGGCTCTCCGGGGCGGTGGCGGCGCATTGAGACGGGTGCTTTCGCTCTTCGTCCCGCTGGTCGTCTTCGGGCTGCTCGCGCTCGTCCCGCAGCTCTCGGTCGACGTCCCGCGGCTCTTCGACGGCCCGCTGGACACGCCGGGCACGCTGCAGATCCTCGCCCTCTGCCTCCTGTTCGGCGGCGTCGCGATGAGCTACGACCTGCTCTTTGGCTACACGGGCTTGCTCTCGTTTGGCCACGCGCTGTACTTCGCACTCGGCGTCTACCTCACGGCGATCGGCCTGTCGAAGTGGGAGTGGTCGCTGGCGCGAACCTTGCTGGTTGTCGCGCTCATCGGCCTGATAGCGCCACTCGTGTTGGGCACGATCAGCCTCCGCGTCGGTGGGATCGCCTTCGCGATGGTGACGCTCGCCTTCGCCCAGGCGGGCACGGTGATCGTCGCCAAGAACCCCGACGGGCTCACGGGCGCCGAGGAGGGTGTGTTCCTGAACGTCGATCCGCTGCCGGAGTTCTTCGTCGGCGTCTTCAACATGAAGAACCTCTACTGGCTTGCGCTGGGGTACGCGGCCGCCGTCTTCTTCATCGTGCGCTGGGCGACAGACTCCTCGCCGGGCCGAGTCTGGCAGGCGATCCGGGAGAACGAGCTGCGTGTGCAGGTGCTCGGGCTGAGGCCCTTCTCGTACAAGCTGATGGCCTTCGTGCTCGCCTCATTCCTCGCCACTGCCGGTGGCGTCGTTTACGCGATCCTGATCGGCGGCGCCACGCCCGAGGTGGCGTCACCGAACCTCACGCTCTCGCTGCTGATCATGGTCGTGCTCGGCGGGGCGGGGCTGCGGTGGGGCGCGCTGCTTGGCGGGATCCTCTACACGTTCCTCGACCAGCGTCTGCCGGCGCTCGCCGGATCCGAGCAGGTGCAGGATTTGCCGTCGATCTTCCGGACGCCGCTGTCGGAGCCGTTGTTCGTCCTTGGCACGCTCTTCATCCTGTTGGTCTTCTTTCTCCCGGGCGGGATCGCCGGGATCGGCCGGCGCGGTCGGCGCCGGGGGCTGCGGCTGCTGGACGAGGCGGTGCGGCCGGAGGGAGCGCGCGGCGGCGTCGTGGACGAGGCGGAGGCGCAGGCATGAACACGGCGTTGCGGGCGCGCAACGGCGACGTCGAGCTTGCCTATGAGGTGCTCGGCGACGGGCCGCCGCTGCTCCTCATCCAGGGGCTCGGCTACGGCGGCCGCGGCTGGGGCCCGCTGCTCGACCTGCTCGCGGAGGAGTTCAGCGTGGCCGCCTTCGACAACCGCGGCTTCGGCGGGAGCGACGTGCCGCCGGGGCCGTACACCGTCGGCGAGCTGGTCGAGGACGCCCGCGCCGTCCTGGACGCCGCTCGGTTCGAGCGGGCGCACATCGTCGGCGCCAGCCTCGGCGGCATGATCGCCCAGGAGCTCGCGCTCGCCCATCCGGAGCGAGTCGACCGCCTGGTGCTCGCCTGCACGACGCCCGGTGGTCTCAGGTCGTACCCGATGCCGGCGAAGACTGTCTCGCTCATGCTCGAGGCGCCGAAGTTGCCCCCCGAAGTGGCGCTGCGGCGCTTCGTCGAGAATGCGCTCGGCCAGGGCGGATCGGCGGAGCTCGTCGAGCGGATCGTCGCCTATCGCATCGCCAACCCGCCCGACCCGGGCGGCTGGCAGTTCCAGGCTGCGGCGAGTGCGACGCATGACACGCTCGACCGGATCGGTGGGATCGCGGCGCCGACGCTCGTGGTTCACGGCACGGAGGACGCGGTCGTCGATTCCCGCAATGCCGAGCTGCTCGTCGAGCGGATCGCAGGCGCTCGCCTCGAGCTGTTGCCGGGATGCGGCCACCTTCTCTTCTGGGAGGAGCCCGAGCGGTTTGCCACCCTCGTCAAGGCGTTCCTCAAGTGACGCAGGGCCCGCTCACACTCGGCCGCTGGCTCCGCGATCGCGCGCGGACGACGCCTGAGCGCGTCGCGATCGACGAAGACGACCGCTTGACGACGTACGACACGCTCGATCAGCGCTCCGAGCGCCTCGCGGTGGCGCTGCTC